>ENA-UOUL01001960-UOUL01001960.1-bioreactor-metagenome-genome-assembly--contig:-NODE-1960-length-26083-cov-8.041683_pt1 | contig 26083 bp, 19 predicted proteins | sample MGYA00249838_ERZ747220 | MGnify/ENA primary metagenome ERZ747220 (study PRJEB28778, sample SAMN05720191) | bioreactor metagenome | isolation source: Anaerobic biogas reactor | place: USA:Washington...
CGCGCCCCGAGAATGACGCGGCGGACGACGCGCACCTTCTCCTGGTTGTCCACGGTGAGGCCGTGGCCGAGCAGGCGGCGGACGTCTTTACCTGCCGCCGGGTTCGCTATGATGCCGATGGTTGCCAAGTTAGCGCTCCTGGGTCGGACTGACCGCCAGTATAGTCTTTCCCAGCGGGAAGCGAACTGCCGCGGCCGGCGCGCAGCCGCAGCTCCCTTGCCGGGTCCCATTCGCCGAGCCTATACTGGCAGTTTGGGCACTAGAGATGGAGTAGTGAGATGAGAGATAGCTTCAGCGCCGCCTTGACCAGTGTGCAGCAGCAGGCTGAGGGTTGGCTGCTCTACGATAACCTGCGCCACTTCTCCGCTGCCTCCCCCGAGGAGGTGCAGCGCTTCCTCGAGGCGTGGTCGGCCCTTCCCGACCGCTACCGGACGCAACTGGCCGGCGCCCTGGCCGACGTCGCCGGCATCGGCGGCGAGTTGGCGCTGGAACCGCTCTTCGAGGTCATCCTGGACGACGACTTGCCCGAGGTGCGCTGTGCCGCCCTGGACGGGCTGAGCGAGATCATGGACGCTCGCCTGGCGGAGCGGTTGGTGTCGCTCCTTGCCACCGACCCGGAAGCCGAGGTGCGAGCCGATTCCGCTTCCGTGCTCGGTATCTACCTGTCCGAGTGTGAGGACGAGGAAGGGTGGGAGAGCACGCGCCGGCGGGTGGAGGACGGCCTGCTGGAGGCCATCAACACCGACTCCGAGGAAGTGCTGGTGCGCCGGCGAGCGCTGGAGTCCTACGGCTTCGCCGAGGACCCCTACGCGGACGAAGTCATCATGGACGCCTACGACAGCGACGAGGACGAGATGCGCGCCAGCGCCGTCTTCGCCATGGGCCGGCGCATGGACGAGGAGTGGCTGACCATAGTCCACCAGGAGATGGACAACGAGGTGGAGGAGATCCGTCTGGCGGCCATCTACGCCGCCTCGATGATCGGCAGCGGTGGTAGCGTGCCCCATCTGCTGCGCGTCATCGGCGAGGACCCCGACGACGAGGTCCGCGTCGCGGCGGTGTACGCCCTGGCGGACATCGAGTCTCCGGAGGCGGAGCGGCTGTTACAGGATCTGCTGGAGAGCACCGACGAGGCCATCCTCGCCGCCGCCACCGACGCGCTGGAGATGTGGAACGCCCGCGAGGACCTGGGCGACATGGTCCTCTTCGACTTCGGGCCCGGCGACGACGCTGAAGTGTCCGACGACGGGGACGAGGAGTACTGAGAGCGACCGCTCCGGCGGGGGCGACGTCACTTCCTCCAGGCGAGACTGATTCCCGGCCCGACCTAGGGTGACTACTCCCGGTCGGGCTGTTGGCGAAAGGTGCCGATGCTGAGCTTGCTGCTGAACGTTCTGGTCAACAACATCGTCCCCGCCTTCGTCGTCATCGGCGTCGGCTTCATCTTCGACCGCACCATCAAGCCGCACATACCCACCATCTCCCGCCTCGCCCTCTACGCCCTCAGCCCGGCGCTGGTCTTCAGCCTCCTGGTGACCTCGGAGCTGGAGCAGTCGCAGCTAACCCAGGTGGCCGGCTACGCCGCCGCCATCTTCGTCCTCATGGTGGCCGTCTCCCTGCTCATGGCGCGCGCCCTCCGGCTGGACCAGGCCACCGGCCCCTCCTTCGCTTTGGCCAGCAGTATGGTCAACTCGGGCAACTTCGGCCTCTCGGTGATTCTGTTCGCCTACGGCGAGGCCGGCCTGCAGTTGGCGGTGATCTACTTCGTCACCAGCGCCATCATGGCCAACACTCTGGGCGCCCTCATCGCTTCCCGCAGTCAGGGCTCCTGGAAGCAGTCGTTGCGCGGCGTCCTGCGCCTACCGGTTATCTATGCCACCATCATCGCCGTCGGCTTCCGGGTGGCGGGCTACACGCCCCCCGAGGTGGCAATGCGGCCCCTGAGCACCATCGGCCAGGCAGCCGTGCCGGTGATGCTGCTGATGCTGGGCATGCAACTCTCCCAGACGAAGGTGCAGCAGGACCTGAAGCTGGCCTCGCTGGCGGCGGTGAACAAGCTGGTAGTGATGGGGCTGCTCGCCTTCGGCCTGGCCGAGGTCATGGGGCTAAGCGGCCTGGTGCGGCAGGTGTGCATCGTCGAATCGTGCACGCCGGCGGCGGTGACGGCGGTGCTGCTGGCCACCGAGTTCCGCGCCCGGCCCCAGGTGGTGGCGAGCACCGTGTTCCTGTCCACCCTCGCCTCGGCGGTGACGCTGACGGTGGTCATCGCCCTGCTGGGGTAGCCTCGCCTCCCTTTACTCTCAGCGCCCTCTCCCATACCATACCGGCATGCTCAGGGTGAGGAGTGAGGAAAGCCCATGACCCGCCAGGAACGCCTCCGCCGCGCCTACTTCCACGAGGAGATGGACCGCCCGGCCGTCTACACCCGCACCGGGTACCCGGCCGACGACCCCACCTACGATAAGATCAGGGCCCTCTTCCAGGAGCACGGCGAACTGAAGGTGGGCTGGAACGGCCACCAGTTCGAGAGCCGCCCCACAATCCGGCACTACACCGAGCCCTACAGCGACGACTTCGAGCGCCGCGTCATGATCCTGGAGACGCCCAAGGGCGAGCTACGCTCCACCCGCCTGGAGAGCCTCCACGGGCAGCCCGGCCTGGACGAGACCTACTTCGTCAAGAACCAGGCAGACGCGGAGAAGTACCTCTCCCTGCCCCTGCCCGAGTGGTCGCCCGTGGATCGTTCCGGCTTCGACGCCGCCGTGAAGCTGATGGGCGACGCCGGCATCGTCGACGTCAGCCTGGGCTCCAATCCCGGCGGAGCCGTCGCCGCCCTTTGCGGGTCGGACCACTTCGCCATCATGTCCATGGACTGCCGCGACGTCCTGCACGCCCTCCTGGAGCGGCACATGCAGATCACCCTGACCAGCCTGAAGCGGCTACTGGCGGCGGGGATCGGCCCCTACTTCAGCATCCAAGGGCAGGAGTACATCGTGCCGCCGCTGCACGGGCCCAAGGACTTCTACGACTTCAACGTCCAGTACGACAAGCCCATTATGGACGTCATCCACGAGGCGGGCGGCCGGGTGCACGTCCACTGCCACGCCAGCATCGGCAAGGTCATCCAGGGCTTCGTCGATGAGGGCGTGGACGTGCTTCACCCCTTCGAGGCCCCGCCCATGGGCGACATCACCGCGCGGGACGCCAAGGCGGTGGCGCGCGGAAAGATGACGCTGGAGGGCAACATCCAGATCGCCCGTATGTACGAGGCCAAGCCCCGGGAGATCGCCGAGGAAGTGGCTGCCCTCATCGAGGACACCTTTGACGACCGGCGCGGCCTGATCGTCTCCGCCACTGCCTCGCCCTACATCCGCGGTCTAGGGGAGAAGGCCTACCCCATGTACAAGGCCATGGTAGAGACGGTACTGAACTGGAGGGGGTAGCCAACGGGGGATAGGTGTTGACAGACATCCGTTGGCGCTACACAATTAGGTAGTGGCGAGGGCGCACCCGTTGGCCCGCCCCGATCGATGGTGATCCGTGTCCGGACGCGAACCGATGGAGGAAGAGATGGCGACGAACTTGATGGGACGACGTGCATTCCTTAGGGTAGTAGGACTCTCCTCGTCCGTAGCAGCGCTAGCTGCCTGCGGCGGAGCCCCTGCCCCGGCGGCCACCACCGCTCCCGCCGAGGCGACGACTGCCCCCGCCGAGGCGACGACCGCCCCCGCCGCGACCACTGCTCCAGCAGCAGAAGCGCCCGCCTCCAAGTTCGGCCAGTCGCCCATGCTGGAGGAGATGGTGGCTGCGGGCACCCTCCCGCCGGTGGAAGAGCGTCTGCCGCTGGAACCGCTGGTGATCGACCCGGTGCACGAGGTCGGAACCTATGGCGGCGACTGGAAGACCGTCACCACCGGCAGCACCTACCAGGAATGGTATTCCCTCTTCGAGCCCATGAATACCTACAGCCCCGACTTCTCCAGCATGGTTCCCGTGCTGGCCAAGTCCTGGGAGTGGAACGATGACGGCTCCGTCATCACCCTGTACCTGCGTGAAGGCGTGCGCTGGAGCGACGGCGAGCCCTTCACCGCCGACGACGTCATGTTCTGGTGGAACGACATGATGTTGAACACCGAGCTCACACCCACCGTGCCTGGAGCCTTCCAAGCCGCGGGTGAGCCGGCAACGGTGGAGAAGGTGGACGACTACACCGTCAAGATCACCTTCGCCGCCCCCAACGGCATGTTCGAGGAACTGCTGCCCAACCAGTGGATGTACGCTCCCGCACATTACCTCAAGCAGTTCCACCCCACCTATGCCGACAAGGAAGCGCTTGATGCGGCCATGGCGGAGGAAGGCTTCGACACCTGGATTGACCTGTTCGGGGCCAAGAACGCCTCCTGGAACAATCCCGGGTGCCCGTACATCGCCGCTTGGCTTCCCACCAACACGGTGGACCAGCCGGTGCACATCTTCGAGCGCAACCCCTACTACTGGAAGGTAGACACCGCCGGCAACCAGCTGCCTTACCTCGATGGCAAGCAGCGCACCTTGGTCTCCGACGCGGAGGCGACCTTGCTGAAGTGCGTGGCCGGCGAGGTGGACTTCGAGTGGCACAGCGGCCCCGGCGGCCTGGCTAACCGGCCCACCGTGATGGAGAACGCCGAGAAGGGCGAGTACCACGTGGTCAGCTTGGTCAACCCGGGCACCAACTACGGGAGCATCTACTTCAACTACCACCACACCGACCCGGTCCTCAAGGAGCTCTTCAACAACCTCAACTTCCGCATCGCCTTCTCCGTTGCCTTCGACCGCAACGAGATCAACGACCTGCTCTACAAGGGCCTGGCGACCCCGTCGGCGGCGACCTGCGCCGTGGCTTCGCCCTGGTTCGAGCAGAGCCTGGCCGATGCCTACGCCCAGTTCGATCCCGACCTCGCCAACCAACTGCTGGACGAGATGGGCCTCACCGAGCGTGACAGCGAGGGCATCCGCCTCCGTCCCGACGGTCAGAAGCTCTCTCTGGTGAACTCGGTCGGCACACCCTGGCCGGCGGAGAACGTCGAGATCCAGGAGATCATCAAGGACTACCTGAGGGAAGTGGGTATCGAGATCCTCGTCAAGCCCACTGAGCAGCGGCTCTGGACCCCGTACGTCCACGGGCTCAGCCACGACATCGCCTCCTACGCCGCCAACCTCGGCTTCGCCGGCAACCCGCCGGTCCTGCGCGAGACCTTCTGCACCCAGGAAGGCAACCAGCACTGGGCGCCGCAGTGGGGCCTCTGGTACGCTTCCGGTGGTGAGGAAGGCGAGGAGCCGCCGGAGGAGGTCAAGCAGCTGCAGGGAATGTACGATCAGATCCTGGCAGAGACCTCGGCCGACGTCCGTAACGAGATGCAGAAGGAAGCCCTGAGGCTACATGCCGAGAACATCTGGCAGATCGGCTGTCTGGGCGAGCCCGATGCCGGCCGCTACGGCGTCTGCAAGGACAACTTCCGCAACGTACCCGAGGAAGGCTATCCTACCCAGCCGCCGCAGATCTTCACTACCTCGCAGTTCTACATCAAGGCCTAACGGCTACGGCCCAGAGACCAACAGAGGGCGGGATCTCTCCCGCCCTCTTGTCTTTCCCTTTGCGGGCGCCACTATCCTCCCGGCTTCTGCTCCAGGCGAAAGCCGTGCCCGCGCACCGTTGCTACATAGGTATGATCCGGATCCAGTTCCGCTAGCCGGTCTCGCAGGCGACGCACGAGCGCGTCGATGGCCTGCTCGGTGATGCCCTCTTCGTCTTCCTCGGGCCAGACCGTTGCCATGATACGGTCGCGGGTGCACACCGCCCCGTCCGCCTCGATGAGCATCTGCAGCAGGCGAAACTGCGCCTGGGAGAGGGGCGGGTCTAGCTCGGCCCCGTCCACCAGCACGCGCCGGGTGTGTGCGTCCAGCCGCACACCGCGCTGCAGGCCCTCGCGGAACATGAGGGGCATGGTGCGCCCCGCCGCCACGTAGGTGATCACCACCACCATGGCCAGGCAGATCTCGTCTCCGTCCGCCAGGGCCCGCTGGCCCTGCAGACGTTCGCCATTGAGATAGGTGCCGTTCTTGCTGCCTAGGTCCTGCAGGATGTGCTGCCCGTCCCGATGGACTACTTGCGCGTGGCGGCTGGAGATGCGGCGGTCGTCTATGGTGATGTCGGCGTCTTTGGCCCGTCCGAGGAGCGTGACCTCTGTCTGCAGCTGCCAGCGACGGCCAAGCTCGGGTCCTTCTTTGACTATGAGCATGGCAGAGTCGTCCATGGCCTCACCTCCTACCGCCATTGTCCGGCAATCACCCGCCCGGGACAAGAGGGGCGTCGCGAAGGAACGACGCGGTTACTGGCCCAGCAGCTCCTCCAGCAGGCGCTGCACCCAGTCGAGCAGATCCTGATCTCCCGTGCCACCGGGAGCAGGCAACGGCACTGGCGTGGGCGTGATGGCCGTCGCGGCGCTCACCGCCGGCTCTGCCACCGACCGGTAGGCCTTTACGCCCAGGACCACCACCACCCGCTCGCCCAGGGCGAAGTAGCGACCCGCTTCGGGGTACTCGCCGAGAAGGGCGAAGAACTCGTCGGAGGCCAGGGTGATGTCGTCGGCCGTCATGTGATCGAATCCGAAGGTGGTATCGTACCAGGTGCCGTCGCGCAGCAGGAACGCCTTCGGGCCGACCGTCACCACTTGGGCCACCCCGGCATCGACGCCGGCGGCAGTGGGTGCGGGCGCCGGTGCGTCGGCGGCTTCCAAGGCGGCCTGCGCCTCCGCCCTCCCCACGGCATCAGCACCGTAAGTCGCGGCGGCGGGCGCCGCCTGGATGGCGTCCAGCTCACGCTCGGCGATGCCGCGCCGGCCTGCCTCGCTCAGGGCCGCCTCGGGCTCCTCCACCAGGTAGCTGGTGTAAGGGGTGATGATGCCGTAGCGGATGCTGAGCTCCACGATTTGGTCCACCGTCTCCTTGCTCTCGCCGTAGAGCCGGATCTGGTTGAGCAGGAATCCGATCTTGCGCGTGGCCCAGAGGCCGGGCAGGAAGTCGTCCCCGCCCGCCTGCGCAAAGCCGGTGTCGTAGCGGAAGGCACGCTCCTCCGTGTTCACCTGGCCGGAGAGCTCGACAGTCGCCTCGCCGTGGCCGTCATAGCGGCCTACCACCAGCATCTGCTGGCCGGCGAAGACGTCGGGCAGCGGGTAAGGGTAGATGTCGCTCACCGAGACCCCATCCACCGTCAGGTCCACATCGGCTAGCACCGGGGTGGAGACCTTGGCGTAGAAGGTGCCCACTTCCTCGTCCACCGCTTGACCGGGCCGGACGTAGGCGCTGACACCGCGCAGCTCGCGGCCGAGGGTATCCAGCAGGAAGGTGTCCACATCGTCGCCGACGCCGAAGCAGAAGAGGCGTACCGACTCGGGCGCGGCCTGGCGGACGTTGTTGAGCATCAGGGCGGAGTCTATCACCCCCTTGGTCGGGAGCCCGTCGGTGAGGAAGATAACGATGGTGGGGCGCTCCTCGTCGGCCAGAGCCATGGCTTCCAGGAGGGCGGCGTTGATGTCGGTGTTGCCCACCGCCCGCAGCCCGGCCACGAAGCGCTCCGACTCACGCAGGGTGCCGGCCGGCTGCATGGTCTGGGCGTATGTGGTCACTTCGCTGGAGAAGGCGACGATGTTGTAGCGGTCGCCGTCGTTGAGGTGGCGCAGGACGTAGGTGAGGGCGGCCTTGGCCTGCTCGATCTTCTCCCCTTCCATACTGCCGGAGACGTCCAGCACCAGGATGACGTCCTTTTCCACTACCTCGACGGTGTCGGCGGCCAGCGAGGGCGCGACCAGGAGAGCGAAGAAGCCGTCGCCGTCCTCGCCCCGGTAGGAGAGCAAGTTGGCGCCCAGGTTCTCGGGGGAGACGGTGTAGTAGAGGGCGAAGTCGGTCTTCGGCGTGACATCGGCGGCCTCCCAGCCCACCTCGGCCCGGTTCTCGCCTTCCCGGGTGATGGAGACCGGGTGGCTGGGGGAGTAGACGGCCCGGATGGGCTCGTCGCTGTCTATCGTCACGTTGACGGAGACGCTCTGCAGCGGCTCGGGGGAGAAGCGCTCCGTGGAGAGGGGATAGACATAGCGGACGAGTCCACCGTCAGCGGGGAGGGGCTGGACGTACTCGATCTCGATGCGGCGCTCGTCGCCCGGGTCGATGGGGAAGATGCTGGCCTGGAACAGATCCCGCCCCACGTACTCCAGCAGGGCCGGGTCGAGCCGCTGGCGGACGATGTCCTCGTAGATGCGGCGGGCCTCGTCGCGCTCGTGGAGTTCGCCCGCCACCGGTTCGCCATTGACCCACATGTCGAAGCGGCTGATGGCCGCCTCCTCGGGCAGGGGGAAGACGTAGGTACCCTCCAGCGACCACTTCGAGGTGTTGACGAAGACCTGGTCGATGCGGGTGACGGCGACCTGGTCCTCGATGGTCACCTCGACGTGGTGGTACTTCACCGCCAGGTAGGGAACTTCGTGCGGCGGGATGGGGTCGCACGAGGGGCAGGGGCGGGGCGGCCGCGGCAGGATCCAGCCGTCGGCGTACGCGCTGGACGCGGAAGCGAGAAGCGCGAGGGCGACCACCAACAGCGTCAGCAGGATACGTAGCGGCCGGGCCATGGACCACCTCCATGAGAGTGTCTGTCTAGAGGACGCGCGCGGGGTGACGATAGTTCCGGACCGGCTGCTCCTGCTACTCCGCCCTCCGCGCCACCACCCCCAGCGAGGAAGACTCCTCCCGCAGCGGCGTGCCGGTGAGGTCCTCCCACAGACCCTCCACTCGGAAGCCCTGCGCCGCCAGCATCTGGGTCACGCTCTCCGGCGAGTAGGACCGGTCCCAGATGCGGTAGCGGCTGACGGCACCGGTCCCGTCGATAATCAGCACCTGGCGGACGTGCGCCGCTGCCTCCGGGTAGTCGTAGTACTGCGTCAGCTCGAGGTAGGGTCGCGGCTTCCAGAAGCCGCCGTTGCTGACGCTCCACTCCTGGTGACCGTCCGTAGGGCGGGGCCAGTGTCCGGTGGGTACGTCGAAGACGAAGGCGCCGCCGGGCTTGAGGGCACGACGGGCGCGTCGCAGCACTTCGTCCCGGTCCGGGTCAGAGAGCACCGCGAAGTCGAAGTAGATGAGCACCGCCGCGTCGAAGCGGTTCTCGAAGTCCAGCTCGAGGTAGTTGCGCTGGACGTACTCGATCTCCAGGCCCTCTTCGAGCGCCCGGCGGCGGGCGTAGTCCAGCGAGTTCGGGGAGAAGTCCACGCCGGTGACGCGCAACCCCCGTTGCGCCAGCCGGCTGGTGTAGAGGCCGGGGCCGCAGCCGAGGTCGAGCAGGGCGTCGCCCGGCTGCAGCGCGAGCGTCCGCACCAACCAGTCCACTGTGGCCTCGATGGTCTCCGGCCGGCGGCTGGCCAGGTCAGTGGCGGGATCGAGATGGGTAGCCAGCATCTGCTGGGAGATGTGCGGATCGTTCCAGAACAGCGCTTCGTGGGCGGCAAACAGGGGCGGCCGCTGCGCCAGGTCTCGCAGCCGCGTCAGGTCTAGCCCGCCCGCGCCGGTCGTTGGCCTCGCCGAGGCGTCCACTCCACCCCTCCTCGCTACTCGCTGTCACTGACGCATCGCGCCGGGCCGGTCGTTCGCATCGCCCCATCAGTATAGGTCCGTGTGGCCATCCTTCGCTGCCCCCTTCGCGGCCTCTCTTGCCTCGGGCCGGCCGGCAGGCTGGACGGCCCGCCCATGTAGCCGCCATACTGCAGCCACGAGGAGGTGTCGTGGACCGAGCCATCTGGTGGGCGCGGCGTGACCTGCGCTTGGAGGACAACCAGGCCCTGGCAGCAGCTTGCTCACGGGCAGGTGCGGTCGTGCCCCTCTTCGTGCTGGACCCGGCCATCTTGGAGTCGGACCGGGTGGGCGAGAAGCGGGTGGCCTTCCTTTTTGGTGGCCTACGCTCGCTGGACCATTCGCTGCGCCAGCGTGGTTCGCGGCTGATTCTGCGTCGGGGCGATCCGGCCGTGGAGGTGGCCCGGCTAGTGCGCGAGGTCGGCGCCGGGGCCGTCTTTGCCGAGCGGGACCACTCCCCCTTCGCCCGCGAGCGCGACGGGCGCGTAGCCGAGGCCGCGCCGCTGCAACTAGTCGGCGGCCCCACGGTGCGTCCCCCCGAGGACGTGCTCAAGTCCGACAAGACTCCCTACCAGGTGTACGGCGCCTACGCTCGGGCCTGGCGGGCGCTGCCTTGGGACTCCGCTCCCGCGCTGCTTCCGTCCAGCCTCGGTGTGCCGCCCAAACTGGACAGTCTGCCCGTGCCGGAGTCGCCCAGGCAGAGCGAAGAGAGCTACCTGGAGGCGACCGAAGCGGCGGCGGGACGCCAGCTGCGAAGCTTCACCGCCGGCGACGAAGCTCCCATCTACCGATACGCCGAGGAACGGGACCGGCTCGACCGCGACGCCGCGTCCGGCCTCTCCCCCTACCTGCGCTTCGGCCTCATCTCGGCCGGGCGGGTGGTGGCGGCCGCCTTCGAGGCGATGGACGCCGCGCCCGAAGAGACGGCAGAGCAGAGCGCTGACGGCTGGCTCGGCGAGCTGATCTGGCGGGAGTTCTTCGAGCACCTTCTGTACGGCTTCCCCCACGCCCAGGACGGTCCCTTCCGGCGGGAGTATGCCGGGATCGCCTGGCGGCACGACCCGGAGGGGCTGGCGGCGTGGCAGGAGGGGCGCACCGGCTACCCAGTGGTGGACGCGGCCATGCGGCAACTGGCGCACACCGGCCGGATGCCCAACCGGGCGCGTATGGTGGCCGCCTCCTTCCTGGTGAAGGACCTGCTGATTGACTGGCGCGAGGGCGAACGCTGGTTCCTGCAGCACCTCGTGGACGGCGACCCGGCGCTCAACAACGGCAACTGGCAGTGGGTGGCGGGCACCGGCGCCGACGCCGCCCCGTACTTCCGCGTTTTCAATCCGGTGGAGCAGGGCCGCCGTCACGACCCGGCGGGGGACTACGTGCGTCGCTGGGTGCCCGAGGTGGCGGCCGTCCCGGCGCGATACGTGCATGCCCCCTGGACTATGCCCGAGGCAGAGCAGCGTCGCTGCCGCTGCCGCATCGGCCATGACTACCCGGCGCCCATGGTCGACCACCGTGAGGCCAGGGAGCGCACCCTGGCCGCCTATGCCGCCGGCCGCGCGCCGGCAGAAGGGAGAACCTATGGAGCCCAGTGAAGCCGCCGACCTGGTCCGCCCGCGTCTGGGCATCAGTACCTGCCTCACCGGCGAGCGCGTGCGCTACGACGGCGGCCACAAGCACGATCCCTTCCTCACCCAGACGCTGGGCCGGTTCGTGGAGTGGGTGCCGGTGTGCCCGGAGGTGGAGTGCGGGCTAGGCGTCCCCCGCGAGTCCATGCGACTGGAGGGTGACGTCTCGGCGCCACGCCTGGTGACGCACCGGACCAAGACGGACCTGACGGAGCGGATGCTGGAGTGGGCGGCGCGGCGGGTGGAGGAGCTGGCGCCGCTGGACCTCCACGGCTTCGTGTTCAAGAGCAAGTCGCCCTCGTCGGGGCTGCACCGGGTGCCCGTCTACGCCGCCGACGGTATGCCCGCCCGGGAGGGACGCGGTCTCTTTGCCGCTGCCTTCGTCCGCCGCTTCCCGCTGCTGCCGGTGGAAGAGGAGGGTCGCCTCAACGACCCGCGGCTGCGGGAGAACTTCATCGAGCGGGTGTTCGCCTGGCGCCGCTGGCTGGAGACGACCCAGAGCGAGCCCGCCGCCAACGGCCTGGTGCGCTTCCACACCGCCCACAAGCTCAGCCTCCTGGCACACAGCACCGAGCACTACCGCCGTCTTGGCCGCATCGTGGCCGGGGCGGGGGCCGAGCCCTGGGAAGATGTCAGCGGCCGCTACATTGCCCTTTTCATGGAGGGAATGCAGGTCCTGGCGACGCCCGGCAAACACGCCAACGTTCTGCAGCACCTGATGGGCTACCTCAAGCGCGACTTGGACGGCGAGGACAAGGCCGAGCTGTTGGAGGTGATCGAGGAGTATCGCTTGGGCCGGCTGCCCCTCATCGTGCCCATCACGCTGCTCAAGCATCACCTGCGCCGGCGCCCGGTGCCCGAGTGGGTGTACCGCCAGGTCTACCTCAACCCCTACCCGGCGGAGTTGCTCTTGCGGAACCACGCCTAGAACCGCCGGGGGTACCGGCGAGGGCCGGCGTGCCCCGGCTGACATTCACTGCGGAGGCGGGACAGATGACCTACCCCTTCGGCAACGATCCGGCCAAGATCGAGGGCTACCGGCGCTGGTGGAAGCGTGCCCCGGTGAACCGGCCTCTGGTGGGCTTCTCCCTCAAGACCTGGTTCCCCATGCACGAGTTCGCCGCCTCCCGCGCCTGGCGCGAGCACCAGTGGCTCACCCCCGATATGATCCACCCCGCCGACTTCGTCGAGGATCAGGAGCGGCTGCTGCGTGAGGGCGAGATCCTGGACGACGACGTGCTGCGCGGCGCCTGCCCCTCTCAGGCGGTGATGTGGCTGCCGCCGACGATGGGCGCGCGGCTGCGCATCCTGGACGAGAGCACCCTCGCCACCGACATGCATCTCACCTGGGACGAAGTGGACCGCCTGGAGCAGGACCCCGATGGGCCTTGGTTCCCCAAGTACCTCGAGTTCGTGCAGGTGCTGGTGGACGCTTCCGCCGGCCGCTACCCCGTCAGCCACGGCACCATGAGCGGGCCGTCGGACGTGGCGGCCATCCTGCGCGGCCACGACAACCTGATCAACGACTTCTTCGATGCGCCGGAGCGGGTGCGAGACCTGTGCTTCCGCACCATGGAAGCCTTCTGCGCCCTGCGCGACGCCCAGTGGGCGATCACACCGCTCTGGCACGGCGGCTACTTCGACGCCCAGTACTCGCTCTGGGCGCCGGGACCCATCATCCGCATGCAGGAGGACGCCACCGGTCTGTACTCGCCCAAGCTGTACCGCGAGCTACTGCAGCCGGTAGACCGGGAGTGGGCCTCACGCTACGAGTGCGCCTTCATCCACCTGCACTCCACCTCCAACTTCGTCCTCGACGCCATCCTGGAGGTGGACGAGATCGCCGCCTACGAGTACAACCGTGACGTCAGCGGGCCGCCGCTGCGTGAGATGATCCCCTACTACGCCATGATCCAGGACGCGGAGAAGCCCCTGCTCATCCGCGGCTCCTTCACCGCTGACGAACTGAGCCTGCTGCAAGACTACCTGGATAGTCGGGGGCTGTACCTGTACATCATGGTGTCGAGCCTGGAAGAGACCGAGCCCCTGCGACGGATGCTGGGGATGTAGGTCAAGCGGCTTCTCGTGTGGCGCTGCTCGACGAACTGCCATCAGAGAACCTAGCGGGGGGATATGCCATGAGGGCCCATGTACTGCGTTCGCTGTTGATCGCCGTCGTGCTCGCATCGGGGCTTTGCCCATCACCGGCTTCGGCGGGCGAGAACACCTGGACCGCACTCGGTCTGTACGGAAGCCTGATTCACGATGTAGTCGTTGATCCGGCGAACCCTAACTTGGTGTACGCTGCGGGAACTGCCGGGGTCCATAGGTCGACCGACGGCGGACTCACCTGGTCCACCAGCCTAGGCACTGCCACGAATGCTCTGGCCCTTGACCCCAACTCCCCCGGTGTGCTCTTCCTCGCGAAGATGGAGCCTGAGGGTGGGATCTACAAGAGCACCGATGCCGGAGAGTCGTGGACACGCTTCAGCGTGGTAGAGGTTGAGGGCGAGGATCTACACCTCTGCCCCCTTGCTGTGGCTGTCTCGCCTGTTGATAGTAGTCTCGTCTTGGCCGGAAACTACGATGCAGGCCTGGACTCAGGCTGTCTGCCGGCAGGCGTCTACCGCAGCCTCGACGGAGGGGCAACCTGGAACCACGTCGGGCAGTATCCTGGTCGAATCGAGGACGTCGCGTTCTCCCCATCAGCGCCTCATGTCGCCTACGCCACCCACGAGCACATGGGATTGCTCAGGAGCATGGATGCCGGAGAGACCTGGGAACGGGCTCTTGGTGGCTTTGCGTCGGTCCCGTGGATTCGATCTCTTCGCATCGATCCAACCGATTCCCAGGCAGTGTACATCGGAGCACCGCTGCTGGGTCTCTACCGCACTGGTGATGGCGGGGCATCGTGGCACCCGATTGGAGATGGCCTTACCAGCACCGACATAGCTGCGGTCATCGTGGACCCAGCCGATCAGCAGGTTCTCTACGCTGCGGCGTGCGACGGAAGCGTAGGGTCAGGACCGCTCGGAGTGTTCCGGAGCTCTGACAACAACGGTCAGTCCTGGACGCCAATGTCGGACGGACTTGGCGGCAGGGGGGTGTGGAGCCTGGCGGCTGACGCCTCTGGGAACACGCTGTACGCCGGCACTCGGAGCGGCATCTACAAGTACACCATTGCCTCCCGCCCGCAGGCTGTCGGCTTCACAATCAATGCCGGCGCTCTGTATACCAACAGCGTCAACGTGGCTCTGGCTCTCGAGGGACCCTCAGGGACAACGGAGATGATCGTCAGTAACGACGGTGGATTTGCCGACGCTGCCTGGGAGCCCTATGCAGGTGCAAGGCCCTGGACCATTTCGTCGCTCGGTAGCTACGTGATGCCGCGGACAGTCTATGTGCAGTTCAAGGTGAATGGTCAGGTGTCCGGTCTGTATACCGATGACATCATCCTGGACACGACTCCGCCAACGGGTACCGTCGAAGTGGTTCGCCAGGCCGATGGGGCCGAAGCCACTTCGAGCGATCCCCCCGAAGGCCTAGGCGCTTCGGCTGAGCCAGATGGCGAGACGATGTTCGTCCCGCTACTCATGCGCAACCACCGTCCCGGATTCCGTCGGATAGAGGTGATGCTTAACGCCACCGATGACCTAAGCGGCGTAGAAGACGTGATGCTCAGCAACTCGTCGAGCTTCGCCGGGGCCAAGTGGGAGTCCTACGCGCCGCTCAGGTACTGGTGGGCACCGGATCTGCCGGCGTACACCGTGTATGCCAAGTTCCGCGACCGGGCCGGCAACGAGTCGTCTGTCAGCAGAGACCTATACCCGTAGGCAGAATCTCTCGTAGCCTTGCAGCGCAATGACCTGGCCTGTTTGCGGGTGGAGTGCTGGACTACGTTAACGGGCCCCGGTGTCGTTTGCGGGGAATCCACTCAGACTAGGGGAATCCAATGCCGCCAGTGACGTCCGTCTACATGTTCACCGATATGGAAGGAGTGGCCGGGGTTGACAACTGGGACCCGCGCCACTTCGACTATGCCACCCAGGCCAAGGGCGTGTACGAGCGCTCCGAGGTGCAGCGCCTGCTCACCGGGGAGGTCAACGCCGCCTGTCAGGGCCTCTTCGATGCCGGGGTGGAGGAGATCGTCGTCAACGACGCCCATGGCGCCGGCCGCACCATCCTGGTGGAGGACCTGCTGCCGGGGGTGAAGATCGTGCGCGGCCTGAACCGGCCCCATTGGATGGTGGGCCTGACGCGGCGGTGCGATGCGTTGGTTCAGGTGGGCATGCACGCCATGAGCGACACCCCCAACGCCAACCTCTGCCACACCATGAGCAAGTCCATCAAGGCCTACCGCGTCAACGGGCGCGATGTGGGGGAGATGGAGCTGGCCGCCTACCTGGTGGGAGACTTGGGCATTCCCTGGATCTTCACCTCCGGCGATTCGCACGCCTGTCGCGAGTCGGAGGCCTGGGTGCCGGGCATTGTAACGGCGGCGGTGAAAGAGGGGCTCTCGGAGTTGTCCGCCATCCACCTGGCCCCGGTGGATGCCCGCGCCCTCATACGAGAGCGGGTGCAGGAGGCGGTGGCCCGGTCGGGGGAGATCGCGCCGCTGGTGGCCCCGGCGCCGGTGAGCCTGGAGATCGAGCTGCGCGAGCCCGGTCCGGCTGAGGCGAAGGGAGGCGGCGAGCGGATCAGCCCGTTCGCGGTACGCTGGACGGGACCGAGCCTGTGGGAGGTGTTCAACCGTGCCCGGGGGACGATGGCGCCTCTGCCGGACTAAGAAGAAACCCCGCCCCCCGCAGAGGGCGGGGCACCGCCGAGCAATGATCGCGCGAAACAGCGCCGGGCCTTGGGTCTACCGGCCCGGCGCCGTTCTTACTGGTAGCAGTTCTGGATGACTTCCAGGGCGCGGAACCCGTCCTGCGCCGTCACGAGCATACCCTCTTCGCCGCGGATGGCCTTGAGGAAGCCGTCTATCTCCTCGTCGAAGCCGTCGCTGGGGCGCACGGCGATGGTCTCCCACTCCTTCTCACCCCGACGCTGCAGCTTCACCTGATCGCCCTGGCCGTAGTCGAACAGAGCGCGACCGTCCTGGCCGGTGACGTCAATGAAGCTCTGGCCCACGCCCGCCACCCAGGACGCCATCAGGCACCCCACCGCGCCGGCTGGGTTCTTCACCAGCAGCATGCTTGCATCCTCCACGTCGATGCCGTCCATGTGTCGGGCGGTGAGGGCGCGCTGCTCCGCCACCTCGCCCAGTAAGTAGCGGAAGATGTCCACCGAGTGGATGCTGGTGTCCATCAGGCTACCGCCGCCGGAGATGGCCTTCTTGCTGAACCAGCGATCCTTCATGCGGAAGGCAGGGCCGGTGAAGGCATTCTGGTAGAGCACGATCTCGCCCAGGGTGCCGTTCGTGATGAGTTCGCGCAGCTTCTGCACCGCGGGCAGGTAGCGGTGACGGAAGCCTATGGTGATCACGGCGCTCGACTTGGCCGCCGCGTCCAGGATGTGGCGGCCGGACGCGGTGGTGTGCGCCATGGGTTTCTCCAGCAGGACGTGGATGTCCCGCTCTAGCGCCATCACGGCCGGTTCCTCGTGGGCCACCGGCGGCGTGCAGATGCTGAGCACATCGATCTGCCCGGAGTCCAGCAACTCGCCATAGGTGTCGAAGACCTTGGCGCCCTCGATGTCGACCGCCATGGCCTCGGCGGCCTCGCGGTTGACGTCCATGAGGGCGGTGACGGTGACGCCGTTGTTGCGGTAGCCGCGCACGTGCGCCCGCGAAATGCCGCCGGTACCGATGATTCCTGCTCGAACTGCCATAGGTGTCACTCCCCGGAGAGGGCCCTGGTCCGTCTCCCGCGACGGCCCGTTCCACTCGAGATGGGCCTAGCATGGGCCCGGCAGGGGCGGTGGTCAAGAAGCGGGGTGGACGGTGACTGTCGCCGGGGAGGAGGATCGACGCGAAGACGCCAGGCCGATGCCCCTGCTCCCCTACTCCGTCACCTCTTCCACCGTCAGGCGCAGCCCCTCCACCGCGGTGACGCGCACCATGGCACCCGCCGCCACCGGCGCCGCCTCGCTGCGGGCGCTCCACAGCTCCCCGCCAACCAGCACCATCCCCTCCGGATCCAGGGCTTCGCGGACCTGTCCCACCGCCCCCACCAGGGTCGCGGTGCCGGTGACAGGCGGGCGGCGCTGGGCGGCGATCGCCTTAGCCACTACAAACAGGATGAAGCCGCCGGTGAAGAGGGCTACCGTCGCCACCAGCGCCAGCGAGACCTGGTAGAGAGGTGAGCTGAAGAGCACCACCGACCCCAGAGCAAAGGAGAGCACCCCTAGGCCGGTGAGCACGCCCAGGCTCGGCGTCATAACGTCGGCGACGAAGAGGACGAAGGCCAGCACGATCAGCCCCAACCCGGTCCAGTTGACGTCGAGCACGCCCAAGGCGAAGAACCCGAGCACCAGGCAGATGGCGCCGACGATTCCGGCGACATAGCCGCCCGGGCTGGAGAGCTCGAAGAGAATGGCGTTCATGCCGATGGTAAGCAGGATGAAGGCGATGTTGGGGTCCAGCAGGGCGTCGAGAAGCTGCTCCACCAGCGAGAGGGGTACCGGCTCCAGGGGCACGCCGGCGGCATCCAGCGCCACGGTGCGGCCGGCCACAAGGAGTTCCTTCCCCTGAAGCTGCGCCAGCGCCTCCTCCGGGGTCGCGGCGACGGCATCCACCACGCCGATGGCGAGCGCCTCAGAAGCACTGAGGGCGGCCGACTCGGTGACTGCCTTCTCCGCCCACTCCTGGGCCTCCGGCGAGCGCCCCTCGGTGAGGGCCTTGAGGTCGGCGACGAGGATGTTCTCCGCCTTGCGCCGCTCCACCTCGCCCATCTCCCCTTCCATGCTCACCGGGCTGGCGGCGCCGATGCTCGTTCCCGGGGACATGGCGGCGGCGTGGCCGGCGAGCGTGATGATGGTTCCGGCAGAGGCGGCGGTGGCGCCGCTGGGACCGACGTAGACCAGAATGGGAACAGTGGAGGCACGCATAGTCTCCACCATCTCCCGAGTGGTGGTGAGCCCGCCGCCGGGGGTGTTGAGCACCACCACCAGGGCAGCAGCGCCGTCGCCCTCCGCCTCATCAATCGCCCGCTCCAGGTAGCCGGCCGTCACGACGGTGATCGGCCCGCTGATGTCTACGCGATAGGCCAGGCGCTCTGCTTGCCCGGCCACGCCCGCCGGGGCGACGAGAGTCAGCAGCAGCACGAGCGCTAGGTAGAGGGAAGTCAGCTTGCGCCACATAGTCACAGTCTGCTCCTGTTCGCCAAGTACTGCCTTTGAAGGGGCTGAGCCGGTCGAACTTGCCTCGCTATGATAGCACAGGATCAGGGCGATCGATCGGCGAGTCTTGTGCCGGCCCGACGGTTGCCCGTCGCCGGCAGCATGCTACACTGTCGGGGTATTGGACTGCGGCTCGATGGCGGCGCCAGTGAGACTGGTGCCGGCTTCACTATCCCGACCGGAGCTCTCCCTTCCTAGGGGCTCCCGGCGCCCATGGCAGCGCCTGCACTGGACGCACTCACCGCCGAGTTCAGCCGGCCGGCCAGGCATGTCAGTCCCCACTACGCTCGGACGCACCGAGCGGACGCGGCCCTACCGGCCAGACCACCGGGAGCCACGGCTTCCCGATGATGAACAGGAGGCGATGATTTCAGTGAAGGCGAGCAGGTTCACCAGACGTGCTTTCGTGCGCTACGCGGGGCTTGCGGCCGGGGCGACTATGGCCGCTGCCTGTGCCCCAGCGGCAACCCCGGAGGCTGACCAGCCCGTCCCCACCAGCGCACCCGCGCCGGCGGAGACGGCGGCTACGATGCCGGAGTCACCGGTTTCGTCCTCCGGGTACCAGGAAGCGCCCATGCTGGCCGAGCTGGTGGCCGCGGGCGAGCTGCCTCCCGTTGACGAACGGTTGCCGGTCGAGCCCATGGTCATTGAGGCCATCTCCGAGGTCGGCAATTACTGCGATACCTGGCGGCGGTGCGAGACGAACCCCAACCACGTGTCTGCTCGTCTGGGCGCGGAGCCGCTGGTGGCCTGGGCCCGCGACGCTCAGACTGTGATCCCCAACCTCGCCCAGTCCTGGGACGTCAACGAGGAAGGCACGGAGCTTACGTTCCATCTGCGGCGGGGAGTGCGCTGGTCCGACGGCGAGCCCTTCACCGCCGACGATGTGGCCTTCTGGTTCGAGGATGTCATTCTCAACCAGGAACTGACGCCCGCTTTCCCCAACTGGCTGAAGTCCGGCGGCGAGCCCTGTACCTTCGAGAAGATCGATGACTACACCGTGAAGCTCACCTTCGCCGCTCCGGCCGGGCTGATCCTGGACAGCTTCGCCTTCGACGGCAACACCCTGGTGAACTACCCGCGACACTACCTGGAGCGGTTCCACATCGACTACGCCGATGCGGACGAACTGGCGGCACTCACTAAGGAGCGCGGGTTCGAGTCCTGGTACCAGTTGTTCTCCAATGAGGTCAACCCGGCCCAGAATCCGGACCTTCCTACCGTGCGGCCCTGGCGCCTGGTGACCAAGAACTGGACGACCACCGCCGTCGCCGAGCGCAACCCCTACTACTGGAAGGTGGACAGCGAGGGGAAGCAGCTTCCTTACTACGATAAAGTGTTCTGGAACATAGTGCAGAGCGTCGATCTGATCCCCGTGCGCGTAGTCTCGGGCGAGGTGGACATGCAAGCCATGTACATCGGCTTCCCCGACTACACCCTGCTCATGGAGAACCGCGAGGCGGGCGGCTACCAGGTCTACCTGTGGGACCCCGGCAACAGCGGAAGCGCCATGCACCCCAACCAGACGCGCACCGGCGACGACGAGATGCGCGATCTGCTGCGGGACCAGCGGTTCCGCCTGGCTCTCTCCAAGGCCCTCAACCGCGAGGACATGAACGACCTCTTCTACTTGGGCCTGAGCAAGCACGTCCTCGACATGTACCCGGAATCGGTGCAGAACGATCCGGATGTGCCCGGCTACTTCGAGTACGACGTCGAGGGCGCCAATGCCATCCTCGACGAGATGGGCCTCGACCAGCGGGACGGCGAGGGCACTCGCCTTCTGCCCAGCGGTCGCCCCATCAGGCTGATGATGTTCGGACATGCCGGCTATCCCATCCACCGCGACGTGGCTGAAGTCGAGGCCGAGTACCTCAAGGCCATCGGCATCGCCACGCAGATTGACTTCGTTGCCGGAGAGGTCTTCACCCCGAGGCTGCAGCAGAGCGACTACGACGTGCTCTGCTACAACGCCAACATCGGACCGGGGGCGCTCTTCTGGGCCATTTACCCCCGCTCCCTATTCCCGGTGGAAGTGAGCACGTACTGGGCCACCCGCTGGGGTTGGTACTACCAGACCGGTGGGCAGGAGGGTGATGAGCCGGAAGGTGAGGCCGCCTACCTGCTGGAGCTGTGGGAGCGCGTCAAGCAGACGGTGGACGCCGATGCTCGCCAAGCCCTGATTGACGAGGCCTTCATGATCAACGCCAAGAATCTGTGGGTCATCCCCGTCTTCGGCGGCGACATCGCTCCCTGCATCGTGAAGAACGGCGTCACCAACGTTCCCGAGTCGGGCACGCTGGCCTACCAGGTGTGGTCGCCCAAGTTGTACAATCCGGAGCACTTCTTCCTGAAGCAGTAGCCTAGGCGAGGCTCTGGCACCGTGGCCCGGGGGAGTGTCGCAGGCCTCTCTCGGGCCACCTGTCTTGGCCGGCAAGCCTTCATACACCGCCCCTCCAGGAGCACGCCATGGACTTCCAGGCTGAGTACGACGTCATAGTGGCCGGCGGCGGGGTCGCCGGCGCAGCGGCAGCACTGGAGGCCGCCCGCAGCGGGATGTCGGTAGCCCTGGTGGAGAAGACCGTCCTGCTCGGGGGCCTGGCCACCACCGGACTGGTGCTGGTCTACCTCCCCCTGTGCGACGGCAATGGCCGTCAGGTCACCTTCGGCATCGCCGAGGAGTTGCTGCACCTCAGCCTTCGCTACGGACCGGGCAACATCCCGGCCGGCTGGCGCTCCGGGCGCCAACTGGACGAGCCGGGCCGCTACCGGGTCGTGTTCAACCCCGCTTCCTTTGTGCTGGCTCTCGACGAGGCCCTCGAGGAGGCTGGCGTCGAGCTCTGGCTCGACACGCTCATGGCCTGTCCCGTCCTGGACGGGGGCCGCGTCGCCGGGCTCGAGGTCGAGAACAAAGGCGGCCGCGGGCTGCTTCGGGCTCGCTGCATCGTGGACGCCACCGGCGACGCCGACGTGGCCTACCGGGCGGGCGCGCCCTGCCAGACGGGCCGCAACTGGCTCAGCCTTTGGGTCCTGGAGGTGGACGGATCGGCCGAAACGCCCGCCGGTGCCCTGCCCAAGATGACCTGGGTGGGCGCCAACGCCCACGGCGGCGGGCAGCCGGCAGACATTCCCCGGCTGACGGGGGTAGAGCCGCGCGACGCCACCGAGTTCGTCCTGGCGGGCCGGCGCCTGCTGCGCCACCGCTACCGCGATCTCTACGCCTCGGGCGCGGCCGATCGAGAGACGCTCTTCCCGGCGGCCCTGCCGGCCATGGCTCAGTTCCGCACCACCCGGCGCATCGTCAGTCGAGACGGACTCCGCCCCGGGCAGGACGGTCGGGCACGGGAAGCATCCATCGGCCTCATGGGCGACTGGCGCAAGGCGGGGCCGGTCTGGGAGATTCCTTACGGGGCTCTGCTGCCGCAACGAGTGGATGGTCTGCTGGTGGCGGGGCGCTGCCTGGACGCCGAGGGCGACGCCTGGGACGTGGCGCGCGTCATCCCGCCGGCGGCTCTCAGCGGGCAGGCAGCCGGCGCCGCCGCCGCCCTGGCCGTGCGCGCGGGCGTCTCGCCGCAAGCAGTGGATGCCGGCCCCCTGCAGGCGCACCTGCGCGACCGCGGGGTTCGTCTCACACTGGGCGAAGTGGGGCTGTAGGCGAGCGCGCCGGTAGTCCCGGGCAGAGGTCCAGAACCTAACCCTCCTCGTGGTACCGCGGAGCGAAACCACGAGGCCCCCTTCCCTACGCGGGGAGTGGGCACGGGACTTGGCCTCGCCGGCACAGTCGGGGCTTCTGGCCCCCCTTCCTTCTTAGGGAAGGGGGGGTGGGGGGTTAGGTTAGGCCCTCCTCGGCCACTGAACCGCTACTCCCAGCGCCAGAACTTGATCGTCAACGGGACCAGCACCAGCAGCAGCCCCGCCAGCACCGCCACGTCCACCTCCAGCGGGAACAGGGGGCGAAAGCCCACCATCACCTGCCGCAGCGCGTCGGACAGGTAGGTAAGGGGCATGATGTACATGGCCGGGCGCAGGGCCGCGGGCAGGAATTCGGGCTCGAACATACTGCCGGAGAGGAAGGTCATGGCGAAGTTGACCACCTGGGCGATGGCTATCGCCGCCTCGCTGGTGGGCGAGAGCGCGGCGATGAAGTAGCCCAGAGTGACGAAGGTCACGGCGCCCAGCAGGGCGATGGGCAGGATCAGATGGGCTTGGCGGCCCAGGATGAGGCCCAGGACCAGCACGCTGAATGCAACGAAGAGTATGGTCTGCACCATTCCCACCGTCACCCGCCAGCCGACTTGCGCCGCCAACACCGTGCGGGTGGAGAGGGGCGCCACCGCCAGCCGGCGTAGCACCTTCTTCTCTCGCATCTCCACCAGAGGCATGGCCGTGCCGAAAACTCCCAGCCAGAGCATGGCCAGGCCCAGCATGCTGGGAGCGTAGAAGGCGGCGGGGTTCTGCTTCTCCGCCATAACACTGCGCTCGTCCACGGTAATCAGCTCCGGGGCGCTCTGGGCCACCAGGTTGGCCTGATTCAGGAAGCTGCGCACGAAGCCCAGCCCCATACCGGTGGACGACTGGCTGCTGGGGTCATAGTAGACGGGCACGTTCACCGCTTCGCCGGCAGCAGTGCGCTCGGTCAGGCCGGCGGGCAGCACCAGCACGGCGTGCAGGTCGCCGGCGCGCAGACTCTCCACCAGCTTCTCCTCGTCCGCCACGGTCAGGCCTATGCTCTCGGCCATGCTCGGGCTCTCGAGGATGGCCACCAACTGCTGCGAGAGCGGGCCGTTGTCCTGAACCGCGAGACCCAGCCTGATGCCGGCTGCCTGGTCGCCCTGTCCAAAGATCATCCCGAAGAAGCCGGCGAACGCCAGCGGCATGATGATGGTGATCACCATAGCCAGCCTATCCCGCACGAACTCGCGGGCGTTGGCGAGGTAGAGGGCAGTGAAGGCCTTCATCAGCGGATCCTCCTGCCGGTGATCTTCAGGAACACGTCCTCCAAGGTTGCCTGCCGCACCACCATCTGCCCCAGCTCCAGCGAGTGAGCCTGGGCCCAGTCGAATAGGCCCGACATGGTCTTGGGTACGGCGGCGCTGAACACCACGAAGCGGCCATTCTCCTCCGTGACCTGGCCGACGGCGGGTAGGGCGGCCAGACCCTCGGCGGTGAGCCCGTCCACCTGGTCCACTTCGATGGCCGTCTCGCGGAAGTACTTGGCGATCAACTCCCGGGGGGTACCCAGTTCGATGATGTGGCCGTGATCCATCACCGCCACGCGGTCACATAGCTCCTCCGCCTCTTCCATGTAGTGGGTGGTCAGAACGACGGTGCGCCCTTCGCGGCGTAGGTCATGAACTAGGTCCCAGATAGCCCGACGCGCCTGCGGGTCGAGCCCGGTGGTGGGCTCGTCCAGGAAGACGAGCTCGGGCTTGTTCAGCAGTGCCAACGCGAGCGAGAGCCGCTGCGCCTGGCCGCCGGAGAGCTTGGCCGTGGGGGCGTTCTGCCGCTCCCGCAGGCCTACGAGGTCCAGCAGAGCGTCCGTCTCCAGGGTGTCGTCGTAGAAGGCGGTGAAGAGCCGCATGATCTCGCGCACCGTCAGCTTGGGGTAGAGGCCGGTGCTCTGCAGTTGGATGCCCAGCCGGCGGCGGAACTCCGGGATGTTTGCCTCCTGGATGGTGATGCCGGCCGTGGTATGCGGCACGAAGCAGACGACGCAGCCGTTTGTCAGGCCGGCCTGGCGAACCGCGGCCTGGACTTCCGCGGTCACGTCGATCATCTGGCAACGCTGAGTGGTGGGGACAGTGAGTGATGCCATGATCTGGTGCCTCCCTGGGGCGAACGGTTGGGGCCTGCGCGGACCGCGCTCTATAATGGCGGATCGGGCAATGGTTGTCGACAGCGGCTGGTGAAATGAGGCCCGCATGACAAGCGGATCGCGCACCAAGGTAGTCGTCGCGATGAGCGGCGGCGTGGATTCCAGTGTAGCCGCGTGCTTGCTGCATGAGCAGGGGCACGAGGTGGTGGGGCTATTCATGCGTACCGGAGTCGAAGGCGTCACCGCGTCGGCAGACGCCCGCGATCCGGACCCGGTGGCCGAGCGACATCGCGGCTGCTGCAGTGCCCTGGATGCCTCGGATGCCCGAGCGGTGGCCGGCCGGCTGGGCGTGCCGTTTTTTGCCCTGAACTTCAAGGCGGACTTCGAGCGGATCATCGACCACTTTGCCGGTGAATACCTTCGTGGGCGCACGCCCAATCCTTGCGTCATGTGTAACGAGTACCTGAAGTTTGGCCGGCTGGCGGAATACGGCCGGGCGGTAGGCGCGGACTTCGTCGCCACCGGTCACTACGCGCGCATCGACCGCTGCGGCGACGAGTACTGCCTGCGGCGCGGCCGCGATACGGAGAAGGACCAGTCGTATGTGCTGTTCGGCATGGGCCGCGAGATGCTGTCGCGGACGCTTTTCCCGATCGGTGAGCTGACCAAGGAGCAGGTGCGGGCGGAGGCGAGGCGGTTCGGGTTGCCGATCTGCGACAAGCGTGAGTCGCAGGACATCTGCTTTGTGCCGGACCGCGACTATGCTCGGGTGGTTCGTGAGCGTCGGCCCGACAGCTTCGTGCCGGGGGCCATCGTCGACCGCGAGGGGCACGAGGTCGGTCGACATGAGGGCATTGCCCATTTCACGGTTGGTCAGCGGCGGGGATTGCGGGTGGCGATGGGTAAGCCGATCTACGTGACTCGGATCGATGCGAAGGATCACACGGTGACCATCGGCAGCCGCGAAGATCTCGCCGCCGATCACCTGGAGGCATCGAGTGTGCGTTGGCTCATCGAGCCGCCGACGCACCCGCTGCACGTCGAGGTGAAGATTCGCTATACCCACCGGCCGGCGGCAGCCGTCGTCGAGGCGATTGGGCCGGATCGCGTTCGCGTCGCGTTTCGCGAGCCCCAGACCGCGATCACGCCCGGCCAAGCGGCAGTGCTCTACGACGAGGACATGGTCCTGGGCGGCGGCTGGATCGACCACTGAGTATGGGGCAACGAACCGCGGCTCTTTCGTCCATGGCTCCTTGGCCCGCATCCGTCCGCTTGAGTGACGAAGCATGCTGGTTGTGTTTCACCATGGTGCCTTGGGCGACTTCGTGCTTGCGCTGTCTGTGATTCAGGCGGTGCGGACTGCGACCAGATCCGCGCATGTTATTGCCGTCGCCTCGGCATCATCCGCCGTCGTCGCCGCCGGCCGAAGCGCGGTCGACGAGCGATGGTCGCCGGAACAGGTTGGCCTGCACACGCTATTCGGTGAGGACGGCCCGCTCGATGGACGGCTGGAGAATCTGCTGGGGCAGGCCCAGTTGGTGTTGAGTTTCCTTGGCGACCCCGAGTTGCCCGTGCATCAGCGTCTGCGTGCCGCCACGTCCGCGCGGCTCGTCGCCATCGATCCGGTCCCCACCCCCCGGACGCTCCAGGCACG
>ENA-UOUL01001961-UOUL01001961.1-bioreactor-metagenome-genome-assembly--contig:-NODE-1961-length-26082-cov-5.837685_pt1 | contig 26082 bp, 25 predicted proteins | sample MGYA00249838_ERZ747220 | MGnify/ENA primary metagenome ERZ747220 (study PRJEB28778, sample SAMN05720191) | bioreactor metagenome | isolation source: Anaerobic biogas reactor | place: USA:Washington...
GTTCACATGCGCTTGGCCAGCAGGTAGCGCTTCATTTCCGGGTACATCGCGACGAATATGGCGCCGCCGATGCTCAGGAGGATGATGGCCGTCACGGTCAGGCGTGGATGCGAGGTAATCACGTCGGTTGTCTGTCTAGCGCGGCGCCGCATGGGCTTGGTGCGGAGGGCGACCATGTTCAGTTCTCCCTTGGAACAGGGCAGTGAATGCGGACTGGCTCCGCGGATCGGGCCGGCGGAGCATGGCTATTAGCGTTTCCACGAGTTTGATGCTTTCAACGACGGCAGCGCGGACGGGCGGGCTCAGCTCCGCGACTACCTCGTCGGCGCCGCTGCCCGGCGCCGGTTCGCAGCCGACCAGCAGTATTCGCGGCAATGGCCCTCCCAGCAATTTAACCAGTGCCAGCACGCCCACGGGATCGAGGCGGTGGCCGTCGAGCGCGCCGGCGGGTGCGATTGCCGGGAGGGCGAAGCTCCCGCCGCGCCGCGACTCAGCGGAATTTCCGGCCTCACTTCGCGGCTCAGCAGGAGCCTCGCCTTCTCGGTCCGTTTCCGGCTCTATCACGTACAGCGTGCCTGGGGCGGCGCCGCGTGGGGCGGCGTCAATGAGGACCGCGTAATCCCAGCCTTCCAACAGTGCGGCGGCGAGGTCGAAGCCGCGGATGCCGAAGTCAACAATTCGCACGCCCTCGGGCCAGGTGCGCTCTGCCAGCCGCCGGGCTACTTCGACGCCGAACGCGTCGTCCCCCAGGAAGATGTTGCCGATGCCTGCTATGAGAATGCGCGGCGTCATGGCACACCTCCCGGCTGCGACGGCAGGGGCTCGAGTTCGTCGGGCCGGAAGAAGAAGCGGTGGCCGGGCCAACCAGCGGGGCCGAGATCGCGGCCGGGGTCGTCGTCGACTGTCACGGCCAGATATTGCCGGCCCTCGAAATCGCTCTCAATCGAGACGACGATGGCCGTTCTTCCCGCGAGCAGCAAGTCGACGGCGTCGGCGCGCTGTTGTGGGCGCAGGCGAACACGATCGCCGGCGCGCAGTTCGATGCCGCTGACGACGGCAGTCTGCGGCTTCGAATCATCCGCCGTGGGATGGAGACTGTTCATTGGCACGGGCTGGCTGTCGTTCGTAGGTCCGGACTGGCAATCGCTCATGCCGGCGCTCCCGCTTTGACAGCCTTCGATTGCACTTCCGCCGTCACCGGCGCGTCAGCGAGCGGTTCTGGAACGGCAGGGGGCGCCGGGTGCGCGCGGTGCTCCGCGTCCAGCAGTCGTTCCAGCGTCTCATCCCAACTGAGCAGGCCGGCCCGCAGCTTGTAGTGTTGCAGCCGCTCAATCAGGTCGCGCCGCAGACACAGCCAGGCGCTGCTTGGGTAATAGCGGTCCATCAGGTCTTTCCACACGCGAACCGGCAGGCGGAACGGTGCCTCGCGGTCCCGGCCGATCGGAGCCGCTTGCAGCGGGGCGTGCGGCGCGGCGTAGAAAACCGTTCCGCTGAACAGTAGCAACAGCGGCAGCTCGCCGTTCTCCAAGGCATTGCAGTACTTGGTCACCGCGAGGCTCAAATCCGATGAGCATGGCACCGGCAGGTCGAAGAGCGTGCCGCCCGTGAATCCGGGCACAGTTGATTGTGTGTGCGTCCACAGCAGGCTTCGCAAGCTCCGCGGCCAGTGTTCCGGAAACCCGAAAAGTTCCCGCAAATTTGCCTGTTCGGCTGGGCAATAGCGGCGCTGCGCCGGCTCGATGCGCACCTGGCTGTACAGCAACACGCTGTGAATCGGCAGCGGTTGCGGGTCGCAGTCGGTCGCGCGCACTTTCAAGAGCAGCAGCGGCGCCGCCGCATATGGTTCCACACTCGCGCCTTCAACGGCAAAGTCTAGATCAGGCATGCGTGCTCCTGTGCGCGGCTGCTCAAACATATCCTGCTCCGCCAGCCTGAAACCTGGCGTGAGTGCGTCCATCGGTCAGGCCGGCGGGATTTCCGGCATGCGCGCGTCGATTGGCGCGTGCGAGGCGGCGTTTAAACCGGTGGAGTCCCGCGCGGTGCGATAAGGGCGAATGCCGGGCTCGTTGCGGCCGGGCTCGCGGCCCTTCTGTTGCACAAGCTCCTCGCCCTTGTTGGTCCCCGACACGTGCACGGGCCGGGGTGGATCTTTGTACGACAGCTTTCTCGGAGACATATTCAAGACCTCTGCTCTGCTTTGAAGGATGAATGCGGAAACGGCGATGCCACGCGTGGGCATTCGCGCCCGGTCTGCCCCTTAGATGGCGCTGAGGCCGCCGCGGCCTCTGTGTCGGGGGCCGCTCCCTCGACTTCAATGGCGGCCACGTCAGGCGCGGCCAGGTAAATGGCCTCTTTAATCAGATTGTCCAGTGTTGCGCGGGAACCGGGGCAGGCGCGGCAGTCGCCTTCCAGTCTCAGACGGACAACCTGCTCGCCGGTAACTTCCAGCAGTTCCACGCCTCCATTATGTGCCGCGAGGTACGGCTGAATTTGTTGCAGCGCTCGCTGGACGCGCTGCTCGATGCTGCGCGGGTGCAGGCCGTGCACCAGCAGCACGCCGCTGATTAGGTGGTCGGCTTCGAGCGCGTCGAAAATCGGCTGGGCTTGATCACCGCGCCGGCCGAACACTTCAAGCATCCGCGCCAGCGCCTGGCCGTGCAGATCCAGCAAGCCGTGAAGGATGTCGGTGACGTTCGCGCGAACGGCCGGATCGGGGAGCTGTTCGACGCGTTGCAGCAGGGCATCAATTCGCAGCATGGCTTGCATCAACTTCGCGTCCGGTTCGGCCATGTTCATGAACTGCTCTTTACCCCACATCTTCCGGTTCCTCGCGTGTGGCGTGGCTGTATTTCAGCACTGCGACGAAGACTCCTCCGCCGATCGCGTTTCCAACGGTGGCCCACAACAGAAAGTGTCCGAATGACGCGAGTGTGGCGCGTCCCGCGAACACGCCGGCCAGCACTTCGACCGAGCCGACAATGGCGTGGTGCAACTGGGTGAAACCGATTACCGTGGCGACCAGCCAGACCACGACTATTTGGCTGATCGTGTCGCGCGAGGCGGCTACCAGCCAGGACATCAACCCCATCAACCAGCCGGCCAGTACGGCACTGAGCAGAATTGCCAGCGCCGGATGCTCGGTTACAGTCGCGGAGATCTCGCCTAGCGCCGCAACATCAATGATCTGCAAGCGCGGCCCGATCAGCACGGTTAATTCGGCAAACAGGGCCGCCCCAACCAGGTTCGACACGTATATGATGGCCCACAGTCGCCCCAGCCGTGCCAGGGACGCATGCCGGCCCAGAACCGGCAGAACTGCCAGGGTGGTCTGCTCGGTGAATAACTCCGAACGCCCCAGAACGACGAAAATGAAGCCTACCGCGTACAGGTTGGCGTTGACCATGCGCAGCACGGGTTGCGAGAAGTACTCGCCGGCCAACGTCTGCATGGCCGCCATCAGGAACAGGCTGAAGCCGATGTCCAGTCCGGCCGACAGTCCGGATAGCGACAGGCCGGTGACCGAGCGCTGCATTGCGTGCAGACCTTCGGTCATCTCGTCGATCAGGATTTGCCGGTAGGGCTTCTTGGGCGTGTCGCCGCGCTTACCGCGGAGATCGCTCGGATTGATGGGTGTTGCCATGTTGAGCCCGGCCATTGGCATCGATCAGACAGATCCCGCGGAAAAGACTCCTGACTCCATATCAGTAACAAATGCCCGACAGTGTTTTCAGCAGTTTGCTGTGGCCGAGGAACATGTGGACGCCGCAGGGGAGACACGGGTCGAAGCTGCGCACCGCGCGCATGATGTCCACGCCTTTAAAGTCGTCCGGGCCGTTCTCCTCAAAAATGGGCGTGTTCTGCACCGCGTCCTCGTACGGGCCCGGCGTGCCGTAGACGTCGCGCGGACTGGCGTTCCAGGGCGTCGGGGGATAGGGGTGGTAGTTCGCGATCAGGCCGTCGCGGATCACCAGATGGTGCGACAAGACGCCGCGCGTCGCCTCGTGGAAACCGCAGCCGAGGGCTTCGTCCGGAACCTTGAAATCCGCCCACGTCTGGGTGCGGCCGGCATACACGTCAGCCATGGCTTTTTCGCAGAAGTACAAAGCGCAGGCGGCGGCGTAGGCCTGGAAGTAGGAACGGGCCCGGTCGCGCTCGAGGGCGTTGCTCCACTTTGGAATACGCCATTCGTACTCCACCTCGGGCTTGGTGGCCGATTTCGGCAGGCGAATCTTGACGGAGTTGCCGGTGGCCTTGACGTAACCGATGTCAACCAGGTTTGCGAGAGCGGTGACCCACAGGCGGGCAATCGCGCCGCCGCCGGTATCCATGGCGAGGTGCTCGCCGCCGCGCTTGTCGAACCAGCGCGGCGACATGACCCATGAGTACTTGTCAGGGAAATCGCGTTTTTCGGGCTTGGGCGTCGTGGTCTGGTTCCAGGGGTGGCGGCGGTCCACGGGGTTGCCGAGTGGGTCGTGCGGGACCAGCAACGCGCCATTTTGCCAGTCCTCATAGAAACTGCTGCCGAGAAGGATGCGGATGTTGAGGTTTATGTCTACCAGGTCAGTGGTGACAAGCTCTCCGTCGACGACGATGCCCGGGGTGACGAACATCTTTCGTCCCCAGTCAGTCATGTCCGCGTAGCGGTAGTTGCAGGCGTCGGGGTTTTGGAAAGCGCCCCAGCAGGCCAGCAGCACGCGGCGCTGGCCGACTTTCTCATAGCCGGGCAACGCCTGGTACATGAAGTCGAACAGGTCGTCATGCAGCGGCACCATTCTCTTCATGAAGTCGATGTACTTCATCAGCCGCGTCAGGTAGTCCGTAAATGTTTGGATGCTCGGGACTGTGCCCATGCCGCCGGGATACGGCGTGGAAGGGTGCACGTGCCGCCCCTCCATGAGGCAGAACATTTCGCGCGCCAGCCGGCTCATCTGCAGGGCTTCGCGATAAAGCTCGCCCGTGAAGGGGTTCAGAGCGGTCATGATGTCGCTGATTCGCCGGTAGCCGTGATCGGCCGCGTGCGGGGCTTGGGTGTTCTGGGCCTTCTCCCAGACGCCGGGATTGGTCTGCCGCACCATCTGTTCGCAGAAATCGGCCCCGACCAGGTTCTCCTGGAACAGGCAGTGATCGAACATGTACTCGGCCGCCTCGCCCAGGTTGAGAATCCACTCGCCCATGCGCGGCGTGCTGATCCCGAACGCCATGTTCTGCGCGTACACCGCGCAGGTCGCGTGCGAGTCGCCGCAGATGCCGCATATGCGGCTGCTTATGAAATGGGCGTCGCGCGGGTCCTTGCCCTTCATGAAGACGCTATAGCCGCGAAACATCGATGAGGTGGTGTAGCATTCGGCGACCTCCTTGCGCTCGAAGTCGATTTTGGTGTAAATGCCGAGGTTGCCGACGATGCGCGTGACCGGGTCCCAGTTCACGTCGATGAGCTTGCGCTGACCACTGCGGCCGATGGTTTCCGGCTGGGCGATGCTTGTCATGACGCACCTCCAGTGATGGGCGCTTCAATCATGGTTTTCTCGACTGTGGCGGGGGCGGGTTCGTGATAAGTGGTCGGGTGATAGCCGGTGTTCAGGACTGTGGTGCGCTGGCGCCAGCGCGGTTCGCGGCTGGCGGTGCGGTTGGTGATCTCGCGCAGGCGGCGAATGGTCGCGCCGTAGGTCAGTACGACGGCGCTCGACATCTTGGCCCCGGGCGGTTCATCCATGAAAGGCATGAATTTGTCCGGAAAGCCGGGCATAGTACAGGCGATGCAGATGCCGCCCACGTTCGGGCAGCCGCCGATGCCGTCCATCCAGCCGCGCTTGGTGACGTTGCAGTTGATGACCGGTCCCCAGCAGCCGATTTTCACGATGCATTTGGGCGAGCCGTATTCGCGGGCGAAGTCACCCTGCTCGTAATACCCGGCCCGGTCACAGCCCTCGTGCACCGTCTTCCCGAAGAGCCACGTGGGGCGGAGCAACTCGTCCAGCGGGATCATCGGGGCCAGGCCGGCCGCCTGGTACAGGAGGTACAGCAAGGTTTCCATGAAGTTGTCCGGCTGAACCGGGCAGCCGGGGACATTCACGATCGGCAAACCCGCTTGCGAGCGGAAATCCCAGCCGAGATAGTCGGCCAAGCCCATCGAGCCGGTCGGATTACCCTGCATGGCGTGAACCCCGCCGTAGGTCGCGCAAGTGCCGGCCGCGACTACGGCCCAGGCTTTGGGCGCCAGGCGGTCGATCCAATCGTTGAGCCGGATGGGCTGTCCGGTGCGTTTATCGACGCCCATAGCCGTCCAGTAGCCCTGGGACTTGATCTCTTCGTTAGGAATGGAGCCCTCGACGACGAGTATGAACGGGGCGCCGAGCGTGCCCTCGGCGGCCTGGTGCCAGTATTGCATGATCTGGTCACCGCCTTGCTGTGCGTCCAGCACGCGATTGTGCAGGTGCACCTTCGGCAGCCCGGGAATCGCTCCCAGGACCACGTCCTCGATGCTTGGCAGCGTGGCGGCCGTGACTGAGACCGTGTCACCGTCGCAACTCATGCCGTCCGGAGTCCAGAGAATGTGGAGCTCTTTGACCGCCTCTTTCACCGCCGGCGGCTTTTCGGCTGCTGGCGAAGATGCATGTGGTTCCATCTTGCAGATTCTCCTAAGCCCGTCGCAGCGGTTGGTCTGGCGGGGCGATATGGGTATGGCGAGAGCGTGCCGAGCACGCGGCTGAGCACCGGGACTTCGGCCACGCACCGGAGGTTGTTACCAGGCGGTACGCCGCGATGTTGTAGGAACACGGCGATCGTCGCCGCGCTTGCGCAGCTCGGCGGACCGCAACCGCAGACTGATCCAGTGCGGTGTACGACAAAGTTGAATTTCGCCTAGCGGGTGTGTTCAGAGGATGTTAGCGGCGTGGAAGGCGGGGTGCGTATGGTTACATGTTTTTGACTTCCGGCAACCCGGCTCGAAATTGCCCGGGTCCTCGCTGCAAAGCGAGCGACAGCCTTCGCCCGGAACCCGAACGCGTGGCCGCCCTGCGCTGCCTGCTGCTATATAGCGACCAGTGGGGCGACGCTCGGCGCAGCGCCGACATGGAATTGCGGTCGCACGGCCCAAGGCGAAAGCGCCATGCGCTGGCGAAAGCGCCATGCGGCCTAGAGTTGCACGGCCCCTCAAAGCTCGCTAGCCTGACCCTTAGTCGGGCAGCGGCCGGCGGGCTGCCGGAGTCAAGCCGCCGGGATTGAGGTTGGTTCATGGCCAATGGTGAGAAGTTTTTGACGATCGTTTCCGGACTGCCGCGCTCGGGAACCTCCATGATGATGCGCATGCTGGAGGCGGGCGGCATCCCCGCGCTCATCGACAACATACGCAAAGCCGACGAGGACAACCCGCGCGGCTATTACGAGTACGAGCCCGTCAAGCAGACCCGCAAGGACCCCTCCTGGCTGAAGCACGCAGAGGGCCGCGTGGTCAAAATGGTCTACCGCCTTCTGTACGACCTGCCGCCGGACTATCAGTACCGCGTCGTGTTTATGCGGCGCAAGCTGGAAGAAGTGATCGCATCGCAAAACGTCATGCTCGCCCGGCAGGCCAAGCCCGGCGGCTCGCTCAGCGACGACAAATTGATGGCCGTGTTCAGGACCGAGTTGGAAAGCGTATACCGCTGGCTCGAGAAGCAGCCGAACTTCCGCGTGCTGTTCGTTGACTACAACGAGATCATGGCGGATGCGGGGCCGGCGGTCGACGCGCTGAACCGCTTCCTCGGTGGCAACTTGAACAGCGCGGCAATGCGGAACGTGGTCGAGCCGGAGCTGTACCGGCAGCGGCGGGCGTGAAGAAGCGTGAGCAGGTGTGAAGGTGGGAACGTGGGAAGGTGACGAGGCTAGCGTGCCCTTATCACTCTATCACCTTATCACTTTATCACTCTAGGAATTCCGCCATCACATCGTTCGCCACCAACATCCCGCGGCGCGTGAGGCGGATGGCTTCGGGCGTGACCTCCAGGAGGCCATCGGCGACGTTCTGAGCTATGGCGGAGCCGCCGTTTCGCTGGGCAAACCAAGTTAGCGGGTCCTGGCGGAAGCGCTCTGCGAACCGAGCCCGGCTCAGCCCCTCCACCGTTCGCAGCGCTAACATTACCGTCTCGCCGGCGCACTTTTCCGGCGGCAGACGCTCCGTTGCTTCGCGCGGGTCAGTCCCGGCCGCGATGCGCCGCACGTACTCCGCCACGTCAGCGACGTTCTTGTAGCGCTCGCCAGCCAGGTAGCCGGCGGCGGACGGGCCCACGCCAAGGTAGGGTTCGTTTCGCCAATAGGTCAGATTGTGCCGGCACTGCTGGCCCGGCCGGGCGAAATTGCTGATCTCGTATTGAGCGAAGCCCGCGCCCGCGAGCCGGTCGATGGCGGCCTCGTACATGTCCGCCTCCAGGTCCGGGTCGACGGGCGTGACCTGACCCGCCTGCGCCCGAGCGTGCAGGCGCGTACCCGGTTCGTAGGTCAGCCCGTAGCAGGAAATGTGCTCCGGATCGAGGGCGATTGCCTGGTCGAGACTGAATAGCCAGGATTGCAGGCTCTGCCCCGGTATGCCGAAGATCAGGTCCAGGCTGACGGCCCGCACGCCGGCCGAGCGGCAGATCGCGATCGTCTCACGGACCTGCTCGGGCCGGTGTGTTCGCTCAAGAACGCTCAATTCTGCCGGATCAAACGATTGCGCGCCCATCGACACGCGGTTCACGCCGGCGGAGACGAGCACTGCGGCCTTTCCCGCGTCGATCGTCGCCGGGTTGGCCTCGACCGTGAACTCGGACGGCCGGCCACGAGCGGCCCTGGTGCAGATGTGCAGCAACGGCTGCAGCGCTTCCGCAGGCAGCACCGTTGGCGTCCCGCCGCCGATAAAAACTGTCTCCAGAGCCAGTTCCACTTGCGCCGCGTACCCGGCCAATTCGGTCGACAGGGCATTCAGGAGCGGCTGCACGGCGTCCGCCCGGTACAGCTCGCTGTAAAAGTCGCAGTACCCGCAGCGCGCCCGGCAAAACGGCAGGTGCACGTATAAAGCTCGAACGTCGGCTGGCGTTGTCATCGGTGTCCGCATCGTTTAGCATATGGCCCAGTGGCCGGTTCATTGTAGCCTGGACCGCGACCGGAGAGCGCGGGCCTGAGGGTGAGTGCTGCTAGAAGCGGTGTTTCCGGTCTTGCCGTGAGAAAACTGGTATGAAAGTAGTTCTGATCAGATTCAGGGGCGGACAGCGGCGTGAGCTGCCGTTGATAGGGGAACGCCTGGTGGTTGGCCGGCGCCCGGATTGCGACGTGCGCATCCCGACGCTGGATGTCTCGCGGCAGCACTGCGAACTGCTCGTGGCCGCCGACAGTGTGAAGGTTAAGGACCTGAACAGCTCCAACGGCACGTTCGTCAACGGCAAGCGCGTGACCGAGGTCGAGCTGAACCCCGGCGATCGGCTGCACATCGGGCCGGTTTCGTTCACAGTGCAGATTGACGGCAAACCGGAGGACATCCAGCAGCTCGAGCCACCGCCGACGATCGACAGCAACATGATCGAGTTCATCGAGCCGCAAACACCGGGCGAGACGAAGATCAGCAGCAAACCGGTCACGCCGGCGCCCAAGCCCGCCAAGAAGGGCAGTGCCGCCAAGCCGGCCCCGAAACCGGCCGCCAAAAAAGCAGCCACCCCGCCGAGTCCTGCAAAACCCGCGGCGGCCGGCAGTAAGCCGCCGGTCGAAGAGGACGTGTTCGAGCTGACGGCCGCGGATTTCGATCTCGAGGACGCTATTTCTGCGCTCGAGCAGGAAGACGACGACGAAGACGATCTGCCCTAAATCGAGCGTTTAGATTTAAAGACCGAGAACGCGAAGAGTAGCAACGCCGCGTGCGGCCTCGCCGCATCTGCCGGTTGTGTTCCAACCAGACTCCTCGGCGGTTCGTTTGCGCCTTATGCAGCACGCCCAACCCAAATGCCGTCCCCGAGGATCGATTCTACATCTTCGTTGGCCGACCCTATACGTGATTTGTTCGGGGACGTTGACGCTCATCGTGCTGGTGGCCGTCGGCCTGGCAACCTGCCGGCCGGAATGGTACGCCCCGGCAGCAATCGACCGCGTTCAGCTCAAGTCGGACAAGGCCGCCTTCGCGAACTTGCTGGACCGCATCGGCGCCGCGCTGAACGCGGGCGAGGCGATCGAATTCGAAATCACCGAGGATCAGCTCAATCGCTGGCTGGCTGCCCGCGGCGAAATCTGGCCGGCGCTTCGCTTCGAGGTCCAAGGCCTGCGCGGAATCCAAATCAGTCTATTGGAAGGCGATGCTGTTCGGCTGGCCGCCACGGCCAGCCAAGGGCCCTTGGAGGTCGTTTTGTCGGTGGTGGGACACTGCCGGATTGAACCCTCAGACGGCGAGCCCTCAAGAACTGAGCCGTCAGAAGTCGTGATTGACATTCAGTCGATGCGCGCCGGCAAGATGCCTATTCCGAGCGGGAAGGTGCTTGCACCCTTGCACGAGGCCATCGCCCGCAGCGACAGCCGCACGGCCACGATGACCGACCAAACCATCCGCTTGGGCAATCATTGGATCTGGAAGAACGGCCACCGCCCTTTCCGGCTGGATCGCCTGGAGATCACGCCCGGCCTGGCCCGCATACGCCTTGCGCCCGCGCGTGATGATCCCTAAATCGCTAACCCCCCACGTAGACCCGTAAACGCCTAGTAGAACAGGATGATCGCGGTATCCTCGAGGTTCTCCGGCCTTCCGCGCAAAATCTCCGCGATCTTGGCGCAGTAGTCGTCCTGTCGCTCGCGCCAGCGCTGCACGTCGTATTCGAACCATTCCTGGATGTAGCGCAAATCGCGAGCGAACATCTCCGCGTGCGCTTGCTCGCTCTGCTTGATGAACTCGAAGTCGCGCCGCAGCCGTTCCGGTGCCTCGCACTCACGCCATGCGAGGGCGTTGGCCGTCCACTTGAGCGAAGATTCGCGTTGTGCGATGCGCTGCCGGGCCAGCGGATTGTCGCAGCCGGCCGTGAGACCCAAACCGGCCAGTGCCAGCCCGACCACTGCAACGACGCGGACATGCTCCGCACGCGGCACGCTGGTGGCGACGTGGGCAAACCGCAACACAGATCGGTGAGGCGTCTTTTTCATGCCGGCTAGTATACCCGCCCCGCCGGGCGCGGTTGCATCCGCAACCGAAGTAGAGCCGGCGCGGAGGCACAGAGCAGAGCCGGCTCGCGTCGAGCCGGAGGCGTGCCGGAAAGGTGCAGTCGTGTCGAGCCGGACAATACCAAAAAAGGCACAGATTTCTCGGACCTCTCAGCTCACGGCAAAACAGAGCGTCCCACTACCTCAATCGGTGCATTCGGCGCGGCTACCGTCACGCGACCGCTTCGCGAATGCGGACCAGTTTGTGCAGCAGGCATTCGAGCTGATCCAGCGGCCAGACCGTGGCCGCGTCGCTCTTGGCGTTGGGCGGATCGTCGTGGACTTCCATAAAGAGAGCGTCGATACCGGCCGCGACGGCCGCGCGTGCCAGCAGCGGGATGAACTCGCGCCGTCCGCCGGTCACATGGCCTCCGCCGCCGGGGTACTGCACGGAATGCGTTGCGTCGAACACTACGGGGGCAAAGGCGCGCATGACCTGCAGGCCCGTCAGGTCGTTGACCAGGCGCTCGTAGCCGAAAAACGTGCCGCGATCCGTAACCAGGACGTTGGCATTGCCCGTCTCGCGCACCTTGTCGACCGCGAGCTGCATCTTCTGCGGCGCCAGGAACTGGCCCTTTTTGATGTTGACGCACCGGCCGGTCTTGCCGCAGGCCAGTAGCAGATCGGTCTGGCGGCAGAGGAACGCGGGAACCTGGAGGCAGTCGAGCACTTCGCGGGCCGCGGCCGCCTGGGTCGGTTCGTGGATGTCCGAAAGCACGGGCACGCCGATTTCGCTGCGTACGCGCGCCAGGATGCGCAGGCCCTCTTCAGGTCCCGGGCCGCGGTAGGAGCGGCCGCTGGAACGGTTGGCCTTGTCGTAGCTGGCTTTGAAGACGTAGGGCAGGCGCACACGCTGCGCGATCGCGGCGATCTGCTCGGCCAGGCGCAGCGCGTGTTCGGCGGATTCGATTACGCAGGGGCCGGCAATCAGCAGGAGCGGCTGACCCGGGCCAAGCGTGTGCGGGCCAAGTTGAGCGCGAATGTCGTTTGGCATGGGCGCATGATACCGGAGTAGTCGAATAGTTGGCCATATCCCGCGGGTAGGGGAGGGCATGCCCGCGCTTGGCGCTTGGGCATGGCACCCGGCTTAGGCATGAGTTACACGCACGCTGACGCATGCCCGCGCTTGGCGCTTGGGCATGGCACCCGGCGCTTGGCGCTTGGGCACCCGGCGCTTGGGCATGGTGCCCGCTGGTTCGGCCGTTCCTCGGAATGAAACTTATTTGGGGGCGCCGATCAGTTGGTCGATCAAGGAAGCGTACTCGCTCTTTCGCTTGGCCCCGACCACGCGGTGTACCGCCTGGCCCTTATGAAAGACCAGGACCGTCGGGATGTTCTGTACGCCGAACTGGGCAGCCAAGCGCGGCGCCTTATCAACGTCGAGCTTGGTGATCTTCGCTTTGCCCTGGTAGTCGTGCGCCAGTTCATCGATGATCGGTGCGATCATCTGGCACGGTCCGCACCAGGTCGCCCAGAAATCCACCAGGACCGGCTCTTCCGCTTGCAGAACCTCCTGGTCAAAGTTGGCTTCCGTCAGGTGAAGCGTGTGTTCGCCGGCCATGGTATTTCCGCCTCGGAATTCCTTTAATCAACTATCGACTGACGCTGATTCTAGTCCGCCCGAAAGGGCTGTCAAACACACGGTCCGGCCGCCGGCGCCGCTTGGCCTCAATGATCGAGATCCAGAACGGGCGGGTCGGCGTGCAGGCGGTACTTCTCAACCAGCGCCCGCAGCTTGGGTTGACCGGGGTTCAGCTCCAGACTGGTGTGCCAAGCTTCGACCGCCTCATCGCGCAGCGAAATTTGCTCCGGCTCGTTCAGGAACTGCGTCATTCGCACCACGCCGTATCCGGCGTACGCCGCCGCGTTTTTGCGATCCAGCTCGAGCGCTCTCTGGTAAGCATCGGCGGCGGCCGCATAGAGTTGCTGGCGCCACAGACAGTAACCAAGCCGCTCGTGTGCGGGCGAAAAATTGGGGTCCAGGTCGAGCGCCACCAGTAACGTGCGGTGAGCCGTTTGCCAGCGCTCCTGCTGTAGGTAAACAGTCGCCATGTTCACCAGAACGGCCGGCTGCCGGGCGTCGCATTCCAGCGATTCCTTGTAGGCCCGCAAGGCCTCGTAGGGTTTGGTTTGGGCGTGGTACACCGCCCCCAAATTGCTCCAAACCAGGGCGTTCTTGGGATTGAGCTTCAACGCGGCCTCGTACGTAGCGGCGGCCGAATCCAACTCCCCGTTGCGGTAGTAGCAGCCCGCCAAACTGGTGCGGGCCTCGAAATTGGCCGGATCAAGCTCGCAAGCTACCAGGTAGGCCCGAATGGCCGCCGCCAGATTGTTCAGCAGGCGGTAGACCTCACCCAACTCGAAGGTGGCTGAGAAATCGCCCGGGTCGAGGCGGACGGCCGTCTTGAGCGCCTCCGCGGCGGCAGTGAGGTCGCCCTTTTCCTTGAGGGCGACGCCTAAGCGTGAATGAGCCTCGGCGAAATCGGGATCGAGCTTCACGGCTTCGCGAAATTCCGCTAGGGCCGCGTCGATATTGCGAGCCGAAAAATCCTTTTCGCCGGCGGCGAGGTGCAGCCGGGCTTGAGCGTGCATGAGAGCACAGCCGCCGCAGGCCAAGAGGATTAGTAGCAGCGCACCGCCGCTCCGCCAGGGCACGATCGGATCTCTGCGCAGTCTGCCAGTCACTTTGTTCGCAACTCCAAACGATGGTCCCAAGCGGTATTTACCAGCAGGGCGGTGGCGGCGTCAACGCGGCCGAACACGGGGCGGGCGTTGCCAAGAGATTATGGGACACTCCGCAGCGGGTTCTACGCTCCGGTATTGTGGCTCTCGAAATAATCGATAAACTGTGTGTTGTCCTGTTGGGGAAGGCATGTGAAGGCCTGTCCGGAGGAGAACGATGGTGATCGATTTCTTCTTGATTGGCGTTTCGCTTGCAGCAGGCGCGTGGGGCGGGGCGGCCCGGTCCGGCACCATAGCACCAGCTAAGCCGAATTTACCCAAGGCATCTGCCGAAACAGCGATCGTGCAGCGAGTTGCACCACTAGGTTTCTGCGCAGCGTCAGGGGGCTGCGATGAGTACATCAGCCGCGTGCAGATCGGCGGCATTGACCAGGCCAGCGCGTGCGCCGGGTACGAGGACCGCTCCGGCCTGTGGGCGCTGGTCACACCCGGCAAAAGCTATCTGCTGACTGTCACAAACGGCAACCCGGTGTATCCCGATGACTGCTGCACGGTATGGGTCGATTGGAATCAGGATCACGTATGGAGTCCTGACGAACGGTCTGAAATTGTGACTGGCGTGGGGCCATATCAGTTCACGCTAACCGTTCCGTCGGCGGCCGTTGCGGGGCTGACGCGGCTGCGCATCCGTATCGACTGGAACAACCCCGATCCAAAGGCGTGTGGAGAAACCACATTCGGAGAGGTCGAGGATTACAGCCTGCTGGTCACGGAGGGTCCTCTGTCTGGAGCCTGTTGCGAAGCGTTTTCGGGCGTTTGCCTGGATGACGCGCTTTCGACTGAGTGCCAGGCGCTGGGGCAGCAGTTTTATGCAGACACGACCTGCGATGCCGTGATTCCGGCTTGCGGAAACCCGGGCGCCTGCTGCTCGGATGTTCTGGCCGTTTGTACGGACGATGTTCCGGAGTTGAGTTGTCAGGGGACGCGCTTCGCGGTGGAAGGGCAGTGCGCGGAGCTTGATCCGTTGTGTGGAACGCAGCTATTCACGTTTTTCTTCGACCCGGGAACGGGCCCGCCGCCCGCTACGGTCGGTGGGCTGGAGATGCTGCCGCTGGACCCCGATCCGCGCCCCCTGTTCGACGACGTGACGTCCATCCTTACGCCCTGTCCGGGCGGCACGACAATCGGTTTTTCAGTTCCGCTCAACCATCGCCGCATCGGGGCCGGTTGGGGCTGGTGGAGCCACGGCTACAGCGGAGACGTGTATTACACAGATGGTGACGACCGGGTCACCTTGACTGTGCCGCCCGGGACGTGCGCTTTGTACTTTTACGTGGAACCGAACACCTATTCGCTTGAGTCCTTCGAATTGACCGTGAACGACGTGGTGAAGTCGACGGTTTTTTCGGTACACGGGGCATCGGCCGCGTACGTAGGCGTCTGCGGGAGGGAACTGCGGACGATTCGCGTGACTTGCACCAGCGGGGCGGATTTCGGCTTGGGGGAGTTTGGAATCGCATGCTACTGCGGCGTCGAACTGTGCGCCTGTTGCCATGAGGCGACGGGGGAGTGCACGGAAGACGTAGACGTATTGGTGTGCGCAGCGGACCCCGACGCGCGGTTCATCATAAATGGGACGTGCAACCAGTTTCTCCCACGCTGCGGCACGGTGCGCGGCGCCTGTTGTTACGGTGAAACCTGCGCCGTGGAGCGGCCGTCGGAGTGCAGCGGCGAGTACATGGGGGATAATTGGCCTTGCCGGCCCAACCCGTGCTTGTGCGCGGATACGGTGGTCTGCGCGCCGGGCACGTGGACCGGGACTACTTGTGGCCTGCACGATATCTGCGACATGTCCAGCTGGCCGGAAGTCTTCTATGAGGTGCAGATTCCGCATCTGGGTCTATGGCGAATAGACTTGTGCGAATCCTTCGTTCAAGTCCTACTGGCGTTCGGCGAGACCTGCTGTCACACTTTCGCCTACGAACAAGGCGCATGTGGGAACCAGCCCTACCTGGAGCGCGTCCTTCCAGAGGGCAATTATTTCGTCACGATCGAGGGCTGGACCGGCTGCGGCATCTACAGATTGAAGGTCTTCGAATTACCGTGGGGTGCGTGCTGCGTCACGGACACCGCCTTGTGCCGGGATTACGTCGTGCCGGAAGACTGTTACGGTACGCATACAATGCACGAATTCTGCGCTGATCTGGAACCGCCGTGTACCGGTCCACTGGGGGCCTGCTGCGATGATGCGAGCGCGACATGCACCGAGACGGCCCTGACCCTGTGCACCGGGCGTTTCGCGCCGCTGACGGAGTGCACCGAGCTCACTCCAGTTTGCGGAAGATGGAACGCGTGTACGCATCGAATCGAACTGTACGACAGCTATGGCGATGGCTGGACCGGAAATACTCTCGATGTGTACGTAAACGACGCAGCCGTGCTTACCGGGCTTACCCTGGCCGCGGGCGCAGGCCCCGAATCGTACTATTTCGAGGCCGCCCACGCCGACGAAATCCGAACCGAATACCATGCCCACGGCGGTTGGCCGGAAGAGGCCTTTTACGTGATCATCAGCGGCCGGGAGATTGTCCTGGTACAGGATGGCGACGGAAACGAGCCGCCGTTGGGCGTCGTGATTGCCGGTGACTGCCCGGAGCCGTGCGGCGACCTCGATCTGGACTTTGACGTCGATCTTTACGACTACGATTTCTTTTTTGACTGCTTCGGAAGGTGCCGCGGCGAATCCGGCTATTTCGAGCCCGCAGATTTGGACCACGACGGCTGCATCGGCATGAGTGATCTTGAATTGTGGCTGGGCTGTTACGAAGCCTACGCAGATTGATCCCCTGAATCTGACGCCGTGAACCAGGGGGCATGCCCGCGCTTACAGCTTGTGCATGGCACCCGCCGCGGCGCATGGCACCCGCGCTTGGCACCCGCGCTTGGCACCGGCGCATGGCACCCGTGGCGCGACCCATGGCGCCAACATGGCACGTGTTCACCCGCAACGACACTTCCGCACGCGCGGCGCGTCGGCTACATTCTCGGCGTGGCGAGCGAAGACTCCAAGTGCGATCTGCCGGCCTCGGCCCCTCGGGATGAAAGCGCGCGGCTTGCGCCTTCTGCGGCCCCATCAACAAATAGCGAGCGGCCGGCTGGGACGCCGCCCAATAGCGAGCGCTCTACGCCGGCTGCGCCCTCTGCGGCCGCGCCGGCCAATAGCGGGCGGTCCACGCCGGCCTCGGTTCCGTTGCGGGACGGCGAGCGGCTTACGCCGGCCATGCAGCAGTATTGGCAGCAGAAGCAGCAGGTCGGGCAAGCCATTCTGCTGTTTCGCATGGGCGATTTCTACGAGATGTTCTACGAGGACGCCGAGCTGGCGGCTCGCGTGCTGGGGATCATGCTCACCAGCCGCGACGGCGGCCGCACGCCGCTGGCCGGCATTCCGCACCATGCCTTGGAGAGCTACCTGGCGAAGCTGGTGGCGGCGGGCTACAAGGTCGCCATCAGCGAGCAGATCGAGGATCCGCGGCAGGCCAAAGGGATCGTTGACCGAGCGATCGTACGGATCGTCACGCCGGGCACGCTGACGGATGAAGCCCTGCTGGACCGTACGCGCAGCAACCTCGTGGCCGCGGTCTGCCTGCAACACGGGGCCGGGGGCATCGCCGCCCTGGAGCTGTCCACGGGCGACTTTCACGTACGAATGTGCCCGCCGCAGCAGATTGTCGACGAGCTTTGCCGCCTCGAGCCGGCCGAGGTGCTGCTGGCGGACGATGCCGCGGCCGGTCCACACGCGCTGGAGGCGGATATCCGTGACCGCGTGCGGGCCGCGATTACGTATCGCAGTCCGACCGACTTTTCCGTTTCGCGGGCCGAACAGGTGCTCAAAGACCACTTCGGCATTGCGCGGCTCGATGGGTTGGGCTTCGATCATGTGGACCTCTCGCTGCAGGCCGCGGCGGCCTTGCTGGTCTATGTGCGCGAAACGCAAAAGCTGACGGCGCGGCACCTTTGTCCGCCGCGCCGGGAACCCATTGAAGACTACATCGTGCTGGACGCGACCACGCTGCGCTCGCTCGAAATCGAGCGCACGCTGCGCAGCGGCGCGCGGGCCGGCTCGCTGCTGGCGGCCGTGGATCGCACGTGTAACCCCATGGGGGCGCGGCTGTTGCGGGCGTGGCTGTGCTACCCGCTTAAGGACATTGAGCAGATTCGCGTGCGGCAGCGCATTCTGGCGGCGCTGTACGAGCACCCGCCCCAGCGCAGCGTGCTGCGCGAAGCGCTGCGCGAGATGGGCGATCTGGGGCGCACCATCGGCCGGCTGGGCGTGCAGCGTACGCACCCGCGAGAACTGCGCGGTCTGGGAGACGGCCTGACAAAGTTCGCCCCGCTGCGCACTGCATTGCGGGCGCTGAAATGCGAAGAATGCGATGCACTGGCCGACAAGCTTGAAGATCTGGACGAATTGGCCTCAATGCTGTGCACAGCGCTGAACAAGGACGCCCCGCTGACGCTGCGCGAGGGCGGGATATTCGCCGCGGGGCACCATGCTGAGCTCGACCGGCTGCGCGCCATCAACGTCGACGGGCAGCGCTGGCTGGCCGAGTTTCAGGCGCGCGAAAGCCGGCGCACCGGCATTCCATCGCTGAAGGTCGCGTACAACAAGGTTTTTGGGTACTACATCGAGATCACGAACGCCCACCGCGAACGCGTTCCGCCCGACTATGTGCGCCGCCAGACCGTCAAAAACGCCGAGCGCTACATCACGGACGAGCTGAAACGCTATGAGGCCGAGGCGCTGTCGGCCGACGCTCGGGCCCGCGAGCTTGAATACGAGCTGTTCGTCGAGCTGCGCGAACAGGTCGCCCGCCACATCCCGATGTTGCAAAGAGCGGCCGGCGCCCTGGCGGAGATAGACGTGCTGGCCGGCTGGGCGGAGTTGGCGCACCAGCGCAAGTACGTGGCGCCGGAATTCGTGGCGGAGCCGGTGCTGGAAATCACGGCCGGGCGGCACCCGGTGGTCGAACAAGCGCTGGAAGCGGCGTTTGTGGCGAATGATACTTGGTTGGTGGCGCGGGAGGATTTGGGGACAGCGGGCAAGGGATCTAGGGATCTAGGGATCGAGGGATCAAGGGATCGAGGGATCGAGGGATCAAGAAAGGACGGAAGTGAGGGAGAACCGAGCGATCGCGCCTCTCCCAAATCTCTGGCCCTGATCACTGGCCCCAATATGGCGGGCAAGAGTACCTATATCCGCCAGGTGGCACTGCTGACGCTGCTCGCGCATTGCGGCTGTTGGGTGCCGGCGCGGCGCATGCGGCTGGGGCTGGTGGATCGCATATTCACGCGCGTCGGCGCGGCGGATGAACTGGCGCGCGGACAATCCACGTTCATGGTCGAGATGCTCGAGACCGCCAATATTCTGCACAACGCGACTTCGCGCAGCCTGGTTATTCTGGACGAGGTCGGCCGTGGCACGAGCACCTTCGACGGCGTTTCGCTGGCCTGGGCCATCACCGAGCACCTGGGCACGCGCATCGGCTGCCGCACGTTGTTCGCCACGCACTACCACGAGTTGACCGAACTGGGCGAGCTGCTCGAATCGGTGTTCAACCTGAATGTCGTCGTCCGCGAGTACGAGGACCAGGTCGTTTTTCTGCACCGCATCGCCCCAGGCGCGGCCGACCGCAGCTACGGCCTGCACGTGGCGAAGCTGGCGGGCGTGCCTCGGCCGGTGCTCGAACGCGCCAATGCCGTGCTCACCGAACTTGAAAAGACGTTTTCACGCGAATCGCAGAGGCCGGTGCTGGCGGCCGTACAGCGCCGGCGGCAGCGACAACTGCGGTTATATGAAGAGCCGGAGGACGCCGTGGTGCGCGAATTGCGCGAGTGCGACCTCAAACAGCTCGACACGGTGGGCGCCGTGGAGTTAATCCGTCGCTGGCGGGTGATTCTGGGAATGTCCGAATAAGCGATCGATCAGGAAATGCGCCGCCTGCAATTCCAATCGGCGTGAGGCGAGTTGAGCTACGCGATGAGCTGGTTGAAGCGCCCTGAGGTTTGGTTTCCGGCCGCGTTGATTCTGTTGATCGTTGCGGGTGCCGCGCTTCTCAACAATCCGACGTGCCAGTCGCTGGATGAGCGGGACTGGCGCTGGTATGCGTGTGCCAACGCCTGGCGTTCCACGTTCGACGCCGTCAGCGCTGCTTGCGGCGCCGGACTGCTCACGCATGACATCGATGAGGAATACACCACAATCGGTAAGTGCGTTCTGTCCGCGATCGGCCTGATCGGCGCGGGGCTCTGGCTCGCGGCAATCTTGTCGGTTTCGGGCCGCTTCTGGCGCGCGGTCGGCGCAGAGCATCCGCAGCCGACGGCACGCCGTGTAGTGGGCGCGTTTGCGGCCCTGGTGGGGGTCAGCACTGCCGCCACGGTGCTGTTGGAATGGTTGATTCAAGCCACGACTGAAGCTTCGCCGCCCGGTGGAGGTCTGAGCGGCTCGATTTGGCGCGCGATATCGGCCAGCGCCTCACTCGGCTGGCTTCCTGGCAGTCCGGGCCGGGCATACACATGGGTTTACGCCGTCATTGGGCTGGTAGGGGGGCTGGGGTGGATGGTTTGGCTGCTGCCATTTGCCAAAGCGCGGCGTGAATACTTGCGGGTATCGGCAGTGGCAAAGCTCGCGGGCGGCTACGTGCTTTATCTGCTCCTCGCCGCGGGAATCATGTTTCTGCTGGAGAGCCCGCGCGGGCTGCGCGCGACGAGCGTGCCGGAGAACCAGCTAACCGGGCAGCAGGCTCTTGTTCGCTATGGCCGCAGTCTGACCACGACGGTCTGCGCCGCCACCGCCGGGCTGCCGGTCGAAAGGCCCACAGAAGGCAACCTCACCGATGGCTCGAGATTTTTGCTGGGCTGCGAGGTCCTGCTAGGTTCGCTGGGCGGTTCGCCCGGCGGCGGGATTAAATGGACCTTGTTCGCCTGGTTCATCGGCGGCGGCCTGGCGGCGACCTGTATGCGGCGGCAATCGTGGACGCCGACGGCCGTGCGACGGTTTACCGCCGCTGCCGGATGCATTGGGCTGCTCGTGGGCGTGACCCTCGCGACGGCTTTCGGCTTATTGGTCATCGAAACCCGCACGGCCCGGAGCTACCAGGAGCAACCGAGCTTCGCTGCCGCCTTCCTGGACGCCAGCTCCGCAGTGGGGGGCGCAAACCTCTCCGCCGGGGTGGTGCGCGCAGTTACCGGTCTAAACCTCTCCAGAGGAATCGGCCAAGGTGTCGATTCTTATCAGTACGGCATGGTCCTGCTGATGGCGGCCATGTTCGTCGGACGCACGCTGCTCGTGATCGCACTAAGCTGGTTCGGAGGATTACGCCTGACCGAATCGGAGTCCACGCGAGCCGCGGCGGTCTTGTGATCGCGAAATAGTGGCGGATGGCGGACGGCCAACGAGCCGGCGGCTGCTATAGGAGTTGTAGCGGCCTGCAGCTCGCAGGCTGTTGGCTCGCCATTGGAGCTTTCGGGACTGATTTCAGGACTTGATTGTGGTTTGGGCCTGCATATGAAAGTGGTAGGGCTGATACCGGCACGTGCCGGTTCCAAACGACTCGCGCACAAGAACCTGGCCCTTTTGGACGGCAAGCCATTAATTGCTTACACCTGTGAGGCCGCTCTCTGCAGCGGCGTCCTCTCGGCCGTGTATGTGAACACCGACAGTCCGGCGATCGCGACGGTTGCGGAGCGTTTCAGCGTGCATTGCCCGGCCCTGCGGCCCGAGTCCCTGGCGCGGGATGATACGCCGACGCAGCAGTCGAATCGTTTTCTCCTGGATTTGCTTGCGGCGCGGGGCGAAGAATTCGACGCGGTGATGGTGCTTCAGCCGACGTCGCCGCTTCGCACCGCTGAGGACATTCGCGAGGCCTGGGAACTGTTTGAAACGAATCAGCCGTGCGCCGTGGTATCGGCTTCGCCGGTCGCGCCGGCATCCTGGCTGGGACGCGTCGGAAAAGACGGTCGGTTAGAGCCATTGCCGGGCGAGGACGTGCTGTATGAACTTAACGGCGCCATTTACGTCTATACAAGTGGCGACTACCGCGCCGGCCGGTCCCCGGCGCGCACGCTCGTTTATCCGATGTCCCGCTCGCGCGGCGTGGATATCGACACCTTGGAAGACCTGAAGTATGCCGAATTTCTCCTGCGACAGACCGAGTCCGCCGCCTGCTCGGTCTGATCGTCGGCGCGCGAAGCGGAGCTTCGCAGTGTGGGAGAGCGGAGCTATGCAAGACCAGAGCGCCGCCCCTGGCGTGAATATTGGCCGCCGGGCCATCGGTGCGGGCTGCCCCACGTACGTGATCGCCGAGGCCGGAGTCAACCACAACGGCTCGGCCGAACAGGCGCTGCGGTTGGTCGATGCCGCCGTGGCCGCGGGCGTCGATGCGGTCAAGTTCCAGGTTTTTCGTGCTGACGAGCTAACGACGCAAACGGCGAAAGTGGCGGCGTATCAGAAGTCCACGGGGGCGCGCTCGCAGCGCGAGATGCTCAGGCGACTCGAGCTGTCCGACGCGGCTTTCGAACGCATTGCGGCACACTGCCAGCAGTGCTCGATCGAGTTTTTGGCCACACCCTTTAGCGTCGCCGATCTGGAACGCCTGCTGTTTTTCGGCGTGCGCGCCGTGAAGATCGCTTCGACGGATCTCAACAATGCGCCGCTGCTGCGGGCTGCCGCTGACAGTGGACTGCCGCTGCTATGCTCGACCGGCGCTGCTAGGGCGGCGGAAATACGTGGCGCGGTGCGGCGGCTGCGCGGTCGTGGTGCAGGCAGCCGGCTCGTCCTGCTGCACTGCATCAGCAGCTATCCTACGCCGCTTGAGGCCGCGAACCTGCGGGTTATCGCCGCGCTGCGAAACGAGTTTGGGGTCCCGGTTGGATTCAGCGACCACACGGTGCAACCGCAGACCGGCGCCTGGGCGGTGATCGCCGGCGCATGCGTACTGGAGAAGCACTTCACGCTCGATCGTGAGGCCCGGGGCCCGGATCACGCCATGTCGCTCAACCCGGCCGAGCTGGCCGAGTATGTGGCGCAGGTGCGCCGCGCCGAAGCAGCACTGGGAACCGGCACGATCGGCATGTTGCCCATCGAAGCCGAAGTGCGCGCCGTGGCACGCAAGAGTGTGGTTACGGCCCGCGCCCTGCGCGCCGGAACCGTTCTCACGCCGGACATGCTGACCATCAAGCGGCCCGCCGGCGGCATCGAGCCCGACCAGCTCGACGCCCTCATCGGTCGCATAGTCACTACAAACATTGGCCGCGACGAGCTTCTCACGTGGGACGTGATTCAGTGAGCCGCAGGCCACGCACGCCACGTCGGCGCGTTGCCGTGATCACCGGTACGCGCTCAGAGTATGGCATCTTGCGTTCGGTCATGGCGGCCATTGCGGCCGAGGCTCGGCTGGAATTGCAGGTTGTAGTCACGGGGATGCATCTTCTGCCCGAGTTCGGGCGGACTGAGAGCGACATTGCGCGTGACGGTTGGCAGATCGCGGCCCGCGTGCCCATGCAACGGGGCGACGACGACGCGCTCGATCAGGCCCGGGGGCTGGCGCGCGGCGTGGCGGGCATCGCCGATTTCCTCGTCGCCGCCAACACCGACATCGTTGTAGTTCTCGGCGACCGCATCGAAGCGATGGCCGGGGCGCTGGCCGCGGTGACCACCGGCCGCGTGTTAGCTCACATTCACGGCGGCGACGTAGCGGCCGGCGATTTCGACGAAAGCTTGCGCCACGGGATTACCAAGCTCGCGCACCTGCATTTTGCGGCCACGCGGCGTTCTGCGCAGCGGATCATTCGCATGGGGGAGCGCCCGGAGCACGTGTTTCTCGTGGGCGCGCCGGGGCTGGACCGGCTGGGCGAGTTAATTGAGGAGAGGAGTCCGGAGCGTGCCGGGCAAACCCGGAAGGCCCGGGCGGGCGAGACGTTCGCCGAGCCGCGGCTCGCCGGGCAACTCGCGCGGACCGCCCTGGTGGTGTACCACGCCAGTGGGCGTGCGGCCGCTGTCGAAGAGCGCGGCATGCACGCTGTGCTGAGCGCGGTCAAAAAAGCCGGTTTGCGGCGTTTCATCGTGTACCCGAATACCGATCGGGGCCATAGGGGTGTGCTGCGAGCGATTCGACGCCACGCGGTCGAGGACGAAGGGAACGGCGCGGTCACGGTCGCGCGTTCGCTGGCTCGTGACGATTACCTGCGTGCTCTACTGGCCGCCGACGTTCTGGTGGGCAACTCGTCCAGTGGCATCATCGAGGCCCCGCTAGCCGGCACGCCTTCGGTTGACGTCGGCGACCGGCAAGCCGGCCGGCAGCCCGCGGGCCCTTCGGTGATTCACGCGGCTGAAAACGAGCGGGCGATCCGCGCGGCCATTAAAAAAGCTCTTGCGACGCGACCGCGGCGCGGCGGTTCGAACGTCTACGGCGACGGCCGGGCGGGCCAGCGCATCGCCGGCATTCTCGCGCAGGTCGCGCTCAGCGACGGGCTGCGCAAGAAACAGATCGCCTACTGACCCTAATGTGCCAAATAAGCGGGTGCCATGGCCAAGCTGTAAGCGCGGGCATGCCCATCGCTAACGGCGTCAGGTGCGTTCGCTCACGGAGCACGCGCGGGGTTGTGCGAGCGCTACTCAGGAGCGTCATTCGTCTGGGTCTCCGTCACCGCTGACGCCTGCGGATCGTAAAACGAAACGCGGTAGACGAAGTCAGCGAACTCGCGCTTGCGCTCATCAGGCACGACGATCCAACGATGCCACCGGTATGGGATGCACAGGTAGGCGCCCAGCACAGCCTTGGGGTTGGCCGTCATGAAGAAAAACCGCTCCTCTGGGGGCTTGTTCACTTCGGCCTGGTACAGCTCGCGGATGGCGTGCTGGTTGGGGGCGGGGCTGGCCGTCAGTCCGAGCACGTTGGTTTGAGAGGCGCTGAGCGTGGGCGCGAAGGTCTGATCGGAGATATCCACGACTACCTGATCCCTGCCGTACGGGGCATCGATGGTGTCGATAATCGTGAACTGCGCGCTGATGCTGCCGGTGACAGCGATTTGGCTGCCGAAGTTGCTGTACGCCATCTGCACGAAGAAGGCGCCTTCTTCGGCGCAGGCCAAATTCATCAGGGCGTGATGCTCATACAGTCGGCGGATGGCCTCGTCATAGCCCAGCCGGAACTGGGCCGTCACTTGCTGCGCGTGGCAGCCGGTTAGCAGCAGGAGCGCTGCGCCGCAGGGCGCGAGCGAGTACAGCAGTGAGGATGCGCGTGGTCGAATCATAATCGCTTAATAGCGGAATACGCGGCGTGCTTCAACGCTGCCCGGCGGGTCAGTTTGCGGCGGTTTTCGTTGGCCCAGGACTTGCCGCTTTCCCACATTCGGGGCAGCGCGGCTCGGGCAGGCCCGTCAGCGGGTAACCGCATGACGTGCAGCAGCCGCGGCGGCGGCGGCGCCAGCGGCGGATGGGGCCGCGCACGAATGCCAGGGCCGGCCAAGCTAAAAGCAGCGGCACGAGCGCCCAGAACGGCCCGCCGACGCCGCTGGCGACGACCTTGCCGAGCGGCACACGCCGCGCGTAAAAGGGCCCGAGGGTCTGGTCGGTCTTTCTGCCTGACGTAAGGATGCCGGGCTCACTCGCAGCCGAGCCGTTCAACCGCGGCGTCGAGTACACGGCGTGTACGATGCCGGCGATCAGGGCCAGGCGTACGCGGGGCTGGTCGTCCTGAGTAGTGATCCACAGCGTGTTCCCGGGGATGCCATGTTTGTAGCTGACCAGTCCGAGGAACAGAAGCGCCAGACCGGCGATCGTCAGGGTGGCCAGTCAGAGGTTGCGGAGGAGTTTCATGGGGTGTGCATTCTCGCGTAAACACACCGGGGGACGCCGGTGCCACACTTTCCACCAGGGGGCATCAATGCCCAACCAGTAGCGGGTCACTTTGTGGTCAGCGTGTCTTCGAGCAATGATAGCACCGGGTAAGCCGAGTTGTAGTGTTTGTGCAGGAAGAGCGGGTCGCGCTTTTTGTAGAGGACCTCTCCGACGCGGTCGGCGATCGGCAGAAGCATCTGCTCGTAGCGGCACAACACCGGCGAAATGCCGTTGATCGAGCCGGTCGTCTGCCAGTTCAGGCAGCCGCAGGTATTGTGGCAGCGCTCCTTGATGGCGCACTCGCGGCAGAACTCCTT
>ENA-UOUL01001963-UOUL01001963.1-bioreactor-metagenome-genome-assembly--contig:-NODE-1963-length-26071-cov-4.349696_pt1 | contig 26071 bp, 22 predicted proteins | sample MGYA00249838_ERZ747220 | MGnify/ENA primary metagenome ERZ747220 (study PRJEB28778, sample SAMN05720191) | bioreactor metagenome | isolation source: Anaerobic biogas reactor | place: USA:Washington...
TTGATTTACTGATACAGGGTATTCCCGCCGATGAACACCCGCAGGATGCTCAGGGGCGGGATTTCGTTCATGATGTCTTCAGGCACCGGCAGCATATAGTTGAGGATTTTGATGATGCGGCTGCATTTGATGAAGTGGGGGCTGTCCTTGGGCACCTGATTTAGGATGTCGTAGGACAGGGTCTTGAGGATGGGCAATTCATAATGCAGGGCAGAATTGAACACAATGTCTGCGTTTTCCTGGTAGGGGAAGATCCATTTTTCCTCGCCCCGGCGCACGCTGTCCCACATCTCCAGGGTCCGCAGCGGCGGGGTGGCCCTGAAGTGATAATCCCGCACGATGCGGCGCAGCAGCCGGGCATCGGTGGTCCTGATGCGGTTGTGGCTGTCCAGGTTGATGGTGGTGAGCTGGCTGATGTAAATCCTGCAGATCAGGTGGCTGTCCACCTCCTTGTGCAGCTCGGGGTTCAATCCGTGAATCCCTTCAATGATCAGGGGGCTGTTGGGGCTGATGTGCATCAGCACATGGGCTTTTTCCCGGCGCTGGGTGGTGAAATTGAAGCGGGGCATGGCCGTTTCCTGGCCGGACAGCAGGCTGTTGATGCACTGCCGCAGCAGGGGCACATCCAGGGCGCTTAAGGCTTCCAAGTCGGGCTGCCCGTCTGCTTCCAGGGGCAGCTCATCCCGGTTGCGGTAAAAATCGTCCATGGACAGGATGACCGGGTCCAGCCCGGACACCCGCAGGTGGATGGACAGGCGGTTGGCAAAAGTGGTTTTGCCCGAGGAGGAGGGGCCCGCGATAAAAATGGCCCTTGCGCCCCGGTTGTGGATGTCCTCCGCAATCTCGGACAGGCTTTTTGAGTGGAAGGCCTCGTTGACCCTGATAAAGTCTCGGAGCTTGTCCAGGGCGATCAGGTCGTTGAGCTTGCCCGCCGTCCCGCAGTTGAGCACCTTGCACCAGTAGTTGGACTGAGCGAACACCGACATGTGCTTGGGCAGGTTTTCATAGGGCGCCACCTGGCTCGTGTTATGCTTGTCCGGCAGCAGCATCACAAAGCCCGGTGCCCGGTAGCGCAGGGAAAAAGTGCTCATCAGCATGCCGGTGGAGGGCAGCATGGCGCCGTAAAAATACTCAGACACCGTGCCGCAGGTGTAGATATTGAAAAAATCATAGGGGCGGTAGCTGAGCAAATTGGCTTTGTCGGTGTCGCCCTGGGCGTAGAAATAGTTGATGGCTTCCTCCCGGGTCCAGCGGGCACGGGTGAAGGGCAGGTCCTTCATGATGAAGTCCCGCATCATGCCCTCCAGGGCTTCGATGTCCGCAGGGTAGAGCCGGCGGCCCTCCATGCGGGTGTACACCCCCTGGCCTACGGAATGCTCAAAGCGCAGCTGGTAATCCGGGTAGAGCTCCCGGGCGGCCAGCAGCAGCACAAAGCGCAGGGAGCGCTCATAGATCCTGCGCCCCTCGTCGTGGTCGTAGGTGATGGGGACCAGCTCGGTGCTGTCCCTGAGGATGGTGTTCAATTCCACCACGGTGCCCTTTGAAAAACAGGCGTAGATGGTGTCATCCGGCGCCGGCAGCATGGCGTTTAAAACCTCCCGCACGGTCATGGGGGGCTTGAACTGCATGGTCTTGCCGCCAAAGGTGATGTTCATGGTGCTCCTCCTTTATGAAGGCAAACGGGCAAGCTTCTGCGCCCATTGCAGGTGCTTGGTCTTAATATAGGCGGGGTTTTGCTGGTCGGACAGCGTGGCCCGCCGCTTGATCTTGCGCTGGCCGTCCCGGGTCACTTCCAGCATCAGGTCCACAAAGACCAGGCCATGGTCCGGGCAGTCTGCCAGGGCGCGCCAGACATCATCCCGCATGGGGACATAGCCTTCCGGCACGTTCAGGCGCCTGCCGCAAACAGGGCAGTTGGGCTCCTTCGCCGGCCTGCTGGCCAGGGCCTGTTTCAGGCTGGTGAAGCGCAGGTCGTCGGACTGCTCCTTGCTGCTGGCTTTGGCAGGCACCAATTCCCGCACCGTCTGGGGAAACTGCAGCACTTCTTCCGGATTCTCCAGCCGCTGAAACACCTTGGCGGTATAATAGGCATCGTCCACCGCGCTATGGAAGGGGTGCTCGCTGCTGGAGGAAATGTTCAGGGCTTTCATGGCCTTTTGCAGCCCGGCACGGTTCTTGGTATCGCTGCCAACACGCATGCCAAACAGCCGCTGCAGGTCGTACACCGGGGGCATCTGCCGCTGGTCCTTCAGATAAAAATCCAGGTTCTGCTGAAACACCGAGATGTCGTCGCACCCCCAGGTGATGAGGGCGAAATCCTCGCCGCACCAGGCCACAAAGCGCTCCAGCGCTGCCTTGAACTCCGGCGCGCCCCGCAGGTCCTCCTGCCGGATGCCGGTGATGCGGGTGATGCGGGGGTGCAGCTTGCGGTACAGGCCCGGCTGAATGAACTGGTTGAAGGAGCCGATGAACTGATGCTGGTCATTGAGTTTCACCGCGCCAATCTGGATGATGTCAAACATCAGCTGCTTGCCGTGTTTGCGGTATTGGGCGCTCAGATGTGATAAGGGTTGGTTCCATTCCAGGTCCATGAGAATATAATGCACGTGTCACTCCAGTAAATCTTATTCTTGTACGTATTGCGCTGCAGAATGCCCGGCCAGCGCGCCGGTTGAAAATGCGATCTGCAGGTTGAAGCCGCCTGTCAGGGCGTCCACATCCAGCACTTCGCCGGCAAAATACAGCCCCGAAACCAGCCTGGATGCCATGGTGGAGGGGTTCACTTCCCGCACATTCACGCCGCCCCGGGTCACAACGGCTTCTTTGAAGGGCCGGGCGGCTTTGAGGCGGATGGGCAAGGCCTTGAAGCCCTGCTGCAGCGCATCCCGTTCCCTTGCAGTGAACTGGTTCATCACCCTCTGGCTGTCAAGCCCCAGGATCTCAGGGAACAGCTCCGCCATGCTCGCCGGCAGGTATTCCCGCAGCAGGCTGCCCAGGGTTTTGCGGCTTTGCTCCCGAATGTCCCGGGTGATGCGCTCCTGCAGCTGGGCCTGGCTCAGGGCTGGTTTCAAGTCCAGGTTGACAGCGGCGGCGGCGGGGTCCGTCCCGGCCAGGACGCCGCTCAAACTCAGGGCCAGGGGGCCGGAGATGCCGAAATGGGTGAAGAGCAGCTCTCCCTGGTCATGGAAGCGGCCTTTCCTGGGCCAGGTGGCACGAAGGGCGACATTTTTCAATGTCAGCCCCTGCAGGGCACGCGGCCAGGCATCCTCCGTGTCAAAGCCGGTTAAGGAGGGGGACAGTGGGGTGACGCTGTGGCCCAGGGCCCTGGCAAACTCATAGCCGTCCCCGGTGGAACCCGTGATGGGGTAGGACAGGCCGCCAGTTGCAACGATCACCGCCCGGGAGCGCAGGCGCTGCCCGCCGGACAGCCGCACGCCGGTGACCCTGCCTTCCTCCACATCGATGCCGGTCACCCAGGCGTTCAGGCGCAGCTCCTGCTCATTCAGGCCGCTTGCAAAAGCCCGGGTGACATCGGAGGCCTTTTGGCTGGCCGGAAACACCCGCCGGCCCCGTTCCACCACCGTGGGGCATCCCAGGCTGTGAAGCAGCCGGACCAGGCCATCGGTTGGCAAGAAGGCGAGGGCCGCATACAAAAACCGCGGGTTGCGCAGCACATGGCTCAGGAAGTCTTCCTGTTCGCACAGATTGGTCACATTGCAGCGGCCTTTGCCGGTGATGTAGATCTTCTTTCCCAGCTTTTCATTGTGCTCCAGCAGCAGCACAGAAGCCCCGGCCCGCTTGGCATACAGGGCAGCTGCAAGGCCGGCTGCGCCGCCGCCCACAATTACCACATCAGCTGTCAAGCGCTTGCTCCAGCCTGGGGTAGTAGAGGCTGTTGTTGTTGACAAAGCCGCCCACGAAGCTGACAGTCATGTGCCCTTTGGCGATCAGGTCCACGTCGGAGCCCGGCTCCGCGGTTTCTTTCATCACCCCGTCCTGCAGCCAGAAATACCGCTGGCCCCGGGGGTTGACCCGCTCCACATATTCGTCCAGCCAGTAGCTTTCGCTGATGGGTGCAATCTTCACCGGCTTTACTTCCTGGGGGGGCAGGCTGGGGGCGTTCAGGTTGCAGTAGGTGAGGCGGGGCATAGGGCGCTTCAGGATATAGTCCATGATCATCAGCGCGTTTTCCGCCACCTTGACCCGCATGTCCTCCGTGGCGCCTGATTCGATGGAGATGGCCATGCTGGGCAGGTACAGCATGGCAGCTTCCCGGGCCGCTGCAGCCGTGCCGGAATAAAACAGGTCCGTCCCCACATTGACGCCGTCGTTGATGCCGGACAGGCAGAAATCAAAGGGCTTGTCAGACAACCTGCGGCCGATGCGCACGCAGTCCACCGGCGTCCCGCCAATGGCATAGGCCTTGAAAGCAGGGTCAATGTCAAGCGGGGTGATCATCAGGGATTCGTTGATGGTCAGCCGGTGCCCGGTGGCGCTTTGCTGGTTGGAAGGGGCAGCCACCACCACCTCATGGCCGGCTTCCGCAGCGACCCGGGCCAGGGTCAGGATGCCGGAGGCATAGATGCCGTCATCATTGGTCACTAAAATGTGCATAGGTTCTCCTTCAGTTTCTACGTTTTTGCAGGTGCAGGGGGCGGATGCAGCCAAAGAGCGCTGTGGCGATGGTGAGGGCCAGGGCAATGGCGCCGATGCCGGCCAGGGTGTCCACCCCGATGGACAGGGCCAGTTCCAGGTTGTTTTCAGACAGCGCCATCATGGAGCGGTACAGACCCAGCCCCGGCACCGTAGGGATGATGGAGCTGATGAGGAACAGGGTGGTGGCTTTTTTCGCCATCCGCGCCGCCAGCTCACACAGGATGCCCACCAGAAGGCCGGATACAAAGAAAGCCAGCAGGCTGCCCCCCATCACGATAAATACCACAAAGCCGATGAGGCCAATCACCGCTGTGTAGACGAGGGTGGACTTGGGCTGGCGCAGCAGCATGCCGAAGAAGCAGGCGGCGGCCATGCAGGCGATGGCTTGGATGACCATGTTCACAGCATCCCCCTTACCAGCAGGGCGGCAGCCACCCCGGCAGACAGCAGGACGGCAGAGATCAGCGCTTCTGCCCCCCGGCCCAGGCCGGAAATCAGGTCCCCCCGGATGGTATCCCGCACGGCATTGGTCATTGACAGACCGGGCAACAGGGGCATGATGACCCCGGTGATGAGGGGTTCCTGCTTGCCGGGCAGCAGCATCAGCAGCAACAGCGCCATGATGGCGGCCAGAAACCCCAGCAGGAAAGCCCGCAGCTGGGAGGGGACGTTCAGACGCGCCAGCGGCACCTGGGCAGTCTGCACCAGGAAGCCGATGCCAAAACTCATGAAAAACTCCTGAAACCCGCCGCCAAACATCACGGTAAAGCAGGCAGCGGCCAGGGCGAAGTACAGGCAGGTGCGCCACCAGGGCAGCGCCGGCTGGTTGCGCAGTTCCTGCAGATGGTGGTAGGCATCGCTGGCTGTGAGGCGCCCCCGGGTCACCTGGCGGGAGATGTTGTTGACAAAGTCCACCGTGTCCAGGCGGATGCTGCGCTCCTGCACCCGGAACACCCGGGTTTCCCGGTTGCCGTCTGCAATGGCGCTTAAAATGAGCCCCGTGGGAAAGGCCATGATCTGCGCTTCCTTGAGCCCATAGGCATTGCACATCCGAAGCGCGGTCTCCTCGGCCCGGTAGGTTTCACCGCTGCTTTCCAGAATGGTGAGCGCTGCCAGCGAGGCGCTGTCCAGTTCCATTGACACCTTCGTACTCATACCTGCATCCTTTCATGCTGTATCCTATCATGAACCAGGGAGGGCTTCAATACGGCGGGGGATGCCGGTTCAAACTTCATGGTACCGCTTGCGCCAGGCCCCGGTTCTTCGTATACTCAGAACCGAGGTGAACAAATGACAGCAGCATTGGCGCAGGCACGGCCAAAAGCCCCCAACAAGGACCAGTCCCTTCTGAAATTGGTGGCCATCATCACCATGATGGTGGACCATGTGGGGGTCATCTTTTTCCCGGGGGTTCTTTGGTTCCGGATCATTGGCCGGATTGCATTTCCGCTGTTTTGCTGGGGCCTGGTGGTGGGGGTGGAACGCAGCAGCAACCGGCGGCTGTACGGCCTGCGCCTTTTGTTGTTGGCCTTTGTCTCCCAGCCTTTTTATATGCTGGCCCTCAACCACACCTGGACCCAGTTCAATGTCATCGCCACGCTGCTGCTGGGCTTTCTGGCCATTGTCGGCATCCGGGAGAAATGGCATTTCAGCCAGTACTGGGCGCCTGCCCTGTGCCTGCTTGTTGCAGCGGGCTTCCAGATGGACTATGGCTGGCGGGGGGTGCTGCTGATCATCCTGATGCACCTGGTGAAGGACAGCCGGGCCGGGCTGGGCGCCCTGATGACTGCGTTTTGCCTGTATTGGGGCGGTGGCGGCACCGTGGTGCCCCAGTCCTGGGTGCATGCCTTCACCACAACGCCGGTGTACCCCCTCAACCTGGCTCTGCGGGAAATGCTGGGCCTGTTCAAGGTTCAGTCCTTGGCCATCCTGGCCTTGCCCCTGATGCTGATTCCCACCAGAAGCGGGCTGCGTCTGCCCAAATGGTTCAGCTATGCCGCCTACCCTGTGCACCTGTGTGTCCTGTGGCTGCTGAGCCTTCTGTAACATGAACCCGGGAGGATACTGATTTGAGAAAAACCCTTGCCCTTTTGTTGACTGCGCTGATGCTGCTGCCTGCCGGCCTGGTTTTGGCGGAGGCGCGCCCCGAAGACCAGCCTGTGACCATCATGGGCTACGAGCCTCAGGACAGCTACCGCACCTGGGGTGAAAACCGCTTCTTTGAACGGATGCAGGCGCGCACCGGCGTTGTGTTTGAATACCTCCAGGAAGGGGATCTGGCGGCATACCAGGCGCGCCTTGCTGGACTGAACCCCGGGGATCCGGGGATGCCCCAGGTTTTGTTCAAGGCGGCGCTCAGCCCCCAGATGGCCATGGAATTGCGGGAGAAGGGGGTGCTGTTGGACCTCAATCCCCACCTGCAGGAGCACGCCCCCAGTTTTTACCGCTTGATGGAGGAGAACCCTGCCATCCGCCAGGCGATTACCCTGCCGGACGGCAGCATCCCGGCGCTTCCCTTTGTAGCCCAGACGCCTGCCCAGAACATTCTGTGGATCAACCGGGAATGGCTCAAAGAGTTGAAGCTTGACATGCCCACCACCGCCCAGGAGTTGGAGGAAGTGCTCCTTGCATTCAAAACACGGGACCCCAACCGCAACGGCAGGCAGGATGAGGTGGCCCTCAGTTTCATCGGGCCCTATGACCTGAAATACCTGGCCCATGCCTTTGGCCTGGCTGCCAATGATTTCAACGTGTATGTGGAGAAGGGCGAGGTCCGGTTCATGCCCCTTGAGCCGGCATTTGAAGATTTTCTGATCTGGGCGCACAAGCTCTACCAGGAGGGCCTCCTGGACCGGGATGGTTTCACCATGGTGGACAGCCTGCGCAGGGTGACGGATGCCAAGGGCACCAACCGCTTCGGGGCATTTTTCGCTCCCCTGCCCACCAACGTGGTGCCGGTGGAGTGGACCCCGCAGTATGAAGCCATGCTGCCGCTGTCCTATCACGGCGCCACCGTCTACCGGCATGTGGCCAGCAACATCAGCTTCGGCACCTTCGCCTTGACCACAGCCTGCCAGGATGTTCCAAGGATGCTGTTCTGGGTGGACTACCTCTACACCCAGGAGGGCGCGGTGCTGTCTGGCATCGGCAAGGAGGGGGAGGACTTTGTGGTGGATGGTGACGGCAGCTGGCGGCTGCTGCGGGAAGGGGGAGACAGGTCCTATTTCTCCCAGGTTGTGATTGCCACAGACCAGGCTGTGCCAGGCATATCCAGCGAGGATTTTCAGTTGAACTACATCGATACCCAGGTTCGGAAGCTGACGGAGGAAAGTCGCCGGGTGGCTGCTCTGGCCAGCCTCCCCTTCCCGGACCTGCCCTTCACCAAAGCCCATGTGGCGCAGCTGGCCCCCCTTCAGTCTGCCATCGGGAAATATGTGGATGAGTCCATCGGCCGCTTTGTGCTGGGGGAGTGGGAGACAAGCCCTGCCCAGTTTGACGCCTTCCGGGCGGAGCTTGATGCCCTGGGGGTTCAGGAGCTGGTGGCTGTCTTTCAGGAACTGTACGAGAAGGGAAACACGAAATGATGGTATACGAACAGGCCCTCCGCTCCCTGATTGCGCTGCAGGAGGACACGGGCGCGTCCCAGGAGCAAATCAACCGCTATAAAAACCTGGTGCTGCTGCACCAGCAGCTCTACAACACCAAGGCGGGCCTGGCCATCGCCAGCGCCCCCGGCCGGGTGGAGATCATTGGCAACCACACCGACCACAACCATGGCTTGGTGCTGGCTGCGGCGGTCAATATGGACACTGTGGCAGCCTTCAGCCCCAGGGACGACCTGCAGGTGAACCTGACCAGCGAAGGCTATGAGGCCATCAGCTTAAACCTGAAGGAATTAAACCCGGTAGCGGAGGAAGCCGGCACGTCCCGGGCCTTGATCCGCGGCGTTGCGGCAGGGCTGGTGGCCAGGGGCTACCGGATTGGCGGCTTTGACGCCGTTATGTCTTCCCAGGTGCTGTCCGGCTCCGGCCTGTCCTCCTCCGCTGCCTTTGAAGTCCTGGTGTGCTATATCCTGGATCTGCTGTACAACCAGGGCGCCATGGACGCCGTCACCCGGGCCCAGGTGAGCCAGTATGCGGAAAACGCCTTCTTCATGAAGCCGTCAGGCCTGATGGACCAGATGGCCTCCTCCTTTGGCGGCCTGGTGGAAATCGATTTCAAGGACCAGCAGCCCAAGGTGGCGACCCTGCAGATTGCCTTTCAGGATGCCGGCTACAGCATGGTGATTGTGAACACCAGAAGCAGCCACGACGACCTGACCCCGGCCTATGCAGCCATCCCCCGGGAAATGAAGGCGGCGGCCCAGGCGGCTGGCGGCCACCTGCTGCGGGACGTGGATTTTGATGTGTTCCTGTCTGTTTTGCCAAAGGTGCAGCGGGAAGCGGGGGACCGGGCTGTGCTGCGCGCCCTGCATTTTTACCAGGAAAACCAGCGCGTCCTTGCAGCGGTGGAGGCGCTGAAGGACCATGATTTTGAAGCCTTTTTTGCGGCCGTCAATGCATCAGGCCTGTCCTCCTGGACGCAGTTGCAGAACATCACCGTCCATGAGGACCAGCAGCCCATCGCTCTGGCCCTGGCTGTGGCCCGCCAGGTGCTGGCAGGCAGCGGCGCCTGCCGGGTGCATGGCGGCGGGTTTGCCGGCACCACGCTGAACTTCGTGCCCTTTCACAAACTGGACCAGTTCACCCGGGCCATGGAAGCCCTGTTCGGGGCAGGCTGCTGCCATGAGCTGGACGTGCGGCCGGAAGGCGCCAAATTGGTGCTGTCTTATTGACCAACAGGCCAGCAGGTGGTATGATACAGCCAATTTCAAACCAAGCGTCTTCGGGGCGGGGTGAAAGTCCCCACCGGCGGTGAAAGCCCGCGAGCCAAGGTGGCTGACATGGTGAGATTCCATGGCCGACAGTACAGTCTGGATGTGAGAAGGCGGGCAAGCATGCCCAGAGTTCGTCCCAAACCTTTGCTTGGGGCGAACCATTATTTTCAGGAGGATGCATGCATGCACAGAACCAACCGCACCGTCAACCTCACCTTCTCCGCCCTGATGACCGCCCTGGCCATCGTGCTGAGCTATTTCCCGGAGATTCCCCTGGCCTTTTTTGCGCCCTGGCTGAAACTGGACTTTTCCTTCACACCCCTTTTGCTCCTGGGCTTTACCCTGGGCCCACTGTGGATGTCCATCGCCCTGGTGGTGACTAACGCGGTACACATTCTGGGCGGTACCACAGGCGGCGTGGGGGAGCTGGCCAATGTGCTGGTGGGCCTGGCCTTTTTAATGCCCCCCACCCTGATGTACCTCAGAAAGAAAACCCGTGCCAATGCCCTGATCGGCATGCTGGTGGGCATTGTGCTGATGATTATCACTGCTGTGGTGGTAAACCGCTACATCCTGCTGCCGGTGTTTTTCGGCGGCAATTTCGTGGAAAAGCTGGCTGAGGCCGGCCTCACCCTCAACGGCTACCTCTTTGGCGCCATCGCACCCTTCAACCTGGTCAAGGGCTTTGTCAACAGCCTGATCGCCTTCCTGCTCTACAAGCGCCTGTCCACCTTCATGAAGGAAACCAAGGATGATCCTGCGAACCAGTAACAGCCCGCAGGACACCCAGGATCTGGGCAGTGCGCTGGCCCGGCAGCTGAAAGCCGGGGATGTGGTGCTGCTGACCGGGAACCTGGGCGCAGGGAAAAGCGAGCTGGCCCGGGGCATTGCCAAGGGGCTGGGGGTGCCGGGTCCGGTCACCAGCCCCACCTTCACCCTGCTGAACATCTATCAGGCGCCCGGCGCAGCCCTGCATCATTTTGACTGGTACCGCATTGAGGACCCGGAGGAACTGGTGCTGGCCGGCCTGGACGAGGAAATCGGCGGGGACAGCATCACCCTGATCGAATGGCATGAGCGGGCACCTGAACTGATTCCTGCCATCCACTTGAACATCGTGCTGGAGCCGCTGGATGAAACCAGCCGGCGCATCACCTTGATACCCACAGGCGGCTTCCGGGACCTGCATCTGACACAAGGAAAAGGTGAACCGTGAACACCACCAACATCCTGGCCATCGACACCTCAGGTCCGGTCTGCAGCGTTGCGGTGCTGTCCGGCGCGTCCCTGCGCTACGAAGCCAGGGCTATAAACAAACTGACCCATTCCCGCAACCTCATGCCCATGGTGGAGGAAGCCCTGAACAAGTCTGGGCTGGACCTTCAGGACCTGCAGTACATCGCTGCCGTTGTGGGCCCCGGCTCCTTTACCGGCGTGCGCATCGGGGTGGCAGCAGCCCAGGGCATGGCCCGGGGCCTGGGCATCCGGTGCATCGCCGTCAATGCCCTGGCTGCCATGGCCGATTCCATTGTTGATAAACAGGCGGTCATCTGTCCCATCCGGGATGCCCGGGGAAACCAGGTGTATGGCGCTGCCTTTCAGGGACAGGAACGGCTGATGCCGGATGCCGCCCTGAAACTGGACGCCTACCTGGCGCAGGTAAGCGCTTTTGGAGACACCTTGTTTTTCCTGGGGGACGGTGCGGTTGCCTATGGAGAACTGATCCAAAACAACCTGGGGGACAGGGCAGTAATCGCGCCGCCCCACCTGATGCAGCCCGGTGCGGCCGCTGCCGCAGCACTGGCTCTAAACCTGACAGACCAGGCGGTGGAACCCGGCACCCTGATGCCCCTCTACCTCAGGGCGCCCCAGGCTGTGCGGCTGCGGGCCCAGATGATCCAGCATGGCTAAGATCCGCCGCATGACCCTGGCAGACACCTGGGAAGCGGCTGTCCTGGAGGCGGCCAATTTTCCCATGCCCTGGCCATTGTCTGCCTTTGAGTTTGAGATACAGGAGAACCCGGTTGCCCGCTACCTGATGGCAGAGGAATCAGGCCGGCTCATCGGCTTTGCCGGCGCCCATATGATTCTGGAGGAAGGGCACATCACCAACGTCGTGGTGGCAGAATCAGCCCGCGGGCAGGGCATCGGACGGGCCCTGATGCAGGGGCTGATGCAATATGCAGCCAACCTGGGGGTGCGCTACCTCACCCTGGAGGTGCGGGCCAGCAACACCCCGGCCATCGCCCTGTACCAGTCCCTGGGCTTTATAAAGGTGGGCATCCGGAAGAAATACTATGAAGACAACCAGGAGGACGCCCTCCTGATGGTATGTGATCAGCTTCCAGAAGCTGAAGATGATTTTACCGAAGAAGAAACCGTGTATGAGTAAGCCTTAGTCCTTGTTGTCCAGCACCAGAAATTCACATTCCAGCCTGCCGTTGTAGAGCCGCCTGCGCCTTGCGGCTCTTTTTTTTGCCTGGGCTTCAAAGGCCGGATCGGCGGTGATAACGCACAGGCGGGCTCCAGGATGGGCTGCCAGCATCCGGCCCAGGGATGCGGCAACCTGGGCTGCTTTTTTCCGGTCGCCCAGGCGCTCGCCGTAGGGTGGGTTGGTGACAAAGCAGATGTCCGTGTCTTCCAGGCGCAGGTTGCGCAAATCCATCTGCTGGACTGTAATCTTGTTGTTCAGTCCTGCCTGGTGCAGGTGTTTTTTGCACAGGGTGAGGGCTTCCTGATCGATGTCGCTGCCGGCAATCTGCAGGGGTGCCTCCGGCCTGTGAAGCGCCCTGGCCTCCTTCCGCAGGGCCTTGCAGGCTGCCTGGTCGGTGAGCTGCCAGGCTTCCATGGCAAAGCCCCTGTTCAGCCCGGGTGCGCGGTTTTGCGCCAGGTAGGCGGCTTCAATCAGCAGGGTGCCGGTGCCGCAGCAGGGGTCATAGAACATTTGTTCGGGCGTCCAGCCGGAGAGGCGCACCATGGCGGCAGCTAGGGTTTCCCGCAGCGGCGCTTCCCCCACCCAGGTGCGGTAGCCCCGCTTGTTCAGGGCGTCCCCGGAGGTGTCCAGGGTGACCCGGGCGATGTCCCGGTGAAGGGTGATGTTGACGGGGTAGAGGCTGCCGGTTTCCGGAAACCAGTTGGCCCGGTATTTCCGTTTCAGCCGTTCCACGATGGCTTTTTTGGTGATCGCCTGGCAATCCCGGACGCTCATCAATTGACTGCGCACACAGTTGCCGCTCACCGGGAATATGGCATCCCGGGGCAGGTGGCGTTCAAAGGGCAGGGACAGCACAAAATCAAACAGCCCTTCAAAGCTGGTCACTTTTTGTTCGCCCAGGATCAAGAGCACCCGGTCGGCGCAGGCCAGGTGCAGGTTTGCCTTGAAAGCATCGGTCAAGTCTCCCTCAAAGCGGGCGCCGCCCTGTTCTGCCTGGGCCTTGATGCCCAGGTCCAGCAGTTCCTGTTTCACCAGGCCTTCCAGTCCGAAGGCCGCCGCTGCCATAAATTCCATCGTCATCACCTCTTTCTGCCATTATACATGCAATCCGCCGGAAATCATCAGGCATTGTCAAATATCTGTGTATAATAAGGCAAGGAGGGTTTTCATATGAAACGAGTGATTTTGGTTGTTTTGGATTCCGTCGGCGTGGGGGAACTGCCCGATGCCGCGAACTATGGGGACGCCGGTTCCAACACACTGGGCCACACGGTGCAGGCCACGGGGCTGCGCCTGCCCAACATGGAGCGCATGGGCCTGGGGCATATCCGGCAGGCCTATTTGCCACTCCATGCAGAAGCAACAGGGCTGTCTGCCCGCATGAAGGAAGCATCCCCCGGCAAGGACACCACCACAGGCCACTGGGAAATGGCAGGGGTGAGGTTGTCAAGGCCCTTCCCCACCTATCCTGACGGCTTTCCTCCAGAGGTCATCGAGCGCTTTGAGGCTGCCATCGGCACCAAAACCCTGGGCAACTATCCGGCCAGCGGCACGGCCATCATTGAAGAGCTGGGGGAGGAGCACCTGCGCACCGGCTATCCCATCGTGTACACCTCGGCGGATCCGGTCTTCCAGATTGCGGCCAACGAAGCCATCATCAGCAACGAACGCCTGTATGAGATGTGCGAGATTGCCAGGGCCCAATTGGTAGGGGAACACGCGGTGGGCCGGGTTATCGCCCGCCCCTTCATCGGGGACAAGAAGGGCAGCTTCAAACGCACGGCAGCCCGGCGGGACTTCTCCCTGGAACCCACCGGAGAAACCATTCTGGATGTGCTGAAGGCCGCCGGGAAAGAGGTCATCGGCGTGGGCAAGATCGAGGACATCTTCGCCCACCGCGGGCTGACGATCAGCGACCACGCAGCAGGGAACAAGGCATGCACCGAAGCAATGCTCAAGCACATGGACAAGGATTTTGACGGCCTGCTCTTTGTGAACCTGGTGGACTTTGACATGGTCTGGGGCCACCGGCGGGATGTGGAAAACTATGCCAAGGCCCTCAGGGAGTTTGATGACGTCCTGCCCCTCATTCAGGAGAAAATGGGGGAGGAGGACCTGCTCATCATCACTGCGGACCACGGCTGCGACCCCACCTTCAAGGGCACGGACCACACCCGGGAATATGCCCCCCTCCTCGCCTGGCAGAAGGGCAGCAAGGCCCACAGGCACCTGGCGGAGCGGGAAACCTTCTCTGACATCGCTGCCACCATCGCGGAGTATTTTGACCTGCCCCAGCGCTTTGAAGCCCAATCCTTCCTGCCGGAGCTGAAGGAGCTGGCGCCATGAGTTATAAGGAAATCAGAAACGCTGCCGACATGGTGGTGAACAACTGCGGGCCGGCTGAAATCGCTGTGATTTTGGGGTCCGGCCTGGGCGGCTTTGAAGGGGAGCTGCAAAACCCCATCGAGATTGCCTACGAGGACATCCCGGGCTTCCCGGTGTCCACCGTGCCAGGCCATGCAGGGCGCTTCATTGTGGGCACCGTCAAAGGAAAACGCGTGCTGGTGATGTCCGGCCGCTTCCACAGCTATGAAGGCTACAGCATGAAAAAGGTCACCCTGCCGGTGCGGGTCATGAGCTTGATCGGGGTGTCCACCCTGGTGGTCACCAACGCTGCCGGCGCTGTCAATGAGAATTACAAGCCCGGCGATCTGATTGTGCTGAATGATTTTCTCAACCTGGCCGGGAAAAACCCCCTGCGGGGCAAGAACCTGGACAAGTTCGGGCCCCGTTTCCCGGATATGACCCACGCCTACGACAGGGAGCTGCGGGCCATCGCCCTCCAGGAGGGCAAGCGCCTGCGCCTGTCCGTCAAGGAAGGGGTCTATGCCTGGTTCAATGGCCCCACCTATGAAACCCCTGCCGAAATCCGCATGGCTCGCATCCTGGGGGCTGACCTGGTGGGCATGTCCACCGTGCCCGAAACGATTGTGGCCAGGCATTGCGGCATGCGGGTGCTAGGCATATCCAGCGTCACCAACATGGCAGCCGGCGTCCTGGACAGCCCCATCAATCATGAAGAGGTGCTGGCTGCGGGCGCTATGGTGCGGGAATCCTTCAAACAGCTGGTGACGGCTGTGATTGACACCATGCCCATGCCACAGCTGGTAGAAATCTGAGCATTAATCTTTGAAATGCAAAAGACCGCCGGCCGGCGGTCTTTTGCTGTGTATTTGAGCGGCGCTACATGCGCAGTTCCCCGCCCAGCTTCTCCAGGCGCCGCTTGATGACGGCTCCTTTTTCCTCAATTTCTTTTGCGGTCAGGGTGCCTTCATCAGAGCCGAAGGTGATCCTAAACATCAGGGATTTTTTGCCGGCAGGCACCTGCTTGCCCCTGTATTCCTCAATGAAATCCAGGCGCCGGATGCCTTTTTCCAGGGCTTTGCTGACTTCAAGCCAGGTCACCTCTTCATCCAGCAGCACAGAATAATCCTGTTCCACCAGGGGGAAGAGGGGCAGCGGCTCAAAGGTGTTGCTGCGGGAGGGCAGGGGCTGCACCTGATCCAGATTCACTTCAAACACAGCCACATGGGCATGTTTGATGTCCGCCTGGCGTGCTGCCTGGCCGCTGATGAGGCCCAGGGATCCGATCAACTCCTCGCCCGCGAAGATGTTGAGCCAGGCCTTGGGGTCCGCCCACGCAGGCTGGGACAGCTGGGCAAAGGACAGGGGTTCTGACATCACAGCCCGGGGCAGGTCCTCCAGAATGCCCTTGGCCTGCATGAACAAGGTCCGGGCATCTTTGCCAACAAGGGCTGCTGCCAGGCTGCGGTGCTGCAGGGGCAAGGTTTCCTCTGGCGTACTGGGGTGGCTTTCGCCGGGGGCGAACACCTGGGCCAGTTCAAACACGAAAAAGGCTTCAAAATAGCGCAGGTTGAGGCTGGCAGTCTCCAGCATGCCGGGGACCAGGGAAGGCCGCAGGCAGGCGGTGTCCGGGGAAGGGGGGGCGGACAGCTGCAGGCAGGCAGCCGGGTCGCAGCCGGCAGCATCCAGAAACTGTTTGTCCACCCAGGGGTAGGTGTACACCTCCTGCATCCCGCACTGGAAAGCGAGATATTCCTTCGCTGCGCGTTCCAGCTGAACCCCGCGCTGGTTCACAGCCCGGGCCAGCTGCACACGGGGCGGGATGAAATCAAAGCGCTCATAGCCAATCATCCGTGCCACTTCTTCCAGCACGTCATCCTTGATGTCCACATCCCCGGTGGCGCGCCAGGTGGGAACCTGCACCTTCAAGTCATCTCCGCTTTGGGTAATCGCAAACCCAAGGGGACGAAGCAGCTGTGCCACCTCATCCCCGGTGATGGCTTTCCCCAGGCGGGTGCCGAGCCAGGACAGGCTGACGGGCACCTCCACCGGTGTGGACTGCACCGGGTGCCTGTCGGTAAAGGCGGTGAGAACCGCCTGAGGGTACAGCTGCCGGATCACCTGGTCCGCCACGGCCATGGCCTGGTCCATGCGCTCCATGTCCAGCCCTTTTTCGTTCCGGATGGCGCTTTCCGTGCGCACCTGGAACCGGGTGGCGCTGCGGCGGACGCCCTTGGGCTCAAAATTGGCAATCTCAAGAAGCAGGTTGTCGGTTTCAGGCAGGATGGAATCCTTTTCTCCCCCCATGACCCCGGCCAGGGCGATGGGTTCCCTGCGGTCGCAGATCAACAGGTCATCCGCTGTCAGCTGCAGTTCCCTGCCGTCCAGCAGGGTCAGGCTTTCGCCTGGGTTTGCTGTTCTGATGATGATTTCGTCCTGCACCATGTTCTTGTCAAAGGCGTGGGTAGGCTGCCCCACTGCCAGCATGACGTAGTTGGTGATGTCCACCAGGCTGCTGATGGGACGGATGCCTGTCTTCCACAGGCAAAGCTTCAACCAGTAGGGCGAGGGCCCGTTTTTCAGGCCTTCATACTGCAGGGCGGCATAGCGCCGGCAGCGGTCCTGGTTTTGAATGTCGACCGGGTATTCCGGCAGATGCCCCGGGGTATCAAAGACGGGCAGCGGCTTTAAGGCCAGCTGGTAGATGGCTGCCAGCTCCCGCGCGATGCCGTAATGGCACCAGAGGTCAGGCCGGTTGGTGAGGGACTTGTTGTCAATCTCCAGGATGATGTCATGAAGCTGCAAGGCCTGGGCCACAGGCATACCTGGCTGTGCCTCCGTAAAGGCAGACAGGTCTAAAATCTCGTGGTCGTCCCCGGCGGGGAACAATTCCTCTAGGCCCATTTCTGCAGACGCGCAAATCATGCCGTCGCTTTTCACGCCCCGCAGTTTGGTGGGCTTGATGAGGACGGGCTCGCCTTCCCCGTGCCAGCGCACATAGGCGCCTGGGGTGGCCACCGCCACCTGCTGACCTACAGCAATATTGCTGCCGCCGCACACGATGGTGCTGTCCGTTTCGGCGCCGATGTTCACCTGGCACACCCGCAGCATGTCCGCCTGGGGATGGGGCTGGATGTCTGTGATGACACCCACCAGGATCTTGTCCAGGCTGTCTGCCGGGTTGATTGCGTCCTCCACCTCCACGGTGCGCATGGTGAGGTCGTGGGCGAGGGTTTTCAGGTCCAGGTTCTCTGGCAAATCAACATATTGACGGATCCAATTCAAGGAAATCTTCATCTATCCATCCTCCTTAGCGGAACTGGCCCAAAAAGCGCAGGTCAGCGCCCCGGAAGAGGCGCACATCGTCCACGCCATAGCGCATCATCACCAGGCGGTCCAGGCCGATGTTGATATAAAACCCGCTGTATTCATCCGGGTTCAGGCCGGATGCCTTCAGCACGTTGGGATGGGGGGTGCCGCCGGGCATCACCTCAATCCAGCCCACGTTCTTGCACACGCGGCAGCCGGCGCCGCCGCAGACCAGGCACTGCATGTCAATCTCAAACCCGGGTTCCACAAAGGGGAAGAAGCCGGCGCGCATCCGGACAGCCACCTCCCGGCCGAAGACCTTCTGTAGGATGGTGCGGATCAGCAGCAGGCCGGATGCAAAGGCGAAGTCTTTTTCAACGATCAGCGCTTCGTACTGGAAGAATGCACGCTCGTGCCTGGCATCGGTGCTTTCGTTCCGGTAGGCCCCGCCTGGGTACACAAAGCGGGCAGGGGCGCCGTGTTGTTTCAGGTACCGGACGCTTGCCCCCGTCAGGTGGGGCCGCAGGCACAGGCGCTGTGACCCCTGCTTGTGCTCATAGCCCTTGAGCCAGTATGTGTCCATGCTGTCCCGGGCCGGGTGCTCCGGCGGGAAGTTCAGGTGGTCAAAGGCGAATAGCTCGCTGGTGATGTCATCCTCCTCAAACACTTCAAAGCCCAGGGACAAAAATGCGTCATTGAGGTCGTAGCACATCTGGGTAATGGGGTGCAGCCGCCCGCCCTGGGGCCGGATGCCCGGCAGGCTCAAGTCCATGGCCCCGTCAATCACGGAGCTGCGGGCCAGCAAGTCCTGGTCTTTCTCGGTGATGGCCTGGGCAATGGCTTCCTTGACCTCGTTGGCAGCCATCCCGGCCGCCCGGCGCTCCTCCGGGCTCAACTGTCCCAGGGTTTTGAGCACCAGGGTCAGGGCGCCTTTCTTGCCCAGGTATTGATGGCGCACCTGGTCCAGGGCGCTTTCGCTGTCAGCCTGTCCGATGGCAAGCATCGCTTCCTGCTGCAGCGCCTGCAGTTTTTCTTTCACGTCATCCTCCCATAACAAAGTCCCATGCCATGCATGGGACGTGATCAAACGTGGTACCACCCAGTTTCCGCGCATAAAGCGCGCTCTTTGCCCTTAACGCGGGGAACGGCCCGGCTTACTTGTTTCGTTCAGCCTGGCGGCTCAAAAGTGAATGCCCTGTTGCTTCATGGACCGCTTCCAGCAAACGCGTTCCTCTCTGGATGAAGCAGCTGATCAGGGGTTGTTCTTCGTCACAGCCGATGGGTTATCCTACCATTGCATTTCCCGCTGTGTCAACCGGATCTGCTTGTATTTTCTTGCATTTTGCCCGGATTCATGCTATTTTTACCCGTAGAAAGCAGGTGGATTGTGCAAAACAACATTTCATGGTTTCCGGGGCATATGGCCAAGGCCAGGCGGTTGCTGGCCGATCAGCTCCAGCGCATCGACGCAGTGATTGAACTGTGTGATGCCAGGCTGCCGCTGTCCAGCCGCAACCCGGACCTGGACCCCCTGGTGGGCAACAAGCCCAGGGTGCTGCTTCTCAACAAATCCGACCTGGCCAACCCCGCTCAAACCAAAGCCTGGCAGGCCTATTTCCAGAACCAGGGGCTGGATTGCATGGCCATTGAAATGGGCCGGAAAAAGCAAAGCATCCTAAACGCCATTGTGAAGCTGACAGAGGAGCGGGTGGCCCGCTCTCTGAAAAAGGGCATCCACCGGTCTGCCCGGGCCATGGTGCTGGGGGTGCCCAATGTGGGCAAAAGCACCCTCATCAACTATTTGGCTGGCCGGTCTGCCTTCAAGGTGCAGGACCGGCCCGGGGTCACAAGGGCACCCCAGTGGATCCGTGCTTCTGATAAACTGGAGTTGCTGGACACGCCCGGCCTGCTCTGGCCCAAACTGGATGATCCGGTTGCTGCCCGCCGATTGGCTTATATCGCCGCCGTCCGGGACGAGGTGGTGGATGTCTTTCACCTGGCTCTGTCCCTTTTGGATGAACTGATGGACATCGCGCCCCAGGGCCTGATGAACCGCTACAAGATTGCAGATGTCAGCCTCAGGGGCCAGGAATTGCTGGAAGAAATCTGCCGCAACCGGGGGTTTTTAATCCGGGGCGGGGAAGTGGACCTGGACCGGGGCGCTGTCTGCGTGCTGGATGAGTTCCGGGATGGCAGGTTGGGCCGCATCACCCTGGAAACCCTTGAGGAATAAGCCTTGACCAAATCAGAGCGCATGGAACAGGCCTACCGGCACGACCTGGCACTGTGGGAACAGGGCCTTGTTTTTGCCGGCATTGATGAGGCCGGGCGCGGCCCATTGGCCGGCTGCGTCACAGCCGCCTGTGTTGTGATGCAAAAGGAACCCCGCTTGCCAAATATTTACGACTCCAAGCACCTGAGCGAAAAACAGCGCAGCGAGGCCTTTGAACGCATCCGGGAGCAGGCGCTGTTTGTGGGAGTGGGCCATGTGGAGGCGGATGAAATCGACCGCATCAACATCCTGGAAGCTACCAGGCTGGCCATGCGGAAGGCCGCCGCAGGGGCGCCTGTTGACACCTTCCTGGTGGACGCAGTGGCGGACATCGGCCTGTCTGGCCGGGAATTGCCCCTCATCGGCGGCGACGCAGCCAGCTACAGCATCGCGGCCGCGTCCATCATCGCCAAGGTGACCAGGGACCGCCTGATGCAGGAGCTGGATGCCATGTACCCGGCCTACGGCTTTGCCCGTCACAAGGGCTATGGCACCAGGCAGCACATGGACGCCATCCGCCAGCTGGGCCCCTGCCCGGCCCACCGGAAAACCTTCCTCACCAGGATCCTTGCGCCATGAGCCGCTATCTGTCAGGTCTTGCCGGGGAAGAACAGGCAGCCCAATACCTGACGCAACAGGGCTTTTCCCTGCTCAAAAAGCGTTTTAGAAGCCGGCACGGGGAAATCGATTTGATTGCCAAGCGGGGCAATCTCTTATATTTTATTGAGGTGAAGTATCGTCCGGAGGGCAGGCTCGGGTCCGGCATGGAAGCCATCACCCCTGTAAAACAGCGCAGGCTGCTGGATGCAGCCCACGCCTACCTGGCACAGCACCCTGCCCCCTGGCGCCTGGCCTACCTGGAGATTACACGGGCGGGCATCCTCCTGCGCGAGGATGTCCTCCATGAGCAGTGAGGTTTGACATGAAGAAGAAGCGTGTGGTTCTGGCCGGCATCCTCCTGCTGGTCCTGCTGCTGGCTCTCTGGCTGGCTTTTGGCCGCCAGCCCGCAGCGCCTGTGGAATACGGCGTTGAGCTGCTGACCAACGGCAGCTTCGAACAGGTGACCAGCGAAGGCTTGCCCGCGGGCTGGCTGCCGGAAAGCTACCTGGGCTACAGTGATGTGACCCAGTTTGATGTGTCAGAAGGCCGGGAGGGCAGCGGCATCACCATCACCAACCACGCGCCCAATGACGCCCGCTTTGTCCAGAGCGTCAAGGTGGCCCCCAACACCCAGTACCGCTTCAGCGGCTACATCAAAACCGCATCTGAAGGAGGGCGGGGTGCCAATCTGTCCGTCCAGGATGTCTACGCATTCAGCGAGGCGCTGTTCCAGACAGAGGGCGAATGGCAGTATGTGGAGTTTTACGGCCGGACAGGCGCCAAGCAACACCAGGTGACCTTGTTTGCCCGTCTGGGGGGCTACTCGGGGGAAGCGGCCGGCGTCGCCTCCTTTGATGACCTGTCCCTGGTGGCAGTGGAGGAAGTGCCCGGCAATGCCCTGGTGTACTCCTGGGAAAAACCCACAGCCCAAAAGCCTGCACCCGCTGACGCCGCCAATGCCAAACCTTTTGCCCCCTGGCTTCTTTTGATTTATGCCTTTGCTGCCCTGGGCCTGGTGTACCTGGCCCGGCTGGCGCAATCCCAGGAGTCCAGGCTGATGGGACAGCAACAGGAGCGAATGGCCCCTTACCTGCTCCTGACGCTGCTTGTGGTTTCCTTCGTGCTGCGCCTGCTACTGGCAAGGACGGTGCAGGGGTTCCCGGTGGATGTGGGGGCCTTCCGCGCCTGGGCCAACGACATGGCTGCAGTGGGGCCGGGTCAGTTTTATCTCCAGGAGGGCCACAGGGATTACCCACCGGGCTATATGCTGGTGCTGTGGCCCATCGGTTTGCTGGGCAGGCTGCTGGGCGGCGGCGCCACCATGATGATGGTGAAAATTCCCGCCATCCTCTGCGATATTATGATCATAGCCCTGCTGTATCGCGTGGCCTCCCGGCGGGTGAACAGGCTGTCCGCCGTCACGCTGTCTGCCCTTTACGCATTCAACCCCCTCACTTTCCTGGCAGGCGCTGCCTGGGGCCAGGTGGACAGCTTGCCCTCCCTGCTGCTAATGATTGCAGTGCTGTTCATCATGAAAAAGCGCTGGCGCTATGCCCTGCCGGTGTATGTGCTGGCCGTGCTGATGAAGCCCCAGGCGCTGATGGTGGGGCCCTTGGGATTGATTGCCCTGGTGATGGCCTTTGTGTGGAAGAAAGACAAAGGGCTGTGGAAAGATGTTCTTATCGGAACGGGCGCCAGTCTGCTGGTCATCGCAGCAGTGGCCCTGCCCTTTTTCAACGAAGAGAACGGCGTTTCATGGCTGATTGGCCTGTACGGCAACACCATGAGTTTTTACAATTACGCGTCGGTGAATGCTTTCAACCTGCATTTCCTGTTCGGGCAGAATTGGGTGGGCATTCAAAACCCGGCCCCCTTCCTGCTGCGGCTATGCGGTAACCTGGTTGTTCTGGTTCCCAGCCTGCTGTATGGCCTTCATTTGCGCAAAAAACAGGAAGGGCTGAAGCCGCGTTTCAAGCTGCTCCAGGGCCTGCTGCTGGCAGGCGTCCTGCTGCCCGCCCTGACCGTTTTGTTGCCCATGAGCCTGTCCCTGGCGGGCACGCTGCTGATGGTGTCCGTCTTCTTCATGGTGGCCTTCATGTATGTGCAGGGCGGCGATGAAAGCCACCTGCCCTTCCTGGCGTCGGTGCTGTTGATCGGCTTTTCTGTGCTGGGCACCATGATGCACGAGCGTTACCTGTTCCTGGCAGTGGCCCTTTTGAGCCTGTCCTATGTGATGAAGCCGGACAGGCGGGTGCTGGCATTGCTGCTGGCGGTGACCGCCCTGTGTTTCATCAACTCGGGCATCGCCCTGGACCGGGGCATCCGGGTGGGGGGAAGCATGGGCAACCTTGACGCTCCTACAGCAGGGCTGGTCAGCGATTCTGCTTGGCTTGAATATGCCCTGTCCTTCCTGAGCCTGCCCCTGACAGGCTATGCCCTGTACCTGGGGCTTGTGCTGAGCCGGAAGGAAACGGCGGTGCAAACGGTTAAAACCTTTGAGCGCCTGCCGGAGGTGCAGCCCCAAACCCGCTATGCCTTCCTGAAAAAAAAGGAGCAGGTGCGCTTTGACTGGAAGGATGCCCTGATCATCCTGGTAGTGACCCTGCTGTACGCTGTGCTGGCCCTGACCAACCTGGGCTCCACCGTGGCCCCGCAAAAGGAATGGGTGTCCGGCTTTGACCAGGAGGACGTGGTGCTGGACCTGGGCGCCCAGCATCATTTCAACCTGCTGCTGTATGGCGGAGTCCATTGGGAAACCAGTGAATTTGAGGTGTCCGTCAGCAAGGATGGGGAAGAATACACCAGCTACCCTTTCCAGATGGAACCCGGCGACCTCTTCTGCTGGCGCTTCCTGGGCTTTCCCTATGTTGACAGCGAGGGAAAGACCCACTACGATAGCAACCCCCGCTACCTGGAGGGCCGTTACGTAAAGATCAGCGGCATGACCTCCAAACTGACCCTGTTTGAAGTCATCGCCCAGGATGCTGCCACGGGGGAGAACATTCCCTTTGTATCCGCCAGTGAGGGCGCCCAGGCGCTGATTGACGAGCAGGATACCCTGTCCGGCAAGCCCACCTGGTTCAACAGCATGTATTTTGATGAAATCTACCATGCAAGAACCGGTTATGAGCAGCGCAATGCCCTCCTGGGACTGGAGCCCAGCCATATCTACGAAACCAGCCATCCGCCCCTGGGGAAGGTGTTCATCACCTTCGCCCAGATGATCTTCGGCATGACGCCCTTTGGCTGGCGTTTTGCCGGCGCTCTGGCTGGCATCCTGATGCTGCCAGGGATGTATCTGCTGGGCAAGCTGTTCACCAAAAAGCGGCTGCTGGGCCTGCTGGCCATGCTGCTGCTGACCTTTGACACCATGCATTTCACCCAGACCCGCATCGCCACCATCGACAGCTTTGTCACCCTGTTCATCATCTACGCCTATTACTTCATGTTCCGCTACATGTTGCTGGACCACATCCGGGAGAAATTCAGCCGGAAGATGGTGCTGCTCTTCCTGTCCGGCCTCATGATGGGCCTGGGCATGGCCAGCAAATGGTCTGGCATGTACGCAGCCATGGGCCTCGCAGTGCTGTTCCTGTTCACCCTGGTCCGAAACCTGCACATGGGCTATGTGTGCAGCCAGGCGGATCAAGCCACGTTCACCCACCTGGAAACGACCGGGGAAGAGGCCAGGGCATACGGCCGGCGCTATATCCGGGAAGCAGTAATCACCTGTTTGTGGTGCCTGCTGTTCTTTGTGGCCATCCCTGCAGTGATTTACTACCTGTCCTACATCCCGGTCTACATCGCCTCCCCAGGCGGGGTAACCCTGCAAAAAATCATCAGAAACAACCTGAGCATGTACGACTACCATGCCAAGCCGGGCCGGGGTGCGGATCACTACTGGGCTTCCACCTGGAACACCTGGCCCCTGAGCCTCAAGCCCATGTATTACTACGCAGGCGGCGTCAAGAACGGTACCTCAAGTGTTATTTGGGCTATGGGCAGCCCCCTGGTGTGGTGGAGCGGCTTTGCAGCCATGCTCATGACCCTTGGGATGGCCATCCGGGAGCGGCTGACCAAAACGGCGCGTATTAAGGCCTATGACGCGGGAAGGCTGCAGCAATTGTCCTATGACGCCCGGCCCCTCATGCTGCTGATTGCCTATGCAGCCCAGTACCTGCCCTGGGTGCTGGTGCCCCGGGGCACCTACATCTACCACTATTTCCCCTCGGTGCCCTTCATCATCCTGATGACGGCCCTGATGGTGGATTATCTCCATGCCTACAAGCCACGGGCTGGCAGAATCACCGCCATTGTGCTGATGGTCCTGGCTGCCGGGATGTTTGTGGGTCTGTTCCCGTACATCAGCGGCGTGCGGGTGTCCACCGCCTGGCTGGAAGCCATGCGCTGGCCGTCCAAGTGGCTGACATACTGATTTCATAAGAAGAGGAGAACCTGCCATGCTGGCCAGAACCAGGTGTTATGCCTTAATCGGCATCAAAGGGGAGCCGGTGAACGTGGAAGCCTACGTCACAAGCGGCAGCAGCTTTCAGTTCAACATCGTTGGCCTGCCGGACATGGCAGTCAAAGAGAGCAGGGAGCGGGTGGGCGCCGCTCTGAAAAACAGCGGCTTTGTCATGCCGGTGGGGCACACCGTGGTCAACCTGTCCCCGGCTGATTTGCGGAAGGAAGGCACAGCTTTTGACCTGCCCATCGCCATGGCCATCATCCTGGCCAGCCGGCAAATCATGGCACCGCCCCTGGACGACACCGTGCTGATTGGCGAACTGGCCCTGGATGGCCGCCTTCTGCCAGTGAACGGCGCCCTCTCCATGGTGATTTCTGCCCATGAACGGGGCTTTCAAAAGATTATTCTGCCCAGGGACAACGCCAAGGAAGTGGAAGTGGTCAGCGGGATGGAGGTATATCCCGCCGGCAGCCTGTACGAAGTGGTTCAGCATATCGCCGGCAAGAACCCCATCCCTGCCCAGGCCCAGAAAACCTATGAGGAATGCTTGGCGGAGGCCCGTTTCGACATGGACCTGTCCCAGGTGCGCGGGCAGGAGTTGCCCCGGCGTGCCCTGGAAATCGCAGCCGCAGGCAACCATAACCTGCTTCTAATAGGCACACCGGGCGCGGGGAAAACCATGCTGGCCCGCTGCCTGCCCGGTCTTTTGCCCCAGATGAGCCAGGAGGAAGCCTTTGAAACCACCCGGATCCATTCCGCAGCCGGCAACCTGAAGCCGGGCAGCGGCTTGATCACCCAGCGCCCTTTCCGCACCCCCCATCATTCTGCGTCCCTGGCCTCCTTAATCGGCGGCGGGCTCAATGCCAGGCCGGGGGAGGTGTCCCTGGCCCATAACGGGGTGCTTTTTCTTGACGAAATGCCGGAGTATCCCCGCTCCGTGCTGGAATCCCTCAGGCAGCCGCTGGAGGATGGCCACATTACCGTCAGCCGGGTCAATGCCCACACCCAGTACCTGTCCAGGATGATGCTGGTGGCCAGTATGAACCCCTGCCCCTGCGGCTATTACGGCAGCCAGACCAAGCATTGCCGCTG
>ENA-UOUL01001964-UOUL01001964.1-bioreactor-metagenome-genome-assembly--contig:-NODE-1964-length-26051-cov-5.115077_pt1 | contig 26051 bp, 19 predicted proteins | sample MGYA00249838_ERZ747220 | MGnify/ENA primary metagenome ERZ747220 (study PRJEB28778, sample SAMN05720191) | bioreactor metagenome | isolation source: Anaerobic biogas reactor | place: USA:Washington...
AAGGACAGTCATTGGGAATGGCCGTTCTCCTGGGAGGCCGGTCTGGCGATCCTCCAGGCCGGGCAGGGGGGCTTTTGGGTGCATACCCAGGACAATCGCTATCGATATAAAGCCCTGCGCGTGGGTGTGGCGAACGACGCCATGCGACTGGGCTTCGATACGCAGGCCTACGGCCCTATAGATGAAAATCTCAGCGCCGGAGGGCTCACCTGGCGGATCAACGTCTTCGGCGGCGACTGGCATGAGCCGGCCGAACGGTACCGCCGCTGGCTGTGGCAGGCCTACGATCTCGAAACCGAACACGCGCGTCGGGCGCCCTGGGTTCGCGACGTCCGCTTTGCCGTGAGCTGGTGCCCAACGGACGAGGCGATTCTCGATGCGCTCGCCGAGGAACTGAATCCCAAGACCGTGCTGCTGCACATTCCCAACTGGCGTACCGATCCGTACGACGAAAACTACCCCACATACGCGCCGAACGATAAGGCCAGGGCCTTTGTCAAGAAAGGCCGAACCCTGGGCTTCCACATGATGCCGCATTTCAATGCTGTCGATATGGACCCGTCAAATTCAGCCTATGCGTATGTGCGTGATTTTCAGTACCGGGGCCTGGAACGTCACGACCTTAGAGGCTGGAGCTGGTATCAGGGCCGGGGGCTGGGCGTGCCGGAATCCAACGCGGCTTTGCTGGCCAATCGCGACAAGAAGGTTATGGTCAAGGTGCATCCCGGCTTGAGCATGTGGCGCTCGATTCTGGGTCGCGCGATCCTGGCAGCCACGGATGATCTCGCGACGGATGCTGCATTCATCGATGTCACCCTGGTCTCTCACAACCTGCACAACTGTTTCGTGGAGGCCACCACACCCACGGAGGGCATGCACAAACTGATCGGCCATATCGCCGGCCTGGGGCGGGGTCTGGTGGTCGCAGGGGAAGGGCTCAACGAGATCACCATGCAGGGCCAGTCGTTCGCGCAGGCGCATCTGTTCAAGAGCTGGCACCAATCCATCGACGGCCTGGAGCGCACGGGCGGTTGCGACTTGAATGCGTTTCTGTTCGAGGGTCTCTGCCGGACCTTCGGCTACGCCAACCTGGGTGGACAGGACGCCGACCAGGAACGCCGCATGCAGATGCATCTGGAACACGGGGCCATTCCGACCGTGACAATCCACTCGGCCCGGGAGATTCTCTCCCCCAATGCCGCGGTGCGCCGCATGCTGGCCCGGGCGAGGGAATAGACTCTGTTGAGACCTCCGATCCCTGGGTGCAACGTCTCGTGACGCGCGGATTTCCGGCGTCATTGGAATCCGCAGGCCGATGTACGGGCCCGGTTTCATCGCCGGTGGCAGGGGCCAGGCATGGCCTGCCTGGCCCCTGCTCCGTCGGTTTACATGTCGCTGCGTCCTACAATCAGAACGACTTGTGCAGCGGCTCAGTGTGTCCGGCTAATCCGGCCACTTCCTCCGCCGACAACGCACGATTGTAGATGCGAACCTCGTCCAGCATTCCACGGAAGAAGTAGTTGCCGGCCCCTTCCGTCGCTCCGCCGCCGATCCGCAGCGGACGCTGCGTGTTCAACGACAGCGGGGCAGTGCCTTCGCCGACCAGTCGGCCGTTGATGTAGAGGGCCTTCTGCTCGTTGGCGAAGGTGGCGACGATGTGAGTCCACTCACCCAGTTGCGCCGCCGGGCCCGCCGTGCCATTCCACCCGGTGCCGGTGCCGGTCCAGAATTCCCACGTGTTGGTCGGCGTCAGGTAGAGAATGTAGCCCCGTTGCGGGGTGTCATCGCGCGAGGTAAGCGGCGAACGATGCTCGCTGCCGGTCGGGTCCGGATTGGCCCAGACGCTTGCCGTGAACGCCTCGGGGTTCAGTGCTTCGCTGTAGGCGATATCCACCGCGTCGCCGGTGCCGTCCACCGTCAGGACCTGGCCTCGGGCCGGATCGCTCGTGGTCTGCGCGTTGCCAAGAGCCGTGCCGTGATGGGACCCCACCGAGTCATTCAGGTTGCCTTCAAATGCGTAATGGGCGACCAAGCCGGCCTGATCCGGCTCTACCGGAACGACGAACTCGGGGGTGTGTGGATACAGCCGGACGTCGTCGATGTACACGACTCCGGTTGCCCCAGCGCCCTCGACGCCGATCGTCAGCGAGGTCACGCGCTGCAGATTGGTGCCCACCGCCGACAGATCGATGTTCCACGGAAGCCACTGGCCTTCGGCGATGTCATCTGCCGCACCGTCATAGGGAACCTTGACGCCGTTGATCTTGACGTACAGTTTCCCGGTATTGCCTGCGGCCCCCTGGAAGTACAGCGACAGGCTCTTGATGCCGTTGCTGGTCCAGTCCCCGTCAAGAGCGAAGTCGGCCTCGGAGACAGTTGCTGTCGTGTTGTCATAAGACAGCGGCATAGATTGTCCTCCGCTGCGAACGATCGTTTGCTCGGCGAACGGTGTCTGGAGGTGGCCGACGGTCGAACCGGTGTTGTTGACCCACCCGTCGAGCCAGGTGTCGAAGATGGCTTCGCCGGCGTCGATGTCGTCAGTATAGCTTTCGAAGTCGTCGACGACGATATAGGCCTGCGTGGAGAAGCTCCACAGATCGCTCTGCCAGGCACTGATGGCCTCGGCCTCATTGACCTCGCTGATCTGCCAGTAGTACGTCGTTCCCAGAGCAAGTGCCGCCGGATCGAATGTGGGGGCGCCTACCGTTCCGGCCAGGGCCAGCGCGTTGGGATCAGTGCCGAAGTACACCTCGTGCGTGACGGCTTCCCGACCGGCACGCCAACTCAGCGCCGCGTTCACATCCACGTCGGTCTGGCCGTCGCCCGGCTGCGGTTCGCGGGCCTGGGCGGGAATCTGCATGAAGCGAACCTCGCTGAGGCCGTACTGGCCCAGCCCGCCGAAACCGCTGTTGACGGTCAGGCGGACGAACTTGGCTGCCACACCCGCCAGGTCCACCGTCGTATTGTAGGTGTACGTGGCCGAGGCCGTTGCCTGGTTCAACTGGACGTCGCCCAGACTCATCCACTCGGCGCCGTCAACGGAGTACTCAATGGTCGCATCCTTGATTCCAAATCCGAGCATCGCCTCAAACTGGACGTTGTAGTTCCAGACCAGAAGCTGGTGCAGCTTGTAGACGCGGTCGAACTCGTACTGAATCCACAGAGGGCCTTCCTCGGGCGCCTTGGCTACCCACATGTCGTCACTGACGGTCGAATGCTGATCGAGGTCATCGAGGCCGGAGCCGTTGACGGTGTTCTCCGGTCCGGCGCCGGGGTCGGATATGCCGCTGGTTGTGGCGGTGACGGCCTGGATCGCATAGGCGAACGGCTCGGTGGTGAAGCTCCAGACCTCGCCCTTGAAGATCGTGTTGTCGGGAGCGGCGTTGACTTCATCGACGCGCCAGTAGTAGGTCGTCTCGAAATCGAGCATACCGGCCGGATCGTAGTCCGTCGGGGCCTGCCCCTGGCTGGCGAGAACCCCCATCGCATTGCTGCGGGCGGCATCGTTGACGTCTTCGAATGATGTTCCAAAGTACACATCGTGCGTTGCCGCGAACTTGCCTGCCGTCCAGCTCAGGATCACGTCGCGCGGCACGTCGGTCGCCTCGCTTTCCGGACTGGGGTCGACCGCCAGTTCGGGCCCGGCGCCCTTCATGGACTGAAGGACTTCTTCCGGGGTCAGGATGTGGTCAAAGACGCGTACGTCGTCCATCATGCCGGAGTAGAGCTGACTCCACTGGTTGTTGCCCATGCGGAACGGGCCGGCGCCGGCGTTCACGCCGGTGCTGTCCAGGCGATCGGTTGCCACCCCGTTGAGATAGAACACACAGCCTTCCGTCTGGTTGGGCACGAAGGTCACCGCCACGTGCTGCCAGGTGTTGAGCTCGAGAACGGTGTTGTTGGCGTTGTAGTCGAGAATGCCGGGCGTAGTGAACCGCGCGACCGTATCGAAGGACTTGAATGCATAGGCGCCTTCTCGTGTGACGAAGCCTCGGTCGCCGCTGAGGATCGCCGGATTCACCCAACAAGTGATGGACAATTGCTCGGTCAATGTCAGGATGTCGCCGCAGTCGACCCAGCCGCCTTCGTTGAACTGAAGCGCGCCTCCAATCTGCCCCGGCACCCATTCCACGTCGCCGCTGAGCGTGCCGTTGTTGCCGCTTGCGCTGGAGTCACGGGCGACGGTCCCGGCACCTTCATCGAATCGCCAGTGCCCAACCAGGTCGGCCCATGCCCCGCCGGCCAGGCTCAACACCAAGACCAGCGTGATTGCACGAGAAAGGTTCTTACACATGATGGTCCTCCTTTTCAGTTGTCACATGACAGTGTTGTGATGTGTTCGACGGTCTTCCGGCGACCGCTGAATTCCTGTGTCATTTTGCGAGATTCCCGCCACGCCCTCGGGGGATCGGTGCGCTCAGGACATGGGCCCATTCACCTCCTTTCGGCATGAACCGGATGCAGCGGAAAAAGGCAGGATGCATCCCAGGCGGACGCAGAAAGAGCGCCTCATGCCCGGCGGCGTTGTTGTACGCGCGACCCACCTCATTTCACCTGAACCTCCGATCCTGACCTGATATGCGATCTGTCAGGAAGCCTGGCGTCCAGCGGCCGGTGCCCCCATCCGCAGCACCCAGGCCCATGCGGGACGCCCGCAATGTATCCGATTCTATCAAACCGGCCAATGGCATGCAACTGGCAAGCATAAGGTTGTTCCTGATCTCTCGGCTGGACCTCAGGCTCGGCGGAGGTTCCGTCGGAAGCGATACATCCTGGATATCGTCACGATATCGCGTCCGATTCAGTCTCGGTCGTCGAGATTCTTCGTGAGAATCCTCAATACCCACGGGCCTTTATTGGCCGTTCGACCCGGCCGGCGATGTGGCTGGCGTCCTCCTGCTCCGCCCCGACGGCTGAGGCGTCCTCTCGAAGGGCCGGGCAAGATTCGGTATTCTATGACACGATATCGAACGTCTCGGCCGGAAGTCTCGCGTATACTGCCTCCCGCACTGAAGACGCTGGCCTGAGGGGTCCACGGGGGCCCTTGGGGGCAAGAAGAGGTTCATATCGACGCTGGACAATGAGAGGCGCATGGCCACGGGGAAGGACAAGCAGCATCCTGCGGTTGCCCCCTTACGAGGCACTCGGGCTCGCGTCGATTCGTTGGCGGACCGACGAAAGAACGTCCTTCGTGCGGTTCGACGGGACGGACCCGACTACATTCCCATGCACTTCCACATCAACGAGGCCTGCTGGCACCACTATCCGCCCGAAATGCTGAAAGAGTTGATGGAGTCGCATCCCTTCTTGTTTCCGGACTTTGAGGGGACGGGCAGCGGCCGGACCGAGCTGGACTATCGGGTCATCGAGCGGCCCGGCCGGCCGTTTGTCGACGGTTGGGGCTGCCGATGGGAAACCACCCTTGAAGGCACCGCCGGCACGGTCACAAACCACCCTCTGGCAAGCTGGGCGGCGTTCGAGGGGTACGCAGCCCCCGACCCGCAGGTCGATTCCGGCAAGGGACCGATCGACTGGGTGCAGATCGCGCAGAACGTCGAGCGGGCGCGATCCGACGGACAACTGACGATGGGGGGGCTGCGTCACGGGCATACGTTCCAGACGCTGGTGGACATTCGCGGATATGAGAACCTCCTGTTTGACATGGTCGATCACGATCCGCGCCTGATGCGTTTGATCGAGATGGTCGAGCGGTTCAACGCCGCAATCGTGCGGCGGTGTCTCGCTGTCGGGGTTGAATGGATGTGCTATCCGGAAGACCTTGGCATGCAGACCGGTCCGATGCTCTCGCCGGATATGTTTCGGGCGTTCATCAAACCCAGTTATGAACGCCTGATGAAACCAGCTCGCGACGCCGGCTGTATCATTCACATGCACTCCGACGGCCGGATTCGCGATCTGCTGGACGATCTCATCGACGGCGGCGTGGACGTCGTCAACCTGCAGGATCTGGTCAACGGCATCGACTGGATCAAGGACAAGCTCGCGGGCCGCGTGTGCATCGATCTCGATATCGATCGTCAGACGGTCACGCCGGCCGGCACGCCGGAACAGATCGACGCCCTGATCCGCGAGGAAGTGACCAAACTGGGATCGAAAGAAGGAGGGCTGATGATGATCTACGGACTGTACCCTGGCGTGCCGCTGGAAAACGTCAAGGCGCTGATGGATGCCATGGAACGATATACCGGCTTCTATGCCTGAAGAATGTCACATGTGGGAGACGCAGATATGATGTTCCTTATCAGAGCAGTTCTCATCAGTACTGTCATTGTATGTGGCCTGTCGCCTGTTTCTGTGGCTGGGGAGACGGATGCGCCGCTCGTCCGGGCGACCAGAGATCCGCACACGGGCCAGGTTGTGGTCACGGAGGCCGGTCGGCCCGTTTTGCAGTACAACTACCTGACGGTCCAGCCGCCGCCGGGATACGTCGAGTCGATCGCCGAAGGCAATCGCCGCTATGCCAGGGCCCGGAGCAACTACATCCACCCCTTGTACGGTCCGGACGGCGAGCTGCTGACACAGGATTGGTCGGTGGACCACCCGCATCACCGGGGCATCTACTGGGCGTGGCCCGAGGTGGACTGGCGCGGACAGCGAGGCGACCTCCATGCCCTTCAGACCGTCATTGCGCGTCCGACGGCCAACGTCAAGCTCCACAGCGGCGCCGAGTATGCCCGGATCGAGGCCGAGAGCCTGTGGCTTTGGGAGGACGAGACACCCATCGTGCGCGAAGTGGCCGTCATCTGCGTGCATCGGGCGGGGCCAGAAGGCCGGCATATCGATCTGGCCTTCCACTTCGAGGCCCTGGCCGACGATGTGGCGCTGGCGCGCCGCGGCACGGATGCCTATGGCGGGCTCAACATCCGTTTATCGCCGATTCAGCAGATGCGACTGATCCACCATGCCGATCCGGCCGGCGCCGATCCACGTCGGGCCTGGTCGGACAGTCTCGGAATTCGCCAAGGGGGCAATCGCTCCGTCGGGCTGGCCGTGTTCGAGAAAGGCGGCAACTCCGACTACCCCGGCGATTACATCGAGTACCCCGATCTGCCGTGGTTCCAGCCCACGTTTCCCGCCCGGGGCACACGCCATGTGCTGACGAAAGGCAAGACGCTCACCCTCCAATACCGGCTGTGGATTCGGCCGGGCGGCCAGACGAGCGGAGCAATGTACGAAAGGCAATGGGACCTCTTCAACAGCGCCCTCGAACCAACGAGTGGGAGAATGCGGCCATGACGAAGCGACGTTATGGAGTCCTGGTGCATGGAGCGGGTTGGGTGGCGACCCAGCACGTCCACGCGTTCTTGAACAACCCTCACGCCGACGTGGTGGCCATCTCCAGTCGCCGCCTGGCCAGCGCACAGCGTCTGGCCGATCGATATGGGCTGAGCGGGGCCGTCTGCTATGACAATCTTGACGCCGCTCTGCGACACGACGGCGTGGACATCGTCTGCGTGTGTACCCCTCAGCACGTGCACTGCGAAAACGTCCTGGCTGCGGCGGCGGCCGGCAAGCACATCATCATTGAGAAGCCGGCCGCCAACTCGCTTGAGGAGTTATACGCGATGCAGGACGCGGTGCGGCGGGCGGGCGTCAAGACCGTTGTCAGCTTCGTGCTTCGCTGGAATCCGCTCTTCCAGACGATCAAGCGGCTCATCGCGGAGGGCGCCCTGGGGCAAGTCTATTGCGTCGAGACGGATTATCAGTCGTACAACGGCGCCTGGTGGGCCGGCTGGGAAGACGGCCGCAAGAAGGCGACCGCCGTCAGTGCCATGGCCGTGGCGGGCTGTCATGCCATCGATGCCCTTCGTTGGTTCGCGGCGCCGGATGAGTTCGAGGCCGCCGACCCGGTCGAGGTCTTCGCCTATGCTGGTGGCCGACGCAAGGGCAAGACGCATCAGTACAATCCCATAACCAACACGTGGCAGGAATATGCACCGATGGAGTACGACGGCCTGGAGATGGCCTTGGTGCGATTTGCCAATGGGACCCTCGGCAAGGTCTCGGTCAATTTCGAGTGTGTTCAGCCCTACACCTTTCCCATCGAGATCTTCGGTGATCGCGGCTCGGTCAGGAACAACCGCCTCTGGTCGGCCGCCTTCCCCGGACAGAAAGACTGGATCGAGATCCCGACGATCTGCCCGGATTCCAGCGACGTATCCCACCACCCGTTCCAGGGTCAGATCGATCACTTTGTCCAGTGCCTGCAAAACGACGTGGAATCCCACTGCAATCTCGACGACGCCGTCAAGACCCATGAGGTGGTCTTTGCCGCCCAGCAGTGTTATCAGAGCCACCGTCCGGTGTTCCTGCCCCTGCGGAGTGGTTCTTGACGAAGACGATGGCGGCCTGTTAGGGTTTCCTGGTGTTGTGCATCTTGTGTTGTCCAGCAAGCCGCTCATCAGGAACAAGGAGATAACGCTCTCATGGGCTCGGCCCCGGGTGTCCTGCGACTGAAGATCGACAAGGCTTCCTGCCTGAGTCCTTGTTTGTGCCAGGTGGGCTGGGCGGTTTTTCCCGAACCGGTGCACGACGTCGAGAATCTTCCCGCCCACGTCCACGAGCGGGCCTATGAGATCTGCTACATTGCTCACGGCACAGTGGATTGGTGGGTAGGAGAGCGTCTGTTCGAGGTGGGGCCGGGATGCGTGTTCATCACCTTTCCCGGCGAGAGACATGGCGGCCTCCACGACATCATGAACCCCTGCGAGTTGTTCTGGGTCCAGTTGGAGTTTCCCGCCGAGGGGAACCTGCCCGGCCTGTCCCGCGATGAGAGCGCGTCGTTGGTCGATCAATTCAACCGGATCGAGCATCGCTGTTTTCCCGCAACGGCCCAGACGCCGGTGCTGTTCAAGAGACTCATCGACGAGCACCGCGGGGTCTCCGAACACAGCGTCATCCTCGTGCGTGCCGCGCTGATCGATTTGCTGGTGGCGGTCGTTCGCGGGCAGGATCTGTACCGGCGTCGCAACATGGTCGGTTTGCAGTACTCCAAGCCCATTCGGCAGGCTCTCGAACTGATCGACCGGCGGTTGGAGGAGTGCTTCAAGATGGATGAAATTGCCGAAGCGGTGGGGTTGAGCACCACGTCGTTCTACCGGCATTTCTCTCAGGAGGTTCATGTGACCCCCGGGGAGTACCTGACGCAGCAGCGCATGCACCGGGCCAAGGCGCTCCTGCGCGATCCGGCCCTGAGTGTGACGGCCATTGCCCATGCCCTGGGGTATTCCTCCAGCCAGTATTTTGCGACGACGTTTCGGAGAGTCACAGGCGTAACGCCGCGCATGTATCGAACGACGGCCCTCCGCGAGGCGTTCGAATCATGAGGACCATCGCTTCGAGGTCGCAAGAAGAGGAGGTCTCAGACAGATGCCGTCTCCTCTGGGAATCCGTTGGGCTGCTGTTGGAAATTCTCCGAGAGGATATCGAACGCCGCGATTGGAATGCTTCGGATAGAATCACGTCTGGTGCATGTCGTATTCGACGTGAAGAGCATTTCCGGTTCAGCATTTGATCAGGAGGTCCTCATGGCCAAGGCTCCCCGTCCGAGCAGGACCGAATGCCGCAAAGGCTTCACGTTGATCGAGCTGCTTGTGGTCATCGCCATCATCGCCCTGCTCATGGCGATCCTGATCCCGACATTGAACATGGCCCGCAAGCAGGTGCGAGGCACCGTCTGCATGGCGGCTCTGAAGCAGTGGGGTCTGTGCTATCACCTCTATGCCCAGGACCACGAGGCGAAGCTGCCCGTGTTCATCGGGGGCACCCACCAGACCACGTACATGGATTCGTTGCGGCCGTACTACGCCGATATCAACAAGATGCGGACTTGTCCGTCGGCGACGCAGGTTGCCACGGGAAACCCGACCGGCGCTCAGGCCCAGAGCTTCTTCGGGTATACGCGCCATGCCTGGCAGATCGACGTAACCGGGGCCGAATGGATGGCCGACACCGACTGGGGCATCGGCAGCTTCGGCGAGAATTCCTGGCTGTGGAATTCGATGGATACCAGCGGCAACCGGCTTCAGACAGACCTGACGTGGGCGGCTATCGACGTCAAGGGCATCAAGGATGTCCCTTTCATCGGCGATGCGCGGTGGAACAACGCCTGGCCCGACTCCGGTGACCCCGTACCGGCCGGCGTGGCGACCGAGGAGCAGATGTTCCATATCGGCAACTGGTCGCGCATGGTATGCTATGCCATGAGGCGCCACAGAGCCGGCCTCAACATCTGCTTCGGTGATGCGAGCGTCCGGTACGTACGGGCCGAAGATTTGTGGACGCTCAGGTGGAATCGGCAGTCGCAGCCGGTGGATGTCGGGGACGACCTGGGCTGGATGACCGCATGGTAGTTCGCCGCACGCACGAGAGAGGCCCGGCGCGTACAAGGAAATCCAAGATATGGAGAAGACGAAAATGTCCAAGACCCGCCACGTATCACGACGCAGCTTCATTCGCCAGGCCACCACGGCCGGTCTGGCCGGCATAGCGGTTCCCTACTACGTTCCCGCCAGTGCTCTGGGCCAGGCGGGTCAAGGCGGCGCCAACGATCGGATTGGTCTGGGCCTGATCGGTTGCGGCGGCATGGGTCGGGCCAATCTGAACGCCTGCGCCGGCCGAGCCGATGTGGTCGTCACCGGCGCGTGCGACGTGTGGAAGTCTCGGCGCGATGCGGTAGTGGCCCAATGCCAGGGCACCGCCAAGCCATACCATGACTACCGTGAGATGTTGCAGGCCAAAGACATCGACGCCGTCATCATCGCATCGCCGCCCCACTGGCACTGCCGCATGGCGGTCGACGCCTGCGAGGCCGGCAAGGATATCTACCTGCAGAAGCCCATGACCCTTCATGTCGGCGAGAGCTTCGCCGTCCGCAACGCCGTGCGCCGCCATCGGCGGATCTGTCAGGTCGGCACGCAGATCCACGCCTCGGAGAACTACCGCCGCGTCGTGGAGTTCATTCGCTCGGGCAAGCTCGGACCGATCAGCGTCGCCCGGACGTTCAACGTAATGAACCAAGGCCCCAACGGCGTCGGCGACACGCCCAACAGCGCTCCGCCGGCCGAGATCGACTGGGACCAGTGGGTCGGTCCCGGCCCGATGCAGTCGTTCAATCCGCTGATCGTCAGAGACGCCTACTACAATTGCTCCTTTATGGCCTACAGCGGCGGCTGGACCCCCGGCATGGCGCCGCACATCATCGATCTGCCGATCTGGGCGCTGGAACTGGGCTACCCCGAGAGCACCTACTGCTCCGGCGGTCGTTACGTCGTTCGCGACGTTGGCGACGCCCCCGACGTGCAGGAGATCGTGTGGCAATACCCGAACTTCACGATGACCTGGATGATGTCGCTGGTCAACAGCTTTGCCTTCGACTTCGGTCGCGGCAGCCCCGCTCGAAGGCTGGGAATCTACTTTCACGGACTCAACGGCACGTTGTACTCCGACTACGGCCGGCACGAGATCGTTCCGGAAGGGGATATGCTGGCAGACGCCCAGCCGCCGGAGAAGTCGATTCCGTCCTCGCCCGGTCACGAGCAGGAGTGGCTTGACTGTGTTCGCAGCCGCAAGCAGCCGAGCTGCAATGCCGAGTATCACTGCAAGATCGACGTGCCGATTTGCCTGGCCAATCTTTCGATGCGACTGGGCCGGGCCATCCGCTTCGACCCGACGACGGAGAAGATCCTCGACGACGAGGCCGCCCGCCTGGCTATCCCGCAATACCGGGCGCCATGGACGTTCCCCCGCCAGTATCTTTGAGGGTCTCATATGAAACACGTATGGGCGAGTCTGTTCGCTGCTGTTTGCCTTCTGCTGTGGGCGGGCATTGGCTACGCCGAGACGGCGATGTTGACGATCGATCCGAAGACGCCGGAGGGTTTGCGAAAGCTGCTCCGGTACGATGGCGATTCGCTTCATCTGGTCAGCGCGCATCGAGGCGGGCCGCGAGAGGGGTTTCCGGAGAACTGCATCGCGACGTTCGAGGACACACTGCGGCACACGCACGCAATGATGGAGATCGATCCTCGCTATACGAAAGACGGAGTGATCGTGCTGCATCATGACCCCACGCTGGACCGAACGACCAGTGGAACCGGACGTGTCGTGGATTGCACGTGGGAGGAATTGCAGGCATTGCGGCTGAGAGACTCCGAAGGGGTCCTTACAGAGTATTCGATCCCCACGCTCGACGAAGCGCTGCAATGGGCCAGAGGCAAGACCATTCTCGTGCTGGACCAGAAGGATGTGCCCTTCGAAGCCCGTGTGAAGAAGGTCGAAGAGCACGATGCCGAGGCCTACGTTATTCTGATCGTCTATAGCTTCGCCGACGCCAAGCGATGCTATGCGATGAACGAGAATATCATGATGGAGGTGATGATCCCGAACGGCACGCAGGTCGAGGCGTTTGATAAGACCGGCGTGCCCTGGTCCCACATCGTGGCGTTCGTCGGCCACACCCCACCGCAGGAGCCGCAATTGTGCGCGATGATCCATGCCAAAGGCGCCATTTGCATCGGCGGCACGTCTCGAAACATCGACCGCCGGTTCATCGAGCGGCATGTTACGGACATACGCAACCTGAGCCGGGAGTATCACGCGCTGATGGAGATGGGCATCGACCTCATCGAGACCGACCTGCCCCGCGAAGTCGGCCCCCTGCTGTACGGCCAACACCCCATCCCCGCCTCAAGAGCCCGGTTCCTTCGAAGTCGGCCCCGCTGACCCTTCGTTCGTTGTGCGACAACGCTCGCCTCGGCGTGAGCGCTGAAATACGCCGAAAGACCGATTGCCTGGCCGGCCCCTGGGCGGTACCATGCGGCTGACGGGGCAGAGGTTCGGTGGGATCCTCCTGGGGCCGTCCGAGCCGTCGCACCTCACAGGTGCCGTTCGTCGAACGTTCCCCGTCGGAGTGAGCCAGGCAAATGGATTGTGTGTGGGCGTCGCGTGCCGAACCCCGACTGCGATGTCCCGCTGAAATCGTCAGATGCAAAGGAGATTGGTACGTGACTACAGAGATTCCCGCACAGACGCTCGACACCAAACAGTTCATCACGGACAAGGTCGCAGAGATCCAGGAGGCGGTCGGAAATGAAACGGCGATCAATGCGCTGTCGGGAGGAGTCGATTCGTCGGCCGTCACGATGCTTGGACATCGGGCCCTGGGCGACCGCCTGAGGACCGTCTTCATCGAAAACGGCCTGATGCGAGAGGGCGAGGCCGAGCAGGTCGTCAACTTCTTCCGCGCCCTCGGCGTGACCGTGGAGGTGGTCGACGCACGCGAGGAGTTCTTCGCGGCGCTCAAGGGAGTGACCGACCCGGAGGAAAAGCGCGAGGCGATCACTCAGACATTCTATCGCAACGTGTTCGGACGCCTCGTCAGGGAAAGCCGAGCCAGGTGCCTGTTGCAGGGCACAATCCTGACGGACATCGATGAGACCGTCGCGGGAATCAAGCGGCAGCACAACGTCTTTGAGCAACTGGGAATCGATCCACAGGAGGCCTTCGGCTATCGCATTATCGAGCCGCTGATCCAGCTCCGCAAAGACGGTGTCCGCAAGGTCGGCAAGGCGCTGGGGCTCCAGAGCGAATTGTTCGATCGCATTCCGTTCCCCGGACCAGCGCTGGCGGCTCGGGTGATCGGCGAGGTGACGCCGCAACGCATCGCGACCGTGCGCGGAGCAACCACCGTCGTCGAACGCCTGCTGAAAGGCACGGGGGCATTTCAGTACATGGCGATCCTTCACGAGGATCGCGTCACCGGAATGCGGGACGGCAAGCGTGATTTCGGCTTTCAGATCGAGGTGCGCTGCTGGGACAGCGTCGACGCCCGCACGGCGACCCCGACCCGGCTGTCGTTCGAGGTTCTCCAGGCCCTTGCCGAACAGATCCACCGCGACGTGCCCGGCGTAGTCAGCGTGACCTACAATATCAGTTCGAAGCCCCCCTCAACACTCGAAGCCATCTGACGGTCCTGCTGCAAGATGGATTGGTGTCTGGCCGCGAAAGGTGCATTCGCTACGGCTGTTGTGCATCGAACTCGTAAGGGCCGAGCCCTGCGTCCAGGGGCGAGATGTTGACCGGCCAGTCGGCGGCCGGCCCTGTGGCAAAGGTCCTGCGAATCGCTTCGAGCATGTCGAAACCGAACTCCGTACACGGCTCGATGTAGCTGCCTTCTCCCCATTCGTTGACGGGACCGAGGATCAGCAGGGCCTTGTCGTTGGTCCGGCAGAAGGTCCGGGCGTCGCGGAGCAGTGCTTCGAACAGAGGCGACGTTCGTCCTTCAATGGCCATCGCCTTGTGGCCGTGCCATGGCCGACTGTCCCAGCCGGTATCCACGAGAGGATAGTACATCAGGCCGTCCGCCGCCTTGTGCTTGCTCTTCCACGCCTCGGTACTTTGCCGAACGACACCCTCATAGGAGAAGACCCTTCGGGCCACCTGGCCGTCGATTCCGGGGCCCCACTCGTGGTAGGTCGTCACGGCGCAGTAACCTTCCTCCCGCAGGGCCCGGATGTGGCTCTCGGAGAAATCGTGAACGAGGGCGACCAGAGTGATTCCACTGAAACCGGCTTGGCGAGCCAGCGCCTGCGATTTGTCGAAGGTCTCGCGCACGATGTGCGATCCCCCCAGGTCCGTGCGGATGGCCTTGGGATCCCAGATGAAGACGGCGGGCTTGCCATCGATATGGTAGTAGCCGGGGAGGGAGAAATAGCGGTCGATCCAGTGACCTGTGACCTGGAGCCAGTCTTGCATTGAATGGGTTCCAGGCGGGTTGTGATTGGCCCACATGATGGCGACCTTCAGAAGATCGCGATATCGCGCCTTGCGATAGGCGTCGAACCAATGCGTCAGTTGCTGATGCCCCTGCACCCAGTACCAGTCCACGAGGAAGCACGAAATTCCATTCTCCACCGCCCACTTGATCTGCCAGTCAACGCACTCGGGATTGGACTCATCGTAGTAGCCGAGCAGGGGCTTGCGGCCCGGGGCCACCTTGCGAATGCAGTCCCACTTGGCGTCTGATTCCCAGCCTGGGAAGTAGAACGCGCACACGTCAACATCGGTTGTGACCGGCTTGGGCGCAGGGACGTACGCCGCACGGGGTATCGCCGGAGCCTCGGTGAACGTGAGCGTCGCCGTCTGGTTCGGCGGCAGTCGTCCCCTCCCGCTGAACGAGAGATAGACCGGATATGTGCCAGGGCGTACGGCGGCAATCTCCCAACCGAAACGGGCGATATCGCCGTGTTCGAGACCCGGGTGCCCCAGTCTATCCGGTTCGGAAAGGACTCGCAGCCCTTCGGGGATACCGAGATGGACCTGACGGATTCCCTGTCCGCTGCCGCCGAGGTTGACGACCTGTGCCAGCAGGCGGCACGGTCGGTTGGCCCGATTGACGCCGTCTTCGAAGCCGAAGTAAGCGACCGCCAGTTCCCCCGGCCCGGAGGGCCCGTCGGCGATCTGAATGCGGGCCAGCCGAATCGCGGCGTCCTGGGGCGAACGAATGCCGAAGGCCACGATGCGGCCATGCCATGCACGGACATCCGCCATTGGCACGTTGTAGAAGTGCGATCGACCGTCCCCACGCACGGGGAACTCTTCGGTCTGAAGACCGGGGGCCCCCTCGCAAGCCCAAAGAACGGCGGCCACGCCGTCGCGGTCCGAGGCAAGCTCTACGGTCACCCACGTCTTTCCGCTCACATCCAGTTCGGCCGCCGGGGCGAAGAGTTCCGAAGCGCTCGGGTGGACCTGCCACGTACCTGCATCGCCGCGGAGGTCCCATATGGGCAGGCCCTGCGATGGCCCGCTCCGGCCCCATTCCCTGATGTGAATCGAGTCGATTTCGAAGTCGCTGTTCTCGTACAGATCCAGGCGAAGTTGACGGATCGCCCGCTCGGTGTGCCACATGGGGAACAGCACGATCTCCTGCCATTGGTACGCGCCGGCAACGGTGAATCGCAGCTTCTTGGCCTCTGTCAGTCCTCCGTACGGACCTTCCAACTGGCCGGACCAGAACAGCTCGCCGATGCCCGCTCGACCGGCCCGGATCCTGACGATCACGTACTGCTGAGGACGGGCTTCGAACGAGATGCCCCGACACAGGAGAAACGGGTCCCAGTCAATCGCGCGGGCGCGCAGCACACCATCCCTGATCGTCAGTTCGTCCAGGTGGGCGTTGGGTTGCCAGGCGCGCAGGTCTTGCTGCGACTCGAACTGCCATTCGGCAAGTGCGGCGGATCCCCGGCCGGGACTGGTCGGAGGGTCGAGAGCGTCCGGCGATTCGGTGGCATCGCGTGCCCGGCATATCCCGACGGCCAAAAACGCCAGTAAGATCAAGACAACTGCAAGAGACCGCTCTTGGTTCACGATGCCATCTCCTGGGGTTGAGGTCATGTGGATTATACCGCCAGAGCTTCGGCGAGGACAGATCAGGAACCGATGGATCCGCGTCTTGAGTCTACCGACAATTGAGGGGCACGTCCTCCTGTCGGCCCGGAAACGCGTTTCCGGCGGCAAAGAGACGTAATTTCTCTTGCAGTGACGGTCCATTGTGTGTAGAGTAAGCACGAGTCGTTTGGATTGCCTCTTGTCGCCGACGGGGGATTTCGGCTGGGACGACAGCCCTAAGTCTTGGCTTCTGAGGCATTTAGACGCATCCTGTTGACCGGATGCGGTTGTTGTGATTGAGTTTGGGTCGGTGCCCGAGTGGCTAAAGGGAACGGGCTGTAAACCCGTTGGCGTGAGCCTACGCTGGTTCGAATCCAGCCCGGCCCATTACTTCTGTGCGAGATGTTCCGTGGTTTCCTTGCGCGCTGAGTCGGCCGGCAAGTTCGCTTCTATGGAGCGATGGCGGGGCTTCGGATGCCGCGAAAGCCCATGATGGAGCTTTCCTGCAGCGGCAGTTGCGTCGCACCCGTGACGGCGTCGCAGCCTTCGGGCACAGCCATCCACGAACCGCCTCGGACCGTGCGGAACCCATCGAGGCCGACGTGGTACGAGGTCGAGTACCAGTCGAGCGTCCATTCGGCGACGTTTCCGGCCAGGTCACAGATGCCGTAGGGACTGGCGAACTTGCGAAAGCTTCCCACCGGCGCCAGACGCTCGAAGCCGTCGTCTTCGCCGTCGAAGTTGCAGCAGTACGTGCCGCCCTGATCCGGGGCCTCGTCGCCCCAGGGATAGTGACGCTCGGGTTTGGAGTTCGGCTGGGCTTTGGTCTGGTCGCCGTCGAGATACAGTCCGCCGCGAACGGCCTTCTCCCACTGGGCTTCGGTGGGCAGGCGCAGGCCGCACCATTGCAGGAAGCCCATCGCGTCGTACCACGAGACATACGTGACCGGATAGTTCTCCCGGCCGGGGGCCACGTGATAGGTGTGGTTGCTCTCCTGGACGATGCCGCAGCGGTCGGCCCGGGCCATTCGCTGGTTCCAGCCTGCGCCTTCGCCACCGATCTCGTTGAGGTAATCGGCGTACATCGCGACCGTCGTTTCGTATTTCGCCATGTAGTAGAGCGGCAGGTTCGTGTCCGGACCGGCCTTTCTCGATTCGTCCCGGCCACCGCCCGGCAGGGCCTTCATCACGAACCGCCCGGCCGGGACGCGGGCCATCGCAATCGCGCGGACGCGGACCTCGATCTGCTCCGGATCGGTCGCCACCGTCTGGTCCGTGCCCCACCAGAACACCTCTTTGCGACCGGGGCGTTCGACGATGTCGAAGCCGTTGCCCTGCAAAGCGTCTATCGGGACCAACTGCCAGTTGTCGCCGAAATCCCTGCTGTAGCGCAGGAAGACGTAGGCAGGCGATTCCGACGAGATGTTTGGGTCCTTTAGCTCGTACTCGACGGCGACCCGAGGCCCGCCCATCTCGGTGTGCTCGACCCGCACCTTCACATCATGCGTCGGCAGCCACCGCGCCTGCACGGCAGAGCAGACGGCAACCATGGCAACGGCAAAGCGAACGATCCGCGCGAAAGACGGACTCATACGCTCTCCGGGATGGCCCAGCCGGGGCGGTACTGGCGCTTGAGATACTGGTTGGCCTCGTCGCAATTGGTGAATGATCCCGTCTTCGAGTCGAATTGCAGGCGTTGGTTGCCGACGCGGTACGAGATATTGGCGATGTGGAACGGCAGCACGGAGAGGTGCCCGATCTCGACGTCGGACGTCGGCCTCTTTCGGCTGCGAATGCAGTCGATGAAGTTGTCCTGGTGCTCCTTGTCTCCTTGGCGACCGAATTCCGACTGGACCAGCTCGCAGTTGCCATCGTAGGCCTGCCAGCCGCCGCCGTGCCGGCCGAACACCATGAACCCTTCCGTGCCGAGGACCTCGACCTTCGTGCTGCAGAACGGCCAGTCGGGGAACCGGTCGGAATCACGAGTGCTCGCGGGGATCTTCTTCATGTACGGCGTCCACAGCGAGGCGTCGAGCGTCATCGTCAGCCCATCGTATTCGAACATCGCCATCTGCGTGTCGGGCATGTCCCTTCCGTCGCGAAGCGAGCGGATGGCGCCGGTTTGCGAAACGGCGCTTGGATAGAGCGGGTCGCCGACCAGAAACCGAGCCAAGTCGAACTGGTGGACGGCGTCGCCGGCGATGGGGCCGCAACTGTAGTCGAACTGATTGAGCCATTGGCGCGATGGGTTGTACGGCCGTTTTGGCGCCGGCCCGCACCAGAGTTCGTAATCGAAGCCGTCCGGGACCGGGCCATCGAGCGCTTCCCGTTGCTTGGGGTGCTGCATCATGTTGTAGACGCGAACCAGATAGACCTCGCCCAGCTTGCCCGAGCGGATGTAGTCTCTGGCCTTGTGTGCATACGGGGCACTGCGCGACTGCATGCCGACCTGGATCACACGCTGGTATTTGCGGGCGGCCTCGACCATCTTGCGGCCCTCCCAGATGTTGTGGGCGAGCGGCTTCTCGACGAAGACGTCCTTGCCCGCCTGGCAGGCGAGGATCGAGCCCAGCGCATGCCAGTGGTCGGGCGTCGCGTTGATCAGCACGTCCACGTTCTTGTCGTCGAGCACCCTGCGGAAGTCCTGCACCATCTTCGGACTGCGATCCTGCGCCTCTTCGACCGCCTCCCGCGCCCGCGCGAATCGCCTCGTGTTCGGATCGCACAGATAGGCGATCTCGACGTCGGGCCGCTCGGCGAATTTCTCGGCCAGATACGTGCCGCGACCGCCCAAGCCCATCACACCCATCACGATCTTGTCGTTGGCCCCCAACGCCCGGGCCGACGGCCACAGGGCCAGCGTCCCGACCGTACCAAAGGAGTGTCTCAAGAATGCGCGACGATTCAATGTGTCCATCGTTTGCACCTCGTCAATTGGTGTGAACCCTTCGAGTTCGTGCCGGTCCGTTGGCTGCAATCAGGTCCGGCAACGGTACAACCTTACCCCATCCGAATCATCGCCCGCAAGTGCAATTCACCGTGCTCGCTGTCAGTCTACAGCGTCGCCCCTCACCGTCATAGGATCGCACGCTGTGATGTGGTTCACTGGGTAGGCGGCACGTTGGCTTGGTTGTCGTATTGGAAGACCTCTTCGAGGGGCAAGCCGAAGGCGCGCGCGATGCGAAAGGCCAGGGGCAGCGAGGGTGCATACTTGCCCGCTTCAATGGCGATGATCGTCTGCCGCGTTACACCCGCCTTGTCGGCCAACTGCTGCTGGGTCATCTCCCCATGCTCGAACCGCAGCCTGCGAATCTGGTTGGTGATCTCAGTTTTCGACATCGCTTGCCCTCCAGCCGTATTGGGAGAGGATGGTCAGCGAATAGACGAAGTAGTGGCTCAGACCCGCGCCCATGTAGATCGTGGGCAGCCAGCGGACGGGGACCATCGCCTTCGGTCCGAGAACGAAGAAGGGGATCATGCAGGCGGCTCCGAAGACGAGATAGGCGGTGGCGAAGCCTGCGATGGCGGCTCGCCTGTGGAAGAGTTCATCCCGCTCGTCGGCGTGGGCGGCACCAGGATCCTTCTTGAACACCAGGGGAGCCAGCCCGCCAAAGCCCGACAGGCTCATGAAGCAGAAGCCCAGCAAGGCCCTTGGCATGCCGACGTACCACGTCAGGATTCCCACGGCGACGAGACTGACAGCCAAAGCCGCTGAGATAGTGATAACGACTGCCCAAGCGATCTTCTGTGCCCGATTCATGCGTGTACTCCTTCAAAGCCAATTCGCTCAACTCGGAACCGCATTGGTGTAATATTGACTGTACACAATGTAATTATTACATTACATTATGTCAAAGATAAATTACTTGGTTTTTGCGATTTTTCCGGAGTTGCACTGATGAATGGCCGAGGCGTCGGGCTGTAGCGCGTGCTCTCGCTTGGGGTCTGAAGCCTGTCATGGGATGAAAGGCAAGGCACTGACGACGTCTATCCTGCCCTTTTTCAATGGGTTATGGCGTTTTCCCGGCTGCGTTCGATCCTTGTCCGAAGGCCATAGCGGTAATCCGACGGCCATCGTCCCGGCGTCCTTTCGCCAGATCGCCAGGGGGATGGCGGGTCGCGGTCCGGCTCTGAGCAGCGCCAGTTCGAAGTCGAGCGTATCGGCTATCGGGGCCGAATCGGCTGCCACGATCACGTCGTCGGGCCTCAGTCCCGCCCGGTCGGCCAAGCCGTTTGGCTCGATCGAATCGAGAAGCAGGCCTTCGACCACGTTAAGGCCTTTGTTGGCAGCCAGTGCCCGGGTGACAGGTGTGAGTTCGCCGCCGACAGTGGGAAACTCGAAGTTGGCGACAAACTGTCTGACGTCGGTGTCGATGACCTGGCTTGTGATCGCGCGGAGGTCCCGCCCGTCTACGGTCTCTCGCGTGGCGATCTCGGCTACGATGTCGCGAATCGCCTGCTGCCCGGACCGGTCCTCAATGAGCAGGAACAGGCCCAGTGCGGCGTTGTAATAGTCGCGTTCGTGCTCGCCCGACGACGACTGAGACCAGGAGAACAGACGCGTCCTGACCGTGGCCAGCCGCGAAAGCGGGCTGGTGTGCAGAAGGGAGGCGACGCCCATGGGGCATTCGGGGCAATCTAACTCGTCGGAGAGCATCTCGCAGGCCAGATAGCCGGCGTAGTTGGCAAGCCCGTCGCGGAACCAGCGGGTATAGTTGTTGACCGACCCACCAAGCCCAAACCGGCCATACCCCACGTCGGGGAGGACCCGGCCCCCTTCCCGGCCGGCCAGCGACGTCTCGACCAGCTCATGCACGAGAACGTAGGGATAGCTGGAGTTCTGGGCGAGAATCGATACACAGGACTCGTCACCGGCGCGGACGAACAGCGGCAGCGGAAATTCGTTCGGGTCGACCGTCAGTCGGATGTCGAAGTTCTGGGGTGGTTCGTCGAACCGCAGCAGGTCGATGCTGCTCGACGTGGTGATGGCCATGCCTACCCGCCGCTCGACTTCCTCGATCAGGTCCATCGTGATATCGGCGACGCATTGAGCCTGGTCCCGCAAACCCCGCTGGTATCGCACCCGAACGCGGTCTGTGCCGATGAGGCCTTCGAATTCGATCCTGGCCAACCCCTCGTCGCCGAGGCTGTAGAAGCTCTGACTTCCGTAGCGGATGTGCCACTGTCGGGCATGCCCACCATCCAGAACGCCCTCCGTCAGACGCCTGTTGACCGTTCGACATCCCGTCAGCGTCCAGACCAGCAGTGCGGCGGCCAACAGGGCCGGCCTCCAGGCGTCAGAGGGAATTGAGAGGGCCCGGTTCCTGCGGGCTGATCGGCTCAGTGTGTCCATAAGGATCCGCATGACATGGCCTGTGCCTGCGTAGGGCACATGGACTGCTCGTGCAGGAGCATCTTCTGTTTGGTCGCCGTGCCGCCGGGGGCGGAGAAGCCTCCAAGGCCCCCATCGGTTCGCAAGACGCGATGGCACGGTACGATCAGGGGCATGGGATTGGTGGCGAGGGCGTTGCCGACTGCCCGAGCCCCGTGAGGGCGGCCGACGCTCCGGGCCAGGGCCGCATAGGTCTGCGTCCGGCCGATCGGAATCTGTCGGCAGGCCGTCAGAATGGCCTGCGAAAACGGTCCCAGACCGCCGAGGTCCACCGCCGGATCCGTACTGAAATCGGTGTTGTCGCCCTCGAAATAGGCAACGATGCGCTGTTGCAGGCTGTGGGCCAAGTCCCTTTCGAAGACGAGATTCTGAGATGATGGCTCGTCCAAGCCCGCCAGCAGCGCCGTCCGGACCGTTGCGGCATCCGGCATGGGAAGGATGGTTCGCCGGACCTGCTCGCCGGTGCAGGCCAGGCCGAAGCAGCCCCAGCAGGTATCGAAGATCGTGTATCGCAGCATGCCTGCCGTCATGCCATCGGCCTCCTGCCCAAAGTTCCTGTCCATGTGAAGGATGCTTCGGTTCCTACGTGGGTCGCGCGCCGGCCGGTCGGTCTGCAACCGGCATTTCTCACACAAATATTCACCTTACGGGCGAAATCCTTTGACGCAAGGGCAAAATCCTGATAAGAAAAAGAGTTTTCACGAGATCGAATCGAGCCTGTGAAGGACGACCGGGCCGGCAATAGGGGTTTGACCACGGGTAACCTCCGCGTGGAGCGACCAGCCTTTCGCCGCCGGGGAGCGTCGCGAACGAAGTCGAGTTGGGATTATGTCGTTAGACGACCTGCGAAATCGAATAGACGAAATCGACCTTGAGTTGGTCAAGTTGCTCAATGAGCGAGCGCGCGTGGTTGTGGAAGTGGGCAAGCTCAAGAGCCGCACCGACGGGCCGATCTATGCGCCGGATCGCGAGAAGCAGGTGCTGGCCAGGATTCGCAGGGCGAATCAGGGGCCGTTGCCCGACCGCACGCTGATTGCGATCTGGCGGGAACTGATGAGCGGGTCATTCATGCTGGAGAAGCCGCTTCGGATCGCCTATCTCGGTCCGGCGGGCAGCTTCAGTCACACCGCCGCCGTGCTCAAGTTCGGCCAGAGCGTTGAGTACGAACCGCTGGCCGACATCCGCAGCGTCTTCGACGAGATCGGCAGGGAACACTGTGACCTCGGGATCGTCCCGATCGAGAATTCGACGGGCGGGGGCGTCATCGAGACGCTCGATGCGCTGATCGACACGGACGTGAAGGTCTGTGCCGAGGTGTTGATGTCGATTCACCACAACCTGCTGGCGAATTGCTCGCTGGAAGAGGTGGAGAAGATCTACTCGAAGCCCGAAGTGTTCGCCCAATGCCGCAACTGGCTGACGGCGACGTTCAAGGAGGCCAAGACGATTCCCGTGGCCTCGACCGCCCGAGCGGCGCAGATGGCAGCCGAGGAGCCGCATGCCGCCGCCATCGGATCGAAGATTGCCGCCGAGTTGTATGGGCTCAAGATGATCTGCGAGAACGTCGAGGACATCGCCAACAATGTCACGCGGTTTCTGGTTGTCAGCAGGGAGGACGCCAAGCCGACCGGCGAGGACAAGACGGCGATCCTCTTCAGCACGGCGCACAAGGCCGGGGCCCTGGCCGACGTGCTGGAGGTGTTCAAGAAGTACAACATCAACCTGACCAATATCGAATCGCGGCCGAGCAAGAAGCGCGGGTGGGAGTACTACTTCTTCGTCGATTTCCTCGGGCATCACACCGAGGAGAGGATTCAGGTCGGCCTGGAAGAGTCACGACAACACTGCCTGCAACTGTCGATCCTGGGCAGCTTCCCGCGGGCCACCGAGTTACTGTGACAGTGAGAGACCACGACAGGAGAGCGCAATGAGAAAGCCGTTTGTAGCCGGGAACTGGAAAATGAACACCGACTGCCGTTCGGGCGTGGATCTGGCCAAAGCCGTCGTCGACGGTTCGTCGGGGCTGGCCGGCGGCAGCGTGGACGTGGCTGTGATCCCGCCGTTCGTGTATCTGTCGTCGGTCGGGCAGGCCATCAGCTCGTCGGGCGTGGCGCTTGGCGCCCAGGATGTCTACTTCGAGGCCAAAGGGGCGTTCACGGGGGAGATCAGCGCGGCGATGCTCAAGGACGTCGGTTGCACGTACGTTCTCTGTGGACACTCGGAGCGGCGACACGTTCTGGGCGAGAGCGACGAGCTGATCAACAAGAAGCTGACGGCATCGCTGTCGGGCGGCCTGCTGCCGATTCTGTGCGTCGGGGAACTGCTCGAAGAGCGCGACGCCTCACAGACCGAGCAGGTCGTCGAGCGACAGACCCGCGCTGGGCTGGCCGGACTCAGCGCCGAGAAGGTCTCCGCCGTGACGATCGCATACGAGCCGGTCTGGGCGATCGGCACGGGCCGAACGGCGACGCGCGAGCAGGCTCAGGAGGTTCACGCATTCATCCGCAAGCTGCTGGCCGAGATGTACGGTCAGAGCGTGGCCGACGAGATGCGGATTCTTTACGGCGGATCGGTCAAGGCCGACAATGCTGAGGAACTGATGGGTCAGGAGGATGTGGACGGCTGTCTGGTCGGTGGGGCCAGTCTGAAAGCCGATGATTTCGTGCAGATCATCGAGGCCGCTGCTTGACGGACCGCTTTGGGGCCGAAGCGCGACGGAGATCCAATTGAATGATGTGTGTTTGGGGCACCAACATGACTGTTCTACCGATTTTGGCGGTTGGTATTCTGATGAAGCTGGTGGCCGCGTTGTTCGTTCTCGTGGCCATCGTGCTGGTTCTGGTGATCCTGGTCCAGAAAGGTCGCGGCGGCGGGCTGTCGGCGGCCTTCGGCGGGGGCATGGCCGGCGGTCTTCTGGGCTCGAAGACGGGCGACTTTCTGACGTGGGTGACCATCGTCCTGGTGGCGGTCTTCCTGCTGCTGGCGGTGGTGATGGTCAGCTCGCTGGCAATCACCATAAAAGCCAGGCTAAGCAGCAGAATCGCAAAGATAATACCGATGACCGATGGTTTTCGTCTTCGTCTCATATGTACACCTCCGCCCAGCCCTGGTCAGAATTACAAATTTCCTTCTCCCCCATCCGCTAATCTTCCAAGAACCGCAGCCGCCAGCGCCGCCAACAGCGGCGCGGTAAAGATAAACGGCAGCGCATAGCGCACATAGCCCGCCACCGGCGACATCAGGCAGCCAAGAAGGGTCAGCAATGCCGGCAGGCACACGCCTACCCAGCGGCCCTGTCTGCGGCGCAGCAGCAGGGCAAGGGAACCCAGCAGAAGGCTTGCGTACAGCCCGCTGCTGCTGATCAACAGCACGATGGGATTGTTTTGAAAAAAGTCCGGCAGGATGCGGAACAGCGGCTTGCCAAACACCTCGCCTCGGAACACATAGCGGGGGTGAAAGACCGGATATAAATGGTATACATCGGAAAATCCATAATCAAAGATAGCACGGAAACGGCCGGCATCGCCCAGTGCCAGGTAGGGCACCGCCATACGAAGCGCTGCCTGGGCGGCTGTGGCCGGGTAGCGCAGTGCCAGGTTCAGGGACAGGCGGTCAAAGGCGCGCCGCTGGGTAGCGGTCGTATTGGTGCGCCAAGCATCCTTCACAGGGTCGCTCACCTCCGGTTGATAGAAGGCTATGCTCTCCAAGGGGACGCACGCATCCAGTTCCGCCAGTTCCTCCCCGCTTAGGCCTTCCCGGTGCTGGGATACGATACGCGCCACAATCTGCAGCTGCAGCGAGCGGGTCTCGGCCTGCCGGTTTTCCAAGGTCTGTGCATCCAGTGCCCGGTGCACCATGGCTGTGCCCGCCGCACACAAAGCGATGGCGGCCAGCGCTCCCAGAAACAGGCGCAGGGAGGTCCTGCTTTTAAGACGCAAAAGGGGCAGCGCGATCAGCCAGACCAGGGCGTACATCGCCATGGCCATGCTGCGGGTCGCGCAAAGGGCAAGACCAATGGCCACATGGGCCGCCAGACCCCGGCCGGTGGTGAAAAAGCCCTGCCTGTGAATGGCCAGTTCCGCCAGCTCACAGGTGAGCACCAGGGTGAGGATCGCAAAGGGCACATCCTTGACGATGAAAAACCCATAAAAGGGATAGACGGGAAAGAGGGCGTACACAGCCAGCAACAGGCGGGCAAATCCCACAGGAAGCACCCGGCGGGCAATGCCCACCGCCCAGGCCAGCGCGGATG
>ENA-UOUL01001965-UOUL01001965.1-bioreactor-metagenome-genome-assembly--contig:-NODE-1965-length-26036-cov-3.115875_pt1 | contig 26036 bp, 31 predicted proteins | sample MGYA00249838_ERZ747220 | MGnify/ENA primary metagenome ERZ747220 (study PRJEB28778, sample SAMN05720191) | bioreactor metagenome | isolation source: Anaerobic biogas reactor | place: USA:Washington...
CATGGGCTTGTGAGATTCCGTTGTCATTGGGAAGAGCATATCCAATGGCAAGGGATGGTCGAGGCGAAATGGGGTAGCCAGGCGGCGGCAAGGGGGCTGAAACCGTTTTCCGTTTTGCGGGGTTCTCCTTAGGAAGCTAGTCGGCGGGGTTGTTGTCTCGGGGCTTATTGGCGGTTTCAGCCCGTCCAGCCGCCGAAGTCCCTACCGTCAAAAAGATTCACAATCGGGGCTGAACTTCTCACTTCAGTTGGAAATGCCCCCCTGGTTCCTAAAAAAGGGCCTGGGGGCAGGTTTCCTTCGGGGGTTGATTCGACTGGCCTTGTGCCCCGATGTCTTTTCAGGGCCATTTCAATTCTCCAGCCTCATAGCCGCACAGGATCAGCAGCTTTGGCCAGTTGACCCTGTACTTCATCGTCTGCCTCCCTGGCCTGTACGACCTCTCGGTGACCTCCAGAAGACCGGCATCAACCAACCCCTCCCTTGCGACCCTGTAGCCAGAACCGAACTTCACCAGCATCTCCTTGCTCTTCAGCCCCAGGGAACCGTCCTTGCTCTGGGCGGGGAGTTTCCTGCCCATGGGGATCAGCATCTCCGATACGATCCTCGTGGCGATTCTGGGCTTGGGACATCTTTCCTTCTTCAAGGCCTCCAGGAGGATTCGTGACTTGCGTTTGTCCAGGTCGGGCAGTTCGGCTAGGTCTGGCATTCGGAGGGCTTCGTGACGCGATCTGGAGGCCCAGGCGGCCAAGATGTCGCTGACGGCTTCATCCTCCCCGCATCCTATGCATCTGGGATTTATTTCAACAATGTTCCTACATTCGTCGGCCAACTTGTTGTCGTCCCATCCGAATATAGTCGCAATCGTGAACATCGGCATATGGAGCCCCCTCCTCTTGTGGCGTTCGGGAATCCCCTGTTCCTTGAGGGTTCGGTAGGTCGCCCAATCCGAGAGGAAATTATGCTTTTCTTCGGAGGAGGAGGAGGAAGACGGGCTGGCTTTCGAGCGATTCTTATAAACATTAACAGGCACGGGGGAGCCACACTCTTTCACCGCCTCTGTGTCGGCCTTGGAAAAGCCCCCCGCACCCTGCGGGACGTCCCCGCCTCCACGATAAACAACATTATTCTTCTCTGAATCATCATAAGAAACATCATCTTGGGAATCATCTTGGGAATCCTCTTGGAATATCGACACCGATGACCCCACTGCCGAAACAGACACCTTTCGGCCATCCTCCCAGAGCGATTTCAATTCCTTCGAGACATAAACCCTGGACGAAGGGGTCTCCCTCGACGCATTGGGGTTCAGGTAGACCAATCGCGATATCCGACCTGTCTTGCCATGCCTGAAGCCCGGGAGCCTTGTGAAGACGCAGTGGTTGACCATGGCCCCGGCGTCGGGCCAGAAGCCGACCTTCTTCAGGCGTTCCTTCAGGAGATTGGCGGCCTGGACAAAGTCTCGAATCGGCTTCCCCAGTTTGTGGCGGTCCTGTGCCCTCTTGGCCAGTTTCCAATCCAGGCTATGGGGGTTGTCTATCCAATTGGCCAGCCTGAAGACGGCATGGACGCTCCTTCTGCCGGAGGTCAGGATGGAGACGATTTCATTCCTGAATGGCTTGAGGGCGAGCAACTGGTCCTCGATGTTCCCTGTGTCGCTTTCGGCAAGGATGTTCAGGCAGAAGGAGACGGTCTTCTGCCCGACTATCTTGCACGTCAGGGGATTCACGGAAACCTGGATGTCGTACCCGAGGTTGTTGATGTCGAGGATTTGGGCGAGGCTGGAGATGCGTTTCCAGGAAGGCTTGCGGGCGAAAGGGGAAGGAACGGGAAACACATCGCACCAAGGGGGATCTTCGGGATCCACAGGTGCGTTGGCATCGAGGGGATCCCTCAAGGCTTTTTTGTGGATGCTTTCAGGGAGGAGCCAAGGAGACTCGCGGTAGGATACCAGAAGTTCATGGTGGAGTCGGGGAAATACATACATGGTCCGATCTCCAAGCACGCATTTGTGGATGGCCTTCAGCATCTTCAGGTGCAGTTCGGGCGGGAGATATGCCTCCGGCTCGGCACCGCCCCAGAGGAGGGGCATTGGAGCAATATCAATGGTTGAGGTCTCGCCCACTGAATCGGCCTTGATGCGTCAGGGGGATTGGCCTTGGGTGGCCTGTGGATGGATGATGTCCGCCAGCCTGCCCCGAATCACCTTGGCCATGTCCGATTGGCTTTCCCTTGCCCAGAGTTTCAATCGCATATGCTCGGTGTCGGCCATCCGAAGCATCAGCATTCTGTCCTTTGTTTCCCGTTTACGTTTGTCTGCCATGCGTCCTCCTTGGATTGTATAGATCAACACCTTTGATGCATTTCTGATTGATTATACAAGAATGACAAAGCGAATCCCTTCTCCCCGAAAAAGATTTTTGAATATTTTTTAGAGGCCAGAAAATGGCCTGGGGCAAAGTGGCTTGGGAGGGAGTACGAAAGGCTCAGGGGGCGGGAGGCTTGCGAGGTGACGAGGGACGGCATCACCCAGATGGACTGGTTGTGGAGATGTTCCCCAAAGCGGGTCTTGCTTGTGAAACAATCCGAACTGCGAAGACGGCTAGGCTGGCCCTGGGACCGCCCGCACCATTCTGACGGATGCTTCCTACTCGAACCTGATGGAGAACCGGTCGCCATGCTCGACGATCACGAAGCCCTCCCGGCAGGACGAGTGGCGTTCTCGTCCCCGTCTTGCGGACTTCACAACGGCAAGGTCGTTTTCGACAAGGTTCCTGGCCTTGTGGGACACTTCGCAGCAAGCCTGAATCCAAGACTCCTTGTCGATGCCCCTCGGGCCGGCTGCGGCGATGATGTCCACCAGATGGATATAGCTCTTACCTCTTTTATAGGGATTTTTAGGGTGGTGGGGATATGATGCTATGCCCTGCGCCCTCCCCCTCCCCCCAAGTATCACCGAGATCATCTCCTGGACATCGTTAATCGCCATTTGCCGTGGAGGCTTGCCTGTCGCCTCCCACTTCCTCTTGACCTCCATGGGGATGCTGGGGACGAGACGGAGGTAGGCCTCGTCGTCATACTTCACCATCTCGACCAGGCAGGACCAGCGGTTCTCGGGGTGCAGGGGATTGGCCAGGATGTGCAGGCAGGCAACGAGGCCCTTCAGGTCTATACCCCGGCCATCGTAGGTGGCTTCATTGTTGACCTTGATGATTCCCTTTTTGCTCTCAAATTGCTCAACGATTCTTCTTATGGCGGAATCGATCGGATAATCCTTTGAGTTCGGAAACTCGTGAGTTTCCGCCTCCTTTTTCTGCCTTGCCAATCTCTCTTTCTTACCTGCCATGGAAAATCATTTCATTAAGTTGGCTCTGCAATGTAGTATTGCACTATGAAGAACCCCCGAAAAGATCAATCTCGCAAGAAAAACAAACGGCTGGCCATGGCGTATTCAGATATTTTCAGGGGTCTCTACTGGCGTCACGAGTTCGCCAGAAGGAACGATGCCGTCTCGACAGCCTCCAGAGACCTGGCCAAAGCATTGGGATTCAAGCCCACAAGATTCGAGATATTCATTCAGAATGGACGCCCCCTGACGGACGAGTTAATTGATTTATGTAGGGTTGGGTCTATGCCCGCCAAGACGGCGTTGCGAGAATTCCTTGAAAAATATAAGGTCTTGCCGACGGCATGGAACCCGCAGACCAAATCCCCGTATTTCCCAATGGAGTTTGGGCTGAGGGAATCGGAGCGGGTGAATTACATCTACGACACCCTTCTGGACTGCAAGACATTATTCAACAACCTCCTTCTTTTCGAGGCTTTTTCGATTTCAGACTTAAAAATGGGACGCCCCGTGATGTTTCCCTTGATGCCCTTGATCGTCTTTGGCAGAAAAATGGAGCAACTTCACCTCGGTGATTTCCCTGCACCCGTCCTGCTTGACCGCTTCGCCCCCGCTGATTTGCCGATCCAGATCGCGTAGTCGATCGTGCAGTGACCCCACGCCGAGCGTCGGATGAACTCGGTCCGGGTGTACTGCGCGTCGTGGATCAGCAGGTCGACGTCGCGGCAGAGCGCTTCGACGCCGGGGCACATCTCGTACACGTCGACGCCCGGTTGCTGATGATCGCTCAGGTAGGCGATCGACAACCCGTTCCACTCGAGGCGGTAGCCGAGCGTGCGGCCGATGTGGGGGATGTGGCGTGAGGCGATGGTGACATCGCCGATGCGGATCTGACCACCGTCGTCGAGGTCGTGGAATCGGACCGTCGCCGGCAGGTCGGTCACACCGACCGGGAACAGCGGCGGACACAGCATCGTGTCGACGACCGCCGCCACGGACGCGTGCTCGTCCGGCCGGGGCGCGCGCCGCTGACCGCGTTCGGCACGTGCGAGGGCGAGATACTCGACGCGCCGCTAGGCGAGGGCGGCTTCGGCTACGACCCGCTGTTCTTCTCTCCGGAGCTTCGCGCGACGTTCGCCGAGGCCGACGCGGACGCGAAAAACCGCGTCTCGCACCGCGCGCGCGCGATCGCGCAGCTGCTCGCGCTCTTGGAGGCTCAAGATGGCTGACATACTCGTGATGGCCGACAGCCACCGCCACGACGCGCACATCCGCCGCGCGGCGGAGCTGTTTCTCGAGGGCGGGTTCGCGATGGCGGTCCACCTGGGCGACCTCGCGGCCGACGCGCGGCGGTTTCGGGAGCTGACGGGCTTCTCCCCGATCTCGGTCGCGGGCAACTGCGACATGCTCTCCCCCGCCGCGCCGCCGAAGGAGCTGACGACGGCGCTGTTCGGCGCGAACTTCCTGATCTGCCACGGCGACCGCTACGGCGTCAAGTCGTCGCTCGCGCGGCTCTCCTACCGCGCGGAGGAGCTTTCGTGCGGCGCCGCGCTGTTCGGCCACACGCACCGCGCGTTCGCGGGCTACGTCGGGCGCGCGCTGCTGATCAACCCCGGCGCGCTGCAGGACGGGCGCTACGCGGTGCTCAACGTCGAGGACGGGCGCGTCGTCCCGAGGCTCCTGCGCTTCTGAATTCGCGCGTTCTCCGGTTTTTCTTTACAGATCATCTATTTTTCTGTGCAAACGGACGGATTGCGCTTGACAAATCCGCCCTTTATTGTATAATATTTCCAGATGGACGCTCGCAGTCAAGCGACCGTTCCGATCGAATCCCCGCGGGGATTGCCCCGCGGACAGACATAGGAAAGGAAGTTGACGTACATGAAAAAGCTGTTTTCCCTGCTCCTCGCCCTGATGCTGGCATCCTCGATGCTCGGCGCACTCGCGGAGGCCCCGGTTGAGATCTACTTCCTCAACTTCAAGCCCGAGATCGCGACCGTCTACGAGGAGATCGCGAAGGCGTACGAGGCCGCGACCGGCGTCAAGGTCAACGTGATGACCGCAGCGAGCGGCACCTACGAGCAGACGCTCCGCTCCGAGATCGCGAAGGCCGACGCGCCGACGATCTTCCAGATCAACGGCCCGGTGGGGCTTACGAGCTGGAAGGACTACTGCCTCGACCTCTCCGGAACCGCCTTCTACGAGATGCTCTCCGACAAGAGCCTCGCCGTCAAGGACGGGGACAAGGTGTGCGGCATTCCCTACGTCGTCGAGGGCTACGGCATCATCTACAACAACGCGATCATGAACAAATACTTCGCCTCCGCGAACAAGGCGACCGCGTTCCAGTCGATGGACGAGGTCAACAACTTCGCGGCGCTGAAGGCCGTCGTCGAGGACATGACCGCGCTCAAGGACGAGCTCGGCATACAGGGCGTGTTCGCCTCCACGAGCATGGCCGCGGGCGAACAGTGGCGCTGGCAGACGCACCTTCTGAACCTGCCGCTGTTCTACGAGTTCGCCGACATGGGCGGAGACACGGTTTTAAGCGGCCTCGCGGCGCAGGAAATCGGCTTCACCTACGGCGAGAACTACAAGAACATCTTCGACCTCTACACGAACAACTCCGTGACCGCGAAGGGGCTCCTGAGCAACAAGACCGTCAACGACTCGATGGCGGAGTTCGCGCTCGGCCAGTGCGCGATGGTCCAGAACGGCAACTGGGGCGCGAGCCAGATACTCGGCGTCGCGGGCAACACCGTCGCCAACGAGGACATCAAGTTCATGCCCATCTACACGGGCGTCGAGGGCGAGGAGACCCAGGGCCTTTGCATCGGCACCGAGAACTACCTGTGCATCAATTCGCAGGTGTCGCCCGAGAAGCAGCAGGCGTCGATCGACTTCCTCGTGTGGCTCTATTCCTCCGAGGAGGGCAAGGCCTACGTCAAGAACGATTTGATGTTCTTAGCGCCGTTCAACACCTTCGAGGACGACGAGAAGCCCGAGGATCCGCTCTCGAAGGAAGTGCTGCGCTGGATGGAGAAGGAGGGCGTCAACTCGGTCCAGTGGACGTTCGCGGCGTTCCCGTCCGAGGAGTTCAAGAACTACGTCGGCGACGCGCTCTTGGAGTACCTGCAGGGCTCGATGGACTGGGAGGGCGTCCATCAGGTCGTCGTGGACTCCTGGAAGTCCGAGCGCGCGCTGTAAGGCCGGGCCGCATCGCCGCAAAGCGCCCTTCCCGGGGCGCTTTGCTTTAAGAGAGAGGGCAAATTCATGCAGAAAACGCTTCGGAAGTACTTCCCGCTGTTCGTTCTGCCGACCCTCATCGCGTTCGCCGTCGTGTTTCTGATTCCGTTTCTGATGGGCATCTACCTGTCGTTTACCGAATTCACGACGGTGACGAACTCCCGCTGGGTGGGGCTTCAAAACTACGTCACCGCCTTCACGACGAATCGGGAGTTTTTGAACGCGCTGTGGTTCACGGTCAAGTTCGCCGCGGTCAGCGTGGTCTCGATCAACGTCATAGGGTTTTTGATGGCGTCGCTTTTGACGAGGGGCATCCGCGGCACGAACGTGTTCCGCACGGTGTTCTTCCTGCCGAACCTGATTGGCGGCATCGTGCTCGGCTGGATATGGCAGATGATCTTCAACGGCATACTCTACCACTACGAGATGACCCTGACCTACAGCCCGAGCTTCGGCTTCTGGGGGCTCGTGATTCTGATGAACTGGCAGATGATCGGCTACATGATGATCATCTACATCGCGGGCATACAGGCGATTCCGGGCGAGCTCTACGACGCGGCGGACGTCGACGGCGCGGGGCCGTGGCAGAAGCTGACGCGCGTGACGCTCCCGATGGTCATGCCCTCGATCACGATCTGCACGTTTCTGACGCTGACGAATTCGTTCAAGCTGTTCGACCAGAACCTCGCGCTGACGGCCGGAGCGCCGTCGAAGAAGACCGCGATGCTGGCGCTCGATATCTACAACACGTTCTACGGCCGCAACGGCTGGGAGGGCGTCGGGCAGGCGAAGGCGGTCGTGTTCTTCCTGCTGGTGGCGCTTCTGGCGTTTTTGCAGCTTAGGATCACGCGCAGAAGGGAGGTCGACCAATGAGCGCCCAATCGCTGTCCCGCAAGCGCCAGGGCTCCGGCGCGCTGGCGGTATTCATGGCGCTCCTGTGCCTGCTGTTCCTGCTGCCGATCCTGATCGTCTTGATGAACTCGTTCAAGGGAAAGTTCTTCATCAGCACTTTGCCCTTCTCGCTCCCGAGCGCCGCGGACGGGACGTTCGTCGGCCTCGCGAACTACTTTGAGGGCGTTCGGCTGACCGGCTTCTTCGACGCGTTCGGCTACTCGCTGTTCATCACCGTGTTCTCGGTCGGCCTGATCGTGCTGATGACCTCGATGACCGGCTGGTTCCTCGCGCGCGTCAATACGAAGGGCACGAAGGCCATCTACCTGCTCTTGGTGTTCTCGATGGTCGTTCCGTTCCAGATGGTGATGTTCACGATGTCGAAGGTCGCGAACATGCTGCACCTCGACAACCCCGTCGGCATCGTGTTCGTCTACTTAGGCTTCGGCGCGGGGCTCTCGACGTTCATGTTCACGGGCTTCGCGCGCTTCGTGCCGCGGGAAATTGAAGAAGCCGCGCACATCGACGGCTGCGGCCCGGTCCGGACGTATTTCTCGGTCGTCTTCCCGGTCTTGAAGCCCACCGCGATCACCGTCGCGATCCTGAACGCGATGTGGATATGGAACGACTACCTGCTTCCCTACCTGCTGCTCGGCTCGAAGTACAAGACGATCCCGATCGCCGTGCAGTACCTGCGCGGCGGCTACGGCTCGGTCGACATGGGCGCGATGATGGCGATGCTCGTGCTCGCGATCGTGCCGATCGTGATCTTCTACCTGACGTGCCAGAAGTACATCATCAAGGGTGTAATAGCCGGAGCCGTTAAAGGGTAGCAAAAAACCGGGGGGCGCGCTCCCCGGTTTTTGCCGGTCCCTATACCCTGCAGTAGCTCTTCTCGCACACGCAGACCCCCTCGACCTTCGCGCCGAGCTTTTTGAGCTTCTCGTCGAACCGCTCGTACCCGCGCAGTATGTACTCCACGCCGCCGATCTCGGTCTCGCCGTCGGCCATCAAGGCCGCGATGACCATCGCCGCGCCCGCGCGCAGGTCGGTCGCGTTGACGCGCGCCGACACGAGCCGGCCGACGCCGGTGATGATCGCCGAGCTCTCGATCACGCGCACGTTCGCGCCCATCTTGCGAAGCTCGTCGAGGAACCGGAAGCGCGACTCGAAGATCGTCTCGGTGACGATGCTCGTGCCGTTCGCGATCGCGAGCAGCGAGGACAGCGGCTGCTGGAGGTCGGTCGGAAAGCCGGGGTACCCCTGCGTCTTTACGTTGACCGCGCGGAACACGCCGTTCGAGCGCACGCGAATCCAGTCGTCCTCCGCCTGCACGTGCACGCCCATCTCGAGCAATTTCGCCGAAAGCGACTCCATGTGCGCCGGGATCGCACCGGTGATCGTCACGTCCCCGCCGGTCGCGGCCGCGGCGATCATCAAGGTGCCCGTCTCAATCTGGTCGGGGATGATCGTGTAGTTCGCGCCGTGCAGATGCCTGCCGCCGCGCACGCGTATCACGTCGGTGCCCGCGCCCTTGACCCACGCGCCCATCGACGACAGGAAGTTCGCCAGATCGACGATGTGCGGCTCCTTCGCCGCGTTGTGTATGCAGGTCGTGCCGCTCGCGGAGACGGCCGTCAGCATGCTGTTGACGGTCGCGCCGACGCTGGGCATGTCGAGGAAGATATCGCCGCCGATCAATTCGTCCGCGCTCGCGTCGAGTATGCCGCCGAGCGTGTCGACGGTCGCGCCGAGCGTCCGCATGGCCTTCAAAGTCTGGTCGATCGGCCTGGCGCCGATGTCGCAGCCGCCCGGCAGCGGGACCCGCGCGCGCCCGAACACGCCCAAGAGCACCGGGGCGAGGTAGTAGGACGCGCGCATCTTGCACGAGAGCTCATAGGGGGGATTGTACTTGTCCACGGTGCGCGGATCGACCCGGAGCACGTTGTTCTTGAACTCGACGTCCGCGCCCAGCCAGCGCAGCATGTCGATCAGCACGTGAATGTCGTTGATGTCGGGGAGATTTTCGATCACCGACGGCGAATCCGCCAAGAGCGACGCGGGAACGACCGCCAGCGCGGCGTTCTTGCCGCCGCTGACGACGACCTCCCCTTCAAGGCGCGCGCCGCCCTGAATCCTGAGCCTCTCGATCATATCGAAATCCGGCCGAAGCCGACTCCTTTCAATGATGGCACCCGGAACAACCGCCGCAGCTCCCGGAACAGCCGGTTCCCGCGCCCTTCGCGCCGAACGCGCAGGTTCCCGTATAGTCGCGCTCGGCCTTCTCGCCGCAGCGTTCGCACTTGACCTCGTCGCGCCGCCCGATCGACGACAACACCTCGAAGCGGTGCCCGCATTTCGGACATTTCCACGCGTACAACGGCACAGATATCGCCTCCGAATCATTGCGATTTGATAAACATTTCCTGCCGCTCGTTTTATTATACATGACAAATCCGTTTCAATCAACCCTGTCCGAGAAGATAATTACAAATCCCCGAGGCAATTTGCCCCAAATGTACCAAAAACCGGAAAAAGACCCAATTTCGCCGCGATTGTCAAATGCGCGAAGGTATGCTAAAATCATGAAACCAAATCATGAAGCGGAGGGAGCACATGCCCACGGAGAGTCAGTCCCTGTCCTTCCGGGGATTGCGCGTCAATTTCAGCATCGCGCGGCCCGAGGCGCTGCTGCGCCACCGGGTGCTTCTGCTTTCCTCCCCTCTTTTGACGGCGTTTCACTGGCGAAAGTTGCTTCCGGAGCTGTCGGAGCTCGGCTGTCTCGTCGCGCTCGTGGATCTCCCCGGCTTCGGGCAGAGCGCGTGCGGGCCGAAAATCCCGCATGGGAGCGACGTGCGCGCGCGGCTTATCTGGGGCGTGCTCGACGAGGTCGACCGGATGATCGGCGGCCGGAACGCGCTGTGGCATCTGGCGGCGCACGGCTCCGCGTGCGCGACGGTACTCAACATGGTCGCGATGCATCCGGACTCGGCGCGCTCGTCGATCCACATCTCGCCGCTCTTGCCCTACGACGGCAGGGGCCGGGCGTTCCCCGGCAAGCGCGGCTCCTCGGAGCGCCTCTTCGAGCGCGTGCTCGCGAGCGAGGAGGCGTTCGGGGACTTCGTCGCGCGCGCGGCGAGGCGGCCGCTGCCGGACTACTCGGTCGAAAGGATGTGGCGGCCCCTTTTGCGCTCCGGCGCCAGGGAGACGTTTTTCAAGATGCTGAACACCGAGGACACGCTCCCGAAATCGCACGCGTTCTGCCCGTCGATCGCCATGTGGGGCGGCGCGGACCCGTTCATGCCCCCCGACGCGCGCGACCGGCTGAAGGCGCTGCTCCCCGAGATCGAGCCGCACGTGATCCGCCCCGCCGGGCACTTCCCGATGGAGACGCACAGCCGCGCGCTCAGGGATTACCTGCGCGGATGGCTGAAATACATCGGATAACGCTCGCATTTTCTCCTGACTTGTTGTATAATGGGCTCAAACATGTTTCCGAGGTGTCCGATGCCCAAGCTCGAGCCCTATTCCCGAAAACTTCCGTACAGCTACGCGCTGGGACTGTACCCGTCGCTGTCTTTGATCGACCGCCGGCCGGAGCTCGCGCAGAGGCTGCTGCTCGCGCCGGAGGGCCTTTCAAACGACGGCGTCGAAAAGCTGCGCGCGCGCTGCCGGGAGCTCGATATCCGCGAGGAAATCGCCGAGCGCGTTCTTCGGCGCGAGTCTAGGAAGGACAACTGCTACGCGGCGGTCGTGTTCGAAAAGCGCGAGGACGATCCCGACCCCGCCCGAAACCACGCGGTGCTCTGCCAGATCTCGGACGCGGGAAATTTGGGGACGGCGCTTCGGTCGCTGATCGCGTTCGGGTTCGAGGACGTGGCGCTCGTCCGCCCCTGCGTCGACGTATACGACCCGCACGCCGTGCGCGCGTCGATGGGCGCGCTGTTTCACCTGCGCGTGAGGACGTTCGACCGCTTCGGGGACTACCGCGCGCTGTACCCGGACCGGGCGCTCTACCCGTTCATGCTCGACGGCGCGCGGCCGCTTTCCGAGGTCGCGCGCGGGGCGGTTCCGCCGTATTCGTTGATTTTCGGGAACGAACAGTCCGGGCTTCCCCCGGAATTTCAATCGCTCGGGCAGAGCGTGTTCATCCCCCAGTCGGACAGCATCGACTCGCTGAACCTCGCGGTCGCCGTGTCCGTGGGGGCGTACGCGTTTTCGCAGAGGAGGAATGAATCGTGATCTATGAGGATGTGCGCGAGGTCGTCCGCGAGCTCGCGGCGCTCGAAAAGCCGTTTTTCAACCGCGTCGGGCTGCTCGTCGCCGGCTGCTCGTCGAGCGAGATCGCCGGCGGCGTGATCGGCCACAACTCGGCGTATGAGCTCGGCGAGGCCGTCGCGGCCGCCGTGCTCGCGTGCGGAGAGGAGCTGCGTTTTGCGTCCGCGTTCCAGTGCTGCGAGCACCTGAACCGCGCGCTCGTGATCGAGCGAAGCGAGGCGGAGAGGCGGAACCTGACGATCGTCTGCGCGGTGCCCAGGACGAAGGCGGGCGGTTCGCTCGCGACCGCCGCGTACAGGGCGATGAAGGACCCGGTGCTCGTCGAGACCGTCGAGGCCGACGCGGGGATCGACATCGGCCAGACGCTGATCGGCATGCACTTGAGGCGCGTCGCGGTGCCGGTGCGCCTGTCGATGGGAAGGATCGGCCGGGCGCTTTTGACCGCGGCCAGGACGCGCCCGAAGCTCATCGGCGGCGAGCGCGCCAAATACGCTCCGGAGGACTGACATGTTCAGCCAGGAACTTCCCGCAATTTTAAAGACGCTCGACCTCGCGCGCGCGCCGGTCCCGAGGGCCGACCTGGACGCCGCGGCCCCGTCGCGCCACCTGAAGTCGCCCCCGCTTTCCGAGCGGATGGAGAACCCCGCGGCCTACCGGCTTCTGCAGGAAAAGCGGCGGCGGGATCTCGAGGCGCTCGTCCTCTCGCGCTCCCCCGCCGCGCCCGCGCGCGCGCTCGACCTGATCTGCGCGATCTCGGAGGAATCGAGCTGGGCGGCCGATGCCGAAATGCCGTTCGAGGACGCCGACCGCCCATCGATCGACCTGCAGGCCGCGGACACGGCGGCGCTGTTCGGATGGACCTTGCGCGCGCTCGGCGGACAGCTCGATCGGATCGGCCCCGGCATCCGCGAGCGCATGGCGCACGAGGTCGATCGGCGCGTGCTCGGGCCGCTTCTTTCCCACGACGACTACATATGCTCCGTCGCCGCGCTGTGCTCCGCCGCGACGGCGCTGCTGTTTCTCGAGCGCGACCCGGACCGGCTCTCCGCGTCGCTGCGTGTGCTGCTCCGGATGCTCGACGCGACCTACGCCTGCGCGGAGGCGCTGCTCGAGCCGCTCCCGGACAGGCTGCGCGACGCGACCGCGATCGCGGACTTCGCGCTCATGATGAAGCGCCTGACCGCCGGCGCCGCGGACCTCACGCGCGACGTGCCGTACGCCTCGTGGCTCGACGAACTGCTGTTCTCGCACATCTACGACGAGTGGTTTGTGAACTGCGCCGGTCCGTCGCTGCGCCCGGGGCTCTCCGGGCAGGCGCTGTTCCGGCTCGGCAGGCTCGCGGGCGACGGCGCGCTGCGCTCGCTCGGCGCGTCGCTGCACCGCGCGCGGGCGATTCCGTCGCCGACCGTTGCCGGCAGGCTGTTCGACCCCCGGCACCTCGACGCGCTCGAGGCCGAGCTCTCCCCCGCGCCTCGGCTCAAGAACGCCGCGCTTGAGGACGGGCGCGTGCTGGTCGCGCGCGGCGCGGGCTTCGCGCTCTCTTTGACGAGCGGCGGAAACCGCGGCAACGTCGGCGACATCGCGGTCTTTCTCGACAACGTGCCGGTGCTGACCTCGGGAAACCTTCCGCTCCCGCAGCTCCAAAAACCCGCGTTCGCGCCCGCGCCGGACTGGGATTTCTCCGAGCCCGACCGCGCGATCATGGGCGTCGACGTGACGCCCGCCTACCCCGCCGAGATGCGCGTGCGCGCGCACCAGCGGACGCTCGTGCTGTCCAGGCAGGAGTACGGCGCGCAATTGGTCGACGTGTTCGACCTCGCGCAGCCCCGCGACATCCGCTATCAATTGCACACGCCGTTCCGCCCCGAGTTCTTCGAGGGCGGCGCGCGGCTCGGGCCGATGCTCGTCCGCTGGGAGGGCCGGCCGGAGGCGGACGCGCGGCGGCTCGACCCGGATGCCGACTTCCCCGACGGCCAGTGGGAGCTGGCGCTTCTCTACCCCGGCGCCTCGCAGCGCGCGATGTACACGTTCTTCATGCGCCACGCGTAGTTACAGCCGCAGAAACAGGAGCGCCAGGTACAGCGCGTACAAAAGGACCAGCAGCGCCCCCTGCCAGCGGCATAGCCTCTTTCCGAACACGGCGGGCAGCGCCGCGACCGCCGCGATGACGCCGAGCGCCGGGAGGTCGAGCGTGCGCGCCTGCTGGGAGATCAGAAGCGGCTTCCCGGAAACCAGCGCGCACAGCGGGAGGATCAGCGTCAGGTCGATCACGTTCGCGCCGAGTATATTGCCGATCGACATCGCCGCCTCCCTGCGCCGGAGCGCCGCGACCGTCGTCGCGAGCTCCGGGAGCGCGGTGCCCATGCCCATCAGCGTGACGCCGATGACCGACTCCGGGACGCCGAGCGCCGAAGCGATCACGATGCCCTGGTCGACCATCAGCTGCGCGCCGACCGCGATGCCCAGCGCGCCCAAGGCGAACTTCCCGGCGTTTCCGAGCGCCGCCCTCCGCCCGGGGGACGGCGCCTTTTTTGTGCGCGCCCGCCCGTCGCGCCCGGAGTGGACGCTCTCCCAGACGTACGCGAAGAACAGCGCCATCAGAAGCAGCGACGGCGCGAGCCCGAGCGCCCCCGTGCTCCCGAACGCGCAGAGCACCGCGGCGCTGACGAGCATCAGCACCGCCTTCGCCGCGAACGCTCTCCTGCCGGGTTTCGCGGGCGAGCACAGGATCGAGATGCCCATGATCAGCGCGGTGTTGACCGTCACCGAGCCGATCGCGTTTCCGACCGCCATGTCGACGCTCCCCTCGAGCGCCGAAAACAGCGACACGAGTATCTCCGGCAGCGTCGTCGCGAGGCTCACGACGGTCGCGCCGACGACGAACTTCGGGATGCCCAGCACCTCGGCCGTCCACGCCGCCGCCTCCACGAACAGGTCGCCGCCGCGGACGACGAGGAACAGCCCCGCCAGAAACAGCACAACCGGCAACAGCAAGCGCCCACCTCCCCTGCCTGTACAGACAGTTTACGGGGACGCGGGCAAAAAAGAAGGCGGCCCCCCGAACTTCGGAGGGCCGTCCTTGTGTTTCCGTTATGCCTTGCCGTTGCAGCCGAGCACCGAAACGATCTTGTGCCGGACCATCTTCTTGATGTTGTCGCGCGCGGGCTTCAAGTACTGGCGCGGGTCGAAGTGATCCGGATGCTCCGCGAAGTACTGGCGGATCGTGCCGGTCATCGCAAGGCGCAGGTCGGAGTCGATGTTGATCTTGCAGACGGCCGAGCGCGCGGCCTGCCTGAGCATCTCCTCGGGGATGCCGATGGCGTCGGGCATCTTGCCGCCGTTTTCGTTGATCATCCTGACGTACTCGGGCATGACGGAAGATGCTCCGTGCAGCACGATCGGGAAGCCGGGGAGCCTCCTCGAGACCTCCTCGAGGATGTCGAAGCGCAGCTGCGGCTTCTGGCCGGGCTTGAACTTGTAGGCGCCGTGCGAGGTGCCGATCGCGATCGCGAGCGAGTCGACGCCGGTCTTCGTCACGAACTCCTCGACCTCGTCCGGGCGGGTGTAGGAGGCGTCCTCGGCGGACACGTTGACCGCGTCCTCGATGCCGGCCAGACGGCCCAATTCGCCCTCGACGACGACGCCGCGGTCGTGCGCGTACTGGACGACCTGCCGCGTCAGCGCGATGTTGTCCGCAAAGGAGTGGTGGCTGCCGTCGATCATGACGGACGAGAAACCGCCGTCGATGCAGCTCTTGCACAGCTCGAACGTGTCGCCGTGGTCGAGGTGCACGCAGATCGGCAGGTCGAAGCCCGCTGACTGCCCGGCGTCCAGGATCGCCGCCTCGATCAGCTTCATCAGATATACATGCTTGGCATACTTGCGCGCGCCGGAGGACACCTGCAGAATCAGCGGGGCCTTCTCCTCGATCGCGGCCTCGGTGATGCCCTGGATGATTTCCATGTTGTTGACGTTGAAAGCGCCGATGGCATAGCCGCCCTCGTATGCCTTCCGGAACATCTCCGTAGAGGTAACAATCGCCATTTGACACACTCCTTTTTCCATTTCCCTATCGACTATTATAGCCATATTTCGCCTGAAATCAAGCGAGGCAACGGATTCTGCACCGTTATTTTACCAAAACGAGCGAAAGGGCCCGCCGCGCGCGCGGGGGGCCCTTTCGAAACTGACGCTATTGGAATTTGAGCGTGACCGCCTCGTCCCAGTTGAGCTCGCCCCGGCGCTCGAGCAGTTCGTCCCAGTCAAGCTGCCGCTGCTGCACGATCTTGAATTCGTCGTATGGCCTTCGAAGCACCTGCGATATGAGCACCGTGAACGCGTAGCGGCCGTCCTCGAGCAGCGTATCGTCATAGCGGCTAACGCAGCCTGACAGTGACCAGTTCTCCTGCGCGCCGTCGGCGGTGAACACCTGTATTTCGGCCCAGTCGAACTCGACCGCCGCCTGCCTGTTTGCGACGATGTACCGCATCTCCACCTCGAGCTTCGAAAGCGTCTGGTCCGCGCGTACAACCCGCAGTTCGTATCCCGGAAACGCGTATTCCAGCGGCTGTCCGTGGTCAAGCGCACTGCGCACAATCGTCGGCACTCTGTCGATCGTCGCCTCGGCGCGCACGCCTTCTCCTCGTCTTTCAGCTCCTCGCGGTGCTTGAACGCGCGCGCCGCCGCCTCCGAGACGGCGTCCTGGGCGTCCTGCGCGTTCGCGAGTATGCTCATCGACAGCCGGAGCAGCCGCGCGCGATGCTCCCAAAACCGCTCCGCAAGCTTGTCCTTGTCCAACTCCCCACACTCTCCCTTTGGAACGACCGGTCGCATGTTAGACGCGCGAGCCTTCCAAAACATAACAGCCAAAAATAAAATTTCCCCGAGGCAGATCGCCTCGGAGAAATTCGCCTTCCGCGCGGGCTATCCCTTCTTCTTCTCCTCGCAGGGCGCGTTGTGCGTCGCGTAGAGCGCGGCGTAGTTCTCGTCCTCCTCCTCGTTTTCCGGAAGCGTGGGCATCAATCCCGTGCACTCCGTCGCGGACGCGACCTTGCTGACCTTGAAAAAGGGCTCCTTGCAGTTCTTTTCCGACATCGACATCCTCCCCCTCAGAATTCCTCCGGTCCGTCTGAATCCGTGCCGCCGCAGATTTCGTCGCGCACGATCCGCGCGCGCGACGGCGGACGCGGCGACCGATAACCATCGTATGCCATCGGCTCGCTTTCGAGCAGTTCGTTTATCGGCATGTTGCATCGCCTCTCCGCGATAGTATTTGCGGAAGCCGCGCCCGGGATGCGAAGGAATAGCGCCCGGCGCCGACGGGAAAACTCGATTTGAGGTGAATGTCATGGCGGACAAAAAATACCCCGATCTTTTCGCGTTGATCGCGGCGGACAGCGAGGCAAAAATGCTCTACGACAAGCTCCCGAGCTACGTCAAGGCGCAGATGTCGCAGCGCGCCGACAGCATCAACTCGATCGAGAGCCTGAGCGACTACGCGGACAACCTGACGAGGGGCGACGGATAGTTTCCCGAAAAAAAGCGGCGTGGATTTTTCCACGCCGCGGGTTTTTGGTTTTCGTTTGCCATTATTCCGGCTCGAGCAGGCCGTAGCCGCCGTCCGCGCGGACGTAGAGCACGCACATGCTGTCGGTCTCCTCGTTCAGGAACAGGAAGAACGAGTGTCCGAGCAGCTCCATCTGCGCGATCGCGTCCTCGACCTGCATCGGCTTTACGGAGAACTTCTTCACGCGCACGAGGTTGTAATCCGGCGCCTCCTCCGTCGCGTCCTCCGGCAGATCGTCCCCCTCGAACGCGCCCGCGCGCAGCCGCTTCTCGAGCTTGGTGCGGTGGCGGCGAATCTGGCGGTTGAGCTTGTCCACCGCGCGATCGATGGACAGATACATGTCGCTGGAAATTTCCTCCGCGCGGAGGATCACGCTTCCAACGCTGATCGTGATTTCGGCGATGTTGCGGTTGCCACGCTCCTGGGACAGGCGAATCTGCGCCTCAACGTCGTCCTGAAAATACCTTTCGAGCTTCTGGAGCTTTTTCTCAACGCGCGCCTTGAGGCTGTCGGAGACATCCATGCCCTTGCCGATGTATACGAATTTCATGCCGTTCTCTCCTTTACAGTTGCTCGACGGGCCCCCGTCTGTTGTCCATATTCTGCGCAGGAATTTGTTTTCCTGCCGGGGCTTCGCCGAAAATTCAAAAAGATTACATATTTTCCCGCGCCCGGCCAAAACTATCCGCACAGCATGCAATTCGGAGGGCAAAATGGCACTGGCATTGACAATTCTGCAGATTTTGATCAGCCTCGTCGTCGGCGCGTACTTCCTGCGCCAGCTTCAGAGGGAGCGCGAGGCGCGCCCGCGCGCGGAGCCCGGCGGGGTCGAGCTCGACAGGCTCCGGCGCATGCGCGCGATCCACCTGACGAAGCCGCTGAACGAGACGGTTCGGCCGCGCGCGTTCGGGGAAATCATCGGGCAGGAGGAGGGCGTGCGCGCGCTGAAGGCGGTGCTCTTCGGCGAGAACCCGCAGCACGTGATCGTCTACGGCCCGCCGGGCATCGGAAAGACGTGCGCGGCGCGGCTCGCGCTGGAGGCCGCGAAGCTCTCGGAGGGCACGCCGTTCCGCAAGGACGCGCCCTTTGTCGAGATCGACGCGACGAGCATACGCTTCGACGAGCGTTCGATCGCCGACCCGCTGTTCGGCAGCGTCCACGACCCGATCTACCAGGGCGCGGGCCCGCTCGGGCAGAACGGCGTGCCGCAGCCCAAGGAGGGCGCGGTCACGCGCGCGCACGGCGGCGTGCTGTTCCTGGACGAGATCGGCGAAATGCACCCGGTGCAGATGAACAAGCTGCTCAAGGTGCTCGAGGACCGCGTCGTGCGCTTCGACAGCGCCTACTACAGCCCGACCGACGGAAAGATTCCCGCGCACATACACGACGTGTTCAAAAACGGGCTGCCGGCGGACTTCCGGCTGATCGGCGCGACGACGCGCAGCCCTTCGGACCTGCCCTCGGCGCTTCGCTCGCGCTGCATGGAGATCTTCTTCCGCCCGCTCGAGCGCGAGGAGCTGCAACTGGTCGCGAAAAACGCCGCCTCGCGCGCCGGGTACGCGCTCTCCCACGCGGACGCCGACCTGATCGCCATGTACTCCGACAGCGCGCGCACCGCGGTCAACCTAGTCCAGCTCGCCGCGGCCTCGGCCAGAATGGAGAAGCGCGCGGAGATCGCGGCGGCGGACGTCGAGTACGTCGCCAACTGCTCGCGGCTGACGCTTCGGCGCGAGCCGTCGATGCCGGAGTCGGGCGAGCCGGGGCTCGTCAACGCGCTCGCGGTCAGCGGCGCGGAGGTCGGTGCCGTCATACGCGCCGAGGCCGCCGCGAAGCCGGGCACCGGGAAGCTCTGCGTGACCGGGGTCGTCGACCGCGAGGAGGTGCGAGACGGCCGCGGAAGGACTCTGCAGCGATCCGGGCTCGCGATGGACTCCGCCGAGGCCGCGAAGACCGCGCTCGGGCGGCTCGGCGTCCCCGTCACGCGCTACGACGTGCACGTGAACTTCCCCGGCGGCGCGATGGTCGACGGCCCGTCGGCGGGGCTCGCGATGGCGGCGGCGATCCACTCGGCGATCGTAGGCGTCCCGGTCGCGAACGACGCCGCGATGACCGGCGAAATCTCGATCAAGGGCTTCGTGCTGCCGGTGGGCGGCGTCAAGGCGAAGGTGCGCGCGGCGGAGCGGATGGGCTTGAAGCGCGTGCTCGTCCCGTGGGACAACCGGGCCGAAGCCCCCGGCTGCGCGATCGAGGTCGTGCCGGTTAAGACGCTTTCGCAGGCGCTGTCGCTTTTGACCGCGGAAAGCGAGGCGCTCCCCCGCCCCGCGCGCGCAGAGGGATTGTTTGCGGCGAAGGCTGCGGAAAATTAGAGCTTGCAAAATTGCCCCGTCTGTGCTATACTACCCACTGTTCCACGGGCGATGACGATCGGGTCCCGTGCGGCGTCATGCTGCGAATCGTGTCAGGGCCGGAAGGCAGCAGCACTAAACGGATGTTGACGCGCGCCGCGGGGTTTGCCTGATTCGAGCCTGTGGGGCTTTTTTATGGCCATTTTTTTCGCCGAATACTGGAAAATTCACATACAGTGTGATAGAATGGCTTTGTATGTCAATGGATGGAGGCAGTCATGAGCCGCTTGGAGAGATTTCTGGACGCTTTGCGCGCGCGGGGGCTGTTCGCGGCGCTGATTCACCGGCGCGAGAACATCCGCTACCTGACCGGGTACACCGGCGAGGGCTGCCTGTTCGTGTCCGAAAATGTGCGCGCGATCCTGACGGATTTCCGCTATGTCGAGCAGGCCGGGCTTCAGGCGCCGGGCTTTGAGTGCGTGCGGACGCGCATGGGAAAGTCGGTCGAGGCGCTCGTCGCCGAGCTGTTCCGGCGCTCGGACGCCGACAAGCTCGCGGTCGAGACGAATGTCCTGAGCTACGACGACCATCAGGCGCTGTCCCGGGAGCTCGGCGGCGACGACAGGCTCGCCCCGCTCGCCCGAATCCCGGAGGAGCTTCGCGCGGTCAAGGACGAAAACGAGGTCGCGTCGATTCTGAAGGCCGCGTCGATCGCCTGCCGCGCTTTTTCGAACATACTCGGCCGCATCCGCGTCGGCATGACCGAGATGGACGTCAAGATCGCGCTCAACTACGAGATGCTCGCGCTCGGGAGCGAGGGCGAGGCGTTCGACACGATCGCCTGCGCGGGCGAAAACGGCTCGCTGCCGCACGCGGTCGCGGGGCGGCGCGTATTGAAGTCCGGGGAGCTTCTGACGCTCGACTTCGGCGCGACCGTCGACGGCTACCGCTCGGACATGACGCGCACCGTGGGCATCGGGCATATCGGGAAGGACCTCCGCGCGCTCTACGAGGCCGTGCTCGAGGCGCAGCTTCTCGCGCTCCCGGCCGTCAAGCCCGGCGCGGTCTGCGAGGACGTCGACCGCATCGCGCGCGATTTCCTCGAGGCGCGCTACCCCGGCGCGTTCGGCCACGCGCTCGGCCACGGGGTCGGCCTCTTCATCCACGAGCAGCCGCGGCTCGGCGCCGGCGACAGGACGGCGCTTCGGCCCGGCCACGTCGTGACGGTCGAGCCCGGCGCGTACATCCCGGGTCTCGGCGGATGCCGTATCGAGGACATGGCAATCCTGACCCCGGACGGGTTCATCAACCCGATCGACGCGCCGAAGCAGCTGATCGAGCTTTAAACCTTTTACATTTTATTTGAGGAGGCAACCCCATGATCAACGCGAGCGATTTCAGAAACGGCGTCACCATTGAAATGGACTTCGGCATCTGGACCGTCGTCAACTTTCTGCACGTCAAGCCCGGCAAGGGCGCGGCGTTTGTGCGCACGAAGCTGAAAAACATCGTGACGGGCGCCGTCATCGAGCGCACGTTCAACCCCACGGACAAATTGCCCAAGGCGCATATCGAGACCAAGGAGATGCAGTACCTCTACAGCGACGGGGATATGTATTACTTCATGGACCTCGAGACCTTCGACCAGATGCCCTTGACGCAGGAGCAGGTCGAGGACGCGATCCCCTTCGTCAAGGAGAACACGAACGTGACGGTCCGCTTCTTCAAGGGCGCGCCGTTCAGCGTCGAGGCGCCGAACTTCGTCGAGCTCGAGGTGACCAACACCGAGCCGGGCTTCAAGGGCGACACCGCCGCGAACACCACGAAGCCCGCGACCGTCGAGACGGGCTTCACGCTGCAGGTGCCGCTGTTTATCGAGATCGGCGACAAGCTCAGGATCGACACCCGCAACGGCGGCGAGTACCTGGGCCGCGCATAACCGGACCCCCGGTCGCACATCATGGATAGGGGCGGCTGGATGGCCGCCCTGTTTCGCAGGAGGTGACATTCATGGCGGATCTGTCTGAGAAAATCGGCTATCTCCGCGGCCTGGCCAGCAGCATGGAGCTCGATCAGGAGTCCGCAAACGCAAAGCTCCTGAAGGGCGTCGTCGACGCGCTCGAGGGCGTGCTCGACGAGCTCGGCGACATGCGCGAGGACTTGAGCGAGTTGAACGACTTCGTCGAGAGCATCGACGAGGACCTCGAGGACCTCGAGGCGATGCACGACTCCGAGGAGGGCAGCGTCGAGTTCTCCGACGACGAGGACGACGACTTCGACGACGAGGAGTTCGCCCCGGAGGAAGGCCTGCGCGTGTTGAGCCCGAAGCGCGCCGAGAGCGCCGAGGAGGAGGCGCTGATCGGCAGCATCTGCCCGGAGTGCGGCAAGCTGTTCTTCGCCCCGCTCGAGGGCAGCGACGCCCCGGACGCGCTCTACAAGTGCCCCCTCTGCGAAAAAGAGGTGCCGCTGAACCCGCTCGGGCCCGAGAACGCGCCGATCGCAAAGAGGACCGACAAGACGAAATAACGCATCGCCCGTCGATGATATGCTCCCCCTACGGCGGCGGTGGGAATCAAAACCCACTGTCGCTATAGGGGGAGCATATCGCTTCCGAGGCGGACATCCGTTGTTAAAGGGCTCTCAGCGCGTCGACGAGCGCGGTCTTTTTCTCCGTCTGCTCGTCCTTCGTCTTGATCACGCGCCCGGGGACGCCCGCGACGACGGCGTTTTCGGGGACGTCGTGTATCACGACGCTGCCGGCGGCGATGACCGCGCCGCGGCCCACGCGCACGCCCTCGATGACGACCGCGTTCGCGCCGATCAATACGTCGTCCTCGACGACGACCGGCGTCGCGCTCGCCGGCTCGACGACGCCCGCGAGCACCGCGCCCGCGCCGATGTGGCAGCGGTTGCCGACGATCGCGCGGCCGCCGAGCACGGCGTTCATGTCGATCATCGTGTCCGAACCGACGACCGCGCCGATGTTGATCACCGCGCCCATCATGATGACCGCGCGGTCGCCGATCTCGACCCGGTCGCGGATCGTGGCGCCCGGCTCGATGCGCGCGTTGATCCCCTTGAGGTCGAGCAGCGGCACGGCGCTGTTGCGGCGGTCGCTCTCGACGACCACGTCCTCGATCACCGCTGCGTATCGCTCGAGCTGCGGCCCGACGTCGGCCCACTCGCCGAACACGATCAGGTCGCCCGCGCCGAACACCCTGCAGTTTTCAAACGCGATCGGCGCCCTCGCCTTCACATACGCCTTGACCGGCGTCTTTTTCTTCGCGTCGTGGATAAAGCGGATAATCTCCTCGGCGTTCATCGTTTCCTCCTACAAACCAAGTACGTCGTCGATGGTGTAGAGCCCCGGCGCGCGGCCCACGGCGAAGTCGAGCGCCTTGACCGCCCCGGCCGCGAACACGCGCCGGGTCGCGGCCTGATGCCGGAACTCCAGCAGCTCGTTGTTTCCGAAGAAGCACACGCGGTGCTCGCCCGCCTCGGTGCCGCCGCGCACCGCGTGCACGCCGATCTCCCTGCCGCGCGCGCCGACGAATCCCTCGCGGCCGCAGACGCGCGCGTAATCGCCGTCCGGGTCGATCGCACTCAGCAGCGCCTTCGCCGTGCCGCTGGGCGCGTCGGCCTTCTGGTTGTGGTGCGCCTCGACGATCTCCGCGTCGAACCCGGCCTCGAGAAGCAGCGGCCCGACCGACTGCAGCGCGCGACGGAGCACCGCGACGCCGAGCGAGTAGTTCGAGCTGTGCACGATCGGCACGCGCCCGGCCGCCGCGCGGATCGACGCGACCTGTTCCGCGGTATACCCGGTCGTCCCGATGACGACCGCCGCGCCCGCGTCCTCGGCGCGCGCGAGCACGCCCTCGAGGTTTCCCGGATACGAGAAGTCGACGATCGCGTCGGGCTTCCCCGGCACGTCAAACGGGCTGTCGAACAGCCCCGGATGCACCATGCCGAGGATTTCGACGTCCTCGCGCGGCCTGAGCAGCTCCGCGATCATTCGGGCCATCTTCCCGTAGCCCGCGAGTATCAGCTTCATGCGCCCTCCAGCACTTTGAGCGCCTCGTGGAGCACGGCGCGGTTCTTCGGGTCCATCTCGCACAGCGGCAGCCGGTACCCGCCCGCGCCCATGCCCAGGCGGTTCATCGCCTCCTTGACCGGGATCGGGTTGACCTCGATGAACAGCGCGTTGATCAGCGGCAGGTATTTCAGTTGCAGCTCCCTTGAGCGGGCGATGTCCCCCGCCTTCCACAGGGCGACGATGTCGTGCGTCTCCCTCGGGCAGATGTTCGCGAACACGCTGATCACGCCCGTGCCGCCCAGCGAGAGGATCGGCACGATCATGTCGTCGTTCCCGGACATCATCACGAACTCGTCATTGCAAATCCTCGCGATCTTCGCCGCGTACGAGATGTCGCCGGAGGCCTCCTTGATGCCGCGGATGTTCTTGTGCTTGCTCAATTCAGCCACGCAGTCGACCGACAGCGCGCAGCCTGTGCGGCTCGGCACGTTGTAGAGGATCGCCGGCAGGTCGACTTGATCGACGACCGTCTGGAAGTGCCGGTACATGCCGCGCTGGTTCGCCTTGTTGTAGTAGGGCGTGATGAGCAGCAGCCCGTCGACGCCGCAGTCGCGGAACGTGCGGCTCTTCATCAAGGACGTCTCCGTCGAGTTCGAGCCGCCGCCCGCGATGACCGGGATTCTGCCCGCGATCGCGTCCACCGTGCAGCGCACGATCGCCGCGTCCTCCGCGTGCTCGGTCGTGCTCGATTCGCCGGTCGTCCCCAGCACCACGATGCCGTCGGTGCCGTTCTCCACGTGCCAGTTGCACAGCTCCTTCAGCTTCTCGTAGTTTACGCTCCCATCCTCGTGAAACGGGGTCACCAGCGCCACATAGCTGCCTTCAAACATCGGACATCCCTCCCAGTTCTTGAATTCGCTCCATCATACCAGATAATTGTTGATTTTGCAAGTTTTGGAGAAACTTACTTCATTTTCCATTCTTTGCACGGCAAGCGTACAGATTTAATGTTCTTATGCTACAGTACGATTGTCCAGAGTTTTTTCCGGAGGTGTTCTCATGCTCGAGGCGCTCAAGCTCCACCGCCGCGCGCTGCATAGGATTCCCGAAATCGGCTTCGACCTTCCCAAGACGCGCGAATACGTGCTCTCCCGGCTCCGGCCGCTCGGCGCGAAGCTCGAGGACGCGGCCGGCGGCGGAATTTTGGCCTTTTTCGACGCGGGCAGGGAGGACGCGGTCGCGTTCCGCGCGGACATGGACGCGCTGATGATCCCCGAGCCCGAGGGCTGCCCGTTCCGCTCGGAGCACGAGGGCAACATGCACGCCTGCGGCCACGACGCGCACATGGCGATGCTCCTGACGTTCGCCGAGTGGGTTTCGGAGAATGTAAACCGCCTCCCGCACAATCTGCTTCTGATCTTCCAACCCGCCGAGGAGAGCGGCGGCGGCGCGCTCGCGATCGCCGGGAGCGGCGTGCTCGAGCGATATAAAGTCAGGCGCATCTTCGCGGCGCACGTCTACCCCGCGGTCGCGTTCGGCGCGCTCGCGTCGCGCCCGGGGCCGTTCATGGCGACCTGCTCGGAGATCCACGCGCGGTTTATCGGCCAGTCGGCGCACGCGGCGAAGTGGCGCGAGGGCCGCGACGCGCTGCTGGCGGCGACGGGGTTCGTGCACGCGCTCAACGCGTTCGACGCGACGCTCCATATGCCGCATCTTTTGAAAATATGCCGCTTCCGCGCGGGCTCGTCGACGAACATCATCCCCGACCTCGCCGAGGCCGACGGCACCGTCCGCGCGTTCAACCGCGAGGACTTCGAATATCTGAAATCGGAGATACGCAGGATCGCCTCCGAGGCCTCCGCGCCGCTCGGCGTGACCTCTGAGGTAGGTTTTTCCGAGCCGTACCCGCCGCTCGTGAACGACCCCAACGTCTACGTGCGCTTCCGCGAGGCGATTTCCGGCATGCCCTATCAGGAACTTCCCGAGCCCGACCTCGTCTCCGAGGACTTCTCGTCCTATCTCGAGCGCGTGCCGGGCATGATGTTCTATGTGGGGCTTGGAACCGGCGTTCCGCTGCACTCCCCGCTGTTCCATCTGGACGAGGCGGCGCTCGTCCCCGGCGTCGAGGCGTTTCAGCGGCTCGCGCTCATGGTAAATTGAAAGGAGAATGCCCATGGCGCTCTACGGACGCAGTTTCCTGAAACTTCTGGACTTCACGCCGGAGGAGATTCGGGTTCTTCTCGACCTCTCGAAGCGGCTCAAGCGCGAAAAGCGGCTGCACATCGGCCACAAGCACCTGACCGGCCGCAACGTCGTGCTGCTGTTTGAAAAGAC
>ENA-UOUL01001967-UOUL01001967.1-bioreactor-metagenome-genome-assembly--contig:-NODE-1967-length-26017-cov-5.916731_pt1 | contig 26017 bp, 18 predicted proteins | sample MGYA00249838_ERZ747220 | MGnify/ENA primary metagenome ERZ747220 (study PRJEB28778, sample SAMN05720191) | bioreactor metagenome | isolation source: Anaerobic biogas reactor | place: USA:Washington...
GCGCGTCGTCCACACCTTGTTTCGCCAGTCGCGGCGCTCCAACTCTGCCACGGTTTGGAGGAGCGATCCCCGTTCGAGGTAGAGCTCGAAGACGTGGCAGACGCGTGAGGCCTCGGTGGCATTGATGACGAGGCGGGGTCCGCCGGCCGTGCGGTCGACGTCGTACCCCAGGATCGGTGTGCCGCCGGTCCATTTCCCGCGCTGGCGAGACGCCGCGATCTTGTCGCGGATGCGCTCGCCGATGATCTCGCGCTCGAACTGGGCGAACGACAGCAGGATGTTGAGCGTCAGTCGGCCCATCGAGTGCGTCGTATTGAATTGCTGTGTCACCGAGACGAACGAGACCTGATGCTTCTCGAACGTCTCCATCATCCGGGCGAAGTCCAGGAGCGAGCGGCTGAGGCGGTCCACTTTGTAGACCACTACGCAGTCGATGTGCCCGGCTTCGAGGTCCTCGAACAGGCGCTTCAACGCCGGCCGTTCCATGTTCGCCCCGGTGAATCCGCCGTCGTCGTAGCGATCGGGAAGACATACCCAGCCTTCGTGCTGCTGGCTGGCGATGTAGGCCTCGGCGGCCTCTCGCTGGGCGTCAAGCGAGTTGAAGTCTTGATCCAACCCCTCGTCGGTGCTTTTGCGGGTGTAGATGGCGCAGCGAACACGTTGCTGTCCAGCCCGAACCTTGCCGTTGCCACTCCCGTTGCGTTTCATTCGGCGGCCTCCTTGCCGGGCTTCGGCAGGTCGAAGAAGGCGTAGCCGTTCCAATGCGCGCCGGTGACCTTGCGGGCCACTGCGGACAGGGAACGGTAGACCTCGCCGTCGAACTCGAAGCCCTGCTCCAGGACCCGCACCTGGACCGTCTGACCCTTGTATCGACGTTTGAGAAGCGTGCCGGCCATCGGCAGGCGGTCGTCCACCCCGACACGGAAGGCCGACGTGGCCGTCCCGCCGTTGTCGCGCGGTTCAGCAGGCGAGGCAGGCGGTCGGATACGCAGGTCGGCATCGTTGGCCAGCTCGCGAGCCCGGCGGCGCGCACGCTCGGAGAGGTCGCCTTCGTGAATGGCCTGGAGCCGCCATGCGATGCGCTTGACGAGGTGCTGCTTGTTGAACGACCGCGCCGCCTCGCCGAAGACCTCGGCGTAGCGCTGGCGAAGCTGCGTGACCGTCATACGGGCGAGCGCCTTCATAGCCGCGTCGACGTCAATGGGCATTCATCGATCTCCGTTCTCGTCTACCGTCAACACGGCTCCATCAGGGCAAGTCCGCGCCCCCGGATCAAGGCCGGTTTGCGAGGATTCTGCTGGAATCTGGCCGCATTCCGGTGGAGCCGGAGGCATTCCGCGCAGGCGATGAATGCCGGTGGCGAGGATGGCGGTCAGTTCGCGCAGGCGCTCATGTGGCGAGAGGGTGGTCGGGTCGTCGGACGTCGGTCGCATGGGCGTTGCCTCCGTGGCCCACGCCGACGTGCGCTCCGCGCCCGGCCGGTCGTCCGGCGATGATGTCGATGCTGCCGCCGGCTCGATGCGGCGGTCTAGGCGGTCTAATTGATATGTACGCAAAACAGGTTCGAGTTGTAACCGGGCCGCGAACGCAACCCCGTGTAAACCAAATCGGGGTGTCAACCGCGAGAGGTAGAGAGTTTGAGAGTTTTTCGCGGGGGTGCGGACGTAACCCTTGGGGTTGCGTTCGGGGCGACGTATGAGGCGTTGCAAACAGAGAGCGCGGCCACCCGGCGGGTAGCGCGTAACGTCGCGTCGTTGGCGGACTTACGGCGATCGCCCTCGGCGACGATTTCGCGTCGAGCCGCTAACAAAAAAGCCGCCGAATTTCTCGGCGGCTGGGTGACCTCCCCGCGTAGGACTCGAACCTACAACAACCCGGTTAACAGCCGGGTGCTCTACCATTGAGCTAGCGGGGACCAGAATGACGCCCGGGATCAAAGCCCCGAACATCCAAAGCCTACCAGACCGTGCGTTGCTGTCAAGCCGAATGGACGGCAACCCAGCAGCCGGGACAGCCGGGACACGGCAGCCGAAGCAGCCGCGGTAGCATGCCTGCCGGAACGGCCTCACCAGCTTGCACGCTTGCCGGCTTGCGCCGCCAGGGGCGTCGCCCGCGTTTACCGGGCGTTGGGTGAGCCGCGCCAACCAGACCCGTTCGGCGCGTTGGCGCGCGGGGCCAACCAGGGCTCAGACCTTATCGGAAAGCGCATCCGGGCGCGCTATTGATGTTCAAGCGCGGCACCCGATGTTCGTGCCTGCTACTGGGCTTCGGGCGCGCTACCTGGACCTTCTAGCGTGCTACTGGATCTTGTAGCCGGGCTCCTTGAATTCCACCCCCTGTCGCCTCTGGTTTTCTACGCCCGTGATGACCTCGCCCAGCCGCACGAAGAACAGCAGACCAATTTCCGTTTCGCGGTCTCGCAATTCGCTGTTCTTGATCTGCTTGAAATCCAGCGTGCCCCGCGCAGCCGCCGCTTCTTCTTCACAGACAAGGTACAGCTCGAGGTACTCGGCCCCCGACCGCTTCACCACGGCGTAGTAACCCACCAGAGAGTAGCGATCACCGTCCCGGCCAACCGCCGAGTACTGATTCACAACGCTGGCCGCAAAATCGAAAACTTTGCCGGCCAGCGACTCCGCCTGCCGTGGCTTGATTCGCAGTTGGAACAGCCCCTGCCCTTGCGGCAACGCAAATTGCTTCACCGCGTCGCCGCCCCCCCCCGTCAGCTCGGACACTAAGCCGTGAATCCGCCCGCATTTCAGTGCGCCATTCTTCAACTCTACGCCTGCCATCGCCTTGAGCTTGGAGGCAGACAACGCATACGGCACCTCCGAAAGGCAGCCGGTGGCGCGTTCCACTATCGCCCGCATGAATGCGGCGGCCCCGCTGATGCGGTCCTTCCCGGACGTTTCGGCGCCCACCAATCTGTCCGCCGGCGCCGCAGCCGCTTTCTCTTTCGGAAACACGGCCCGGGCGAAGCGGCGATACTCCGCAAAACGAGGCTCGAAATCTTCGCCCACTTCAAAGTAGGCCTCCACGAGCGTCTCGTTCTCCCGCGACGGAAGCGCAAAGTTGTTATCCACGTCGACCAGGCGAATTTTGTCCTGCCCCGCAATGACCCCGCCCAACGCACGAGGCATGTACTGCCGCGGAACGCCGTTCTCCAAACCCACCACTCGCAGCATCGATGGCCGGAAGCGGTGAAAACGCGAGCTTTCATGCGCGTCGGCGGCCGTCGCCATGAGCTTCAGCCGCACCCCGACGAGTTGCTTGCCGGGTTCCGGCTTATACGCCAGCGGCTTGAACTCAAGCTCCCTGGCCGACACGCCTTTGGCGGGCAGCTTGGTCCGGTAATACGCATCCAGCGAACCCTTGTGCACCCACCACGTTTGAATGCCCAGCCCGCGCGGCCCAAAACCGTCCGACTTGCTGTCGTGCTTCGGCGAAGTCGCCGATTCGGGCTGCACCGTGTTCCCCGTCCAACTTACCCATTCGGCAAAGCTCGGATAAACCTCCGCGAAAGCAGTCTTGTATTTGAGACTGCCGCCGCTGAGCAAATTGAACAGACCGGCAGTAAACTCGTCCGGCTTGAGCCACACGCTGCGCCGCTCGAACTTGATCAGCCCGTCCTCTTGCGTCTCCTGCGTCCGCTCGTAGCGCGAAAACTTGGCCACCCGCCCGCCAAACGGCAACGCGAGGAACGCCATCACCAGCATTCCCACGCTGATCATGGCGATCAGCGCGCCGCAAACCGCCCCGCCCCCTACGTCCAACGCCCGGGGCACATGCACGTTGCCGCGGATCAGATTGTCCGCCGCCAGCCGCAAGACCAGGTGCGTTACCACGAACAACACCATCAGCGTCGCCGCCAGCGAGTAACTCGGCGGCATGCCCTGCTCAACTGCCAGCGCGTTGACCGCTTCGGCACATCCCAAAGCCACGCACATGGCCGTGATCGCACACAGCGCGTTAATCAGCCCGCTGAACAGGCCGAAGAGCGAGTGCATGAAGGTGATCGCCAAAATCAGCGCCAATACCGCGATGTTAAGTATCATGCATAAGCTCCGGTCTTAGCGCGGGGTCTTCCCGGCCGGGGATGACGGGGCGGGCCGCGGACTGGGGCCCGCCGGACTGCCCGCTGGGCCGGGCCCGCTCGCGGGGCGTGCACCCTGACCTTTCAGCACGCGCACGATTTCCTGAATGCTGCTCAGGCCGCTGAGAACTTTGCTCATGGCCGGCGTCTGAAGCCCGACGCCGCCGCGCTTCAGCGCGAACGACTCGACCTCCGCGATGCTGCCCGCGGCCCGAACTACGCGGCGCACCTCGTCGTCCACGATCAGCGCCTCAAACACGCCCGTGCGCCCGACGTAACCCGTTCCCTGGCAGGCCTGGCAGACAATCAGGTTGCCGCGCTTGTCGTACGTGGCTTCCGGCGGACGGTGCAGCATGGCCTCCGGAGGCATGTTCAGCTTGCGCAGCATGCCCGGATCGGGTTTGTAGCGCTCCTTGCACTCCGAGCACAGCACCCGCACCAGGCGCTGATTGGTAATCATCACCAAACCTTTGGCCACCAGCCCCTTGTCGCCCACGAGCGCCGTCCACTTGCGCAGCGCGTCGAAAACGTTGTCCGCGTTGAAGCCCACGTAAACCTTGGCCTTCTCCGCGGCCGCCTTGGTGGCCAACTGCACGGTTTCCTTATCGCGAACTTCCGGCAGCACCAGAATGTCCGGGTCGCTCCGCACGATCTTCTGCAGCTCGCCCGAAAACGTGCTCTCATCCTTGGGCACGAACAGGTGCTGCGTCACGTTCTCCACGTCAATTTCGCGGTCGTACTCCAAAATCTGGATGTTCTGCAAGAACGCATCGTGCGAGCGAACAAACCCGTATACCGTCGTCGTGAGGCCGTTCCCCTTCGGGGCCGTCAGTAGAACCAGGCCGCGCGGCAATCCCATAATCGCCCGCACCTGCTGCAACTGAGTTTCCGTGAAACCCAGGTCCTTCACCTTGCAGGAACCCTCCGGCCCGACCACGCGCAGCCGCAGACGTTCTCCGGCCGTCGTGCCGGCCGACTGCACCACGACCGTGTGCTTGCTCTCCCCCAGGGCCACCGTGATCTTGCCGCGCTGCGGCTTACGGCGCTCCTCAAGGTTCAGGCCGGCCACCCGTTTGAGGTATAAAAGGACCGCGTCGCCCTCCTGGCGTGGCAAGCCCTCGCGCTCGGCCGGCACGCCGTCGATCAGGTACGTGATTCTCGTCGATTGTCCGGCGGGGGTGATGTCCGTGATAGCGGCGCGGCGCCAGAACGCGTCGAAGAGCAGGTCTTGCATGAGGCGGTACTGCTCGCGCTCCACCTCGTCCTCCGGGATGGTGACCACCTGCCGGTTGGCGCCGGTCACGCGCACCCGCTCCTTTACCTCCTTCGCCTGCTTCTTGCCTTTGAGCCCCTGCTCGCGGAGGCGCCGAAAGTGGGCCGCGGTCAAAACCGTCTGTTCGGGCATAACCAGCCCGTTGCGGTGAACCACGTACACTATCGCCCCCGTCAAAACCGCGGCCACAAATACCGGAAACCCGATCAGGAAGTTTGGCACCAGCAGCGCGACCACCAGCCCGATCACGCCGCAAGCCATGACCACCGTATTCCACAGCATCCGGAACGTGTTTACCGCGACCGTGTCCTTGTCGACCCACTGGGCCACGGACGTCCACAGCACGAAAACCACCAAAATCGCCGGCAGCTTCAGCGGACTGACATATATGCTGTCCCCCGCAAACTGGGCCATTGTTGACAAGTACGCCAGCAGCATACGTTCTCCCGTCAGCAGGCAGCGCGCCCCGGCCGGGCGCCGCTTGGATGCGTCGCACCAGGCTGACAACTCACATCTGACAACTGAATGCTCAACCTAGTATGCCCGCCGAGGCGGCCCGGATGCCCTTCAGGGCCATTCGCAGTTCGTCCGGGTTGGGGGCAGCCTCGTACGCCGTGGCGTGGTCGATATAGCCGGTCGCGACCAGTTGCCGCAGGTGCTCGGTAAAATCGATCATGCCCGCGTCGTAGGAAGCCCGGATCACGTCCACGATTTCATTGTCGCGCTCCTCGCGAATCAACTTCCGGATCGACGGATTGGAGATCATGATCTCCACCGCCGGAACCAGCGGACAGTCGGGTTTTACGCACGGAATCAGCTTCTGGCAGATGATCGCCTGAAGGTTGAACTCCAGCGTCTGCCGCACCAGCCGTCGCGAGCCTTCCGGGAACAGGTCCAGCAGGCGCGAAATCGTTTGCGATGAGCTCGAAGCGTGAATCGTGCCGAAAACCAGGTGCCCGGTTTCGGCCGCATGCAAGGCGGCGCTGAACGTCTCCTGGTCGCGCATCTCGCCGATCAGCACCACGTCCGGGTCCTCGCGCATCAGGTATTTCAGCGCGTCCGGGAAGCTCTCGACGTCGATCCCGATCTCGCGCTGGTTGATGCACGCCTTCTTGTCGGTGAACAGGTACTCGATCGGGTCCTCGATCGTCACGATGTGAACCGGAAAGCGCTCGTTGATGTAATCCACCATCGCCGCGATGGTGGTGCTCTTGCCCGAACCGGTGATACCTGCCAACAGCACCAACCCCTGGTGCAGCTCGGCAATCTTGGATATCGACGGCGGCAGCTTCAGGCTCTCGAAGTTCCGAATCTCACGCGACACACGCCGCGCCGCCACCGACATCCTGCCACGCTGCTGGAACGCATTCACGCGGAAACGGTCGGCATCCCCCGGTGGCCCGACATCGTACGCGAAATCCACCGCGCCCTTCTCTTCGTATATCTGGCGCAAGCGCGGCGAAATCATCTCGAAAATGCCGTCGCGAATCTGATCGGCCGTTAGCGGCCCGCCTGTCAGCGGCCGCAGGTCGCCGCGCACCCGCACGCGCGGCGGCGAACCCGCCTTCAGGTGCAGGTCAGAAACCTTCATCCGAATGGTGGCCTTGAAGTATTTGTTCAAAAACGGTTCTTTGGCCTGACCATCTCCTCCGTTCGGAGCCTGATCCATCACTTCCAGTTCATCGCCCATATCGAACGGCTCCTGCTACCCCGAGCCGGCGCTCCGTCCACTCACCGACCCGGCGGCTCACCTCGTCGTGGTCGATCACGCAGTATACTGCCCGGGCCCCCGCCTATCTAGTCAGCCCCCGCTCGGCCCCACGCCCGGTCGGGTGCCATGCCCAAGCCCGTAGCGGCGCGAGCATGCCGTCACCAGTTACCCCCCAACCTGACGCCGCAACGCCGTAATCACAGGGCATGCCCGCGCTTATAGCTTGGGCATGGCACCCGACGGCCCGCGGCCCGAGTTACCTCAACTTGCGGCCGACTCCGGCGGCGACTGCGATTCTCCCTCTGCACTTCGCCCCGGGCTCACTGCGCTTGACCCCGGACCTGCGCTCGGCCCCGCGCTGCCCGCGCTTGGTCCCGCGCTTCCCGCGCTCGATTCAGCGCTTCCCGCGCTTGGTCCCGCGTTCCCTACACTCGGGGGTTCCGCACTCCCGGCGCTCGGTTCCGCGCTGGGCTGCTCCGATGGCGGACTGCCAGGTGTTTGACCTTCAGGCGCCTTCGCCGCCCGCGCCCGATCTCTCCGCTCCGCGCCTCGCGGGCCCTGCCGCGGCCGGCCATCCGTGCGCCGCATCGGCAACGCCAGACCTTCAAACGGAACCTCAGCCTCCATAGCCCCCACGCTCACTATCGCCACCTGCTTGCCCGGCTTGATCCGCACGAACTGCCCCTCCCGCTCGAACCGCCGTACGTAAACCTGATCGCCGGCAACCAGCTTCGCCGCTTGCTCTGCCGTCAGCGATGGCAACGACGGCCGGGGCGGGCGCGGCGCTCGCGGCGAAGGCCCCGCCCCCTTGCCCGGTGCCGGACGTTGTTCCCCGCCTCGACCACCCGTGGCCGGTGCCGGGCGTTGTTCTGCGTCTCGACCACCCGCGGGCGGCTGAGCACCTGCTGTCCCCGCCGCCGCCACCTTTTCCCGCTTCTTGCGCGGCAACTGAACAGGCACGGCCGAAACCGGACGCGGCGGAGGCGGCGGCGTTTCCGGCGGCAGAATGTCTCCCAGCGGCACCTCGACGGCAAACGCCCCCACGTTCACCTCCGCCCGGTGCTGATCCAGACGCAGCCGCACGATCCGGCCGTCGCGATCGAAGTTGCGCACCCGTACCGCGTCACCCGGCTGCAGATGCACCACTCGTGTTACCCAAGTCTGGAAATCCTGCTGCTGTTGCTGGAGCACGGCCCGGGCTGCCCCTGCCTCCGTCTGCGCGCGGTCCGCCTCTTCGCGCGCCGCGTCGGCCGCATTCCGTGCCTCTTCCGCCTGACGCTTTACGTCCGCGGTGCTTTGCAGGGCCGCCCGCAGCGCCCGCGCCTTGCGCGAAAGATTACGCCGCGCAGCCACTACCAAACGCTTCGGCATTCCCAGCCGCGCCGCAACCTCAATCGCATTGCTGCTGCCGGATTCACCAATCCGCAGGCGATACGTCGGCCGCAGCGTCTCCGGGTCGAACTCGACCGATGCGTTCTCCACCCGCCGGCGCGTCAGGGCGTAGCCCTTCAGAGCCCCCAGGTGCGTGGTCGCCACGCAGCGGGTCTCCAGCCGCAGAAATTCGTCCAGCAGCGCCTTGCCGATCGCCGCCCCTTCGTCCGGATCCGTGCCGGCCCCCAGCTCGTCCAGCAGTACCAGGGTCCGCTTGCTGGCCCGCCGCAGCATCCCCATCAGCCGTTTCAAGTGCGCACTGAACGTGCTCAGCGATTGTTGCAGGCTCTGCTCGTCGCCCACGTCGATCAGCACATTGCTGAAAATGCCCACCTGACTGCCGGGCGCCACCGGCGCTGGCAGACCCGCCTGCACCATCAGCCCGATCAGCCCAATAGTCTTCAGCGTAACCGTCTTCCCGCCCGTGTTCGGCCCCGTAATGATCAATAGGTCAAAATCCTCGCCCAGGCGGTAGTCAATCGGCACGACGTGGTCACTATCGCCATCCTGAGCCTGCCGCCGTCGCATCATATCAACCAGCAATGGATGCCGCGCCTGCTTGACGTTCAGCACCGCATCCTCGCTGATTCGCGGGCAACACAGTTCGAAATCACGCGCAAAACGCACCTTGGCCGTAATTAGGTCGAGTACCGCCAGCGCGTCCAGCGCCTTGAGAATTTCGGTCTCGTTCAGGTGTACTTCGTGAGCCAGTTCCCACAAGAGCCGGTTCACTTCCTCCTGCTCCTCGACCCGCAGGTTCGTGATCCGGTTGTTCAGCTCCACCGCCTGCGCCGGCTCGACGTACAACGTCGCCCCGCTGTCCGAGGCGCGGTGAATTATCCCCGGCAGCCGCCCGCGGTACTCCGTCCGCAATGGCAGCACGATTCGGTCGTTGTGGAACGTGGGATTGGGGTATTGCAGCAAGCGCCGCACCTGCGGCTCGTGCAGCAGACGCTCCACCGCGTGCCCGATCTCTCCAGACGCCTCCTCGATCTCGCGCCGCACTCGCTGCAGCTTCGGGCTGGCGTCGTCGCGCACGCGGCCGCGCTCGTCGATCACCCCGCGAATGCGCAGCGCCAGCGGCTCAAAATCGCCGATGCGCTCCTTCAGGTGCTGCAGCTCCGGATGTCCCTCGGGCAGGTCGCGCAGGTACGCCGCCACCGCGTGCGTGCCGGCCAACGTGCTGCCGATTTGCGCCATCTCCTCCACGGTCACGCGCAGCGGGGGCGCACAGCGTTTGACGACCTCACGCACATCGCTGATCCCGCCGTACGGCGGCAGCCCCCGCTCCAACTCCAGCCGTTGCAGTTCCTCAACCTGACTCAGCCAGCGACGCACGAGATCCGCTCGTGCCACCGGCTGAATGTGTTTGGCCAGCGATTTGCCCAGCCCGCACGAAGCATAGCCGGCCAACAAATCGCGAATCCGGGGAAAATCGAGACACTCAAGAGCGTGCGCATCCATATCAGATTGCACTCGGCACTAGTTTCGCCCACAATGCATGCGACACAACGGCCCAGTGGGCCATCGGCCGCCCGTTTCGCCGCTTGATAGCGTATGCGAACCGAGAAGTCCTGTACACCGCAAGTCTCAGCGATCTTTAAAGGCAGCCGCCCTTGTCTCTGGCTGAAATGCTCGCCGCAGCAGCCGCGGGCCTGGCCGACATCACTCTCATTATTGGCGACGTTGGCCCTGGCGGCTGGGACGTTGACGTTCCCCGCCGCGGCGCAGAGCACGCTGCCAGAGGACGCGCAGCCGTTGGCACACATCGACGCCAAATTGGCCCAACGACACTGGGCCGCCGCCTTGGCCCTGGTGCGTGATTTCGAACGCGAACACGGCCCTACTCCACCCGTCGATTTCCGGGCGGCTCAGGCCTGGTTCGGCCTAGGCCAGATCCTCGGCAAATCGACGGTACGCCAAATCACAAACGGGCGCCTCGGCCAGTTCTCCGGTGACTTCCTCCTGGTCGAGCAGCGCGGCCCGGACCGCTTTCTCTGCTGCACCAGCGACTCCGCCTTGTTCCGCCTGCGGCGAGCCCTGGACGGCGGCTTTGACCAACCAGCCGCCCATCTACTACACGCGCGCCTGTGGCTGGCCCTGTGCAAGCCCGAACTAGCCCTGGCGCTGGCCAAAGCCCACGAAACCGCCATTCTTGCTGACGCCCAGCCGACCGACTTAGACGCCCTGGCGGACATCGCCCTGCAAGCCGGCGCCCCGGACGACTATCTGCGCTACATCCGCCTGCGCGCCGCACGCGACCCGCAAGAGCATGACCAGACGCTGGCGAAGGCCTACCTCAGCCTGGCCGACTACTACGCCCAGCGCGGCGATCACGACCTGGAACGCGAATTCTGCTACCGCGCCGCGCGCCTTCGTCCGGACGATCCCGCCCTGGCCCTGCGCTTGGCGGACGCCGAATGGCTGGCCCAGCACTACGAACCCGCGGCCCGCCACTACCGCCAATATCTCCTGCACAGCCCGCCGCAGGATGCCGAGCGCCAACGCGTCCTGGAGCGCCTGGCCACCACGCCCGCCGCCTCCGGCGCTCCCTGAACCACGAAGGGTAATCGGAGCGCTGCCCCACTTTGTCGCTCATATGCTCATGACTCGCACTGGCCCACAGCCCCGCCGACGAATAACATGCTTCGCAATCAGGGAGCGTCCGTGCACCTGGTGGGCACCGCGGCCTTCAAAGCCGTTGAAGGGCTGTACCCGCAGTCCTTGGTGGGTTCGATTCCCATCCGCTCCCGTCCAAATTGCCGTTGGCCCCCACGAAACAATGAAAGGCGAGGCTCCTCAGCCGCGGCTTGCCAAGGGCCTCGCCTGAACACCCGCCGTTCTAAGCACGCGCAGAACGGTAGGGCATTCCTTGTCTTCTCAGAGCATGCTAAGTCACATCATCCGTGCTGGGCCAGGTATTTCGCCACGCCGTCCGCGCTCGGCTTCATCGCCTCTTCGCCCTGCCGCCAATTAGCCGGGCACACTTCGCCGTGCTTTTCATAGTGGCGCAGCGCGTCCACCATTCGCAGCGCCTCGTCCACATTGCGGCCCAGCGGCAAATCGTTGATTACCGCGTGCCGGACGACCCCCTCGCGGTCGATCAGGAACAACCCACGCAACGCGACGCCGCCGTCTTCCAGGAGAACGCCGTAGTCGCGCGCGATCTTCTTCGTCAGGTCAGCCACGATCGGGAACTGCACCTGCCCGATGCCGCCTTTCTCGCGCGGCGTGTTCTTCCAGGCCCAGTGCGAATAGTGCGAATCCACCGAAACGCCGATCACCTCGCAGTTTCGCTCGCGAAACGCCGGCAGCTTCTTGTCAAACGCGATCACCTCCGATGGGCACACGAACGTGAAGTCCAACGGATAAAAGAACAACACCACGTACTTGCCGCGAAATTGCGACAGACGCAACTCGGCAAACGTGTTGTCCGGCAGCACCGCCTGAGCAACAAAATCCGGCGCCAAGCGGGTGACCAGTGGCTGCATTGGCGAACATTGCGGATGCGAAGATTCCATATCTCTCCCTTCTTTTTACCTAACCGGAGCTTCTCACAGCCCAAACACCTGTTGTTAAACGATAGTCGCGCGATTCCCGCGTTCAAGTGGCGCCCCTCGTGTGGCATGCCCGCCCAAGGTTGCCACGACAAACCAGCCATGCCGCCAACACTTGCGCCGCCGCTTTTCGCTATACTGCCGGGCAAATTTGCCAACCGCATTGCGGGCTGAATGGAGCAACGGATGAACGCCGTCCTGAAAGTGCGTCGCCGACCCGGAACCGAGGACTTGCCGCTGCCACAGTACATGACGGCTTACTCGGCCGGCCTCGACATTTACGCCGCCAACGACGAACCCGTCACCATTGCACCGGGCGACGTCAAACTGATTCCCACCGGCCTTTACCTGGAAATCCCGCCCGGGCACGAAGGCCAGGTCCGGGCCCGCAGCGGATTGGCTTTGCGGCACGGCCTCATGCTCCCGAACGCGCCGGGCACGATCGACGCTGACTACCGGGGCGAGCTGCAAGTGATTCTCGGCAACTGCGGGCGTGAGCCCTACACTATTGCCCGCGGCATGCGCTTCGCCCAACTCGTCATCAAAAAAGTCGAGCACGTCCAGGTCCTGGAAGTGGGCGAGTTGGCCGACTCTCAGCGCGGTGCAGGCGGCTTCGGCCACACCGGCCACTGATGCCGCCTATGTATTAGGCGACTGGCCCCGGGCACCTGCCGCCGACGCCCTGGATTTCGTCCAGCTCGTCTCGCCCGCCGGCCGTTGCATGGCCAAGGGAAACGCCAACTGCGACGGCCAGTCAACAGTTTCGACGTAGAGGCGTTCGTGCTGGCGCTGACCGGCGCGCCGCAGTGGCAGGCGCATTACCCGGGGAATAACTGTGCGCCGGCGCTACTGCTGGCCTGTTGCCCGGAAACCGGTTATCCTGCACACGTCACGGAAGGCAAAGCAGACCTTTTTGGATGGATCCAGGAGGTTCCAGGTGCGACGCAGAAGACGGCGGAGCAGACGCGGGCGGGTCGTTGGTACTATTGTTGTCCTGGTGGGAGTGGCGGCTGGTGCGACGTGGTTCTTCGTGGGCAAGGGATACCTGCCACTTCAGCGCGCGGAGGCTAAGCCAGCCGCACCTGCACCGGTGCCGATCATCGCGACTGAGGACGAAGACGCGCATTGGGAGAGCCCACGCGTGCCGACGCTCGACGAACTGGCCGCCCGCGACAAGCCGCTCAGGCCACGCCTCGGTGCGGGCGAGGCGTCCGCCGAATTGGCGGCAGCTAAGCTAGCGCCCACCGCTGATCCCGTCGTAGAAATGGTTGGCGAGGGCGAGGCGGGCCCGCGCCCCGGCGCTCTCAAACCGGTGGCGCCGCCAGGCGGCCCAGCAGAACAATCAGCCGGCGACGTCAGCGGCGCCGAAATGCCGCCTGTTGACAAGCCCGCGGCTGCCGACAGACCGGCTCCGGATGCCGCGGCCCACGGCGACCAGAGCGCTACCGGCAATATCAGGATTGACGCGGCGCTCAAGCTGTTGGCCGATGGGAAGATCATCGAAGCACGCCATGCGTTGAACGCGTTGCTGGCTCAGCCACTTCCGCGAAACGAGCAAGCCGAAGTTCGCCGCCGGCTCGCGAAAATCGCTGATGACTCGATCTTCTCGCGCCGCGCCCTAGCCGGCGACCCGTTGGCCGACACGTACACGGTGCAATCGGGTGACCGCCTGGTGAACCTCAGCCGCGACTACAAAGTCCCGGCCGAAATTCTCATGTACATCAACGGCATTCAGGACGCGACGAAAATGCGCGCCGAGCAAAAGCTCAAGGTTCTGCGCGGCCCCTTCCACGTGAAAATCTCGAAGTCAGAGTTCCGCATGGACGTCTATTTGCAGGATCTTTACGTCCGCAGCTACCGCGTCGGTCTGGGCGCCGACCAGGGCACGCCCGAAGGCGTTTGGAAGGTCAAAGACCGGCTCGAACGCCCGACATACTATCCGCCCGCTTCGGCCGAAGTAAAACGCATCATCCCGCCGGACGATCCGGAGAATCCCCTCGGCAACTACTGGATCGGCCTGGAGGGCGTATCGGGCGACGCCGTCGGCCACACCGGCTACGGCATGCACGGCACAATCGAACCCGAATCCATCGGCCAGGCGGCCTCCATGGGTTGCGTGCGCATGCTGAACGAGGACGTGGAGTTCCTGTATAAGCTCATGCTGCCCGGCGAATCCACCGTGACTGTCCTGCCTTGAACGAGTTACTCCAGGCGCCGCGACTGTTTAATCCGCTGCTGGCGCCAACGAGCCAGCCGCTCACCCCATTCGAAATCGCCGCTGGCCCGTACGGCTTGCTGCTGTTCGTCTGGTTGGTGCCGCTGGTGCGAATCGTTGGCCGTCGCCGGCCGCGCACGGCCATCGCCGGCTTCAGCCTGCTCTGGCTCATCTGGACACTTGGTCCGATTGCGACCCTGATCTTCCTGGGCGCGGTCGCCACCGGCGCGGCCTGGGTATTGGCGACAGGCTACTTGCGGCAAACGGGCCGATTGCAGCGGCGCGGCGCCATTGGTCTGGTCTGGCTCGGCCTGCATGCGCTGGTGCTGCCGGCCTGGTGGATTCCGAGCGCGGCCTGGTACGGCTGGGAGCCGACGCGCATGCCGCTGTTGCACAACATCGGGTTCGCGTATTTCCTGCTGCGCTTCATTGCCTGGGGCCGGAACCTGGCGGAAAATCCAAGTCAACCGCTACGTTTGGCGGACACCATCTGTTGGATTCTGTATCCGCCCTGTATGCGCCTCGGTCCCGTGCTGACGCGCGAGAGCTTCCTAAAGCGCTTTGACGCGTGGGCACCCGCACGACGAGTGGACTGGGCGACGGTCGGCCGCCGCGCCGGCCTGCTGTTGCTCGGCCTGGTCGGCTTGGCGATTACCATCAGGAACATGCCCAGTCGCCAGGGTGAAGTCGACTTCTTCAGCGCTCCGCAGCAATACACCACTAATGACCTGCTGGCACTGATCTATCTCGTGCCTGTTCAAATCTACTTCCTGCTATGGTGCTACAACCAACTCGCAAACGGACTGGCGGCCTGGATCGGAATTTCGGTCGATGACAATTTTGACCATTTGCCGCTGGCTACCTCAGTGCGCGACTTCTGGCGGCGCTGGCACATTACGGTCGGCGCCTGGCTGCGCGAAAACATCTACATTCCGCTTGGCGGCAACCGCAGTATCGTCTGGCTAAACTACGTGGCCGTCTTTGGCTATATCGCTCTGTGGCACGGCCCGAGCTGGTCCTTTGTGGCGTGGGGACTGTTCCAGGCCGCCGCGTTGATGGCACAACGCGCCTGGGACCAGTTCTGGGCTCGGCGCAATCACCGCGGCCGCCCCGCCGGCCTGCCCTGGACGATATTCTGCTGGCTGCTCACCATGCACTTCGCGATTATCACCATCGTGATCTTCACGGACTTTGAGCACCTCGGCACGCGCCTGTTCCCAGAGGTGCTCCGCAGGCTGTTTTAGCAGAGCCCGATTCGCAACGGCGATTTGCGGCGCGCCGTTCATCTTCGTTGCCGGCCCGAGGAGTTCGTCCTCGCATGCCTTTTTGCATCCGCCTGAAGCTATCGCCATTGTTGCTAAAGCGCCCTGATCAGCTATCATGTACTTGGCAAATCGGGCGGGTAAGGAGTTCGACAATGGCCGAACAGCTTGTCGGCAAAATCACGCATTACTTCGCGAAAGCCGGCGTGGCGGCGATCAAGATAACTGACGGCGAACTGCACATCGGTGATACGATCCACGTCGTTGGCCACACCTCTGATTTCAAGCAGCCGGTCGAGTCGATGCAAGTGAACCATGCACCGGTGGCGGTGGCCAAGCCCGGTGATGAGATCGGGATTAAGGCGGCGGCGCACGCCCGCGAGCACGATCAGGTGTTCAAAGTCTTGCCCGATTAGGCTCCGCTCCACCAACATGCCCTGCACACACGTGCCCCGCCCGCTGTCGCTACGGGTTATGGGACGCGCACCTTCGCTGCGCCGTGAAACTCGCGCAACAAACGTTCCATTTGGCTCTCAATTCTGATAGGCTACGTTGGGATCTGGTCGATGCCGCACTGTCCCGTGATCTGTTCCGGCAACCGGCAGCGCACGAGCCGAAATGGGCGGGGGTTAGGGACAGTTTACGCCCGGCGTCGGGCGCGGAGCGGCTGAGGTCGCCGTTTATCTTTAGGAGGCAAAGATGAAAGCACACCGCCTTCCGTTGTTGCTGGGCCTGAGCGGCCTGGCGCTCTTGGCTGTGACTCCGCCGGCACTGGCCGGCGCGGAGCGCGTCGTCTTGTGCGAAGAATTCACGAGCACCGGCTGAGGCTACTGCACCTACGCCGGTCAGGCGTTTGGCGCCCTGCTCAACAGCTATCCCGACACGTTTGCGGGCAATCAAATCCACGTCGGCGACGCGTACGCCACGACCTGGGGCAGTTCACGCAGCAGCTACTACAGCCTTAGCGGTACTCCCACGGCCTGGTTCGACGGCGTGCTTCAGCGCGTCGGCGGCACATCCGGAATGAGTTACCTCGCACAATACAACGCCCGCCACGCTATCCCCAGCGAGTACACTATACAGGGCTCGGCAGTGCACCTCGGAGGTCAGACTTATCGGATTTCGGCCACCGTGTGTTCGCAGGCCAGCACCGCGCGCACAGTGCGCGTCCAAATGGTTCACGTGCTCGATTATTATCCGGACTCGCCCGACTACTCGCGCAATTGCTTCCGCCAGGCCTCCACTTCCCAGGATATCACGCTTATGCCCGGCGCGTGCGAGCAAGTCGCCCCCTGGGACATTACTTTCGACGCCACAAGCTGGGCGCGCCAGAGCGACATCACAATTCTAATCTGGATTCAAGCTACCAGCGGCCGCGAAGTCTACCAGGCCGAAATAATGAACTGGCCGCTGCTCACCGACTGCAACGGCAATAGCATCCCTGACGAATGCGACGTCGATTGCAGCTCCCCGGGCTGCAGCACCTACCCCGGCTGCGGCGGCTCGCAAGATTGCAACGCCAACGGCGTGCCGGACGAGTGCGAAGCGGACTGCAACCTGAATGGCGTCCCCGACGACTGCGACATCGATCCAACCGACCCGGACGGCGATGGCCTCGTCAGCCCGGACTGCAATGAGAACGGCCGGCCAGACGAGTGCGAAGAGGGCGGCCTGAGCGACTGTAACGGCAACGACGTGCCGGACCTCTGCGACATCCATGCCGGAACCAGCCAGGACTGCAACCAGAATCGTGTACCGGACGAATGCGACATTGCCGCCGGGACCAGCGAGGACTGCCAGGGCACCGGCATTCCCGACGAGTGTGAGATGCTGCCGCCGCCCTTCGCGCAGGCCTACGATTCCTGTTTAGATGCGGAAATCGCCTGCCCGGGCACGGTCCACTCCGGCACAACCGTCGGCGCTACCGTAGATGGCTCCGCAAACTGCGGCTCTTCGAGCAGCACCCCGGACGTGTGGTATTACTACACTCCGCTCGGCAATGGCTTCGCATCCTTCTCGCTGATGGGATCGTCGTACGACACTGTGCTTTCACTGCACAGCAACTGCCCCGGTACAACCAGTAACCAGCTCTTCTGCAATGACGACTACGGCGGAACGCCCCAGTCACACATCCCCCAGTATTTCGTTCAAACCGGACGCACTTATTGGATCCGCATTTCCGGCAAGAACGGCGCCGTGGGTGACTTTGTGTTCACCATGGTCGGCCCGGCCTGCCTGTACACCAAGCCCGATTGCAACCAGGACGGCGTCCTCGACGCCTGCGAGCTCCTGGACTGCGAGCCCACCGACCCCGCTTGCCAGGATTGCAACGAAAACGGCGTGCTGGACGAGTGCGACATCGCCTCCGGCCACTCGGAGGACGCCGATGGCGACGGTCGCCCGGACGAGTGCGCCGCGCCGTGCACGATGGGTGACTCAAATTGCGACGGCGCCGTAAACGTCTTCGATATCGATCCCTTTGTCCTTGCCTTGACCGATCAGCCGGCCTGGGAAGCTGCCTATTCCTGCGGTTATCTCTGCGCCAATGACTGCAATCGCGACGGGTCTGTGAATGTTTTCGATATCGACCCCTTTGTGCAGGCTCTGACGGGCGGCAACTAAGCCCGTCGGGCACGCTTTGTTAAGTGAACGCGCCGGCCGGAGATTACCCACTCCGGCCGGCCGTTTTATTTTGCAGCGCCGCCAACCGCCCCTGCCCCGCGGGTTTCAGCCCGGCGAAACTGGCAGCGGTTTGATCCGGATGTTGCGATACCAAATCCCGCCGCCGTGATCCTGGAAACCGATGTGCCCCGCACGCGGCATATCCTTGTAGGCCGTGCGGAACTTGTTCGGGCTGCCGTCCGGGTTTCGCCCGGCTTCCTTCCAATCATCCAAGTTCATATTAATGATTACCAAGCCGTTCATGACCGCTTGAAGGCGCGGCCCGCGGCACACCAGGCGCAGCGTGTTCCACTCGCCCGCGGGCTTGACGGCGTTCTTGCTGGGCGCAAGGCAGTCGTAAATCGCCCCGCAGTCGTGCTTGTCGACGGCTGCCTTGCCGTACGAGTCGAGCACCTGCAGTTCGATGCCGGTTTGTACGCAATCGTTTATGTCGGCCGTGCGAAAGAAGACGCCGCTGTTGGCGCCTTTATCAATCTTGAACTCGAGGTCCAGAATGAAGTCGCCGAACTGTTGTTCGGTCCAGATATCGCCGCCGCCCCGGCAAGCCAGAACCCCGTCTTCAGCGGCCCAGGCCCCAGGCTTGCAGACCCAGCCGCTCAGGTCCTTTCCGTTAAATAGCGTGATCGCATCCAAGGAGGTTTGGCCGGTTGGGTGCGGAACCGGGGCGGCGTCGGCGCTCAGGTCGCCTAACGCGAACTGGATGCCGGCCAGATAATGCGCCAGAATCTGCGGGTTCCAGAAGATCTCGTCGCGATGCCCGAGCGAACAGTAGAACACGCGCCCTTTGCCGTACTGCCGAACCCAGCTAATCGCAAAATCGTCGTCAGTGCGCTTGATGCCCGGCTGGGCCGGATCGATTTTCGCCGGCTCCAGGCTGAGCAGGACGCGCAGCTTGTCCCGCGAGTACGGGGCGCCGAACTGATAGATTTCGTCGGCGATCACGAAAGGCTTGCCGTCGAAGGCCGCGTTCAACGGGTGGTTCGGTTCGTCCAGCCGAACCGTAACCGGCTCATTCCACGGATGCCCGTCGAAGTAACCGCCCATCATTTCGCCATATTCGGGCCACTTGTAGAAGCAGTCGGTCGCGGCATGACTGCCGATCAGGCCCTTACCGCCTGACACGAAGTCCAGCAGCGACTTCTTGAGCGCTTCGTCGCGCCGCCGGGCCGCTTCCTGCTCCGCCGCCGGGAGCTGTTCGAAATTCGCCGGCAAAAACAGCTCACCGGTGCAGCTCATCAGGCAAACCGCGTCAAAGCCGGCCAGCTTCTCGGGCGTGAACATATCAATGTCATCGCTCTCGACCACGGTGAACGCGCCCGTCTTTTCGCCCAAGATTTTCATGGCCGCGGCGCCGGTGGGGATCGAGTCATGCGGGAACCCACGGCAAAGGGTGAACACCAGCAAAGTACGCGGTTTCTGCGCTTGTGCCGGAGCGTGGCGCGGCGCGGCCTCGCTAATTCTCATCTTCACTTCGTCCTTCACCTCTCCGCCCTGAGCGCGGTAAGCGCTCATGCCCGCCAACAACAGCGAAACCGCGCCAACTAATATGATTCGCACTTGGGATCTCCTGGGCTCATGCGGCAGCCTGGCCCGGACGCGCCCGCAGCCACCACGCAAGCGGCGCTGCTTGAAGCTGCGGCTTCAAGCAGCGGCGCACAGTTGGCACACGCGCCACGGCACTGCCGGAGCGTGCCGAAAATCATACCGATTCACTGGCCCAAGTCGATCTTCAGGCCCTCGACGTGTGAGCCGTCCGGCTGGCGCAAGCGTGCGCACGCCGCCCAGCCGCCGCCGCCATTGACCACCTTCAGCAGCAGTTCGTTGCGGCCCTTCTTCAGCTGGGCGGGCACCTTATCCTGCCCGCGCTCGCAACCGCGCACGCCGGCGAACGTGTGAATCAGTTCCCCATTGAGCCAGACTTTCAGGGCATCGTCGCTGCCAAGCTCAAGCTGAACGTCCTGCGCCCTGGGCGAGTCGATGACCGTGCGTAGATAAGCAACCCGATTCGACCCGGCCATGTTCGCGCACGCGTTCAGGTCCACATACCAAAACTCCGGGCGGTCGGTGGGCATGGTCTGTCTTTGCCAGGTTACGCCGGGAGCGTCCGGCTGCTCAGGCGCAAAGGCGACCTCCAACAGCTCCAGGCAGCCCTTGCCGTCCTGCTCGAACGGCCCGGCTACTTGCCAATCGGTGACGAAGCCCTCGTATTCCTCGGCACGCGCCAGCAGCGTCTTGCCGCGCTCCCGTAGCGCGTCGTCATCCACCGCATCGAGCGCCAGCCAGATGGCTTGACGGGCGCGTTGCCAACCTGCCGGGAGCTGACGTTCGGCCACGCCTAACAGCGCCGCGCCGGCCTCGTTGCGGAGTTGGTCATCGAGGAGGAAGCGCTGCAACACTGAAATGGTGCGCGGCTCCGGCAATTCACCGATCCTCGACAGCAGCAGCTTGCGTTCATCGACCCGGCGCGTGTGCGCGATGCACTTTTCATAGGCGGCCAGCTTGTCCGCCGCGGACAGCTCCTGGTCCGCGCCGACCAGGCGCACGTACGCCCGCAACGCCAGAACGTGATGGCGCAGCTCGCTGCACGCGGCGGCGACTTCGAGAATGTTGGCCGCGGCCGCCGGATCCGGCCAGGTGGACAAAGCGCGGAAAGCCGCTTCGACGACTTCAGATCGCGAATCACCTAACGCCTGCCGGACCGTCTGGAAAGCTTCGGCGCCGCCCAGCTTGCCAAGCACGCGCAGCAACGAGCAGTAGTCTTCCGCGCGCGCCGCCGGCAGCGCCGCCAGAAGCTTCCCGGAGACGGCAACGCGGTCTGGGGCGCGCCGGCATACGGCCGTCAGCGCGCTTTCGCATGCCTCACGCTGCTCGGAATTCTCGAGCTTCGGCAACAGTCGTACCAGCGGATCCAACGCGCTAGACGGCGCGAGTGCCTCGACCGCCCGCAGCGCCGCCAGCCGTACCCCCTCGTCTTCCTTTTCCAGGCAACCACAAATCGCGTCGGCCTGCTCCACGGCGTGCGAATCAGCCAATATTTGCAGCAGCCTGGCCTGTACACGCGGCGGGCTCCCGCTGAGCGCACCGGCAATCTGGGCCGCCGCCTGCTCATCTCGGATATTCGTGAGAGCCCGCTGCGCCGCAGCGCGCAAGTCCCCATCGTCGCTCAGCAGCTTGATGAGCGGCTTGACCGCCGCGGTGCGCCCCAGCGCCGCGGCCGCTTCCACGGCCGCCAGGCGAACCGCCGGCGATTCGTCCTGCAGCGCTTTGAGAACCGCACTAAGAGCGGCGGCGTCGCCACGCTTGCCCAGAATGCCGATAAGAGCGACGCGCCCGGTTTCCGTCGCCTTGGGCAGCCTCTCCAGATATGCCGCGGTTACACCCTCGCCCTGCAGAGAAATGGCGATGTTCGTGGCCGTGGCGCGAACCTCGGCGTCTTCATCCGCCAGGAACGAGAGCACCAAGTCAATCGATTTCACGCCGGCGGCGCTGGAGAGTGCGGCGCTGCGAATATGAGGATCCGCGCTTTGCAGTTCTGCCGTCAGAGCGGCTTCGGCCTCCGGCTCGCCTTCCTCGGCCGCGTGCGCCGACGTGCGGAACAGCAGAGCGTCCAACTGTGACCGTTCATAGTGTGTCTGGCATTCGAACTTGCGGGCCGCTTCCCGAAACGCCGGCGAGTCCATGTTGGCGAGCGCTGGTAAAGCCGCTAATTGAATTCCGCGGTCCGGCCCGTTGGCGTCTTCCGCGAGCCGGTCAGCCGAATCGGAATCGCGGAGCACTCCCAGGGCCTGAATAATCGCAATACGGCACGGCCCTTGCGCCTCGGAATAAGCCGCGCGCAAAGCCGCCCGCGCCGCATCTGAGCCGATCGTAACCAGAGCCTGGGCCGCGAAGTCATAAACCTCGGCGTCCAGCAAAAGTTTCCCCAATGTTGGAACCGCGCTGTCGTCGCCAACAAGCTGAAGCTGGCGAATGAGGAACGCCTTCACCCCCGGCTGTCGATCTTTGGACAGCGCCGCGGTGAGCACCTCGATGTACGCGGCGCGCTGCGCCGGCGTGCCGCTGCTGCCGGTGTACCAAGCCAGACCTTCGAGGGCCATGCGCGGCTTGGTGTCATCCCCGGCGCCCGCCTCGACCAGCATATCGCACAAGGTCGCCCAGTCCGACGGCGGCAGCTCGGCCAGTGCTTTGCCCAGCACGTCCGGCTTGGCCGCGCCGTGAAAGTCGATCCTGCGCAAGAGCCGATCCAGTTCCGCGCTCGGTCCCGGCGCCGCCGTCGCACCCGCTGCGGGCGCCGCCATCGCAAAGGCCGCAAGCGCCGCCACCATCGCGCACTGAAGCAGTTTGCGGCACACTCGCCAGAAACGGCCAAACGCGGGTGCCATGCCTAAGCTGTAAGCGCAGGCATGCCCCTGGCTAATAACGTCAGATTGGGGGCAACCGATTAGCACATGCCCGCGCTTAGAGCTTGGGCATGGCACCCTCACTGTTGGCACCCTCACTGTTGGCACCCTCACTGCTGGCACCCTCACTGCTGCCGCCCTCACTGCTGGCACCGTCGTCACGCGCGCCAGTCGGCACGAATCGGGCTTTATCATCTTTGCCTCTCCTACAGATGCCACGGGGCGCGCATCGGGACTTCGATGAGACGATTGGCCTGCTCGTCGCCGATAAACCGCTCCTGGTCCGGGTCCCACCTCAGCGGCCGCCCCAGACGGATCGCGATCGAAGCCAGGTTGAGCAATGTACACGAGCGGTGCGCCACTTCTTCGTTACCGCCGGCCTTCTGCCGCGTCTTAACCGCCGTTTCAAAGTCGATCAGCGGCGGCGGGTCCGGCACACGTTCGAGCTGTTCGAACAAGCCGGGCGGATCGGTGCGGTAGTTCCGGTAGACTTTGCCCTTCGGCCCTTCAATCAGCGGCAGGCCCGGCGGCTCAGGCGAGCCCCATTCGCCGCTGTTCATGTAGATCGTGTCGCCATCCGCGTACTTCAGCGTTACCGACTCCCAAACTCCGACTGCGTCGGGATGCGGCGGCCAAGGGGCCACGGCCGAAACCTCGACCGGGCCGGTGTGATCCTTACCCAGGAAGTACTGCACCGGGTCAAGATAGTGCTGGCCCATGTCGGTCAGTCCGCCGCCGTCGTAGTCCCAGTAACCCCGGAAGCTCTGGTGCACCCGGTGCGGGTGATACGGCTTGCGGGGCGCCGGGCCGAGCCACATGTCGTAGTCGAGCTCCGCCGGCACGGGCTCCGGCGTCAGGTTGGTCCGCCCGCTCCATTCCTGGAGCTTCCAGTTGAAGCCCTGCCCCGCCCCAACCCGCACCAGCAACGGCTTGCCCAGCAGCCCGCTGTCGACCAGCTTGCGCAGCAGCTTCGTCGCACCGTAGTCGTAGTACTGCTCGAAGCGAAAATGCGTGTTGATCTGCAGGATGCGCCCGTAGCGCTTGACCGTTTCAACGTACGCCCGGCCCTCCGCGACCGTGTGTGAAAACGGCTTCTCCGTCAGAATGTCAAAGCCGGCCTGGGCCGCGGCAACGCCCATCACGGCGTGCCAGTGCGGCGGAGTCGCGATGTGGATCGTGTCGATGTCGGTACGATCCAGCACCCGCCGCCAGTCGCTGTAAGCCTCACAACTGCGCCCCGCCTTGGCCATGGCGGCCGCCAGGTGATTCTTATCCACGTCGCAGACCGCCAACGTCTGCGGCGGTTGTCCCTCGACGTTTTCGGTCACATGGCCGGCCATGCCCATTCCCCCGACCCCGATGACGGCGCGCGTCAGCACCTCGCTCGGCGGCGTGTACCCGCGTCCGCCGAGCACGTGCCGCGGCACGATATAGAACACCGCCCCGGCCTTGACCGCGGTTCCGAGCAGTTTGCGCCTGGTGAGTCTGATCGGGCGTGGCATGCGTCTCACCTCTCCGGAGTTTCCATTTCTCAGTCGTCAGTTTGTCGGTTGACTGATAATCGAGCGTGCGTCTCGCCTCTACGTTAGGCGGCAACGCGCACGACAATCATAGCGCCCGCCGCGGCCGTAGCCTAGGAGCGTGACAGGGAGATTGCGGGATCGAGAGATCGGGGGGAGACAAAACCACAACGCGCCTTGTGAGTTCGGATCAGCCAGCCAGAGGGCGCATAACGCGAATTTCAAACCGGCTGCATCGCCCACTGCGGCTCACGCCCGAATGTCTCCAACCGCGGCCCCGGCGGCGAGTCCAGGCAGAGCATGCCGGTGATCCGCGAATGACGGCGGCAGTAGTTGGCCACTTCGCTCGGCGACAAAATCATGAACGCGGTCGAAAACGCGTCTGCCTCGGCAGCCGTGGCCGCGATCGCCCACGCCCCCAGCGCGCCGGTGTTGGGCGGCCGCCCGGTTTGCGGATCAATAATGTGCTCGCCGTGCAGCAGCATGCCGGAGCCGCTGAAGGCCTGGTCGCGCAGGTAGAACCGCGCCAGACTGCTCTCCGGCTGGCGCGGGTCGCGGACGGCCACCGTCCAGCCCGGCTCGCCACCCGGCGCGCCCAGGGCGAACGTCGTACTCTGACCGGCGTGCACCAGCGCGGCCGTGATCTTCCAGTCACGCAGCACGGCTACGGCCTGGTCGACGCCATAACCCTTGCCTATTCCGCCCAGATCGAGCAACACCGATTCCGAAAGCGCCGTCACCGTCCGGTTCTCTTCGTCCACCCCGATGCGCGGCACGCGCCGCGCGGGAACCCGATGCGGGCCCGGCCCCAGCAGGCTGCCGATCGTTACATCAAACGCCCCGTGCGTGGCCGCACCAACTTGGGCCGCGATTTCCAGGCAGGTGAACGCGTCGGGCCCGATACGCACGGACTGGCCCGGCGCAAGCGCGTTGATGCGGGCAATGTCGCTGGTGGGAACGTAACGGCTCAGTTCGCGCTCGACCCTATCAACCTCCCCAAAAGCGGCCTGCGCAGCCTGGCCGGCGTAGCGCTCATCGTCGCCCACTACGAATATTCCCCAGCCGCAGTTCATCGCGCGATGCTCGAACACGTGAACCGGATCGGCGAGAAACGGCGAGGTGCCGGTTTGCGGGTCGGCGCCCATCGCAAAACTCATTCGCGTTCTCTCACTGGCCCAGGCGCGAGGTGCTCTTGCCGGCGAGCAAACTCTTGCCACAACTCGCGCTCGACATACGTCACCAATTGTATATCGGGCCGTAGACCGTAGAAGCTGATTTTGTAGTCGTTTTCAAAGCCGGCCGGCAGGCTCGCCGCCAGGTCGCCGGCGACGATCACCACTGGAGCGTCCAGATCCGCCGGCGGCGCTTCCCAGTAGCCGACGCGCTCGAAACCCCGCAAATACCACGGCAGCGGCCAAGCATCCTCAGCAATCACCTTGACCAGCATGCGGTGCCCATCCGGATGCACGTCGGCCAGTTTTTCGAGGTAAGCTGACAAGTACTTCACGTCCCCCAGCGGATGAGCGTAAACGTAAGGATTGCGGTAATCGACGAAGAACCGGAAATTGGCCCGCTGCGCCTGCCAGCCCAGGTGCGCAGCCCCCGCCAGCAGAATCACACCGGCCACCGCTTTTGCCGGCCAAGGCCTGATCCAGGCGATGATCCCCACCGCACCGAGCCCGGCCAGCACGATCAGCGGCTGCACGAATTGCACGGCGCACCACGGCGTCTTATACGGAATAACTGAGTAGACGACCGTCATCAGCACCGCGTATACCGCGATGAATCGCACCAGCCCCAGCCGCCGCGGCTGGTCCGAGAACCCCGCACCGGTCACGGCCACGCCGATGTAGTCGGCCTGTTCCTGGGTGAG
>ENA-UOUL01001974-UOUL01001974.1-bioreactor-metagenome-genome-assembly--contig:-NODE-1974-length-25915-cov-6.533749_pt1 | contig 25915 bp, 21 predicted proteins | sample MGYA00249838_ERZ747220 | MGnify/ENA primary metagenome ERZ747220 (study PRJEB28778, sample SAMN05720191) | bioreactor metagenome | isolation source: Anaerobic biogas reactor | place: USA:Washington...
CGCCGGATAATAGTCGCACTACATCTCGTCGCAGTACTGTCACCAGCCGGGGCCAGGCGCTCAGGCTGATCGTTCTGTTGGCCGTCGCCATCGCCCTGGTGGGCGCGTTGGGCTCCGCCGGCAGCTCGGCCGGCCAGGTGGAGGACGAGTCGGCCAACCAACTAGCGCAGGCTTACGGATACGCCCCCTATTCGCAGCGCTGGCGCTTTGGCATCAACTATGCCCAAGAGTTCGGCGGCAGCATCACCAACTTTGACGTGGCGCAACTGGGCGCCGGTTGGTACCACAACTGGTCGATGCGTTACTCGCCCCAGCACCCCGACAATATGGAGTTCGTCCAGCTTATCCGCGTCAAGGACTTTCCCGTGGCCAATCCCAGCGCTTACGATTGGGCCACTTTGGAGGGCTACGTCGCCGCCAACCCCGGCTCGCTGTGGCAGATCGGCAACGAGCCCGACGGCGACCGCTGGGCCTCGTGCGATAACCGCACCCCCACAGACTATGCCGTGATCTTCAAGCTGTTCCACGATCGCATCAAGGCGGTGGACCCCACGGCCCTGATCGCCAACGGGCCCGCCGAGGACCTCGCCCTGACCGTCAACACGCAGCCCGCGATGCTGCTCGCCGGCTACGCCTGTTACCTCGCCTGGCGCGCCGCCGGTGGTCCGGCCGCCGACCTCGTGGCGGGCCACAGCCTGGGCGAGTACACCGCGCTGGTCGCCGCCGGCGCGATCGAGCCGGCCGATGCGGTGCCGCTGGTGCGCCTGCGCGCCGCCGCCATGCAGGAGGCCGTGCCCGTCGGCACGGGCGCCATGGCGGCCGTGCTCGGCCTCGAGGACGAGGCCGTGGCCCAGGCCTGCGCTCGCGCCGCCGAGGCCGTCCCCGGCGAGGTCGTCGAGCCCGTCAACTTCAATGCGCCGGCCCAGGTCGTCATTGCCGGACACAAGGCGGCGGTCGAGCGTGCCTGCCAGGCGGCCAAGGAGGCGGGCGCCAAGCGCGCGATGCCCCTGTCGGTGTCGGCACCGTTCCACAGCAGCCTGCTGCGTCCCGCGGGGGAGCGCCTCGCGCGGCCCTGGCCGACGTCCCCATCAAGTCGCCGTCGGTCGCGCTGGTCAACAACGTCGAGAACGGCTTCGACATCAAGATCACGACCAGCACCGACGGGGTCTTCCCCTTCCTGACCAAGCAAGATATCACCGGCAAGACCGAGCTCAAGGCCGGCGTCATGGAAATCTCCGTGACCAATTATCTGACCGACCGGATGCTCGGGCCGCATTACCAATTGGACAAGATCTACATCAACGAGATCCCGGCCCGGCTGGAGATGCTCGGTCAAGGCAAGCTGGATATCGCCGTCATTCCGGAGCCGATGGCCTCCCAGGGCGAATTGAACGGCCTTATCAAGCAGCTGTTCCCAAGCGACGACGCCTTCTCCCCGGAGGTGATGGTCTTCACCGGCAAGGCCATCCAGGAAAAACGCGCCGCGCTTGAGCGCTTCCACCAGGCCTATAACCAGGCGGTGGCCGCGATCAACGCCGACGACCGCGCGGCCCGCGAGATCCTGGTCAGCACCCTCAAGCTGGACAGCCGCGTCACGGACAAGATCATCCTGCCCGATTACCACCTGGCCCGTGTGCCGGACGCGGCTTACCTGGAGCAAATCATGGCCTGGAACGAACAGGTGTTGGGCAAAAAGACCAGCCTTAGCTACGACCAGCTGGTCGACAGCTCGTTTTTGGACTGACATGATCACGGTGTCGCATGTCTCGGTCGCCTATGGTGACGAAGCCGCCCTGCAGGATGTGTCGCTCGAGGTCGGCCGCGGGGCCACGTGTGCGATTATCGGCGCATCGGGCTGCGGCAAGACGACGCTGCTTTACGCCCTGGCCGGCCTGATCCAGCCGGCTGCAGGCCGGATATCCATCGACGGGAAGCCGCTGGAACGCGTGCGCGCCCGAACCAGTCTCATTTTGCAGGACTACGGCCTGCTGCCCTGGAAGACAGCCCGCGACAACCTGGCCTTTCCGCTCAGGTCCCGCGGCATGACGGCCGCCGACAGCCGGGCCCTGGCCGACCGGACGCTGCAGAGCCTGGGCATTTTGGATCAGGCCGACAAGTTTCCCGGCGCGCTCTCCGGCGGCCAGCGCCAGCGCGTGGCCATCGGGCGGGCCCTGGTGCTGGAGCCGGACCTGCTCCTGATGGACGAGGCATCGTCCGCCCTGGACGCCATCACCCGCGAACACATCCAGAAGCTGGTCCTTCAGATCTGGCAGCAGAACCAGCTGACCTTGCTGCTGGTCACGCACAGCATCGAGGAAGCGCTCTTTTTAGGCCAGACCGTTCTGGTCATGGGCCGCGGCCGGATTGCCGCGACGATTGCCAACCCCTGGTTCGGTCAGGAGACCGCCGCCGATCCGGCCGGGCGCGCGCTATTGGCCCAAACCATCCGGAGGCAGCTTCATGAAGCCGATTGACAAGCGCTGGATCCGTTTGCTCGACCGGCCGGTCAGCCGGACGCTCTATGCTGTGGCCTGCGTGCTGCTCCTCTGGCTGGGGCTGCATGTCGCGCTCGGAGCCCGGCTGATCCCGTCCCCGGGACAGACGCTGATCCGCTTCTTGACCCATTTCCCCGACGTGCTCAGCCGCCACCTGCTGGCCAGCCTGATCCGGATCCTGGCCGCCCTGAGCGCGTCGCTGCTTGCCGGGGGCGCGATCGGGCTTTGGATTGGATTGAACAGGCGGGCCGACCAGCTGGTCACGCCGGTCGTCTACCTTTTGTATCCCTTGCCCAAGATCGCCTTCCTGCCGATCCTGATGGTCCTGTTCGGCCTGGGCGACGCACCCAAGGTCTTCCTGATTTTCCTGGTCGTGGTCTTCCAGATCGTCATTGCCGCCCGGGACGGTGTGCGCGAGATCCCGCAGCCGCTGTTCCACTCGGTGCTGTCGCTCGGTCTTAGCCGCAAAGACCTCTACCGTCATCTGGTCCTGCCGGCGGTCTTGCCGCGGATCATGACCGCGCTTCGGATTAGCATCGGGATCAGCATCTCGGTCTTGTTTTTCGCCGAGAGCTTCGCCACGACCTACGGAATCGGCTACTTTATCATGAACAGCTGGCTGCTGGTCAATTATGTCGATATGTTCAGCGGCATCCTGGGGCTCAGCCTGCTTGGCTTGGGGCTTTTCAGCCTGCTCGACCTGGCGGAGCGCCGGCTTTGCCGCTGGACCCGGGCCGGCAAACCGGAAGGAGGACGCTGACATGGCGGAACCGCTCCTGACCGACCGCCTGGACGACCTGGCCAGCCAGGCGGAAAAACGCGGCTGGCTGACCCATACCGGATTCCTGACCCCGGCGGAGCAGCAGACGGCCGCGGCCTGGCTGAAGAAAAGGAAGGTTGTCCACCATTTTACAGGCGGTTACCCCGGTGCCGAACGCCAGGTTTGCCTGCTGTTGCCGACCGGCAGCGATCCGGCGGTCGATGCGGTCGACCTTGCCGATATCCTGGCTGCCTTGCGGATCGACGTGCCGGCAGGCAGCCCGCCGCTTGGGCACCGCGACTATCTGGGCAGCTTGCTCGGCCTGGGCCTGCGCCGCGACCAGCTGGGCGATATTCTGGTCGGGGATTGTGGGGCATCCGTTCTCGCCCTCCAGAACGCCGCGGCCATCATCCGCAGCCAGCTGGAGCGGGTCGGCGCCCAGCCGGTGCGCGTGAGCGACATGGATCTGGCCGCGATCGAGATTCCGGACCGGCCGGTGACCCTGGTCCGGATGACCGCGGCTTCATTGCGTCTGGACCGGATCGCCGCAGACGGATTCGGCGTGTCACGGACGCGCATGGCGGAGCTGATCCGTACGGGAATCGTGTCCGTCAACTGGCAGGAGGAAAAACGACCCGACCGCGAGGTGCCGATCGGCTCGGTGATTTCGGTGCGGGGACTCGGTCGGATCCGGCTGCAGGCAGACGAAGGCCTGTCGCGCAAAGGCCGCCACAGGCTCTTGATCGAACGTTATCAGGAACGCTGAACGCCCGTTGCTGGCTGCACCGCTGACTCCGTGCGCTGCTGTTCAGCCAGGCGCAGGCGCACTTCCTTGAGCAGGGAAATGCAGAGCGGCAGGGCGATCAGCAACGACAGGACATCGGCGGCGGCCTGGGCTGCGGCCAGCCCGTTCTCCTGGAACAGGGCCGGCAGCAGCAGGACCATCGGGATGAAGCAGATGCCCTGGCGGCTGATGCTGAGGATCGCCGCGCCGCGGGCTTTGCCCAGGCTGGCGTAGCTCATGTTGACGATGATCACCCAGGCATGGATCGGCAGCGTCAGGCACTGCAGGCGGATGCACAACAAACCGGTGGTCAGCATGGCCGCATCCTCGGTTGTGAACAACCCCATGACCTGGGGCGCGAAGATCGCCAGGAACAAGCCCAGCACGGCAGCTCCGCCGGCACCCGTTACAGAAGAGAACCAGAACGCGTCGCGAACACGGTCAAAGCGTTTCGCTCCCCAGTTGAAGCCGGCAACCGGCTGGTAGCCCTGTCCGAAGCCAAGCACGATCGCGTTGACAAACATCATGACGCGGTTGGCGACCGAAATGGCGGCCAGCGCCGAATTGGAAAACTGGCCGGCCAGGTTGTTCAATATGATGGTCGAGACCGCGACCAGGCCGATCCGGATCAGGGTCGGCGAGCCCATCTTGGTGACCTCGGTCACGATGTCGCGCGAATAGGCGATGTTGCGAAAGCTAAGGTGCAGCAGGCTTTTCCTACGCAGGTAAGGCGACACCAGGATCATGAAGCTGACGAACTTGGAGATGGCCGTCGCCGCCGCCGCGCCCTTGATGCCCCAGCCGAAGACAAAGATGAAGAGCGGGTCAAGCCCGATGTTCAGGATCGCGCCCGAAACCATGCCGATCATGGAATAGACCGCGCTGCCTTCTGAGCGGAGACACTGGTTCATGACGAAATTGGCCGCCATGAACGGAGCGGCATAGAGGATGAAGCTGGCGTAATCTTTGGAATAGGGAATGACCGAACCCGTCGCGCCGAGCAGCCGGACCAGCGGGTCCATGAAGATGAAGCCAAAGGTCATCACGGTCGTCCCGGTCAGAAAGGCGGTGAAAAAAGCCGTCGAGAGGACCTGCGAGGCCTTTCGATCCTGCCGGGCGCCCAGAAGCCGGGCGATGTAGCTGTTGGCGCCGACCGCCAGGAACGAGCCGGCGGTCATGATGATGTTGTCCAGTGAGAAATTGACCCCGACAGCCGCCGCGGCGTCCGTGCCCAGCGAGCTGACAAAATACGTGTCGGCCAGGCTGTACAGGGACGTGATCATCATGCTGATGATCGTCGGGATCGCCATGCGCGGAATGATGCGATGGAGCGGTTCGTTCAGCAGCAGGTCACGCCGGTCCTCTTTGGCAATCATGAGAGCAGGTGCCAAATTTGTCACGCCTCCTCACCGATAACAGGTGCATTCAAGCATTATAGGCCTGCCGAAGGACAGCGTCAAACCGGATCCGGATCCAGCAGGGCTTTAAGGTCCGCCAGCTCGATCTGCCCTTCGACATGGCCGGCGGACGCGTTGATGACCTGGTCGAACAGAAGTTTCTTGCGCTCCTGCAGCAGCGCCATCTTCTCTTCGATCGTGCTTTGGGTGATCAGGCGGTAGATGGACACGGTTCTGCGCTGCCCGATGCGGTGGACGCGGTCCGCAGCCTGGTCTTCCACCATCGGGTTCCACCAGGGGTCGAACAGGATGACGGTGTCGGCGGCGGTTAGGTTAAGGCCGAATCCGCCGGCCTTGAGGCTGATCAGGAACACGGGCACCTGGCTGTCGGTGTTGAAGCGCTGGACAACCTGCTGCCGGTCCCGGGTCTGGCCGTCCAGGTAGCAATAGGCGATCTGGCGTTCCAAAAGGTGCCTGCGGATGATTGCCAGCATCTGGGTAAACTGGCTGAAGACCAGCACCTTGTGTCCATTGGCCAGCAGATCATGCAGCATCTCCTCGAAGCGCGCCAGTTTCCCCGAGACACCGTGCTGGGTCAGGTAGGCGTCGTGGAGAAGGCCGGGGTGGTTGCAGATCTGGCGCAGGCGCGTCAGACCGGCCAGGATCGCCATGCGCGACTGAGCCAGGCCGTGCTGCTGGATCGACTGGTTCATGTCCCTGCGGATCTGTTCCAAGGTCTGCTGGTACAAGGCCAGCTGGTTCTGCGTCAGAGGAACGGTGCAGGTCTCCTCGATTTTCGCAGGCAGTTCGGGCAGGACATCCTGCTTGACGCGCCGGAGGATGAACGGCTTGATGCGGCCTTGCAGCTTGCTCCGGTCCGTATTCTCGTATTCAACCGCAAAGGCGTCCCGCGGTCCGAGGTAGCCCGGCAGAACGAAATCGAACAGGGACCACAGTTCACTCAGCTTGTTTTCCAGCGGGGTTCCTGTCAAGGCGATGCGCTGACTGGCTTTGAGATGCTTGACATGACGGGCCAGGTGCGTATCCGGGTTCTTGATCATCTGGGCTTCGTCGAGAATGCAGCAGTCGAATTCGAGCTTGTGGTACGCCTCAATGTCCCGCTGGACCAGCGGATAGGACGTGATCAGAAGGTCGAAGGCGTCGGCCTGGCGGAGCAGATGCCGCCGGTATGGCTGGTCGCCTTGGATCAGAACCGCCTTCAGTTCGGGGACAAAGCGCCGGGCCTCGGAGAGCCAGTTGAACATCAGGGTTTTGGGACAGACGATCAGGGAGGGGCGGGAACGCGGGCACGAAGCCAGACAGGCCAGCACCTGCAAGGTTTTGCCAAGGCCCATTTCGTCGGCCAGGATACCGCCCAGGCGGTACTGCCCCAGGAACTGCAGCCAGTGCACGCCCTGGCGCTGGTAGGGGCGCAGCAGATCGTTGAGCGGACCGGGGACCGCGCCGGCAGGTGTCATGGCTAAACCGGAACGCAGGGCGGCAAAGGTGGCGTCGAAACGGGCCGAGGCTGTTTCGCTGCCCGCCATGACCAGTGCGGCGATATGCGCCGGGTCGGAGGCGTAGCCGTCGTCGGCCTGGCGCAGCCGCGACAGCAGTTCGAGGAGGCGGCCGAGCTGGGCCTTGTTGGCCGCTTCGATAAATTGCCCGTTGACCAGCAGCCATTTTTGCTGTCCGTCCAGGTAAGCCTGCAGTTGCTCCGGGTCGATACCCGCCTGGTCGCAGTGAAACGCAAGATCGAAAGATAGCAGATCGGATCCGCCGGGCCGCAGGTTATTGAAATCAGCGCTGATCGTTTTTTTCTTCGGCACGATTTTCTCAAACGCCTGGTCGTAGAGCACATGCCAGCCGGATGGCATCGCCGGTAAAAGCTGCTCTACCAGCAGCGGCAGATCCGTGATTGCGTCAAAGGTCAGGCAGCCGACCATCTCCTGCTGCTGCCGGGACCATGGCCGGAAAAAGGCGACGACCTCACGCTCGGCCGAACGGTCGCGCAGCACGGCCATACGGTCCGCCGCCTGGCTGCTGACGCTGATGTCGTCGGGGTCAAGCGGATTGACGCTCATGATTTTCTGGCCGGCTCTGTTGCGCTTGATCAGTCGGGGGAAGACCAGGATGCGGTCGTTTTGCTTCTGGTAGCGAAACAGGATATGGACGTCCGTCGTCAGGTGATCGACGCTTGCGTCTTGCAGATGGGACGAAACGGCCAGCAACCGGCGCAGCTTGCTGTCGCCCTTTTCACTGAGCGTGCGTAAAAGCAAAGCGACCGCATGCCGGCAAGGTCCCGGCTGCGTATGCGGGCAGCTGCATTGCCAGTCGAGCAACCGGTCGGCCTGACTGGACAGGATCAGCCGGACGATGTACGAGTCGGCGGCATGGACGGCAGCATGGACGGCATGGTTGCCGCCAGGTGCCGATTCGAATGCAAGCGGCCCGACCCTGCCGTTGCGGTAGTAGGCTTTGCCGCGAATCCACTCAGATGTGCCCGTCTGCCCGGCGAGAGCTTCAATGCTGATGGCATCCCTTACCTGGTCCATGTCGTCTCCTTTTTATAAGCAACAGCCTGATTGTATCACACCTGCAAGAGGCGTTTCAGCTGTGGCACCAGATTGCCGTTTGTGCTATATTGGACTGGAAAAATATCGGGAACGAGGGCATCTTTATGAATGGCAACGGATCGAACAACGACAATCTGACCGCCTTGAACGCGGCCGTCAACGGCATTGCGAAAAGCTGGCATATCCTGAAGCAAACCGACAAGACCTGGAACGTCAAGAACGCCCAGCAGCAACTCGAAAAAATCAGGCCCCTTATCCAGGGACTCGCCAACACGTGGCAGGCTGCCGAAGATGATTTGACCGCCCAGTCCGACCAGATCTGCCAGATGCTGCAAAACGACGATTATGTCCTGTCGCTGGAACAGGAGCTGCGTGCGGCCGGTGTACAGTTCAGCGGCAGTTTTCCCTCATATATGCTGCCGCCGTTCAAGCTGAACATCAGCCTGGACACCTACGAGGCCAGGTTGTCGCTGGGCCGCAAGAACGAGCGGACCTCCGACCTCAACCCGCAGCGGCTGGCCAAGTGGGTGGGCGTGCGCTACAAGAAGGTGCTGGCGCGCAAGTTCAACGCGACCGCCTTCATGAAGGATCTGATCGAGGCCTACCGGCTGGCCAACCAGCTGAAGTACCACGACAAGAAGATGGTCTGGGGCCGCGCGGTGCCGATTACGGACTTGTACGACCTGCTGACGGTCAAGGCCGCCGCCCGCCAGGATTACCCCAAGCAGTTTTTTGTCTTTGACCTCGGCTTGTTCAAGGAAAGCGCCGCGCTGGAGCTGGACCGCTACCGGTTTGAACTGGGCTTCGCCCGCAATCCGACCCGGGCGATGACCGTTGTGGACAGCTCCGGCCGAGAAAGCCATATCAGCAGCCTGACGATTTACTGTGATGAGGGAGACGATGCCTGATGGCACTGGTTGTCGAAGATCTGATCAATTTGCGTAACGGGGCGGCCCCGGTCAACCTGGACCTGGTTCGCGACATGACGCTGGGCACCGACGCATGGCTGGACCGGTTCGTCCCCTACTACCTGGACCAGTTCATCCCATCCGGCGGCAGCAAGGTCAAGGTGCTGCTGGGAAACGAAGGCAGCGGCAAGTCACACCTGCTGCGCTATATCCAGCAGTCCGCCCAGGCCAGGCACTACACAGCGGTTTACCTGTCGGCGCGCACGGCCGGACCCAAGCTGTGCGACGTGCCGAACCTGTACCGCCTGATCGCCGGCACGATCGACATGGATCAGCTGATCACCGGACTGAGCCGGAAGGTCGCCGAATCGCTTGGCTACGGCGCGACCATTTACAGCGGCCGGGACAAGCTGCTGCCCTATGTCATGGAAGAAGGCTACGGCGCGCCGGACTCGGCCCGGGAAATCCGGATGGCCACCGCCCGGCTGCTCAAGAACGCCGACCTGAGCCCGGCCTGCTTTACCTGCGCGTTCACGCTGCTCAAGGACCGCCTGATCAGCGACGATCCCGAGGGCGCCCGCGCAGCCCTGCGCTGGTTTCGGGGCGAAAAGCTGGAGCGCTTCGAACGGCGGGATTCCGGCCTTTTCGAAACGCTGCAGAAGGCCACCGCGCGGCGCTGGCTGGATTCACTCCTGAAACTAATCGTCCTGTCCGGCCAGCAGGGGCTGGCGGTCCTGATCGATGACCTCGATGTGCTTTACGAGCGTTCGCCGGAGACCGGCCGCTTCCTCTACACCCCGGCCAACATCAAGGACACGTACGAGCTGTTCCGGCAGCTGATCGACGATGCCGACCTGCTTCAGAACTTCCTGCTGGTGCTGGCCGGCCGGCGCGCCATGCTTGACGACGACCGCAGGGGGTTCAAGAGCTACGAGGCGCTGTGGATGCGCCTGCAGACCGGCCTGGTGCCGTCAGGCCGCTTCAATCCGCTCTGCGACATCGTCGACACCGACGAACACCTGAAGGCGCTCGGCGATGATTTCCCAGCCAGGCTTTCCAGCCACCTGGGCACGGTGTTCAGCCAGTACGGGCTGAAGAAGAAACCGCGCGACCCGGCCTTGGACACGCTGCCGCCCCAGGCACTGAAATCGGTCGTGATCAACAATGTGTTTTCGGCCGACGAAGCGCAGACCGGAGGTGTCCAATGAATAACCGTGAGGCTATCTTTGTCATCGAGTCGCTGCGCTCCGGCATCCCGACACGCCGCGCGACGCGCCTGCTGCCGGATATCCGCGAAGCGGTCTCATCGCGCATCCTCGAAGACCTGACCCGTTTCGCCGACGGCACGACGATGCCCGGGCGCCTGATCTGGGGCCAGTACGGCCAGGGCAAGACACATGCCCTGACGACGATCGAGCATCTGGCGCTGGACCACAATTTTGCCGTCAGCCGGATTTCGCTCAGCCGCGAAGTCTCCTGCCATAACCTGATGCACTTTTTCAGCCAGATCGCCCCGCGCGTCAAGACGCCCAATTCGACGCTGGAGGGCATCCAGCACTATATGAATCAGCTGCAGCCGGCGGAAATCGGCCAGTCTGTCTTGTTCGAGAGCGACCGCTATGCCAACGCGCTGCCGCTGCAGGTGCTGGATGATTACTACTACGCCGAAGGGGAGGACAAGGAGAAGCTCTACGGCGACCTGATGGGCGTGCGGGTACCGGTCGGCGAGCTGGGCCGGATCCACCGGTCGATCAAGGGCACGGCGATCCCCCGCTTCAAATTCAAGGTGACCGAACATGCGTCCGCCTATTTCGGCCTGCTGGCCGACCTGATCCAGCTGTGCGGTTTCGAGGGCTGGGTCATCCTGATCGACGAAGTCGAGCTGATCGGCCGGCTGGGCAAGCTGTCCCGCTACAAGGCGTACAAGAATCTCAGCTGGCTGCTCAACTGGCAGGGGACGATGCCGTATCCCATCTACACGGTGGCCGCGGCGGCGACCCGCCTGCAGGACGACCTGTGGTACGGCAAAACGAACGACGACCGCACGGTCATGCCGGAACTGGCCCAGGAGCGTTACGGCGACGAGGCCGCCTGGACCATGACCCGTTTCTTCAGCCGGGCGATTGACGAAAATGCCTTGAAAATCCTGCCGGCCCAGGAAAAAGACCTGCTTTTACTGCTGGACACTGTCTCCCAGCTGCATGGCGAAGCCTATCAATGGAACGCCGTCCTGGACAGCGCCAGCCTGATCCGCGATCTGGGCGCCCAGCCTGTGCGGACCTACATCCGGGCAGCCTTGGAATACCTGGATCTGGAATACCTGTACGGACAGGCCCAGGTGCCCCAGACGGAGCAGCTGCTGGAAGCCGATCTTGCCGAAACCGAAGAAGAGCCAATCGGCGAGAGTCCGGACGACGAAACCTGATTTGCGCTCAGAGCTCTTTTAACTGCCCCAGCCATTTCTGCAGGCGGGGGCGGTTAAAGCGCTGGGCGACAATGCAGGGCAGGTTGACGGCCAGGGCATAGACGATCATGAAAACGCCGACAGACGGCGGATTCCAGAGGAAGAACAGCAGGGCGAACGGTATGGTGAGCCAGTGTGTCCACTCGGCCCGCCGCGATTCGCGGATAAACGCCGCCAGGTAGGCCGGATCGGTCGCCTGGAGGTGTTTTTTTGCAAATCCCTTTTTAAATAATGCGCCGCCGTCGGGTAAAAAGGCTTTCCAGCGGCGGACAGCGCATCGTTTTTGCCAGAACAGCCCGCCCTGTTCCCAGTCTCGGGTCCGGTAAAGCCAGCTGTCCTTTTCGAACGGGCGGTCCGGCCGGTGCAGGGCGATGACCGAGATCCCGATATGGATCACGAGCCAGGCGGCAAAGTCGATCAGGATGGTCCAGAAAACGGGTAAATCGATCATGCGCATCATCCCTCCTCCGGCTATACCTTGATCCGGCGTCCCTTCCAGGTCACGACGTGCAGCACCCGAGTCAGGAGAAGCGACCAGAGGAAGACCAGCGTGAAGAAGGTCAGGAAAACCGGGAAGAGCAGCAGCGGCCAGCGCCAAAAGCGGCCGCAAAGCCGGGCCATGCGGATGAACAGCAGCGCATAGAGCAAGGTGGCAAAACAGGCGGCCGCCAGCACGAGCGGCGAACCGCCGATGGCCTTGATAAAGACGGTCAGACATGAAAATCCGGCACAGATCCAAAGGATGATCAGGGCAAAAACCAACGGATGCGTGGCGGCGGCACCGGAGCACATGTTCTTGCTCCAGCCCTCCCAGAGCGAGCGCAGCCCCTCCGGGTACATGCGAAAGGTCAACACGCCCCGGCCGCCCCGGCAATGTGCCGGCAGCCCGGCTTTTTGCAGCGACCGGCCCAGGGCCAAATCATCCATCACCTGGTCATGGATTGCCTGGTGACCGCCGACCTCGAAATAGTCTTGCCGGTTGCACAGCAGGCAAGGTCCGAACAGACCGGCTCCGCGCAGCCGGGTGCCCCAGGGCGTAAAGACCCCGATGCCGGCCATGACGATGATGTTAAAGACCACGGACAGGTTCTCGCAGAAGCGCTCAATCGTGTGCCAGGGCTGCAGGGACAAGCCGCCGCGACCGCCCAGGCTTTGGAAAGTCGTCAGGATGCGGCGCAGGCTGTCCGGTTCGGACAGGCGCGTGTCGGCGTCCAAAAAAAGCAGCCAGTCACCCGTTGCCGCCTGGGCACCGCTCCAGCAGGCCCGCGACTTGCCGACCCAGTCGGATAGCGCCGTGTCGGCGTCCAGCACATGAAAACCAGCCTGCTGCGCGATCGATCGCGTTGCATCCGTGGAAGCGTCGTCGACGACGATCAGCTCGTGCGGCCGGATATCCTGGGCCTTGAGCGAGGCCAGCAGGGCCGGAAGGCGCTTGGCCTCATTGTACGCCGGTATGATGACCGTCACTCGCCGGGCCAGCTTCTTGCTGTCGTGGTCCGGGAAGTCCGGAACCTGACAGGCCAGCGGGATACGCCAGAGCACGAGCAGGCCGGCGAGCAGACCGAGCGAGATGATCACGAACGACACAACCATACCGGTCACCTCCCGGAGATTTGGCTACTAGAAACCATCCTAACATACCGGCAGACCGACCGCCAGCAAAGGGTGCGTGGTACAATGTAAAGAAAGACATTTCAGCGTGACCGCTTGTTTCAAGGAGGTTTCCATGCAGCCATACCTGCCATCCCCGCTGGAGATTGTCCGTCTGGCACCCGGCGACCAGTCGATCGGTTTCGATTGCCGTGCCGCGATTGACTGGGATAGCTTTCGCGTTACGGTGCATACGCTGGACGGATCCCTGGTGCGAACTTTGCTGACGGACCAGGAACGGGTGACCATCTCTGGCCTTGCCAACGGCACGAATTATTTGCTCTGCCTGACCGCTCAGCGCGCGGGCCGGGTGGTTGCCGAAGCGCCGCGCCGGCTGTTTTGCCCCGGCCGATTTCCCGGTACCGTGGTCAATTACATCCATCCCGACGACCACATCTACATGCCGTCGGGACGGTCCCCGGCCAGTCCTTCGCTGCTGCGGCTGCCGTCGGGCCGCCTGCTCGCCTCGCACGATGTCTTTTGGGGCGAGTGCGACCAGAACCTGTCCTTTGTCTTCGCGTCGGACGACGAAGGCGTGACCTGGCGCTTGCTGTCGCACTTGCAGCCTTGCTTTTGGGGCAAGCTGTTCTATCACCGCGGCGCGGTTTACATGCTGGCCATGAGCGCCGAATACGGCGCGCTGCTGCTCTACCGGTCAGACGACGGCCGAACCTGGTCCGAGCCCGTCGAACTGCTGCCGGGCGGCGACCGCCTGCGGGGCGGCCCGCACAAAGCCCCGATGCCGGTCATCGCCTGCCGCGGTTCTCTCTGGACGGCAATCGATCACGGATCCTGGACACGGGGCGGTCACGCCAACGGCCTGATCAGCGTCCCTGTTGACGCGGACCTGATGGATCCGTCCCAATGGCGCTGCACCGGCTTTTTGCCCTATGACCCGAGTTGGCCCGGAGCGAGCCGTGGACAAAGCACCGGCTGCCTGGAGGGCAACGCCGTGGTCGCGCCGGACGGACGATTGTTTAACCTGCTGCGTTACCAGACGAACAACTGCGAGCCTGACTACGGACGCGCCGTGCTCCTGGAAGCCGATCCCGACCGGCCGTCCGAACCGCTGCGCTTTGCCGCCGTCGTCGATTTTCCGGGCAACCTGTCCAAGTTCTCGGTCGGGTACGATCCGCAAAGCAGCCTGTACCTCGCGCTTGTCTCGCGGGTGACCGGAAGCAACCTGCGCCAGCGCAACATCCTCTCGCTCAGTGTGTCGCCGGACCTTTTTCACTGGCAGATCCGGCGCGATATCCTGAATTACGAGGACAACGGCTGGCCGGAGGGATCCGACAAGGTCGGGTTCCAGTATGCCGACTGGATCATCGACGGCGCTGATTTGCTGGTTCTGTCACGCACAGCGCTCAACGGCGCCTATAATTTCCACAACGCCAACGCCCTGACGTTCCACTGCATCCGCAATTTCCGCCGCTGAAGGGGCTACTCAGGGACTGATACGAAATGAGTTGCTCTTTTCTCCGAGAGATTGACGAGTCTGGTCAATCTCTCGGAGAATCTATAGAGCGACTTATTGATGAGCAGTCCCTATTCGGCGCTTTCGTCAAGCGGGATCCGGGCATAGGCCATTTGCCGGCGCATATACGTGTAGCTGACATGCAGCGTCCGGTCGCGGATGGCCGCTGACGGGTAGGAGAACTCGGCGTCGGTCTGCCTTTCCGGGTCGAACTCGGTGTGCTCGAGCGTCAGGAAGTGGTCGAACGTGCGGCCGTTGTCCAGCGAGCGCTTGATCACCAGCGGGTTGCGGCTGGCCCAATTGCCGGCGATCGGGTTCAGAACGAGATACAAGGTTTGCCCGTCCTGTGCGATTTCAATACCGCTGTTGTTGCTGGGCAGATGCGTATCATAGGCCCGGCACCAGGTGCGGCCGTAATCGGCCGAATCCGAGCGGAAAATGTGGCCGCTGGTCGTGCGCAGCAGCATGTGGACCTGACCCGGCTGGCTTTCCCACAATGTCGGCTGGATGGCGCCTTTTCCCGACAGGTAATCAGGCAGGTCCGGCCGGTCCGTGTTGATCGGAATGGCGGCAAGCTTGACGAAGTGCTGGCCGTGATCGCGGGAAAGGTCGACCCGCGGCCGCCAGGCATCGGCGGATTCGTCGGAGTTGGGTGCAAGCAGATCGCCGTTGGACAGCCGGATCGGCTTGCTGCGGACCGGCCCGCAGGCCGGGTCGGGATCCGGGTAGGCGACAGCATCCGTCCAGCTGGCCCCGCTGTCCCTGGAAACCATGGTGTGGCTTTGCCAGCTGTGGATATGGCGGCCGGTCTTGAAAACCAATCGCACGCCGTCCGGGATCTCAAACAGCACCGGATTCCAATGGGGGACGTCCGCCAGCTTGGCGATGCGAACCGGTTCGAACCACTGTCCGCCGATCTGGCGCGAAAGCCAGATGCCGACATCGTCTTTGCCTTCGGCCGTGCCAGCGAAGTAGGCCAGCAGCACGGTGCCGTCGGCCAGGGGGAGCACCGACGAGGCGTGGCAGCTGCCAAAGTGCTTGCCGGCTGAGAAGACCAGCTGGCGCCGGTTGAAGACATCCACCTTGCTGCGCAGCCGCTCGGCCTGGTTGGCCAGGGCGGCCAGTTCCTTGCGCTGCGATTCGTTCATCGGCTTGCCATCGCCGGTGCGGATCGTCGTATGATCGATGATACCCTTCATCTGCAGGTAACACTTGGCGTTGGCCGGGTATTTTTGGTACTCGAAGACACTCGCCATGGTGATGAACGAGGCGATGTCACCGGCGCTGCGCAGGTGCTGCTGCAGGGGCGGCCAGTTGGTGTCGGCGTCTTTTCCGGCCATGAAGCGCTTGAGCAGCAGGAAAATCTCCGGGAAGAAATTGAGCATGATGCCGGAATAGCCGGCGGCGCCCAGCACCAGGCTTTCAAAAAGGGTCGCCGCGTTGGCGTTGTAGAGCCGGATCGTGCTGCCTTCGATCTGCGCCAGCCGCGCCTGGATCACGTCGATCTGGCAGCAGGTGTCCTTGATGAAATCGAAGCGCCCGGTGCGGACCAGAAAGTCGATCACCGGTGCGGACAGGAGCCGCTTATATGGGTAAGGGCATTCATAGAGGCCCAGCCGGGTCGCCGGATCCAACGCGTCGATCAGGGCCGTCAGGTGGGCGATCAGGCGCTCGTCGTTTTCGTCGGGACCCGCCAGCCGGTTGGTTACCAGGATAATGGCATCGGGAGAAAGCTTTTCCAGCTTGCGCAGGTAGTTGATCTGGTCGTCCAGCGCGTCCTGGGTATGACCGGAAACCACGCAATACTTGCCGGCCTCATGGCAGCGGCGGATGCAGTGCGCCGCCAGTTCCAGCTTTTCGGCTTCGTCGAGGTAAAACATCTCGCTCGACTGGCAGACGGCGAAAAGGCCGTCGCAGCCGTTGCTGAGCTGGTAGTGGATCAGGCGGTCTAGGGACGGATAGTCGATTTTGTTCTCAGGCGTGAACGGGGTGATGATCGTCGGGTACAGCTGGCAGGTGGGTGACATAAGGCCTCCGGTTGTCCACATTGTGTCGCGGCATGCCCATTAGAGGCAAACGCGGGGTGAATCCTGACTTCAGTATAACCGAGATCGGCGTTTGGGCAAGGTGCGATAGTCGGTTCGAGGGCCGGTGCGTCATGACGGCAGCAAAAAACCGGAAGCCGTAAAGGCTTCCGGTCTTGGGTATCAGGATCAGGATTCGTTACAGGTAGCGGCGGAAAAACTCGAAAGCCTTGTTGCCGGCAAAAGCGTGCGGGCCCGGGTGGATATCCTGCCAGAGATCCTGTTCGGCTCCGGCTGCCCGGTAGATCGTTTCGACGCCCGCATAGCCGGCCAGCAGGTCCTGGATCGGGAAACAGCTGTCATAGATGCCCATCTCGACCAGCAGGGGCCGCGGCGCGATCAGGCCGGCGATATCATGCGTGTCGAAATAGCGGTAGACCTGGGGCACCACCTGGGAACCGCAGAAGTTGGCCCGCTCGATGCCGAAGCGCCGCCAGGGGTTGACATAGCCGATGATGTCGGCGGCCTTGATGCGCGGTTCGAGCGCGGCGGTAAAGGTCGTCATCGTGCCGCCCTGGCTAAGGCCCATCATGCCGATCCGCTCCGGGTCGACTTCGGGCCGGGTCTGCAGGTAGTCGACGCAGCGCATCATGTCCCAGACGTTGAGCGTCAGCGGAAAAAGGCCCAGGATCGAACCCTTGACGTAGTTGACGTTGCAGGGGTCGCGGCCGGGGAAGGGATCCTCGCCGTCGCGCCGCTCGCCGAAGACACGCAGGTCGGGCGCCAGGGTCAGGAAGCCGGCCCGCGCCATCTGCTCGGCGTAGTTGTAGTTCATGGCCGCGATGTCTGCATTGTGCCCTGCCGACGAACGGATGCCGGCGACCGGATCCTTGCCGTACCGGCCATGCCCGTGGCTGCACAGGATGGCGGCCTGCTTGCGGTCGGCCGGCATGTCCTTGGGCCTTAGCAGCACACAGGGAACCGACATATGCGTTTCGGTATCCAGAACGATGCGCTCCCGGATCAGGTCGGAGTCCTGGACGCTGTATTCAATGACCGGATTGAGCTCGACCCGGTCCGGCCAGTCGCCCATCAAGTCACGGAGCTTGGCCAGCGCCTCATCATGCCAGCGCGGCCAGTCAGAATGCTCCTGCCGGTCAAACGACAGCCGGGGCTGCCAGTCGGCGGCGACCCGGTCCCAGTAGGCTTGCATGCTGAAATTGCGCGAGGACATCGTTCACCTCGTGCCGGCTTGGCTTAGTTCGGGGGACAGGTCGGCAGCGGACGCCTCATCCAGGTAGAGCGTGACATCCGGATGCGTTTTGAGGATGCTGGCCGGCACCGTGTTGCTGACCGGGCTTTCCAGGGCCAGGCGAACGGCGTTGGCTTTGACGGCGTGCGGGACGCAGGAGATAATCGTCTTGCATTTCAGGATCTGGCGGACCGACATCGAGATGGCGCGAGCCGGTACGTGCTCCAGGTCGGGGAACCAGCCTTCGCGCACTTGCTGCTTCTTGCAGTTTTCGTCCAGCTTGACGATGATGTAGGGCTGCTCGGTTTCGAAGTCCGCCGGCGGGTCGTTAAAGGCGATGTGGGCGTTTTCGCCGATCCCGATCAGGCCCAAATCGACCGGTTCGGCGGAAACGGCTTCGCTAAGTGTCCGGATGGTCGCGTCCAGGTCGCCCTCGCCGTTGACGAGGTGGACCGCTTTTAGCGAAATCTTGCTGATGAAGCGTTCGTTCAGGTACTTGCGGAAGCTGGCGGGGTGGCTGACCGGCAGGTCGATGTATTCGTCCAGATGGAACATTTCGACCTTGCTCCAGTCGACATCGCTGGCCAACAGGGCCTGCAGCGTCTCGAACTGCGACATGCCGGTGGAGAGGATCAGGCGGGCCTTGCCTTTTTCCTGGATGGCCTTGTTGAGTACCTGGGCGGCCTGGCGGGCGGCTGCTTCGCCGAGTGCGACGGGGGTCGGGTTGATCACGATGTTCATAGGGTCCTCCTCGTGGTTGATTGCCTGGAGACCAGGCGGGGTTCCAAGGTTATGGCAACAGCCTGGGCCTTCTGATCCGGCGGCTGTTCCTGGCGGGAGCGATCGATCTGGCTGACCAGGATCTGGCAGGCCATCTTGCCCATTTCCAGGGCCGGCTGCTCGATCGTGGTCAGCGCGGGGGTGATCATCTCGGCGAATTCAAGGTTGTCGAAGCCGATCACGGAAAGGTCCTGAGGGATTCTAACGCCGGCGGCTGTCAGGTGCTGGATCAGGCTCATCGCCACCAGGTCATTGACAGCGACCACGCCGTCCGGCAGCGGATCGAGCTGGAGCAGCTGGCCGGCCAGGCTGCGGCCGGCGCTGAACTCGTAGACGAGCGATTCCTGCTCCTTTTCGTCGGCCGAGACCAGGACGCGCCCGTCGCCAAGCCCATGCTTGGCCAAGCCGAGCCGAAAGCCTTCCAGGCGCTCCCGGCGGCTGCGGCGCGCCAGCGGCGTCGTAACGAAAACCAGATTCTTATGGCCCAATTCCGCCAGGTGATCGACCGCCATCAGGCCCGTCTTGACAAAATCGAAGCCGACCGAATGGATCTGGGCGTCATTAAGACTTTGCTCCATGACCACGACCTGCATGCCGCGCCGGCCCAGCTTTTCCATCAGGGCCGGGTCGTCGCCCAGGGAGGAGATGATCAGGCCGGCGACCTGCTTAGCCTGCAGCGTGCGGATGTAGGCCCGTTCCGTATCGGCGTGACGAAAGGAATCGCAGAACAGGACATGGTAGCCGCGCCGTCTCGCTTCGGACTCGATGCCCAGCAAAACACGCGCATAGAAGGGGTTGGTGACCGTCGGGATAATCACGCCGATCTCTTGGCTGCGGCGGGTCTTGAGCAGCCGGCCGGCCAGGTTGGGTTCGTAGTTCAGCTGGCGGGCCGTTTCGAGAACGCGCTGGCGCAGCGACTCCCGCACGGGATACCCGCTCTTACTGAGCACGCGCGATACCGTCGCGGTCGACGTGCCGACCGCCCGTGCGATATCGAGAAGCGTTGCCTGCCCCATGTACCCTCCCACGGATAGAAAAAGATAGTAAACGATTACTATTCTAGAATCATTCTACGCCAGGAAACAGGCATTGGCAAGCGTTACCGCCGCGATTCAAATTTGCCGGAGCGCGTATTGCTTGGGGGTGATGCCGACATGCTTTTTGAAGGTGGTGATGAAGTGCCCGTCATTCTGAAACCCGGTCATTTCCGCCACCTGCGCCACCGGGTTGTTTTTCCGGAGCAGTTCCGCGGCGCGGATGATCCGCCGGTACAGGCTGTATTCGTGGATCGTGAAGCCCGTCGTTTCCTTGAAGCGCTTGCACAGGTAGTATTTGTCGATGTAAAACCGTTCGGCGAGCTCGTCGAGGGACAGCTTGCGCCCGATGTTCTCGTTGATGTAGCCGATGACCGGCCGGATCTTGTCGTAGGCGGCGTCGGCCTGGGACGGGACCCAGGCGGGATTGCCCTGGTAGAGGGGGTTGATGAACAGCAAGATTTCGGTTAAGGCCATTTTCTGGCGGACATCTGCGCCGTATCCCTGGCTTTGACCGAAATGCTGGGCATGGTGAAAGAGCCCCTGGTAGGTCTCGGCCTGTTCGTCGGACAAATGCAGGCGATGGGAGAAATTTGGTTTGCGATCCAGAAAACAGGCCAGAAGGTCCGTGCTGCCGGTGTTCAGGCTGCCGACATACTCGGGGTTGAAGACGACGATCAACCGCTCGTAGCGTGTCTGCGGCGCGATGCCGATCCGGTGGAGATCCTGGTGGTTAAAGACAAACAAATCATTTTTTTCGACCGGATAGATCCGGTTTTCGACAAAATACGTCAATCCGCCGGTGCAGGCGAAATAGATCTCGAAGACGTTGTGGAAGTGAAATGCGTTCATGATATAGGAATCGTCAACCGGGTGCGAAAAGGAGCAGTCCGTATCGAATACGCGCTTGAAATCGTCATTGGTTTTCATAGACTGAGCCCTCCCCCTGCCATTGTATGTGAAAAGACAATGTTTGCAAACTTTTTACCAAAAACATCAAATATTTTTCTCTCTGACTCCGTTAAGCTAGAAATATACATCGACCATTTCTGGATACAAAGGATGTGATTTGGTTGCATTATTCGTTTATGAGTTTTTCCTGCCCCAATCTCGATCTCGACCAGGCATTGTCGGCTGCCAGGCAGAACGGGTATGCCGGTTTCGAGCCGCGCCTGGGCTCCGGCCACCGCCACGGCATCGAGCTCGACACGTCTGACGCAAACCTGCGGGAAACCCGCCAGATGGCGCGCGACAGCAACCTGTCGCTGTGTTGCCTGGCCACATCCTGCGCCTTTGCCGATCCCGGCCAGGCTCAGGCCAGTGTGGAACAGGCCCGGCGTACGATCGAGCTGGCAGCCAAGGTGGATGCGCCCGCGATCCGGGTTTTCGGCGGCAGGATTCCGGAGGGCGTCAGTCGGGAAACCAGCCTGGATAGCGTCGTCGACGCGCTCGGCCAGCTGGCCGGATTCGCGGCGCAGCACCAGGTTGTCGTCTGCCTCGAGACCCACGACAGCTGGTGCGATCCCGCGCATGTGGCCGCCGTCATGCGCCAGGTCAACCACCCCTTTGTGGCCGTCAACTGGGACATCATGCACCCGGTCCTGACCGCCGGCACCACGGTCGAGGCGGCGTATGACATCTTGAAGCCCTGGATCCGGCACGTCCATGTCCACGACGGCCAGTATGTGGACAAGAAACTGGTTTTCAAGCCGATCGGCTCCGGGCAAGTCGATCACGAAACGGCCATCCAGCTGCTGCAGAAGGCCGGTTATGCGGGCTTTATCAGCGGCGAATGGATCAACTGGGAGCCGTACGACGTCCATCTGCCCAGGGAAATCAAAACCTTGCGGGGCTATGAGAAAGAAAAGCTTGATTGAAGCTGGAGGATAGCATGTTTCGCATCAGTTGTTTTGCCGACGAGATCGCCCCCGACCTGAACGAGCAGGCCGCCGTGATGCGGCGCAACGATATCCGCTATGCCGAACTGCGCAGCGTCTGGAACAAGAACGTCCTCGACCTGGATGACGATGAGCTAGACCGGGTCAAACGCGTCTTTTCTGAGCACGGCATCCAGGTCTCGTCCATCGGGTCGCCGATCGGCAAGGTGCCTGTCAGCGACGATTTTGCCGGTCACCTGGAGCGTTTCCGGCGTGCGGTCGTGGTCGCGGAAAGGATGGCGTCCCGTTTCATCCGCGTGTTTTCGTTCTACATTCCGGCTGGCGAACATGACCGCTACGAGCAGGCGGTCGTGGACCGCCTGGACCAGATGCTAACCATCGCCCGGGAACACGATGTTGTTCTTCTCCATGAAAATGAAAAGGACATTTTCGGCGAATCCAGCGCGAATTGCCAAAAGCTGATGCAGGCGCTGTATCCGGCTGGTTTGCGGGCGGTTTTCGACCCCTCGAATTTCGTCGTGGCCGGCGAGCAGGTCTACACGGACAGCTTTGCCAAACTAAAGCCCTACGTCGCTTACCTGCACATCAAGGACTCGCTGCGCGGCGGCCCCATCGTGCCGGCGGGTCAGGGCGACGGGGAGATCCCGGCGATCCTGGGTGACCTGCGCGACCGGGACGACCTGTTCGTGTCGCTGGAACCGCACCTGGCCCAGGCTGGGGTGTTCAGGGGCTTTTCCGGCCCCGCGCTTTTCGAAAAAGCTTTGGCTGCGCTGCGCAAAATCCTTGACGAACATGGCATCTGCTATGAATGAAGGTGACCGAATGGCACACGAGAACAGCAAGGCGATGACCTCATCTGAACGGGTCAGAACGACCCTCGCCCACCGGGAACCGGATCGGATCCCGCTCGATTTGGGCAGCACGAAAATGACCGGCATCTCGATCAAGGCCTACCGGAACTTCATCGCACACAAGGGATGGCAGGACCTGGACCCGGAACCGGTTATCCTCGATCCGGTCCAGCAGCTGGCCCTGGTTCGCGAACCGGTTCTGGAGAAACTGGGCGTCGACACCCGGGGCCTCCTGCCGGCGGCGCCCGCAGGTTTCCAGGCGGCTTACCGGGAGGAAAACGGCTATGTTCGGTTTACCGATGAATGGGGCGTCGCCTGGAAAATGCCTAAAACAGGCGGCCATTACTTCGACATGACCGCCCACCCGCTCATAGGAGACATCGGCGAACCTGATTTGGACCGCTTCGCCTGGCCGGATCCGCGCGACGCGACGCGCACCGCTGCCTTTCGCGGCCGTGTCACGGAGCTTCGGCAAGCCGGCGATTACGGACTGGTCATGCACGGCGTCAGCGCGGGCATCCTCGAGATGGCCCTGCGCCTGCGCGGCTTCGAGCAGCTTTTCATGGATTTTGCCCTCGAGCCGGACCTGGTGTGCGGCCTGCTCGACCGGCTCGTGGAGATCAAGTCAGCCTTCTGGGAGACGGCTCTGGACCAGGTCGGCGCAGACGTCCTCGTTGCGATCGAGGCGGACGATCTCGGTTCCCAGGACAGCCTCCTGATCTCGCCCGAGATGTACCGCCGCTTCGTCCTGCCGCGGCATAAGCGATTGTTTTCGTTTATCAAGCGCAAAGCACCGCACATCAAGGTCTTCCTGCATTCCTGCGGCGCCATCCGTCCCCTGATCCCGGACCTGATCGAAGCCGGCGTCGATATTCTCAACCCCGTGCAGGTGTCGGCCAGGGGCATGGACCCCAAGGCCCTGAAAAAGGATTTCGGCGACGTGCTGACCTTCTGGGGCGGCGGCATCGACACCCAGCATGTCCTGCCGTTCGGATCCCCGGACGAGGTCCGGGACGAGGTCAAGCGCCGGATCGACGAGCTGGCCCCAGGCGGCGGCTTCATCTTCAATACGATCCATAACATTCAGGCGGATGTCCCGCCCCGCAACCTTGAAGCCATGCTGGACACCTTCGAGCAACAGGCGACGTATTAAGTGATATTTATTGTTTGAGAGGAGTAACATAATATGCCGATACGAACAGCGATCCTGGGGTATGGCCGCAGCGGCAGCACGCTGCATGCCGGACCGATCGAGAAACGACCGGAATTCGAGCTCGCCGCGGTGTGCGACATCGATCCGGAGGCTCGCGCCAAGGCTTTTGACCGGTTTGGCTGCCGCCTTTACACCGATTACCACGACATGCTGGCCAAGGAGGATCTCGATCTGGTCGTCATCGTCACCCGCAGCAGCCAGCACAGCCAGATGGCCTGTGACTGCCTTGAGGCCGGCAAGAACGTCCTGGTGACCAAGCCCTGGGCTTTGAACCTGGCCGAGGCCGACCAGATGGTCGCGGCAGCTGCCCGCAGCGGCAAAAAGCTCCTGCCCTGGCTGCCGGCACGCTGGGGCAGCGATCTGCTTCGCTTGCGGGAACTGGTCGCGTCCGGCGCGATCGGCAAAGTTTTCCAGGTTCGGCGCAGCGAGTTCACGCTCGGAGTCCGTTTCGACTGGCAGACCGAGAAAAAGTACGGCGGCGGCTACCTGCTCAACTGGGGGCCGCACCTGGTCGACCAGCCCATGCAGCTGGTCGGGACGCCGGTCGCCTCTGTCTACGGGGAATTCAAGCAGATCATCAACCCCGGCGACGTCGAGGATGTCTTTTTTGCCGTGCTGAGGACCGAAGACGATGTGACCATCGTCACGGAGTTCAACATCGGCGCGAAAGGGCTGCCCAACTGGGTCGTCCAAGGGGACCGCGGCACGATTTTCGTCCGCGAAGATGAGATCGAAATCCATAAAGCCCATTTTCCGGATAGCTTTGACGTCTCATCCTATCGCAACAAGGTAGATGTCGAAGTCGTTCGTGAGTGCCTCGAAGGCGACCGTTACGGCGATAACATGGCGGTCTACGCGCACATCGCGCAGGCCTTGACCGGGCAGGAGCCGTACCGGATCGATCTGGACAGCGCGCGCGGCCTGACATCTGCCATGGACGCGATCCGCAGATCCGCCGAAACCGGCCAGGTGGTTCGCCTGATCTGACCGGCAAGCGCAAAAAGATCATGCCAGCCATGGCAAAGGCAACTTGATTCCGGTCCGGATATGGCGGATACTGAAGGTGACCGACACCGCCTGGCCCGGAGGTCAGGCCAGTTCCCGCGGAGGTGCGCCATGAAGAACGCAGCGATCGAACGCTTTTACGATGCCCGCTTCGGCCTGTTTATCCACTGGGGCCTGTACAGCCTGCTGGCCGGGGAATGGCAGGGCCAGCGCATGGACGACATCGGCGAATGGATCATGTCGTACCACAAGATCCCGATCAAGACCTATGAGAAACTGGCCGAGCGGTTCAACCCGACGGCCTTCGACGCCGACGCCATCGTCAAGATGGCCCGCGACGCCGGCATGAACTACCTGGTGATCACCAGCAAGCACCACGAGGGCTTCGCCCTCTTCCATTCCAAAGCCGACCCGTACAACGTCGTGGACGCAACGCCGTTCGGCCGCGACATCATCGGCGAACTGGCCGCGGCCTGCCGCAAGGCGGACATGAAGTTCGGCCTCTACTATTCCCAGGCGCTGGACTGGCACGAGCGCAACGCCGGCGGCTGGGACGACCCGGCCTACCTGCCGGCCCGCCGGCCCTGGGGCAACATCTGGGACCACCCGGACAACACCGGCAAGGATTTCGAGGAGTACTTCACCCGCAAGGTCCTGCCCCAGGTGCGGGAGCTATTGACCCAGTACGGCGACATCTTCCTACTGTGGTTCGACACGCCGCGCACGATCACGACCGAGCAGTCGAAGCGCCTCTATGACCTGGTCAAATCGCTCCAGCCCGATTGCCTGGTCAACTCCCGGATCGGCAACGGCCTGGGCGACTACGCCAGTTTGGGCGACAACCAGCATCCGACCATCCCCCTGGCGGTTCCTTCCGAATCTCCGGTGACCCTGAACGACACCTGGGGCTACAAGTGGTACGACAACAACTGGAAAGAGAGTCCGGACATCATCGCCAAGCTGGCCCGCCTGGCTTCGAAGAACGCCAATTTCCTGCTCAACATCGGGCCGCGCGGCGACGGTTCCATTCCGGAGGAGACGGTCCGGATCCTGCGCGAAACCGGTGATTGGACCCGGCGGCATGCCGAGGCGCTCTACGGAACCCGGGGCAACCCCTATATCCACGATTTCGACTGGGGCTCGCTGACGGTCCGGGACAACCGGCTCTACTGCTTCCTGGCCGACAGCCAGGCCAAGGAGCTGACGATCAACGGCCTCAACACGCCGGTTCGCCAGGCCTGCAGCCTGGAAACGGGCGAAAGCATTGCCTTCCGCCAGACATATGTCCAGGGCGAAACCAGCCTGACGCTCCAGTTGCAGCCGCACGACGGTATCTGGCCGGTTTGCCGG
>ENA-UOUL01001975-UOUL01001975.1-bioreactor-metagenome-genome-assembly--contig:-NODE-1975-length-25906-cov-65.765690_pt1 | contig 25906 bp, 30 predicted proteins | sample MGYA00249838_ERZ747220 | MGnify/ENA primary metagenome ERZ747220 (study PRJEB28778, sample SAMN05720191) | bioreactor metagenome | isolation source: Anaerobic biogas reactor | place: USA:Washington...
GAGTGATTAGCGAAGCAACATTAATCACACCCGGAAGGGTGTATCAGTAGTACCCAAGGGTGTAGTCCCTCAGGGGGAGTCTCATAAATGTTCAGGATGACATTTTAAAAGTTTACATGATAATTAAAGAAAAGTTAATTACTCTCATTTAAATTCGATGCATAAACTTAAAAATATCTTCATGTTGCACAGTAACTTCCAGTCCCAGATTTCTGCCTGCCTCCACTAAAAGTTCTCTTAACTGGCCAATCTCACATTTACTGTTGCTCATATCGACTACCATCACCATGGTAAAAAACCCCTGCAGAATGGTTTGACTAATATCCAGGATATTTACCTGGTTTTCAGCTAATATTGCGGAAATAGTAGCAATTATTCCCACCCGGTCATATCCTAAAACCGTGATAATTAATTTCTTACCTTCTTCCACGGTTATCCCTCCTGTTTATCCTGTTCCATTATGACCGACTTGCATCTGTTACATAATACCGGATAATCACTATCTGTTCCCACCGATAAGTCGATGGTCCAACAGCGTTCACATTTTTCGCCTTCTGCCGGGCCAACCTGCACATAAATTCCTTCAACATTCTCCAGACTTACCGATTGCGAAGGTTTATTTTCTATTGAACTCAATTCCAGTTTGGAAACTATAAATATTTTCTCCAGATTAGTCGTTGCGTTTAACATGGACAGCCATTCTTCATTGGCATAAATAGTTACGCTCGCTGCCAGGGAATGACCGATGGTTTTAGCTGCCCGAGCCTCTTCCAGGGCTTTGGTAACTACTTCTCTTACCTGTAAAATTTTATCCATACGACCGCCAATTTCAACATTAAGGTATTCATCCCTGAATTCAGGCCAATTCAATAGTTGAACACTTACCGGATCTTCGGGCTTACGCAGAAATTGCCATATTTCTTCACTGGTGTAAGCCAGAATGGGCGTCAACATTACTACCAAAGCATTAATTATCTCATAAAGAACGGTTTGAGCGGCTCTGCGATCCTGGGCCCCTGCTGGTGAACAATATAGCGTATCCTTTAAAACATCAAAATAAATATTGCTCATATCAACCGTACAGAAATTATGCATGGAGTGAAATACCACATGAAATTCATATTGATCATAAGCTTTAGTAACACGGCGAATTAATTTCTCCAAACGCAACAATGCCCATTTATCAAGCTCAGACAGATCATCGTATTTCACCCTATCTGAATTAGGATCAAAATCAGCCAGATTTCCTATGATAAACCGGCAGGTATTGCGAATCTTTCTATAAGCTTCGGCACTTTGACGAATGATGTTATTTGATACGGAAACATCATTACGGTAATCTGCTGAGGAAACCCATAGTCTTAATATATCCGCTCCCAATTCTTCAGTTAATTTTAATGGATCAACTACATTTCCCAATGACTTGGACATCTTGCGTCCCTGTTCATCTACTACGAAACCATGAGTTAGAACTTGCTTATATGGGGCTGTACCTCTAACCGCAACTGCTGTGGAAATCGATGAATTAAACCATCCCCGATGCTGGTCGCTGCCTTCCAGATACATATCAGCCGGCCATCTTAGATCTTCATAAGTCTCCAATACTGCCATGTGGCTGGATCCGGAATCAAACCATACATCCATGATATCAGTTTCTTTAGTAAAGCTTTCACCGCCACATTTCTCACATTTGTATCCCGGTGGCAACAATTCCTGAGCTGTTTTCATAAACCATATATCTGAACCATGTTCAGCAAAAAGCGAACTGATTCGATTGATAGTATCGTCATTAATAACGGTTTCACCGCAACTGTCACAATAAAAGATTGGAATAGGAACACCCCAGGTACGCTGGCGGGAAATACACCAGTCACCGCGATCACGAACCATATTGTAAATCCGGTCCCTTCCCCAGGCAGGAATCCATTTGACCTCATCAATAGCCTTGAGCGTTTCATTTCTAAAACCATCAATTGAAGCAAACCATTGCTCAGTTGCTCTATAAATAATCGGGTGTTTGCAACGCCAGCAATATGGATACTGATGTTCCAGTTTGGAAGCTTTAAGCAGCCTTCCCTTAGCCTCCAGTTCCTGTATTATGGCCTGGTTGGCATCATGAACATATAAACCCTTGAACTGTTTGGCTTCATCAGTAAATCTACCTTTGTCGTCAACTGGAGACAGAACTTCCAGGGCATATTCACGACCCACATAAAAGTCATCTTCACCATGACCTGGAGCAGTATGCACACAACCAGTCCCGGCCTCAAGGGTAACATGTTCTCCTAATACTACTAATGAATTACGTTCAAAAAAGGGGTGTTTGCATTGGGCACGCTCAATTTCAGCCCCCTTGAACTCCTTTATAATCTCAACTTTCTCCCAGGCAAGGTTTTCAGCGACCTGAGGCAATAATCCTTTGGCAACTGTATATAGTTGATTATCTACCCTGACTACTACATAATCGAATTCAGGATGAACCGAGATACCAGTATTGGCAGGTAAAGTCCAGGGAGTGGTAGTCCAGATAATGATAAATGAATCTTCCGGTAGTACACCTTTGCCATCAACAACCGGAAAGGCTACATATATAGATGGAGATGACTTTTCGTTGTATTCCACTTCCGCTTCAGCCAATGCAGTTTCACAATCTGAGCACCAGTAAACCGGTTTTAATCCTTTATAAATATAATCCCGTTTAGCCATTTCACCGAAAACTTTGATTTGAATAGACTCAAATTCCGGCTTTAAGGTCAGATAAGGATTATCCCAATCCCCTCTTACCCCTAAGCGTTTAAACTGCTCGCGCTGCAGATCTACATATTTCAAAGCATAATCCCGGCAATGACGGCGAAATTCAACCACATCAGTACGATGCCGATCAATTCCCATGTTCTTAATAGCCTGCTGCTCAATAGGCAAACCGTGAGTATCCCAACCCGGCACATAAGGACTGTCAAATCCATTCATACTCTTATACTTAACTATTATGTCTTTTAATACTTTATTCAGTGTATGTCCCAGATGAATATCTCCATTGGCATATGGAGGGCCATCATGAAGAATAAACTTTGGTTTTCCAGCATTCTTCTGTTGAACCTGATGATACATATCTGTCTGCTTCCAGAAAGACAAGATTTCCGGTTCCCTGGTAGGAAGATTAGCACGCATCGGAAATTCTGTTCGGGGCAGATTTAAAGTACTGTCATATTTACTTTTTGCCATTGAAAAATCACCTCATTAATTAATGAAACATTAAATTACAAAATACCTCTCATCCCCAGGGACGAAAGGTATTCTTCCGCGGTACCACCCTAATAGCATTTTATTACTATGCCACTCTAAACCCTTAACGCGGGTAACGTTTAAACCTATTTTTCAGTCGGTTCAAATACTCCTGGGTGATTTTCAGAAGTCTGCCGCACCTGGTTCACACCCTCCCAGGTTCTCTTCAGTCAAGCAGTTCTCCTTACTCTTCCATTCATCGTAATAAAACTATGTAATTAAACGATTTATCAAGAATCGCTATTATTTTAGCATATACATGTAATCAACACAACCAAGCTGCAAGACATTCAAACGAACGTTATTATTAATCATTATCAAGTTAATATTCACTTATTCATTTCCAAGTTTTTTTCACAGTATTTTTCTATTGGGCAAACGTCACATAAAGGATTACGGGCTTTACAAATCTGTCGGCCATGAAATATCAGTAAATGATGAGTCTGGTTCCAGTCTTTGGGGTCAATATTCTGTTTTAACTGCACTTCAGTCTGATGGGGCGTTTTGGCACGAGCCATACCAGTACGGTTTGCTACCCGTTGAACATGGGTATCTACTGCCAGACCCGGTTTTCCAAACCCTACTGAAATTATTACATTGGCAGTTTTGCGGCCTATACCGGGTAGAGTTAATAAATCTTCAAACTGGTCAGGTATCTGGCCATTAAATCTTTCCTGTATAATAATTGCAGCCGCTTTTAAATTTTTAGCCTTGGCACGAAATAGGCCTACCCTGTTAATTAATTTCTCCAGTTCGTTCAAATCTGCATTCGCCAGACTGTTAATGTCAGGGTAATGCTTAAATAAAGCCGGGGTTACTTTGTTAACCTGTTCATCAGTACATTGCGCCGAGAGAACAACTGCCACCATTAACTGATATAAGTTATCATAATGCAGACGGGTTGATGCATCTGGATAAGTGGCGGCAAGTATCTGTAAGATGGTATTGGTTTTCCTCCTGGTCATACCCGCAACTCCATTCCAATAACATTATCGTATCATCTAATTTTAAACCTGATATTGATAAATACAGTTCCGGTATCAAAGCAACAGGAGGCTGTAAGCCTCCTTAACTCTGGCGTTTCGCCTTATCGTCCTGTCTGATTATTTCTACAACACTTTACTTAAAAAGGCCTGCGTGCGTGGATTTTGTGGATTATCAAAAATATCTTGCGGCGATCCCTCTTCAACTATTATACCTTCGTCCATAAATACTACCCGATCCCCCACTTCGCGGGCAAATCCCATCTCATGAGTCACAACCACCATTGTCATGCCTTCAAGAGCCAGATTCTTCATTACTGCCAGTACCTCGCCAACCATCTCCGGATCCAATGCCGAGGTTGGTTCATCAAATAACATTACTTTGGGCTGCATAGCCAAAGCCCGGGCTATGGCTACTCTTTGCTTTTGTCCCCCGGAAAGTTTTCCCGGAAACACATGAGCCTTATCAGTTAAACCTACTTTTTTCAATAACTCCATAGCTATTTTATCTGCATCGGTTTTGGCAATACCCTTAATTTTTATTGGTGCCATGGTAATATTCTCTAAAACCGTCTTATGCGGAAAGAGATTAAACAACTGAAATACCATTCCCACCTGTTGACGAATTTTATTAATATCAGTTTTAGGGTGGGTAAGCTCTTCACCATCAATATATACTTGCCCTGAATTTGTCTTTTCCAACTGATTAATACATCGCAGCAAAGTACTTTTCCCTGAGCCGCTGGGACCGATTACACAGACTACCTCACGGGGAGCAACCTGAAAATTAACTCCCTTTAAAACCTGAAGCTGTCCAAACGATTTATAGACATCTACTACCTGAATCAATCGGTTGCCAGCCTCCTTTCCACATTATCACCTATAACGGAAATAGTTTTCGTTATTACAAAATAAATAACAGCTATGGCACCAAATACCCAGGTTGCTTCATAGGTATTGGCAAATACCAGATCACCGCGATGCATAAGTTCCGGTACAGTGATGGCGGAAACTAACGATGAGTCTTTTAATAAAGCAATAAATTCATTAATCATTGGGGGGATGACAATTTTAAAAGCCTGCGGCAATATTACATAAGTCATGGCCTGGCGCTGATTCATTCCCAGAGACCTGGCAGCTTCCATTTGCCCGTTATCAACTGCCTGTATTCCCGCCCTTACAATCTCACCAATATAAGCACCACTATTTAAACCTAATACAATAATAGCTGATGAAACCGGGTCATTATCGTATAAAACCGGCAATATACCAAAATAGAGGAGAAATATCTGAACAAATAATGGAGTTCCGCGAAAAAAATCAATGTAAGCTGTCGACAACATATAAATAATTTTATTGGCAGATAATTTCCCTAATCCGGCAAATAATCCTAAAACCATTCCGATAGCTAGAGATAATGCCGTAATAAATATAGTATAACCGGCACCTCCAAGGAAATAGCCCAGATTTCTCAGAACCACCTGATATCCATTTTGAGAGATAATATTATCTAATATTCCCATACCAAAAACTTCTACCCAGGGCATAAAAGTATACTCCTCCTGATTAAACAAAGTGAAAGCGCGAGGTTACCCGTCGCGCCACACTTTTTTAAATTTTAAACCAAATTAAAACCACTTCTTATAGATTTCATCGTACTTGCCATTGGCCTTAATTTTATCCAAACCTTCATTAAGCATGTTCAGCGTTTCAGTATTACCTTTCTTTATGGCAATACCATACTGATCATCAGCAGAAAAGATATCGCCAACCATTTTGGCTTTGCTGGTGCCAGTGGTTTTCAGATAATAGGCGGTTACCGGATGGTCATTAACTACTGCGTCAACTCCGCCTTTTTCCAATTCCATAAATGCTGCGCCAATATCATCAAAGATTCTTACTTCCGTTTTAGCATCCAGTTTTTTTACTTCATCACAATAAGCTGCTCCAATGGTGCCATTTTGAGCGGCTAGTTTTTTCCCTTTTAAATCTTCAGTCGTTTTAATAGTCTCATTATTATTGGCTACTGCAATAATAAGTCCGGCATTAAAGTAGGCTTTTGTGAAATCTACTGACTTTAATCTTTCCTCAGTAATTGACATTCCGGCAATAGCAGCGTCAATTTTTTTATTTCCCAAAGCAGGAATGAGCGCTTTGAAATCCATATGGTTAATTTCAACCTTGTAACCTTGTTCCTCACCAATAGCCCTGATTAAATCCATATCAAAACCGGTAAATTCATTATTTTCCTGCATTTCGAATGGAGGAAATGTAGCATTGGTTCCAACTTTTAATACTTTCTGTTCCTGTTTTTGTCCTGTACAACCTGCCACTGAGAAAACCAGTGCAACTGTTAGCAAGGTGGTTAGTAATAATAGTCCAAATTTTTTCATCCAGTTTTCACTCCTTTTGTCTTTTCTTGTCCGCAAACATCTAAACACAATTATACAAGTTCGTACTATAATCGACAACGATTAGTTTATCGCACTTCTATTCCATTATTTATGTTATTATAAAAATTGGCTGCCATTGGGAGGTATCGTTATGAATGGTCTTAGTCCGCGTCTAAAAGCGGATTTATCTATGCTTTTTGTTGCTTTTATTTGGGGAACAACTTTTGTAATAGTAAAAAATGCGCTGCTGGAAATTGGTCCCTTCCTGTATCTGGGGCTACGCTTTTTGCTCGCTTTTGCTGTCTTGGCCTTATTATCTCCACAAAATATTGGCAAGGTTAATCGTCATAGTTTGACAACCGGAATGATAATGGGCCTGGTTCTGTTATTTGGTTATGCATTTCAAACCGTAGGTCTGCAGTATACCACTTCTTCCAATGCCGGATTTATTACTGGTGTTAGTGTTGTACTGGTACCAATTATTTATTATTCCCTGCGTCGTCGTCTTCCTCCGACCGGCACTATTTTTGCTGTGGTTTCAGTTACCATCGGTTTATATTTGCTTTCAGTACCCAATGGATTATCAAGCATGGCATACGGAGATTTACTGATTTTAGTCTGTGCTTTATGTTTTGCCATCCATATTGTGCTGGTTGACTTATATTCTCATTTATATAATGCGATTGCCATAACCGGAATACAAATATTATTTGTTGGCCTGGTCTGTCTGGGTATTGGTCTGCTGATTGAACCCTGGCCGGCAAAATTTTCATTTTCATTAATTGTGGCTATTATCGTCACTGCCGTATTCGCTACTGCTTTAGCTTTTCTAATCCAAAACGCCTTGCAAAAGTACAGTACCCCCACTCGCTTTGCTATTGTTCTGACAGCTGAACCGGTATTTGCAGCTCTGGCCGGTTATTGGTGCGCTGGAGAAATGTTTTCAACTAAAGCTTTGATCGGAGCATCATTAATTCTTGGTTCCATGATAATATCAATATTATCTCGTCGCCTTGCCTAAGCAAAAATATAAAAAAGAGCAAGTACATTAATATTACCTGCTCTTATAAAAACTCATTTATTTTGTTTTCCAACCACTGGGCATCTACCCCGATAATATCTACCAGTTTATTTTTGGAGGTTTCACCTTTGGCAATACTGATATTAGCACGGGGGATTTCTAACCATTGAGCCAGAAGTTTTATTATGGCCTGATTAGCCTCTCCTTCAACTGGCGGAGCAGTAATTTTTATTTTTAATGCCCCATTGGTCTCACCACAAATTTTATTTTGAGAAGATCGGGGTTGGACCCGAATATTCAACCGCACACCTTCTGAGGTATTATTTATATTAAGCATTATTTACTCATCCAAATTAGAAGCTACTTCCAGGTTACCTAACATGGCTTTTAAATCATTACCCTTAAATACTTCGGATAGTTCTGCCATCTTTTGCTGATTTTTTTCTAAAAGTTCCAATTGCCCTGTCATTTGACCTTTCATTTCAGCATTAAAAGTATTAACCCGCTTTACCACATCCTGATATGACATCAAAACTTCAAATATTTTTTGTTTAGCTTCTTCGAGTATAAGATCTGCTTCTTTACGAGCATTAATTTTATGATTTTCAGCCGTTTGTTGTGCCAGAATCAGAGTATTGTTCATAGTTTCCTCTATACGGCGGTAGCGGGTAATTTCATGTTCCAAACGTTGCACAGTTTCTTTTAATTGAGCATTCTCACCATAAAGACTCTCATAATCCAAAGCAATACGTTCAATAAAGTTTTTTACCTCTTCCTCATTTAATCCCCGTATACTTTTGCGAAACTGTTGATTACGTATTTCCATTCCAGTAATCATAGCCAACCTCCTATAAATTATTCCCGGTAGTGACCGGTAAAATTGGCAGTGGTAAGTCCCTGGGGAAATAGATCTAATAATTTATAAAAATTACTGAATTGATTCCATTCATTACTTTTCAAACTCTGTAACCCGGCAGCATAAATACTGACTACCTGGCTTAATAGTTCCGGGGTATAAAATTGTCCCTCGATTCTCATACTGCTAACCCCGGCTCTGGCTAAAAGCGGTGTATAATGAAATAAACACAAGTCATAAGGATGATAAATATAGTTACGGCAATTAATGTCGCTGCGGATTCGATACTGGTTATTTAATTCATCAGTTAAACCATATTCTTGCAGACAATAATGTCCGCAAGTATTAAAGTCCTCCCCCCGAGCTCCACAGGCAGCACAATAATCTGTAATTAATAGGCATAATGGACCATGTACCAACATTTCAGTTGGATAATTTTCACTCAAAATATTCATCGTATCACTAAAGTTATTCTCCAATGATATAGAAATCAGGTTTACACCAATTTGATTAAGCAAGACGCCAGCCCGCGAGTTGGTAATGTTTAATCCTGGGCCTCCTAAAACCGGGTAGCCATTGTTATTACAATGATGCCAGCTTCCCAGATCATTTACCATTACTCCTTCAATCCATTCCATTGGCAGAGCATCCAGTGTATTAATAAGGTTCTGTATATCATTTTGCGTAACTATTCTGGGAGTTTCTATTATAGCCTTTATATCATTATCCTTGCATAAGCTAATGGCAACAGCCAGCTTGTCCTGATTCCAGGTATCTGTAACCTGCCGGAAATTATCCAACCCCAAAATAACCCTATCAATTTTTTCTTTTAAAATTGATTTTAATGAGTCAAGATTCCCTACTTTTACAGTTAAATCAACTTTAAAATTATTCGAACCGGTAAAATTCTGATAATCACTTGCTTTTAAAGTTAAAAGTTCTTTAGGGGAGGTTGGAAACTTAGGTTCCCTAGCTCCGTCAAATCCAATGGAGTCACTATCAATCCTGTAATATAAGCTGCCGCTGGTAAAATCCCGTATGCGATTTTCCATTAAACCGTCGTAATCATTGCTATCCAATTGAAATAATTCCGGTTCTTCAATAACTGCATCCAAAGCCCGACGATAAACGGATACCAGTGGATATAAGTATTCAGCCGGACGCATACGTCCTTCAATTTTGAATGAACTGATACCCGCATGTACCATATCAGCAACATGGGGATATAGCATCAGGTCCTTATGAGCCAGATGGTATTGGAAATCGGTTTCCCCGTCATCATCGGATAACCTGTATCTCCAACGACAGGGCTTTATGCAACGACCGCGATTACCACACTCTCCAACCAGCAAACTGCTGAAATAACATTGTCCGGTGTGAGAAATGCACAGGTCCCCATGTGCAAAATATTCTATTCCCAGATTACTGTGTTTATGAATATATGCGATCTCATCCAATGACAGATTCTTCGATAAAATAACTCTCTTAAATCCTAATTCTTCTAATTTCTGTACGGCCTCTAAACTACCGATACCCATCTGTACGCTGGCATGTAAAGGCACTGATAAACCCAGGTTATTATATATATCCAATAACCCCATATCCTGAATAATTAAGGCATCTACCCCAATACTCTGCAAATAATATAAGTAATCGGTCAGTTCAGCCAACTCATAATCAAAATAAAGATTGTTGAGTGTTATATATAAATTTTTTCCCCGTTCATGCAAATAATCTACCGCATTTAATAATTCTTCATCACTAAAGTTAAAATCTTTGCGAAGTAAGCGCATATTAAAGCGTTTACCACCGGCATAAACTGCATCAGCACCAGCGTTAATAACCGTCTGCATGACCTCCCAGTTACCGGCTGGGGCTAAAAGTTCTATTTTGCTGGTACTCATAGTGCATCCTCTCTATAAAACCATATGTAATAAATCAATTATAATTTTTTGAGCCAGCGAAAGTGCTAAAATTACTATGACAGGTGAAAAATCTATTCCACCGGTTGCAGGAATTAATTTTCTAAACGGAGCCATTACCGGTTCCGTTATATCATATATAAATTTTATTATTGGTTGATAAGGATTATGCTTTATAAAAGACAGAATACACCTGCCAATTACCAGATATATAAGCAATTGAAAAGCTAGATTGACGAATAATATAATATTGGCTGCAAGCACAATTCATACTCCTTTATTATTGTGGTTTACCCAGCGCTATGGAACGCAACCAGGCTTTTTCTATGCCATTATAGAAAGCCGTTCTTATACCATCTTCCTCCATCTGACGTATGGCTGCAATAGTTGTTCCCCCAGGAGAACAAACCTGATCACGCAGTATAGCCGGGTGAGCATTCTGGTTATCTAACATGGCAATACTCCCCTTGATGGTATTGATGACTAACTCCCTACTAATTTTAACATCAAGCCCTATTTGTATTCCAGCATTAATCATCGCCTCTGCCATGAGAAAAACATAAGCTGGTCCGGAACCTGAAATTGCTGTTACCGCATCCATCTGTTTTTCTGATACTTCTACACAAATCCCTATGGCATTAAAAATGTTTTTTGCCAGAGTAAGATGGTTTTCTTTTACATATTCCCCTGGACAAATAGCAGAAACACCTTGACCAATAACAGCCGGTAAATTGGGCATAACTCTAATAACCGGTACAGATGCAGGCAATCCTGCCTCAATGGTTACAGTACTGACACCGGCAGCAATAGATATTAATATTTTAGATGAATTCCAGTTTATAGAAGTAAGCGAAATAACTTCATTTACCTGAGCGGGTTTTACCGCTAACAATATAACATCACTGGATTCTACCAGCTGAATTGAATCTGAGCTGTGAACATTAAATTTATTCGTAAATAAATCAATCCTGCTCTGATCAATGTCGCTAACTAATATTTTATCAAAAGCCAGGTCGGTTTCCGCAAGTCCTGCCAACAAAGCCATAGCCATTTTCCCGCATCCAATAATTCCCAATACCGGCACTTACCTGTCTCCTCCCATTGGATTATACCAGTTAGGCCTGCGAGTCATAGTAATATGATCTTTTGAAATCTCTACATTACTGGGGGTAAATATAAAAATATTTTTACCTAACTGCTGGCTGTGACCTTCCAATGAATAAGTAGTACCACTAATAAAATCAATAATTCGCTGCGATATTTCCGGCGGCGTCATCTCCAGATTCAAAACTATTTGTTTACGATTCTTTAAGTGGTCAGCCAGAGGTTGTACCTCCTCAAAGCTGGTTGGTTCACATACTACAACCTTCATTGATTTGTTACTGTGTATTGGTACTACATTAGCATTGCTACGAACATTCTCAAAGCTATGCGGTTGATTTTGCGGTAATTCATAAATCTCTTCCCTGACTTCTTCCTTTTCGATACCCAACCAGGCCCAAAACCTGTCTGTCATTCCCATAGATATACCTCCTTTTAAAAGATTATTAATCTGGTTGTTCATCCTTTGAAAATTGAGGTCCCGATTCTAACCATATTAGAGCCCTCCTCAACGGCAACCTCAAAATCCTGGGACATTCCCATAGATAAATATTTCAAGTCTACCCCACTGAATGAACTTTTAATTAATTGATTTCGCAAAGCATATAACTCTTTGAAAATTGGACGACTCTCTTCCTGATTATCGTTAATTGGAGCTAAAGTCATTAATCCTAAAACTTTCAGCCATTTTAACTGTCCAACTTCAGCCAAAAATGATTCCACCAGATACGGTGCAATGCCAGCTTTTTGTTCTTCACCGGAAATATTGACCTCCAATAAAGTGGGTACAATTATCTTTAAATTCTCTGCCCGCCGATTAAGGGCTTCAGCCAAATTCCATCGATCCAGAGAGTGAATTAAGCAGGTATGACCTACCACATCTTTCACTTTATTAGTTTGCAATCTACCAATCATATGCCAGTTGGCTCCAGGTAACATCTGCTGTTTACGGTTTAATTCTGTAACCCGATTCTCTCCAAAATTTGTTATCCCTAAATTATATACTTGCTCTACCAGAGGTATATCAACCATTTTACTAACGGCTATCAAGGTAACTGAATGCGGATCAATATTTCTTTTCCTGGCAGCCCGTACTATTCTGGTTTTAATGTTATCTATATTAGCAGCAATATTTAGCAATTAATTCACCTGTTTCAGAGTTATAATTCACCTATTATCATTTGCCCAATCTTAATTAAATTCGTTGTATTACCGGTATATTCCTTCTTTGCGCAATTTATTTATAATCAGGCGATTAAAAAACTGACACTGAAAGTTGAACCCTGCCCCACTTCACTCTCAACAAATACTTCTCCACCATGGGATTCAACAATATGTTTAACGATTGCCAATCCCAGACCAGTACCGCCCTGGTGACGGGAACGGGCCTTATCTACGCGGTAAAATCGTTCAAATACACGCGGTATGCTATCGCGTGGGATTCCCAGACCAGTATCACTGAATGTAATAATTATGCGACTGTCCTTTTTATGACATCTAATATGAATGCGTCCTTCCGGAGGTGTATATTTAATAGCATTATCCAGTAAATTAATTAGTACTTGTCCCAGTAAATCTTCATCTGCATTGATTCTGGGTAAATTAGGAGGATAAACGAATTCCACATATAAATTTTTTTCACTAATCTGGGGTCCCAGGATATTTAATATACTGCGTATGGAACGATTCAAGCAAACTGGTTGGGGATTAATCATGCGTTCCTTGGATTCTATTGATGACAAACTTAATAAATCATCTATCATTCTTGTCAAGCGATCGCTTTCAGCTTCAATGATAGATAAAAATCGCCGGCAGGTATCACTGTTTTCCATCGCACCATCAAGTAAAGTCTCTACAAAGCCCTTAATTGAAGTTAATGGAGTGCGCAATTCATGGGAAACATTACCCGCAAACTCAGAACGCATTTGATCAAAATTACGGGCATCGGTAACATCATGAAAAACAGCCACTGCACCCTCAATAAGACCTGTATCATCCTTTACAGGCACTACATGTACCCTGAATATTTGTCTGCCCGGACTCATAGTAGTTTCAGTAAAGACTTCGTTACCTTTTCTAAGTACTTCAAATATCATAGCCCCTATTTGACCGGAATAATCTATTCTCTCCAGTTTTTTGCCTGCCAGATCCCCTTCTCTGGCCATAAAAAGATTATCAGCCGCTTTATTGGTTATTATTATACGGGCATCGAGATCAAATACTATTGCTGCATCTACCATACTGGTCAATATAGCTTCCATTATTCTTTTTTCTTCACTCAAAGTCAGCATGATATTCCTCCCGGCTATTTAAGACGATTCTCAACAAATCGGTATCCAACTCCCCGAACAGTTTCTATGTAATCCGGAAAATTGGAATCGTCATTCAATTTTTGACGCAAATGTCTGATATGAACATCAACTGTACGGGTATCACCTGAATACTCATATCCCCATACTTTTTCCAATAAAGCCTCTCTGGTAAACACCTTGCCCTGATTCGCTACCATAAGGCTCAACAATTCAAACTCTTTAGGTGTCAACTCCAGTTTAGTCTCTCCTATAAAGGCCTCATATTTTTCCGGTACCACTATAAGTTCTTTAATAACATAAGCCTTTTCTCCCATAACTTTTTCAGCTTCCAGAACCTTTAAGGCTCTTAATCTGGCTTTTACCCTTGCTATCACTTCCCGGGGACTAAACGGTTTTTTAATATAATCATCGGCACCCATTTCCAATCCCAGTACGGTATCTATTTCATCACCCTTGGCAGTAAGCATAATAATAGGAATAGCGTTAAATTCAGAATTTTGTTTTAAAGTACGGCATACTTCCAGACCGTCAATATTAGGCAGCATTATATCCAGCAGAATTAGATCCGGCCTTTCATTTGCTACCAGGTGAAGCGCCTCTTCTCCATTACTGGCGGATACTACCAGATAACCTTCCTTTTCCAAATTAAATCTAACCAGTTCAACAATATAATCTTCGTCATCGACTACCAGAATTTTATATGGTTTCATATCTAATCCCTTTCCAATAAAGTAATTACTGCCCCCATACGACCGGTATTTCCCTGATCCCGGCGAAAAGAATAAAAATGGTCCGGGTTGCAGCAGGTACATAATGGGCATATTGTTATTTGGTCTTTCTTAATTCCAGCCATAAGCAGACATTGCTGAATTGTTGCTGATAGATCCCAATAACAGGTAGCATTATTGTACCTGATTATATCATTTAAAGCAGCAAACTCATGCCCGGCTCTATCTGCCAAATCATCGGCAATAGCAAAGCAACAGGCACCTATACCGGGACCGATAAAACAGCAGATATCTTCTGTCTGACTTTTATACTCTGAGATCATAGTCAGCATGGTCTTTTCAGCAATTCTCAGCATGGTCCCCTTCCAGCCGCTGTGAGCCAGAGCTACTACTTTTTTAATCGGATCAAAAAAATATACGGGGAAACAATCGGCATAAAAAGTAGTTAAAAATACTCCTGGTACATCAGTAACCATTGCATCAGTATAGCCAATAGCAGTTTCAAGTTTCCTGGCACCAAAACCGGCATGGCGCTGGTTGATTAATTTAATGCTATCACCATGTACCTGCTGACAACAAACCATCTGATCTAATTGCCCCCCTGCTGCCAGCATAAACCGTTTGCGGTTTTCAAGTACATGATGTGGTTTATCGCCTACATGAAGACCCATATTCAATGAATCACAGGGTATATTACTAACACCGCCCAATCGGGCGGAAAAAGCCGCAAACGCTCCCTGCTCATACCATTCAGGGACAGTGATGTATGAAATGCCCTGTTTTTTCTGCCATTGCCAATCTTGCATTTGTTGTCTGCTCCTCTATAAGATAAAATAATTAAAAGGAGGTGATCTATAATGACTTGTCCCTACTGTAAACAAACTATATCAGGCCATGTAAGTGTATGTCCACATTGTCAGACCCCTTTAACCAAATTCAAATGGGTAAAACTGGTCACTGTTTTCCCCCCTGATGATGCGGTACTGGAAAGTATGCTGCGCAGTTGTGGTATACCGGTATTAATTGAACGGGCCGAAGTGCCTCAATTCCCTATTACTATTGGCCCGCTGGCTGAGTCAAAACTGATGGTTCCAGCCGAGCATCTGCAGGAAGCCCGACAATTAATTGAAACTCAACTGGAGACTGAGGAATAGCATTGGGAAATTAAATTTATGTTTTATAAATTTAATCTCCTTTAAGCTGTTCGATTGTCTTTATAAAACTATTTAAATCTGTAAATTGACGATAAACTGACGCAAAACGAACATAAGCAACCTCGTCCATCTCTTTTAGATGAGCCATTACCATCTCTCCAATAATTATGCTACTGACTTCACGGTCATAACTATCGCGTAATTTACCTTCTATTTCAGCCACCATTTTTTCTATTGCTTCCATGCTCACCGGTCTTTTTTCACAGGCTCTGGTAATACCGCTCATTAATTTCTGCCGACTAAACGGCTCCCGATTACCACCTTTTTTAATAACTAATAACGGGCGTTCCTCTAAGCGTTCATAAGTAGTAAATCTTCTTTTGCAGGCATAACACTCACGCCGTCGGCGTATAGATGTCCCCTCTTCACAGGACCTTGAATCCAGAACCCGACTTTCTAATTCCTGACAATACGGGCATCTCAACCTTATCACCTCATAACCTGCCATAATACACTACTTGCCCTTATTATCTATAAAGCCGGCAAACAATGCAACCTCAAGCTTCTTCTAATAATTCTCCTCATCAAGCAGATAATCCCGGCGATAATCATCCATTTCTTTAACCATGGGTACTTCCACCAGGATTACATCCCGTCCAATTCTAACAATTTTATTCCAGGGTACTATAATATCTTCCCGTTTGGAAAATAATAATCCTCGGGTTCTTCCTGGCAATACCAGAGCTACCACTTTACCATTTTCCAAATCAAGATCAATATCAATGATATTGCCCAGTCTTTTACCGTCCAGCAAATTGACTACATCCCGGTTTCGTAAATCGGAGATTTTAATCACTGCCATCACCTCCTGTAATCAGAATATGATTGAATTATAAATATATGAAAAATCTAATATAAATTTTGTAGATAACATTATAAATAACGCGTTATACAGAGATATTTTAGGTTATTCTTATAATTTGCCTTACTTTCGGTATTCGGAGGTTAAAGTATCTTGCCTGTATATTTCGATAGAATAGTGATGATAATTGAATCGGGCTGGACTCATACGAGAGGCCCGTATGGTATTGACTGACTGATATACCGTTTAAAATGCTGTTAAAGGAGGACAACTATCATGATGCGGTCTCTCTACACTGCCAGTACCGGTATGCTCGCTCAACAATTAAATGTTGATTCTTTGGCCCACAATATGTCCAATGTAAACACCGTTGGTTATAAAAGACAGCGGGTTGAATTCCAGGATCTAATTTATCAGACAATTCGTCGTCCCGTAGTCAATGAAGATATTGCTCAACCCACTGGTTTAGATATTGGGTTAGGGGTCAAACCGGCGGTTACTTACACTATATTCTCACAGGGTAACTTTCAGGAGACACAGAATCCCCTTGATGTTGCCATAAACGGGCAGGCTTTTTTTAAAATTGAAGTACCTGGAGAAGATGATCCCCTTTATACGCGTGATGGTGCTGTTAAAATTGATGCTGAAGGTCGTCTGGTTACATCGGACGGATACTACTATATTGGTGTAGATGCCATTGAACCGGAAGCCTACGAAATTACTATTGAGAAAGATGGTAGAGTTACTTATCTGATACCGGGTGAAGATGATATTCAGGAAGCCGGACAATTGGAGTTGGCAAAATTCATAAACCCGTCCGGTTTGTTGAAACTGGGAGGCAACCTTTACCGGGATACTGTTAATTCTGGCGAGCCAGTTGATTGGGATCCTGAAGAAGACAGCACCGTTACCCTGGCAGCAGGCTATCTGGAAATGTCTAATGTGCAAATCGTTGAAGAAATGGTAAACTTAATAACAGCTCAACGAGCTTATGAAATTAATTCCAAAGTTGTACAATCATCTGATGAAATGTTGCAGACGGCCACTAATCTACGCCGTTAAAAGTAGAAGGAGGGCATAGCTTTTGAAAATCGACCCTTCCATCTCCGGTAACATAACTGAATATGCAGCGCAGGCTAATTTTCAGGCAAAGTCGGGTAAAGATTTTAATCAGGTTTTAAATAATGCTCTGAAAACAAAAGATGAAGAGAAGCTTATGCAGACCTGTCGAGAACTCGAAAGTGTATTCCTGAGCAAAGTAATGGAAACCATGAGGGCTTCAATTCCCCGCAGTGAATTCATTACCCGAAGTTTTGCCGAAGAAACTTTTGAATCCATGCTCTACGATGAATATGCTCGTGAGATTAGTAAGAATGGCTCGATAGGAATCGCCGAAATGATGTATAAACAATTGAGTCAAAAATAGCCCCTCTGGAGAACTGATTATGTTAGCTTATACCTGGATGGACAATCTGGTAGTAATATCTACATTTGCTTTATCATTAATAATTCTAACCATCCCTATACTTTTTTGGGAAAACAAAGCTATGTATAAGTTATTACTGCCATTTACGCTTTCCTTTTTATTTGCTCTGTTACTCTTCTTTCTGCCCAAGACTCCCCAAGCAAGCGCAGTCTTTTTATTTATGAACACCCTGCCGTTTTTATTTTTTGGGTTATTCTTAATTATCAATCCAGATATAAAAATAAGTATAACCGTTCTGGCATTTATTACCGTATTATCAATCTGGCTGTTGACTTCCCCTAATTACTATTCCTTACTGGCTGCTGCTACCAATTATCTTTTAATAATTACTTCTGTAATCATAGTAATTGCTTTTATTAAATACTCCCGGACCAGAGATTTTTCATTGTTCATGCAGGTAGCACTATTTATGATCTTGTTTATTCAGTTATCACTGTTTGTTCAAAGCCAAATAATGATTACGGTCTCGGTTTTTGTGGTTTATAGTTTATTGGTACTGTATTTCCGTAAAGAAACTTATGATTATTTAACTATAAGGATTGCTGAAGCAGAGCAAATTAATGCTCAATGGGAAAGATCCGTTCAGCAAGAAGTTAATAAACGCATTTATGAGATAAAAACTGAAAAATTTCAACTGGAGGAAAGCAGTCGCATTGATCCATTGACAGGCGCTCTGAATAAGGCAGCTATAACCAACCTTATACATGAATTAATCCGGGATATAAATAATTTCACTATAATATTATTTGATATTGATAATTTCAAAAATATTAATGACAATGAAGGTCATTTAGCTGGTGACCGTATTTTACAGCAGGTTTCAAAACTGGTACAGCATAGTATTCGCCCCCATGATAGTTTGGGTCGCTATGGCGGAGACGAGTTTTTAATCATCCTGCCTAATACCCAATTAAAAGACGCCTTATTTGTGGCTGAACGGATACATGACAGACTTTTCAACAGTGAGGTTAAATGTACTGTATCCATTGGTATAGCAGTATACCCGGCTGATGGACTTACTATAGAAGAATTAATCTCCCTTGCTGATAAAGGTTTATATAAATCCAAAGCCAATGGACGAAATACTACTTCCTATACAGGCAGAGTAACCCTGTAAGCAACTTTTAATAATCCAATTCTACCCCCTAATAGCAATAATATGGATATGACGACCTGAATATGAATGGGACATGCCAAAAGTACAGTCGGTACCTGCCATTTATTTAGACCATAAGAATTTTAAATTAATTGATAACCCTTCAAAATGCGGATGTTCAACAACATCTTCGTCCAAACCGGACACTACCAGTGCATATACACCATCATGCCAGGCAAAACATTCGAAGGTTTTTTCCTGCGGATCAACCAGCCAATAATGTTTTACCTTAGCCCTCTGGTAGATTTGCATTTTTTGCAGCCGATCTTTACGATGGCTGGAAAGGGATAAAATCTCAACTACCAGATCAGGTGCCCCATCAATACGAGTATCTTTTACAATTAGCTGCTGTTCGCCAGATATATAGAATATGTCTGGCTGGACTACATTATAATCAAGCAGGGTAACATCCAAAGGCGCATCAAAGATTTCTCCTTCAGAATCAACTTCCCAAAAATATTCTTCCAGAATCCTTTGCAGCTTGCGGGAAGCTCGCTGGTGCATAACATTGGGTGACGGTTCTTTAATCAACATCCCATCCAGGATTTCAAAACGATAGCCTGGTTCTTCCGGTATATCCAGGTAGTCCTGATAAGTAAGCTTCCTGGCAGGTTTGGTTTCATACGGAACGGTATTTTCCCGGATATCATCACCACGCAGGGCTTTGATTACATCATCCAGCTTATACCGATATTGTCTGCTACCCAGTTCAATACAGGGTATTTTGTTCTCCCTGGTATATCTCCAAATCGTTTCCACAGAAAGATCCAGGAACTCAGCCAAAACCTGGGCTGTAATTAACTCCTTATTTATGGTCATAGTATCACCCCTATCTCGATTATAGTTAATTGATAAACTATTATCAACTCATATCAACTATTGTAGTCTGTAATCAAGTTATATGCCTGGCGTGGCGGGATGTTTTTTAGAATCCTGCATGGAATCTATTAACTTGAACAATAGAACCTATGTTCCCGTTCTGTTATACTATCTTAACAAGGCCCTGTATGCCGCTTATGATAAGCATCCACAGGATTTTGAAGCCCTGCTAAATGTATCCGGAGTAGGTGCCGGTACCCTGCGAGCCCTTTGCCTGGTTGCCGAAGTCGCCTATGGAGCCAGGCCCAGTTATAACGATCCGGTACGCTATTCTTTTGCCCACGGAGGCAAAGATGGTTTTCCTTTTCCTGTTAATGAAGCAGATATTGAACAATCCTATACCACCCTACGGCGTGCACTCCGTAAGGCTAAAGCCGGGCAACACGAACAGCTTGATGCTTTAAGAAATCTGGCCCGGTGGCACAGTGAAGCCCTGAAGGTTCAGGCCAGCCCAATTTCCCCTTCCCCTCCCCGACCAGCAAGCGTACAAAAGAGCCGGTTCCGGCAACCAGTATTATTTGACAATTAGCAATAAATCATATTTTTTCTCACTTCAGTATAAATAAACAAATATATTTCGAAATATTAATTATTAATAAATTTACCACAAGCATAAATGTAAAGGTGACTTGACATTATTCTTATGCCTAAGTATACTGTTTGTAAAGCTGGCTTTACTTTTGAATGGTGGTGTTGGTTATGGAAAATCGTCTGAAAGAGCTACGGGAAAATCTCTCCATGACCCAGGAGGAATTAGCCGCCCGGGCGGGAGTATCACGGCAAACCATAATATCATTGGAAAAAGGCAAGTATAATCCCTCGATAACTCTGGCTTATAAATTGTCTCAGATATTTGGTTTAAGCATTGAAGAGCTGTTTATGCTAAAAGAAGGGGGAGAAAATATATGACAACAAAGCAAATGGCGCTGCTTAAATATCTTATATTGGCATTTACAGGTGTTATAGCAATATGGCAGATCTTAAGTGGAAATTATCCCTTTGGTACCGGTTTGCTGGCAGGTATCATTATTGCCGGTACCGGTTTGGGGATTAGAAGTCGTCAGATTAATAAGATGGTGGATCGGGGGATGAATCCTTATGATGAACGGGTGTGGACGATTGCGGGCAAAGCATCGTATGCCTCAATACGGGTTTTTGCAATTATCAGTGCTATAATCGTATTAACCGGTTCAATATGGGGACCTGAAACCCTGGTTAATCCGTATAATCTATTGGGTATCTGCCTGGCCCTGCTGATGCTGTTATATGTTGTTTTTTATTATTACTATAATCATAGAATGTAATTTTAAAGGGTTTCTGTATAGTAACAACAGGTGTCAGGGTATTATCCTGACACCTGCTTCAAATTATTCACTAAAGACTAATATGCTACTCCCAGAGAAACTTCTTCTATATCCATGGCAGTGCAATCAGCTTCTTTTATAATATCTACCAGACCAGCTATCTCAGGTAATACATTACGAACGAAATATTTGGCTGAAGCTACTTTACCATGATAAAAAGAATAATCAAAATGTTCCCTGCCCAGTTCATCAATTTTATTTTCTGCCAATAAAGCCATTTCCACCAGCAATTTTGCGGCATATAATTTACCGGTAGCATGCAAAACCCGGGTAGCAAATATTTTTATCTCTGCATCTTTACCTTCACTGCGGAAAGCATTTAATGCAGTTTGTATTTCACTAAATTGCTTAATAGCACGCTCCAGTAATTCAAATTCTCTTTCCCAACCGTCCCGGTTTCGGTTCTGCTCTACAAAATCAGTAATATCCTGTAACCAATCCGCAAATAACTGGCCTTTCTTCATAGACATTTTGCGACCCACCAGATCCATTGACTGAATGTAATTGGTTCCTTCCCAAATGGGATATATGCGGGCATCCCGGTAAAGCTGTGCTACGGGGTATTCCTCGGAAAAGCCATATCCTCCATAAACCTGTAATGCTTCACTTATACAAGTCAGTGCATAGTCTGAACAAAAAGCTTTAACCAACGGAGTGTTAATCTCTATTCTATCCCGCGCTTTTTTGGCCATCTCAACATCGTCTACATTATTCTTTATATCAACAAGATAAAAAGTACTGATTGCCATAGCTCTAAAAGCTTCAATATAAGCTTTTTGCATTAACAGCATTCGGCGTATATCCTCATGATTAATTATACTAACCTGTCCCCCCTTGGGATTAGCCGTTGCCTTGCCCTGTACACGCTGGCGGGCATAATCAGCAGCATTGTTATAAGCTATGGCAGCTAAAGCCGTAGCTGACAGTCCAGTCATAAGTCTTTCTTCATTCATCATATTGAACATCTGGGCCAGACCTTGTCCTATGCCGTCTTCACCAGGGGGATCACCTAACAGATAGCCAATACAATCGTTATCTTCGCCAAAGTTAATGACGCAGGTGGGATTACCTTTCAGCCCCAGTTTATGTTCAATACCTCCGCAATGCACATCATTAAACTTGCCCGGATTTCCGTTTTCATCCGGCAAAAACTTGGGGATAACAAATAAAGAAATACCTGCTGTTCCAGGTCTGGCTCCCTCTATCCGTGCCAAAGCCAGGTGGATAATGTTTTCCGTAAAATCCTGTTCTCCGCCACTAATAAAACACTTGCTTCCCTTTATTTTATAAACGCCAGGTTTATCAGTTGGAATAGCCCGCGTACTTACATTTCCTACTTCAGATCCGGCAGAAGGTTCAGTAAGAGCCATCGTACCAGCCCATTTTCCACTATACATATCAGGGAGATAGATTTCTTTAAGTGTTTCATTGCCGAAATCCTCAATTAAGCCCGCTGCTCCGCCCCCTGCAAGATAAAGGGTTCCCAAAGATGGGTTGGCTCCAATAATAAACTCCATCATAGACCAGAGTACACATAAAGGTACTGCAGATGGATCATGAGGATTATAGTTGCTGCTGCAAAACCCATTATCCTGTATAAAATAATAAGCCTCTTTAGTAGAATCAGGTGTGATAACCCGTCCATTTTCAAATTTGGAACCAATCTTATCAGAATCTTCACAAGTCGGAGCAATGACTTCACGCGCTCCCTTTAAAGCATTATCCAGAATAAAATCCATATCTTCCACAGAATAGCCGTCTTTAAATCTTTCCGTATTTAATACCTTGTCTAAATCAAGCCATTCTTTAAGGATAAACTTATGGTCGCGATTGGAGTGCAAAAATCGAGATGACATTAATGGTAACCACCTTTACTGAAATTTTAAAATAATATATTTTATTATCTAAATAATACCTTACATAAAATATTTACCAAACGCAAGATTTAGATGGTTTATGTTTAAACTCTTTAATTGAGAAGTATTAAATTGTCACATTTTAGTAGTAATCATTGAATATTGTTGATAAAATGGGATTAATCATTTATTTAGTTAGGGCAGGTGAGTTAATTAATGGATACTATTAGAGTCCTTTTAGTGGACGATTCACCTTTCATGTTGGAAATGCTTAAAGCAGCATTAAATATTCCTGGTATCGAAGTTTGTGGTACTGCTAACAATGGTCAATCTGCAATAGATATTTACCCTATACTGAAACCGAATTTGGTTACTATGGATATCACTATGCCGGATATGGACGGTTTAATCTGCAGTGAAAATATTTTGGGTATTGATGATCAGGCACGAATAATAATAATTAGTTCCATGCTTGATGAAGCTTTGCAAAAGAGAGGCCAGGCTATCGGCGTTAAAGCATTTATACAAAAACCTGTTAATCCGGATGACTTATTATTTGCAATAAGAAGCCTATTCGCTGACCAGAGCGAGAGTTTATCCCTGGAGTATTATGCCAGGAACCTTTCTTTTGCGCTACAGAAGAATCTGATGTTAATGGCCAATTTAAATTCCAGCATTGATATGGCTCCCACTAAAAAATTCCGACTTGATTCTTCCGGCATAGCGATAATAATTGGAATTACCGGATCTAAAAAAGGTAAAGCAACACTGGATTTGTCACCCGTTACTGCAAAAGCTATTGCAACCAAAATTTTTGGTCATGAGCAACTAAGTGAAGATGCTGTAATTAATGCAATAACAGAATACTTTAATATTAGCTGCGGCCATTGCAATTCCAATATTAATAATAGTTTTCAGGATATAGAACTGCGTTTAACTCCACCCAGTGTTGCCATTGGAGACGATATGAACTTACCCAAACTGGTTGAATTAGAGTATGAAATAATTATTACCACCGATTCAGGTACAATGAAAGTCAATCTGGAATTATCAGGAGATGGCGAAAATGGATGTTAATCTCATTAATCCTTTTTTAGAGGCAATTAGAGATGTAATGCCTCAACTTGGTTTCAACCAAGTTGAACGCAGTAAACTCACTATAGGTGAAAGAGAATTATCAGGTAAGGGTGTAACTATCATTGTCGGATTATCTGAAGGTGCCAATGGAAATGTGGCCTATAACATGACTCGTGATGCTGCATGTCGAATTGCCTCAACCATGATGATGGGAGCACCCGTACCGGAATTGGATGAGATGGCTAAAAGTGCAATTTCTGAACTTGGCAATATGCTTACTGCCAATGCAGCCACGCAACTATCTAATAAAGGACTTTCTGTTAATATATCATCTCCCAGTTTAATAATTGGCAGTGATTTCAGAGTTAAAATCAGTTCTACGAAATATCTCAATATGGAATTAACAATCGATTCAATCTCTCTTGAATTATTAATAGCAATCGAAACTTAATTGAACACACGGCACAAGGAAATAATTATTTACCTTGTCTCTAAGAAACAGACCCCTGAATCAAGTTCCGGGGTCTGTCACATCGGATATGGTTCTGCGCTTCGCTTGCTCCACATCTCGATCTGTCCGAAAGGTGATAGGGCTGACTGGCGGCGCCCACAGCATAACCTGTGCTAATAATGAAACCCCGGAATCAAGTTCCGGGGTCGGTCACATCAGGCATCTGTCGGCGCTATCGCTTGTCAGACGCCTCGATCTGTCCGAAAATAATTAAATCCTGGCGATGTCCTACTCTCCCACAGCATTACCTGTAGTACCATCGGCGCTGAAGAGCTTAACTGCCGTGTTCGGGATGGGAACGGGTGTGACCTCTTCGCCATTATCACCAGGAAATTTAATAACAGTATTCAGTTTAGCGGTTTAACTTTTCTTCGCCATTACGAGCCGACGATGTCTCGGCGAGTGTCGATGTATCGAAGGCGTTAGCCTGAGCATCGACGCACCAGGAAATTTAATAACAGTATTTAGTTTAGTGGACCGTCCGAGACCACTGAAAAAGTATCATAAATGTCATCCTGAGGAGCTGGAGGCGACGAAGGATCTCTTTTCGAAGTCCGTAATATTGGGTCTTCAGCCAACTAGATTCTTCACTATCGTTCAGAATGACACACTCATACCTAACCTTCGGTCGGCATCTGAGCTTTTGGACTTTCATTCCTCGCTCTGCTCGGTTGAAAGTCTCAAGATCTCTGAAAACTGCACATAGAGGTTTGTGAAGGTCAAGCCCTCGATCTATTAGTACCAGTCCGCTTAATGCATCACTACACTTACACTTCTGGCCTATCAACCACCTGATCTTGATGGGATCTTACTTCCTTATCGGAATGGGAGAACTCATCTTGAGGTTGGCTTCGCGCTTAGATGCTTTCAGCGCTTATCCTTTCCAGACATAGCTACCCAGCTGTGCCTCTGGCGAGACAACTGGTACACCAGCGGTCTGTCCATCCCGGTCCTCTCGTA
>ENA-UOUL01001976-UOUL01001976.1-bioreactor-metagenome-genome-assembly--contig:-NODE-1976-length-25896-cov-8.621596_pt1 | contig 25896 bp, 21 predicted proteins | sample MGYA00249838_ERZ747220 | MGnify/ENA primary metagenome ERZ747220 (study PRJEB28778, sample SAMN05720191) | bioreactor metagenome | isolation source: Anaerobic biogas reactor | place: USA:Washington...
TGGGCCCCTCGAACGGCGGCACCACGTGGATGCGCACCAGGGCGGACTCCGTGCCGGCGAGGCGGTCGACGAAGCGGATGGGCGTGGTGCCGTCGCCGTAGGCCAGCGGCTCATTTGGGTAGGCGTCGGTGACGATGTGCCGCCCATCGGGGTGGAGGGTGGGGTGGCCGGAGCCCATCACGCCCGGTGCGGCGTCCTCGAGGGTGCTGCCGTCGTAGCGGGCGGTGACGAAGCGTAGCCCGTCGCCGTGGAGGTTGAGGTTCACCAAGACCGTCTCCCCGTCGGGGCACCAGTTGGGGTGGTGGCCGCCGGGCTTCCAGCGGTCAGCCGGGATAGCGATGGCGATCCCGCTTCCGTCGGCGTTCATGGTGACCACCATGCGCTCCATATGGGCGGTGTCGCCGCCGTCGGGCAGCCAGCGCAGGACGAGCATGATGCGGGTACCCTGGGGATTCCACTTCACGTGTGCCCCGTAATACGAGCCTCCGACGAAGACGTCCGGATCCAGGGGCCGCGTCCGCTCCACGATCTCGGCCAGCGAGACCAACAGCCGGCTGGCACCGGTCACCGTGTCGGTGAGGAAAACGCCGTCGTTCTCCGGGGCGCCGCGGTTCACCGGCGCGACGCCGTGGGGAGCGAGTACGCCGTAGCCCGCCTGAGTGGCGCCGGTGCGTAGCAGGCAGGGGCTGATGGCCTTCGAACCGTCGGGCGACACCATGTAGACCGTGCCGTCCAGTAGGCGGCGGCCACCGTCGACCGGATCGAGCCGCACACCGAAGGGCGTCCAGCTCTCCACGTCCATGTCGTTGAAGAAGAGGTCGTGGTCGGTGGCGCCCCACTGAGTCTGCGCGCCCAGTTGCGTATCCCAGCCGCGGGTCTCGGCGACGGTGCGCTCCTTGCCAGTGTGCAGGTCCACCAGCACTACCTCGGCCACGTCGCCGGGCTGGGGCAGACGGTCTTCAAACGGGAGCCGGGTGAGGGCGAGGTAGCGCCCGGATGGACTGAAGGGCGAGGTGTCGAAGAAGCGATGGAAGAGGCGGCCGACGCCCGGTGTGGCACACCAGACGGGGACGCGCGGCTCGTGGAGCTCGTAGCGGGGGAAGTGGAGCGACAGAGTGCCAGGCACAGGGACTCCTCCAGGCGCGGGGCGGCGGCCGACTCCCTGCCGTCAGAGCCGGCCGCCTCGTGGGATGGGCTAGCGGGGAAGCTCGCGGCGGGCCTTACCCGGCCATCGCTCAAGGCCGCCGAAGGCGTAAGGGACACGCGCCTCGAACGGGCCGAGGTCGGGCAGGGGCGCCGTCCGGCCGACCTGGTACCAGTAGGCGGTGCTGGTCCAGTCGCCCTGGCGATCGTTGGCGTGGCCGTGCTCAATGGCCAAACGCAGCGACCGCTCGAAGTAGACGGGGTCCTCGATGTGGAAGCGGTACTGGGAGTGCTTGCCGGTGTAGTCGGCGTTGCCCTTGAAGTGGTAGCCGTAATAGGGCGTGGAGTAGGGCACGCTCAGCTGGTTGTAGTTCCAGGCGCCGCAGAAGTAGTCCTCGGTGCCGGTGCCGTGGAGGCGAGGGGGCCAGGGCTCGCCGTCAATGAAGAACATGTCGTCGCCCTCACCCCACCAGCCGGTCTCGTCGGTGTCCACATGCAGGCAGCAGCCGACGTAGTGGCCTCGTCCCTGCACATCGAGGACGACGTAGTTGTCGTCGCCGTCGAGGTTGAGCCGGTCCATGTGCCCGCGAGCGTTGGGCCCCCGCGGAGAGCACTCGTCGGTCACTAGGCGGCGGCGCCAGTGGGCGTGGAACCGGCCCAGGTCCTGGGGCTCCTCGTCCCACTCCTGGTAGTCGATGTAGAAGTAGAGGAAGCTGTCCTCGTCGGAGTCGTTAGTGACGGTGAAGCGGGCGCCGCGAGCGAAGGGCATGGGGAACCAGCAGTTCAGGCCCAGGTACGATGCTTGCAGCGGGAGCGACTGGAAGTAGGTGGCCTTGGCATGGCCCAGGCCGAAGAAGTCGCCGACGGGAGTGAGGACCGACGGGGTCTCCTCGCCGTCCCAGTAGGCGCGGAGGACGAGGCGACGCAGGTTGCTGTCGGTCTCGCGGGTGGTCATCCAGATGTGCCGAACGCAGCCGGCAGCGTCGGTGGCGCCCAGCTCCACCGTCTCCCCGGCCTTGATTGGCCAGTTGTCGGCGTTGCCGCCGGTGCGATCGTACGAGGACCAGCGGCAGGAGCGTATGCCACTCCGCAGGCGCGCCAGGTCTGCCAGCGAATCGAGGCCTGGTCTCATGTGGACCCTCCTTGACCTAAGCGGGCGGCTCGGCGGCGGGGCCGCAGTTCCGTCCCGTGCGGCCATTATAGGGGGGACACGGAGGGCATCAAGCGGCGACGCGACCCGGCGCTGGGGGCAGCTTTGACGGAGAGGGGAGCGGAGTCTAGTATGTCGGACGGGGGCGATTTGGTCGGCTGCCCGCGGGGCGTTCCTTCGGCGGTAAGACATAGCCGCGGCCGCCGTCTCTGTGCCTAGGCCCCCACTTGGAGGACACCCAATGGCCAAGTTGGTCATAGAAGGCGGATACCCGCTCCAGGGCGAGGTGAGGCCCAGCGGCAACAAGAACGCCGCTCAGCCAATCCTCGCCGCTACTCTTCTCACCGAAGAGCCGGTCACCATCAGGAACCTGCCCGACATCCTCGACGTCCGCGCCGTGCTCGACCTGCTGGAGCAAGTGGGCGCCCGCGTGGACCGACACGACCGGCACACGGTCACCGTCTGCGCTGCCGGGGTGAACAAGACACGACTGGATATGCAGGCGGCTCGCTCGATTCGTGGATCCATCCTGTTCGCCGGGCCTCTCCTGGCCCGCTTCGGTCGCACGACCGTGTCGATGCCCGGTGGATGCGCCATCGGGCGCCGGGGCGTGGGAACGCACATGCGGGCTTTTGAAGCCATGGGTGCCGAGGTCAACGTCAACGGTGGCTATGAGATGGTCGCCAGGCGGTTGCGGGGCGCCGACATCCTGCTGGACGAGGCCAGTGTTACCGGCACCGAGAACGCTATCATGGCGGCTGTCTTGGCCGAGGGACGGACGGTGCTGCGGAACGCCGCCGGGGAACCGCACGTGCAGGACCTGTGTACGTTCCTGAACTCCCTTGGAGCTCGGATCGGCGGTGTGGGGAGCAACGTGCTCGAGATCGAGGGCGTGTCGAGCCTGTCCGGCGGTGAGTGCCGCATCAGTTCCGACCACACCGAGGTGGGCAGTTTCATCGGACTGGCGGCGGTCACGGGCGGGGAGTTGCGCATTCGGGACGCGGTGCCGGAGCACATGCGCATGACGCGACTGGTATTCGAGCGCCTCGGGGTGCGCACCGAGGTGGACGGCGATGACCTGTTGGTGCCCGCTGACCAGGAACTGCGCATCCAACCCTCATTCGATACGAACGTGCCGAAGATCGACGACGGCGTGTGGCCCGCCTTCCCCAGCGACATGATGAGTGTAGCGCTTCTGGTCGCCACCCAGAGCGAAGGCACTGTCCTGATCTGGGAGAAAATGTTCGAGAGCCGCCTGTTCTTCGTGGATCGCCTGATCGCCATGGGCGCGAGCATAATCCTATGCGATCCGCACCGGGCAGTGGTGGTGGGACCGTCTAGTCTTCACGGTGAGGTACTGCAGAGCCCGGACATTCGCGCCGGCGTGGCCCTCCTGGGGGCGGCCCTGTGTGCGCGGGGAACCAGCACTATCCACAACATCGTCCAGATCGACCGGGGCTACGAGCACATCGACGACAAGTTGCGGGCGTTGGGGGCTCGCATCCAGAGGGTGGACGAATGACCTGTGAAGCACGCGCCGAGGGAGTGCTTGCGGCGGAGGCAGAACCGGCCGGGGAGGAGGAGCAGCGCCGCTCGGCGCTGGTCGACCGCCGGCAGGTAACCTTGGAGGACGGTCGCTACCTGATCTACTACACCTTCGATGAGAAACGGTCTCCGAGGCAATCCCAGTGAGGGTGCTGGTGACTGGTGGGGCCGGGTATATCGGCAGTGTGGTATCGGCCCGCCTGCTGGAGCGCGGGTACGACGTCACGGTGCTGGACAACCTGACCGCGGGCCATCGTCGAGCCATACCGGCCGGCGCTCGTTTCGTGCACGCGGACCTGGCCGAGGGGGCCATGCTGCCGCACCTGCTGGACGAGGAGCGGGTGGAGGCGGTGATGCACTTCGCCGCCAACATCAAGGTGGGCGAGTCCATGCGGATGCCCATGCGCTACCTGGGCGACAACGTCCGTAATGCCCTGAACCTGCTCGATGCCGTCACCACTGTCGGCCTGAAGCGCTTCATCTTCTCGTCCACCGCGGCTCTGTTCGCACCGTCCGACAGCCCCATAGGCGAAGGCGACACCATCGAGCCGGCCAGCCCCTACGGCGAGTCCAAGCTGATGATAGAGCAGGCGCTGCGCTGGCTCGACGCGACCACCGGCCTGCGCTATGCCGCCCTGCGCTACTTCAACGCGGCCGGGGCCTGGGGCAACTTGGGAGAGGACCACCGGCCGGAGTCGCATCTCATACCGGTGGTGCTGAAGGTGGCGCTGGGTGAGAACGGCAAAGTGGGCATCTTCGGCGACGACTACCCCACCTCGGACGGCACCTGTGTCCGCGATTACATCCATGTGGTGGACCTGGCGGACGCCCACATCGCCTGCCTGGGCGCGCTCGAGCAGGGATCGCGGGCCTACAACCTGGGCAACGGACGTGGCTTCTCGGTGATGGAGGTGGTGGAGGTGGCTCGTCGGGTCACCGGGCATCCCATCGAGGCTGAGGTGCTGCCGCGCCGTCCGGGAGATTCGCCCTGGTTGGTAGCTGACTCCTCGCGCATCCGGGAGGAACTGGGCTGGAGCCCGCAGATGCCGGACCTGGAGACGATCGTCGCCACGGCTTGGGAGTGGCACCGGCAGCATCCGCGCGGGTACGAGGAGTAGCGGATGAGCGAGTTGCGCTGGAATCCGCTGCTCGAGGAGTGGGTGGTCACGGCCACCCACCGTCAGGAGCGCACTTTCTTCCCGCCCGCCGGCTACTGCCCGCTGTGCCCCACGAAGCCGGGAGGCTTCCCCACCGAGGTGCCCGCGCCCGATTACGACGTCGTGGTGCTGCAGAACAAGTTCCCCTCCTTCCGGCCGGAACCAGGTGCTCCCGGGGTAGATGGGCATCCCCTGACGCCGGTGTTGCCCGCCGGGGGCGTCTGCGAGGTGGTGCTGTACTCGCCGCAGCACGACACCACCCTGGCCCGATTGGGCCGCGACACGGTCTACAAGCTGGTGCAGGTGTGGCAGGACCGTTTCCGCGAGCTGGGCGCGCAACCGGGCGTGGACTACGTCTTCATCTTCGAGAACCGAGGCGTCGAGGTAGGGGTTACGCTCACGCACCCGCACGGGCAGATCTATGGCTTTCCCTACGTGCCGCCCATCCCGCAGCGCGAGCTGGCGGCCATGGAGCGACACTGGTACCGCACTCACCGCTGCCTGCTGTGCGAGCTGCTGGAGCGCGAACGCGCCGATGAGCGCCGGCTGGTGTCCGAGTTCGAGGGCTTCCATGTGCTGGTGCCCTTCTACGCTCGCTTCCCCTATGAGGTGCACGTCGTACCGGAGCGGCATGTGGGCAGCCTGCTGGACACGGACGCCGACGAGCAGTGGGGGCTGGCGGGAGCGATCCACGACGTCATCGGGCGCTACGACGCGCTCTACGACTCGGTGATGCCGTACATGATGGTACTGCATCAGAACCCGACGGACGGGGGCAGCTACCCCTATCACCACTTTCACGTGGAGTTCTACCCCCTGCGGCGGAGCGCCGGGAAGCTGAAGTACCGCGCCGGCTGTGAGACGGGAGCGGGCACCTTCATCACCGACGCCTTGCCCGAGGATTGGGCCGAGGACCTGCGGCGCGCCCTCCCCACCGTCTGAGGCGGGCCATGCGCGTCGGCGTCAATGCCTACTTCCTCGCCCACCCCCAGAGCGGCTCCGGCCAGTACCTCCTCGAGCTCGCTCGGCGGCTCCCCCAGGAGAGTCCGGGGTGGGAGTTCGTCTGGTACGTCCCGGCGGGGCTGCCGGTCCCGGAGGAACTGGCGCCACAGGCGGTCGGAGTGCCGGTGCCCGCCTGTGCAAGGGGCAATTGGGCCAAGCTCTTCTTCGAGCAAGTAGCTTTCGCTCGCGCGGCAGAGCAGTCCGCCTGTGATGTGCTGTTCGTGCCTTACTTCGGTCCGCCGTCTCGACTTCGCGAGCTCGCCGTGGTGACGGTGCACGACACCATTCCGTTGCTGCTGCCCGCCTATCGTCGCGGCGCTCTGGCCCGGGCGTACTCCGGGTTGGTGCGGGCGAACGGCTGGCGCTGTCGCCTACTGCTGGCGGACTCGGACTGGACGCGGCGAGACGCCGTGCAGCTGATGGGGGCGCACCCGGATAGAGTGCGGGTCGTGCCGTTGGGTGTAGGCGAGGGGATGCGGCCGGTGACGGACGAGGGGGCCTTGGCTGGGGTGCAGGAGCGGTACTGCCTACCCAAGCGCTACCTTCTCTTTCTGGCGGGGGCCGACCGGCGCAAGCGGGCGGACGTGCTGCTTGAGGCCTATGCCGCGCTGCTGCAGCGCGTTCCGGATGCGCCCGACCTCGTGCTGGCCGGTCGTGTGCCGGATCGACCCAGTGCCGCCGTGTTCGACCTGCGCGCCCTAGTGGCGGCGGCGGGACTGCGCGAGAGGGTGTGGTTCATCGGGGCTGTGGAAGAAGGGGACAAGGCGGCCGTCTACAGCGGAGCGCTTGCCTTCGTCTTCCCGAGCGAGTATGAGGGCTTCGGGTTACCGCCGCTGGAGGCGATGGCCTGCGGGGCGCCGGTGGTGGCAGCCAACGCTACCTCGGTGCCGGAGGTGTGTGGTGACGCGGCGTTGCTGGTTCCGCCCGGCGACGCAGAGGCCCTGGCGGAGGCGCTGGAGAGGGTGATTCGGGATCCGGACCTGCGGTCGTGGATGGCGCAGCGAGGCCGGGAGCGCGCAGCCGGGTACACATGGGAGAGGACGGCTCGCTTGACGGCCCAAGCCTTGGAGGAAGCCGGCTCCGCTTAACGGCTAGAGCCGGGGCCGCCCCGACCCCGGCTCTACGCCCATCAGGAGGAGGAGAGACGAAACCGTCACACACTTTCAACACCCACTGTAGGTCGTTGGCGGCCGAGATTCTTGACGACTGTGCTACGCGTTCCCTACGATGCCGATGGGAGCGGGTAGGGCACACTTCCCGAACTGAGAGGGGTTGGCAATGAACCCGGAGATGATCCGGATCGGGCCGTTGGTTATCAAGTGGTATGGCGTCCTCATCATGGGTGGAGCGGTCCTGGCGGCCTACTTCTCCGCTCGCGGGGCACAGAGACGTGGGCATGACCCGGAGTACGTCTGGGACATGCTCATCTGGGTGCTCTTCTGTGGGATCGTGGGGGCGCGCCTGTACCATGTGTTCTCCAGCCCGGTGGGTGGCGCGGTCGGCTGGTCGTACTACCGGGAGCACCCCTTAGAGATCCTGCGTATCTGGAACGGCGGCCTGGCGATCTACGGGGCCCTCGCGGGGGGGATGGTTGGCGTCGCCACCTACGTCTGGTACCGCAAGCTGGTGCTCGTGGAGTGGTTCGATATCGTCTTGCCCAACGTGCTGCTTGCCCAGGCCATCGGCCGCTGGGGCAACTTCGTCAACCAAGAGGCTTACGGCGCTCCTACCGATCTGCCGTGGGCGATCTACATTGACCCCGCCCACCGCATCCAGGGCTTTGAGCAGTACTCCCACTTCCACCCCACCTTCCTCTACGAGTTCATCTGGTGTTTGGTGGGATGGCTGGTGCTGGGATGGATCAGCCGTCGGTACGCCAACCGCCTGCGTGACGGCGACCTGACGGCCTTCTACTTCGTCTGGTACCCGTTCGGTCGCTTCTTCGTCGAGGCGCTCCGGATTGATGCCTGGACGATGGGCGGCCTGGCCACGGCCCAGTGGATCAGCCTGGCGTCGGTGCTGCTGGCGACGGCCTTCCTCGTGGGCAGGCGACTGCTCGGCCGTCCGGCCGCGAGCGCCCCCCCGCAGTAGTGTCGCCGAGGAATGGCTCTCCTGCGCGTCTGCCTGGTGCTGTTAGCCGGCGTCGCTTTGGGAGTGACCTGGGCCGCTCCGAGCCCGCTCCCGATCGCGGCCGGTGCAGTGTTTGGGGTGGTGGCCATCTTCGCGCACCGATCCGGCATGCGGAAAGCGCCGCGCAACCTACTCCTGGCGGCGGTGCTCTCGCTCGGCGCGGCCCGTGGCACGGCCGAAGTCGAGTCGCTCGCGAAAGCCAATCCCTACGCTGAGACCGGCCCGAGAGCGCTCCTCTGCCGGGTCGTGAGCGACCCGGAGAGCGCGGGGCTGCGACAGACCTACACCTGCCTGGTGGAGGCGGTGGACGACCGGGCCTCGGTGCCCTGGCGAGCGGCGGTGAGCGCGGCACCAGTGGAGGGGCTGCTCTATGGTGACCGGGTGGTTGTTGTCGGCGAGCCCGAGACACCGGGGCCCAAGGGCTACGCAGAGCACCTGCTCCGCCGCGGAGTGACGGCGACCGTCTATGCCACCGGCGTGGACCGGCGCGAGCGAGGTCCCGCTTCGCCCATGCGCTGGCTCTACGCGGTCCGGCGCCAGGCCCTGGCCGGCTTGCAGGAGGCTGTTCCCCAGCCGGAGGCGGGCTTCCTCTCCGGTGTCGCCTTGGGCTCCACCGAGGGACTGCCCGACCTGGTGGAGGACGACCTGCGCCGCTCGGGTCTGCTTCACATCCTGGTGGTCTCCGGCGCCAATGTGGCCTTCCTGGTGGGGGCTCTCGTGGTGGGCTTGCGCCGGCTGGTCGGCTGGAGCGCGTCACTGGTGGCGGCCCTACTGCTGTCCGTCGGGTACTGCCTCATTACCGGTGGCGACCCTCCCGTGATTCGTGGGGCGGTGATGGTGCTGTTGGCGCTCGGCGCGCAGGCAGCCGGTCGGCCCGGGCACGGTTGGACGGCCTTGGCGGTTGCAGCTGCCTCCATGGCGGTGGCAAATCCGCTGCTGGTGCAGGAGCCGAGCTACCAGCTGTCGGTAGCGGCATCGGGCGGGATGCTGGCAGCGCAGGGTGTCCGTTGGCCCTCGAGGTGGAGGGCGTCCGCCTGGCGTCCTCTGGCGGAGGCGCTGCTGGCCACCCTGGCGGCGCAGCTGGCCGCCCTGCCTCTGTCGGCGGCGCACTTCGGTGTACTGCCGGGGTTGGGTGTGCTCTCCAACGCCCTCATCCTACCGATGCAGCCGATCCAAATGCTGCTGGCGATGCTAGCGGCGGTGACGGCGGCCTTGGCACCGGCGGTGGCGACCGTGGTGGCGTTGCCCGCCTGGCTCTGCGCCCGGGTGACGCTGATCGTGGCCCACCGGGCAGCTTCCTTGCCGTTGGCGACACTGGAGTGCTCACCCTGGCCCGCTGGGGCGGTGGCCGCCTACTATCTCGTATTGGCGGCGGCGATCGGGGCAGGGCCGCGCCGACTGGGCACATGGGTACGGTCGCTGCGCTCTTGGCGTCCGGCGCGCGCCGTTCCGCTCGGAGCCGTGCTCGCCGTGGCGGCAGTAGCGGTGTGGGGCGCCGCGCTCCAGCTGCCGGACGGACGGCTGCACGTCAGCTTCCTGGACGTGGGCCAAGGGGACGCCATCCTCATCACCACGCCCTCAGGCGCCCGTGTCCTGGTGGACGGCGGGGCCGACCCCGATCGGCTGCGGGGCTATCTGGGGCGGGCGCTGCCGGTGTGGAGCCGGCGCCTGGACGTGGTCGCCCTCACGCACCCCGATCTGGACCACATGGGTGGCCTGCTCGGGCTACCGCCGCGGTACTCCGTGGGCCTGTTGCTGCGGTCGGCGGCCGACCCGCCGCAGGCTTGGGCAGGTAGGTGGCAGCAGCTGGAGGAAGCGGCCGATTCGGTGGTGACGGCTGCTGCCGGGCAGGTGCTTGACCTGGGCGACGGCGTGGCGCTCGAGGTGCTCTACCCGTCGGGGGAGGGGTGTCCCACGTGGGGATCCACCGACAATGACTGCTCGGCGGTGTTGCGGCTCAGGTACGGGGAGGCGAGCTTCCTGCTCACCGGTGACGCCGAGGGAGCGGTGGAGTCTCTGCTTCTGGCGAGCGAGCAACTGGAGCCGAGCTGGGTACTTAAGGTGAGCCATCACGGGTCGAGCCGGGGCACCAGCGATGCGTTGCTGGAAGCTGTCCGGCCGCGCATAGCGGTGGTCTCGGTGGGCGAGAACCGCTACGGTCACCCGGCGGCCGAGGTGCTGGCGCGGATCAGCGAGCACGGCGCTGAGTGCCTGCGGACCGATCAGTCGGGCACCATCGAGATAGAGACTGACGGCAGCCGCTACTCGATTAGCCATCACTAGGACGGGCCCGGCGTGGGGGAGAGCAGTATGGAAGAAGTGGGCCGGATTGTCTTCGAGCCGGAGCAGCACGGCACACGCGTTGCCTACGTCGAGGACGGAAAGCACATCAGCGACCTCCAAGTGTACGACCGTTGGATGTGGCTGGGGGCGGCCCGGCTGCACGTCGGCTGCATTGGCGGCGTCGGCACCAGCGAGCGCTCCCGCAACCGGGGGCTGGCCCGCCGGGTGCTCAGCGACGCGGTGGAGTGGATGGCCACGCGCTACGATCTCTCCATGCTGTTCGGCATCCCCGACTTCTACAGCCGCTTCGGTTTCTCCACCTGCATCCCCGAGCACCGGGTGTCGCTGTCACTGCGTGACATCGAATGCGCGCGGATGCTACTGCCCAGCCGGCCCTATGTGCCCGAGGATCGGCCCCGTCTCCTGGAGCTGCACGCCAAGCGCTTCGCCGGGTCGGTGGGAGCGTTTGACCGGACCGGCTCCTGGTTCGATCCCCAGCGACGCTCCTCGGGCTACGGGAGGCGGGCGGCCATTCGCCTCATCCTCGACGGCCATGGCCGGCCCTGCGGATACCTTACACTGGACGATACGCCCCAGCAGGCAACGGTGTCGGAGGTGGTGGGGCGCACGCCGGAAGTGTACGAGACGGCTCTGGCTCTGGTGGCCGAGGCGGTGCGCGGCCGGGGGCAGGGGTCGGCGGATGTGCACCTTCCGCACGACGATCCGTTCGTGATCTACTCCCGCCGGTTCGCGTTCTGCGGGACGACCCAGTACCTACGCGAGCGGGGCGGGATGATGCGAGTCTGCGACCTACGATCGACGCTCGGCCATCTGACGCCCGAACTGGATCGCCGGCTACCGGAGGGAGCGAGCGGGCTGTACTTGGAGACTGACATCGGTGCCGCTGGGCTGAGGCGAGGCAGTCGGGGCCTGGAGGTGGTGGATGAGCCGGTGGGCGGTCTGCCGCGGCTCACCGTCCCACAGCGGCTGTTGGTGACACTGCTGGTGGGGTATCGCGCCGTGGCAGAGGTGCTCTCGGATCCTGCTTGTCACGCAGACCCAGGGGCACAGGAGGTCGCCGAGGCGCTCTTTCCGCTGCGTTCGCCCTTTGTGCCGGGGCCGGACCGCTTCTAGCGTGAGGTGAGGGGCGACGAGGGGCTCCCGCGCGGGGAGCCCCTCGTCGTTCCGGCCTAGCGGCGGCCGAAGGCGCGCTTAGCCACGCGGACGATGTCGTCCGCGGTGAGGCCGTAGCGGACCAGCAGGGCGTCAGGGGCGCCGCTGGTGGCGAACTGATTGTCCAGTCCGACGAACCCCATCGGCACGGGCCACGTGTCTGCCACCACCGCGGCAACCTGCTGCCCCAGGCCACCGGCGAGGAGATGCTCCTCGGCGGTGACGATGCAGCCGGTCTCGCGCGCGGCGGCCTCGATGGCCTCGGCGTCCAGGGGGCGGATGGTGTGCATATCCAGCACCCGGGCCTCGATCCCTTCCTCGGCAAGCAGGTGGGCGGCCTCCAGGGCGGCGGCCACCATGAGACCACTGGCGATGATGGTGAGGTCGTTGCCGTCGCGGAGCCGGTTGGCCCTGCCCAGCGTGAACTCGGATTCCTCGTTGTAGATGATCGGGACGTCGAGGCGACCGGTGCGCATGTAGGCCGGGCCCGACGTCTCGATCATCAGGCGGGTGAGGGCGCGGGCGGCGTGCTCATCGGCAGGGCAGAGGACGGTGAAGCCAGGCAGCGCCAGCGCCAAAGCCACATCCTCGATGCCCATCTGCGAAGGACCGTCCTCGCCGATGCTGATGCCGGCGTGGCTGCCGACCACCTTCACGTTCTGCTGGGGGAAGGCAACCGACATGCGCAGCTGGTCGAAGCCGTTGCACATGATGAAGCAGGCGAAGCTAGAGACGACGGCCGTCTTGCCGTTGGCGGCCAGGCCGGCCGCCACGCCCACCATATTGGACTCGGCGATGCCGACGTTGAAGAAGCGGTCCGGGAACTCCTTGGCGAAGTAGCCGGTGCGGGTGGAGTTGTGGACGTCCCCGTCTACGACAACGATCTCGGGATGGCTGCGGCCGAGGTCGCGGAGGGCCTCGCCGAAGGCATTTCGAGTCGCTTTCCCGACGGGTAGACCGAGGCGTGCGCCGATGATCATGCCAACTCCTCCAGAGCTACTCTGGCCTCGTCCGGGCTCAGGGGTACGCCGTGATAGTGGCTCTGCTTCTCGTCCTGCTCGATGGCGCGCACGCCCTTGCCCTTGACGGTGTGGGCGTGAATCAGGGTGGGCTGTCCCTTGATGGTCCTCGCCTCGTCGTAGGCGGCGAAGACGGCGCCCAGGTCATGGCCGTCTATCTCGATCACATGCCAGCCGAAGGCGGACCAGCGATCGTTGACCGGCTCGATCGGCATAACGCCGCGGACGGCGCCGGTCTGCTGGTACTCGTTGTGGTCCAGGATGCACACCAGATTGCCCAGGCCGAACTTGGAGGCCGCCATGGCCGCCTCCCAGACTTGGCCCTCCTGGGACTCGCCGTCCCCGACGGTGACGTAGGTGCGGTAGTCGCGGCCGTCAAGCCGGCCGGCCAGCGCGTGGCCGACGCCCAACGACAGCCCCTGGCCCAGCGATCCGGTGGAAGCCTCGACGCCCGGGACGCGCAGCATGTTGGGATGTCCCTCAAGGGCGCTGCCGATCACACGCAGGGTGCTGAGATCGGCCTCGGGGAAGTAGCCGCGCATGGCGAGCACGGTGTAGAGCGCCGGCGCGCCGTGCCCCTTGCTCAGGATGAAGCGGTCCCGATCGGGCCAGCGCGGGTTGAGGGGATCATGACGGAGCACGCCCCCGAAGTAGAGAGGGAGCAGGAGTTCCACCATGCTGAGCGACGTGCTCGGGTGGCCGGAGCCGGCCTTGGTGGTGATCTCCACTATCGTGCGACGCATGTGCCCGGCCAACTGCGATAGCTTGCCCAGGTCTCGGGTGCCTTCCTCCATGTGGTTACTCCTCCGACTGATGTGAGTGGACCGGCTCAGAGCAGGCCCATGTGCTCTTTGGCCTGGCGCAGCTTAGCTTCGGAGATGACGGAGGCACGCTCCGCCCCGCGGGCGAGGACATCCTCCAGGTACTGCGGTTCGGCCATGATCTGGGCATAGCGCTCCTGGATGGGTCGCAGGGACTCCACTACCAGGTCCACCAGTTCGCGCTTGAGTTCGGCGTAGCCCTTGCCCTCAAAATGGGACTCGATCTGGTCGCGCGACGAACCGGACAAGAGCTGGTAGATGGTGAGCAGATTGAAGAGGCCGTGACGCTCTGGGTCGAAGGCGATGCCGCGCAGGGGGTCGGTGACGGCGCGCATGATCTTGCGCTTGATGGCATCTGGCGTGTCCAGGAGGTCGACGGCCCCCATGGGGGACTCGCTGCTCTTGCTCATCTTCTTGGTGGGCTCGTCGAGCGCCATGATGCGAGCGCCCGTCTCGCGCACCAGCGCCTGCGGAAGCTTGAAGGTATCGCCGAACAGGTAGTTGAAGCGCTGGGCGATGTCGCGGGTGAGCTCGATGTGCTGGGTCTGGTCGGAGCCCACGGGCACCAGGTCGGCGTCGTAGAGCAGGATGTCCGACGCCATCAGGACGGGGTAGTCGAACAGACCTGTGCTGACTGACTCGCGCTCCTCGCCCGCCTTCTCCTTGAACTGGGTCATGCGGTTGAGCCAGCCCATCGGGGTGATGCCGTTGAGCATCCAGGTCAGCTCGAAGTGCGCCGGCACGTGGGACTGGACGAACACCACCGATTCCTCGGGGTCGATCCCGCAGGCCATGTAGATCGCCGCCACCTCGCGGGTCTTGGCGTGCAGCACTGCCGGCTCCTGGGGCACAGTGATGGCGTGGGCATTAACCACGCAGAACACGTTCTCATACTGGCCCTGGACCTCGACCCAGTTGCGGATGGCGCCCAGGTAGTTGCCGATGTGCAGGTTGCCCGATGGCTGTACTCCCGAGAAGACCTTCTTCTTCAACGCCCTTACTCCCTTTGTGTGTCGGTCCCCGCATCCTTCAGCCGGCCTAGCTCAGGATGACCACGGCCAGCGCTTGGTCCTTCGTGTCCGTCAGGCTGACGGCGCTCCGGGTCACGCCGAGTTGGACTGCGACCTCGCGAGCGGCACCGTGCAATGCCAGCAAGGGGCGCCCCCGGGTCCCCACCCGCACCTCGATCTCGCGCCAGGAGACGGGACCGATTCCGGTGCCAAGGGCCTTTGAGGCCGCTTCCTTGGCGGCGAAGCGCATGGCCAGTGCGGCCGGCTCCCCGCCGGAAGCGGTGGCCTCTTCGGGCGTGTATACGCGGGCAATGAAGCGGTCGCCCCAACGCCGCAGCGCCTTCTTGATTCGTTCGATCTCTATCAAGTCGACCCCCACGAAAGGGGGGCCGTCGCCAGGGAACTGGTCGTCTGACAGCATGGGTATCACCTGCTGAGGCTAGCGTTACTCGGCAGCCGGTGTCAACTCCGGAGGCGCCGCGTCGACGGTGGCCCCCTCCGTCGCGCCGCGATCCTTCGCTCAGGCCTCCGAGTGGCTCTGCGAAGTGGCGGCGCGGAAGTCGGACCAGGAGACGCTCTCTCGCCACATGTAGTAGAAGCCCAGCAGAGTGATAGGAAGAAGGAGGGCGGCATGCAGCACCAGAGTGTAGCCGGCGGCCACTGACTCGGGTACGCCGAAGGTGGTGAGCACCTTGATCCCCGGCGCGTCGAAGGTCCCCACGTAGCCGGGCGCCGACGGTATGGTGATGGCCAAATTCACCACGGCCGTCATGAGCATGAGCACGACGAATGGTACCTCGAATGGGAACCCGTGCATCAGGATCCAGTACTTGGTCGTCTCGGTGAGCCAGATGACGGTGGAGGTGAGGAAGATCATGGCCAACTGGCGGGGGTGGCGCAGGGCGGACAGGCCGGTGCAGAACATCTCCAGGATGCCGCGGAGCTTCCCACGGAAGCGCTCCGGCACCAGGCGGTCCTCGAGCCTGTCGTAGAGGGCGAGGAACCGGGCCGGCCAGACGGCCACCGCCACGAGGACGGCGAAGGCGCCGGCGAAGGCCGCTGTGGCCACCACCACCACCAGGTTGAGCCAGCTGGGAAGGTCCACGAAAGGCACGGTGACGAACACGAAGAGGAGCATCACCAGGCCGTCGAAGACGCGCTCGACGAAGACCGTGGCGAGGGAGGCGCTGACAGGTACACCCGCGTTGCGGAGCAGCACGTAGGACCGAATCACCTCGCCGGCACGGGCGGGGTAGACGTTGTTCCCCATGTAGCCGATGACGACGATGGGGAAGAGTCGTCGCAGCGACAGGTCGGCCATAGGGCGCAGGAGGTGTTGCCAGCGCCAGGTGCGCGCCCACACGGCCAGGAAGTAGACGGCTACCCCCGGTATGAGGTACCAGTATTCGGCTTCGGTGAGGTCGTGCCACACCTGATCCAGGGCGAGTCCCTGCAGGAACCAGGCGAAGAACGCAGCGCTGACCAGTACCCCGAGCCAGACCTTCCAGCTCAGCTTCATACCTTACCCGCTTGGTGACGGCTGACGGCGGGAGGCTACGCCTCCTCGGCGGTCGCCTTCAGCATCGCGCCGAGCAGCCGTTCCATGGTCATGGTGTGGCTGCAGACGGAGTGACCCTGAAAGAAGTTGCAGGTGCAGGACCACGCGCCGTTCTCGTAGCCGATGGTGTAGTGATCGTGATTGCCGGCGAAATCCACCGTGAAGGACTCGAACGTGACGCGCTCGGGTTCCTCGGCATACTGCCGAGCCTTCTGGATCTTGCCGATCATGCCTGAATCCATTCCGACCTCCGTAGGGGATTATGGGCGGAACCGTGCTCTTTCAATAGTGGCGCCCGTAGAAGCAAAAGGCACCAGGGCCCCTTGGGGCCACGGTGCCTGGCAAAGCCGATTCGTTGGAGGACATTCATCGCGACAGCGTCTCCCGAGAGCAGCACAGCGCGGCCAAGCCTGGGCGGCCGAGACCTGCGGGAGTCCGATTCGCCATCGTCATCATGCCTGGGCCAACTGCGCCTTGAGATAGTCTATGGATCCGACCGGAGTAGGATCCGACTCGTAAAGGTAGGCCAGATAGAGACTGACGTAATCGCCGAAGTGGATGGACGAAAGCATCTGCGCGACGGCGGTGTCGCCCCGAGCCCAGACCATCTCGCAGGGCACGCCATTCTGCTCCAGCAGCGTGGCGGTCACGTCATAGCGGACCTGCACGCGCGGGTGATCCAGCTTCGACCGGAGCATGATCACCGTCTGCTTCTGCTCGTCCGGTCCGGGGTTGGAGTAGCCGAGCACGGCGTTGTGGTTGAGCTCGGGCATGACCTCGAAGAAGGCCCAGGCCTTGGAGTTCTCGTTGACCTGGCCTTTCCAGCGGCGCGCCACTTCGCTCAGGATGCCGGCGCCGTAGACGATGGGCACGCGACCGTGGAGCCGCAGGGCCATCTGCTTGGCCGCGTTGGTCTCCGTGGGCACGTCCGGGGAGAGCTCGGCCTGCCAAGCGCGCATCACATCGGCGGCGTCCCGCAGGTCGTCCAGGCTGAAGGCAGAAAGCCCGGCCGCACGCAGGACCCCCGCAATTAGGGCGAAGGAGAAGCCGATGGCGGCCCGCGGCGAGGAGCGATAGTGGAAGGGCACGTAGGGGAGGCCGGCCGCCAGGGCGCGCTGCTCCAGCTTGCCACCGGTCCCGACGGCGACGCAGTGCGCTCCAGCCGCCAGGGCCTCCTCCAGTGCCGCCAGGGTCTCCTCGGTGTTGCCTGAGTAGGACGAGGCGATGACTAGGCTGTCCGGCCCCACATAAGCGGGGCAGCGGTAGTCTCGCACGACTTGGATGGGCACGGGAGATGAATGCTCGAGGAGTGAACGCGCCAGATCGGCGCCGATGGCGGACCCACCCATGCCGAGTACGGCCACGTTGCGGAAATCGCGGTAAGCCTTCGGCAGACTCAGTTCGGCCACGAGGCCCCAGGCCTGGAGGATCTGGTCGGGCAGCTCGGAGATGCGCAGATGCATCTCGTCGGGGTCCAAGCGCCGCAGGTCGAGTCCGTCAAGCTTCATCCCACGCCTCCGATGATGCTGGGCTGGTTGCATGATCATCGCCGTCCGCTGCGGCGTCCAGGCCGAGGCGGTAGACCTCGGCGCGGGGCCAGCCGGCCTCAGAGGCCACGCTGCGGGCGGCCTCGGCCGGAGCCACGCCTTGCGACTTCAGGGCGGCCAGGGCGGAGGCGACCTCAGCTCGAGTCCAGGTCGTCTCTTCCCGGCCCGCGATCACGAGGGTGAACTCGCCGCGCTGCGGCCCGGTGAAGTGTTCCATGGCCGCTGCAAGCGTACCACGCCAGAACTCCTCGTGCACCTTGGTAACCTCGCGCGCGACGGCAATCCGGCGGTCTCCCAGCCCCCGCAGCAGGTCGGCCAGGCACGCCTCTATGCGGTGCGGAGCCTCGTAGAGCACGATGGTCTGGGTCAGCCAACTCAGTCGCTCAAGGGCCTCCCGCCGGCGGCTCTCTTGGCGGGGCAGGAAGCCGGCGAACACGAAGCTGTCGGTGGGGAGGCCGGAGGCGGCCAGGGCAGCGATGGCGGCGTTGGGGCCAGGAATGGGCACCACTGGGTAGCCGGCGTCGATGGCGGCGCGGACCAGATGGTAGCCCGGGTCGGATATGCTGGGCATGCCGCTGTCGCTGACCAGGGCCACATCGCCGGACGCCAGGGCCCCCACGATCTGATCAATCCGGTGGAGGCGGTTGTGCTCGTAGTAGCTGACGAGGGGTGCGTGGATGTCGAAGTGACTGAGGAGCTTGCGGCTGGTGCGGGTGTCCTCGGCGGCGACCAGCGACACCTGCCGCAGTATCTCAAGGGCCCTCAAGGTGATGTCGCCTAAGTTTCCTATGGGTGTGCCTACCAGATACAGGCTCCCCAACTACACCTCCTCAAGTCCGCGGGCTTCGGCGGGATGCGCGGCTGCGGTGTTCCGGACTCCCTGAGAGACCAGGTCCAGCGCAGCGACAAGTGCTTGCCATCAAGTGCCACGATGCTACCACCGCGCGCGGCGGCTGTCGAGCGGTGGAGCGTCGGTTAGCGGGGCCTTTCGATTATGCCGGCGGTGGCACCCTCGACTGGGGTTCGCCCTCCAGAGGGCAGGCACGGGTCCTGCCCCTACGGGAGCGATGCGCTCTGGGTAGGGGCGGCACCGGTGGCCGTCTCGAGAGCGCGGCGACTCAGTGGCCTACACTTCTGAATCGAGGGGCCCTGCGTCGGCTAGGGGACGATCGTCAGGGGCAGGCTGGTCTCCCACAGTGGCCTGCCCGGATCGTTGGCCAGGTAGGCGACCAGCCCCAGCGAGTCGAAGGCCACATCCGCCGGCAGTGGCAGAAAGTAGGTGTCGGTCCAGGTGGTGCCGGCCGCAGCGGGTGGGGACAGCCCCCAAAGCGGTGGGTGGTCGTCCTGGGCGGGGATGCCGCCGGCGACGACGACCTGGCCGCCGCTAAGCGCCCGGGCAGAGAGTACCAGCCCATCGTCCAGGCGCTCGGCCGCCTGCCAGCTAACCCGGACGAGCAGCCCGCCGCCTCCGCAGGCCGCCTCGGCCGGTCGGTACGCCACCGAACCGAGGGCCAGGCTCAGGGGCCCGAGTTGGGCGTCGGGCGGCGCCAGCGGTGCTTCTTGCCGGGGACGCTCCAGCAGGACCCGACCGGCAGCGTCGGAAGTGGACCAGATCGAATCCGCCGGCAGGAGGGGGGCGAAGTGTCGGCTGACCAGGTCTGCCTCGGCTTCGAGGTCGGGGTCGGAGAGGACGCGCGCTGCCGTCCCTTCGCCGAGCACGGTCTGCAGGTACTGGAGGGAAAGGGCCTCCTCGTAGGTGACCAGAACGGTGGCCTCGGGGCGACCTAGATCGGCAAGATCTGCCAGCACGATGCGGCCGGCGCAAAGGGCGTCGTCGTCCGGGCGCGCACTCAGATCGGCTAGAGGTAGGTTGGCGGCGAAGCGCCCGGCCGTAGCCAGGAGCAGTAGGACGGTGGCAACCGCGCCCACGACGGCACCGCGCCGGTCGGCCAGATTCCGGCGGCAGTAGCCTGCCAGAGCCGCCGTCCCGAGGACTACGATGGGGTAGGCCGGCATGACCACCTGGTACCAGTTGCCGGTGCGCGTCAGGTAGGAGAGGGGCAAGTGGAGAGCAAGCGTGCCGAGAAGCAGCACTGCTCGTCGTCTCTCCAGGAGCGCCAAGCCGGTCAGGCCCGCGACTAGTACCGGCCAGGTGAGCTCCTGCACGACCAGGCTGAGATAGGACAGGTCCAGAGGGAGGATGGCGAGTGTCATCTCCTCGCGGCCCTGACGAGTGCTTATGAAGTCAACGAACCAGGCCAGCGTGCCCGACCATTCGCCTTGCCCGCGCCACTCCGGGTGCTGGGCTCCACGGATGTAGACATAAGCGTAAGACAGCAGCGGGAGCGCCGCCCAGATCGCCAGCTTCAGCCATGGTACCGGGCGCCTGCACGAGCGTGGCTGCCGGCTGAGCACGAACCAGGCGAGAGGCGGCACGATCACCAGGGTGGTCACCAGGTTGGCGGCGCAGGTGCCGAGCACCAGGGCCATCCAGCCCAACAGGCGGGCATCGCCGGTGCGGTCCCACCGCCAAGCAAACCAGATCAGCAACAGGGTCTGGAAGACGGCCGAGGTGTACTGCTCGGTTGAGACGGCGTAGTACCAGAAGAAGTAGGTGACGGCGTAGAAGGCGGTGACAGCCGCCGCGACGGGCCAGTATCCGTCGGACACCTGCAGCGCCAGAAGGTAGAGCAGGGCGAGGGCGGGCAGGGCCCAGAGGGCCGAGTAGAGCGACAGGATCTGCATGGGAGTCAGCAGCCCGCCCAGTAGCAGGCCACCTGCCCGGAACCAGGCCCAGCCGAGCATGGTGTAGAGCGGGTAGCCGGGCGCATTGGAGAAGCGGCCCTGCACCTGGGCATACTGGTGGGTGATCAGGTCGCCGCCCTGAAGCTCGGCCAAACGCAGCCCGTCGTCGAGGGTGAGGAGGTACAGCACCAGGGCGGCGGCGAGGACCGCGAACCCCGCCGCGATGGCGGCGGTGGGCCGGCGAGCGCGAGGCGTCACGGCTGCTGAGGTGACGATGAAAGCCCTCGGGCTGGTAGCTGCTTCGGCTCCGTGTCGGTACCCTCGAGGCAGACGTAGGAGGCCTGGGACCCGCGGGTAGACCAGAAGGTATGGTTACCGCGCCGGTCGACGGCGAGGATGTTGAGGCCGTAGGGTACGTACGCCGGCATGCCGGCGACGTCTTGCAGCGCGGCGCTAACGGCATCGTCGAGGTTGGACCCAGCCGACATTCTTGCCACAACCGAGTGGGCGGTGCAGAGACGCAGGGCTGCCTCGCCCAGGCCGGTGCAGGCGGCGGCACCGTAGCGGTCGTCGGCGAAGTTGCCCGCCCCGAGGATGGGGGAGTCGCCGACGCGGCCGGGGTACTTGTATGCCCAGCCGCTGGTGGTGACGCCGACGCAGAGGTGGCCCTGGTCGTCGCGTGCGATGACGTTGGCCGTGCCGCCGGGCCGGCAGTGGACCGTCTTCCAGAGCGCCTGGCGGAGATCGGCTCCTGGCTGGCGCAAGTCCTCCGGGTCAAGTCCCAGTGCGGCCAGGCGATCGTGATACTTGGCCTGCGAGGCGCCGGCGTTCGGACCGTCGCGCTCGGCGCCGATCTCCTCGGCGAAGCGGGCGGCTCCCTCGCCGGCGAGGAGTACATGCGGCAGTTCTTCCATGACGCGGCGGGCGATGGAGATGGGGTAACGATAGCCCGGCAACGCCGCCACCGCCCCGGCACGTAGTTCGGCACCTTCCATGATGCTGGCGTCCAGCTCGACCTCGCCCAGAAGGTTGGGGAGGCCTCCTAGGCCCACGCTATCGTCCGCAGCGTTGTCCTCGACGGGGCGCAGGGCGGCCTCGACGGCCTCCACCACGGAGCCCCCTTGACGCAGAACTCTCATGCCGGCCTTGAGGCCGCAGACGGTGTTGGCAGTGCCGACGATGAGCATTCTCTCCCCCTGGCGGGCTCGCTTGCCGGAGCCGTGCTGGCGCTGATTCTGGCCCTGGCGGACGGGCGGGTCAAGTTGCGGCCAGGGGGCGGGAAGGCGATCGACTGGGCGCGGGCCCTTGCATTGGAGCGTGGGTGCGGTATAATAGCGGGCGTGCGGGTGTAGCGCAGTGGTAGCGCATCTGCTTCCCAAGCAGAGAGTCGAGGGTTCGAATCCCTTCACCCGCTCACGAAAGAAGAAGGCCGGGATACGCTCCCGGCCTTCTTCGGTGTGACGAGCCGCAGCCCATGCTCCAGCAATGATACCAGGAGTCGGATCGCAGCCTGTCTGGCGAGAGGCCTTCCAGGCCCTGCAGCCGAGCCTCTACTGCTCGACGGAACCAGGCGCGCCGCCTGTGTCTGTAGTTACCCCAGGCGAACGTCGCGCGCTAGCACCGTGGCCAAACCTCCTTGCCGGTGCCGGGGCTCCTACCGCTCCAAGTTAGCCTGCCCGAGCGTGACTTCGGAACAGCCACATCCGGCCTGCCAACTCGCTTGGCGAACAGCTGGCCCAGCGACCCGTTGCACCGAGTGGTGCGGTCCTCGCTCGCTTAGTACCGACCCGCTCAGTGGTTTCGCGGAGCGAAACCACGACCTACCACTGCCGTGACCTCTGTCTCCACCGGCTTGCGCATGAGTCGTTGCAGCGCTTCCCGAAGGGAGCCCGCCTCTGCGTCCTGTGCCTTGGATGCAACGTCGACCCCCGCCCCGTCCTCTCCGGACTCACCCAGAAAGCACACCATGGCCCTTAAGTGAACAACTCCTCCACTACGTCCAGGAACGCTAGCAGACAACGGCGGTGACGATCGCTGTGACGGCAGGGCCGCTCAGCGAAATGCCCTTGACGTGGGACGGCAAGTTGCCTAGGATACCAATAGGGTTCTGTGCCGCCGCTTCTCGTCGCTGAGGACAACTGATGCCACCGCTGAGACCCAGCAAACCCAATAGGACTTGTCCATCAGCGCGCGGCGCAATGTACGTACTGACCCCAGGTGGCGTCAACGCGCCTGGTGCCGTACATCTCCGTCCCTCAGCCCCCCCTACTCGCTTCACTGTTATTGCCGCCTCTCAGTCCTCTGTTCCTTATCGGCACCATCTGCTGAGTCAGCTTACAGTCCGTCCCGTGCCGGCAGAAAGCCGGCACATCGAACCGGTGTCCTGAGCCGCACCATCTCACGACTTGGAGGGCAGCTGGATGGTCATCCCGAGAGCAGTGGCGAAGAATCCATGGCGCGAAGGTCGCCCGGGCCAGTTCTCAGAGGCAGAGCTGGAGGTAACGCGCATCGCCGAGAGCGGCGAGCGGCAGGAGCGACTGTCGTACACTCCGGTAGTCTACGAGTACTGGGCCCCGTTCAACTACGACAACTTCTACGTCGAACTCGGCCGTGTTGACCCCTATGTGGGCGCCGAGTTCAACGAGGACGGTGTGGAACTGGACGTCCCACCTTACGGCGCGATCACGTTCGTGGAAGACGAACCCATCGTCGGGGTCACCGTCATCGGGAGTGCATGCTGCCCACCGGGTTTCATCCTTCTCCACCCCGAGCCGATCGAGTGGAAGTACCCTCGCTCGGGGGTCAAGCAGAAGATCGGTAACCTCTGGGGTGAGCACCTGCGGCTGGAGCCCTGGAACGCCGGTATCGACGAGGGCTATCGTGACGCCGGAATGAGCTGCGCGGTGTTCGAGATCCCCGACTCCAAGAAGGTGACAATCATGGCGGGCAGCCAGATGGACATCGAAGAGCTCGACATCCAGAACATGCGCCACGACGCCCACTATGATATTCGCATCATCAGGGTCACGGTAAGGCGGCCATTGGGCTGATCCCGGTCTTGGCCGCGCAGCGTTGGCAGGGACCTCTGCCGCGTGCTGGGCCGGCCTCCCAGCGCGTGAGAGGCTTCTATCGCGGGCTCCGGCGAGCCGGCGCCGCCCCCGCCGAAGCTTCCCAAGGAGGCACATGCCGTGAAGAAGAGCAGGCTTACCCGCCGGGACTTCGTGAACCTGTCTGCCGTAAGCGCTGCTGGAGCAGTGATCGCCGCGTGCGCGCCGGCCACCGCTCCCCAGGTCGTGGAAAAGGAGGTAACCAGAGAGGTAGTCAAGGAGGTCGAGAAGGTCGTTACAGCGGCAGCGGGCCCGACCGAGAAGGTACAGGTCAGCATGTGGTCCGAGCTTGTAGGATCCAAGGAAGAGGGGCGTGCCGCTCTTCTCAGCGCCTTCAACGCTGCTTCGGACGACATCGAGGTTATCCACGAGCCTACCTTCGGCAGCGACGAGACGGCCCAGAAGTTCCTCACCGCGGTGTCCGGCGGCATCGTCCCGGACCTGCTCGGGAACGAGTCTGATTACATTCCCGGCTACGCGGAGATGGATGCCCTAACCGACCTCGGTCCGTATATGGACGCCTCCAGCACAGTCAAGATCGACAGCTTCCCGGCTGGAGTGATCAATCTGTGCATGTGGGACAACAAGGTGTGGGGAATCCCCGTATATGCCGACACCATGGTGCTCTACTACAACAAGCGGCTTCTGGCTGAAGCCGGCCTCGATCCCGAACAGCCGCCGAAGGACTGGGACTCCTTCCGCGAAGCGGCTATCGCTACGGCAAAGCGAGATGAGTCGGGCAAGCTCCTCGTCTCCGGCTGCGGTCTTGGCTCCTACGCTCCGCCGCGCATCTTCATCCCTTGGCTCTATGGTTGGGGAGGGAGGATGTACAACGATGACGTGAGCAAGGCCGAGTTCAACAGCGATGTCGGCAAGGAGCTCCTCCAGGGAATGGTTGACCTGATCCACAAGGACAAGATCACCGATTACGGCTGGGGTGAGGAGTTCGAGGACTCAGTCAACGAGCCATTCATTGCCGAGACGCAGGCGATGACGTTCGATGTGCCGGCCGCTACTCGCCGGATAGTGCGTTGGCGCCCGGAGTTCCAGGAGTGGGGGTTGATCGGCCTTCCGGCCGGTCCGGAGGGGCCAGCACAGACGGCGAGCACCTGCGCCCTGATGATTCCCAAGGGCGCCAAGAACCCCGACCAGGCTTGGCGGGTCATCGAGTACTGGATGCAGCCCAAGGTCATGGTTCGGTGGGCCAAGGACACCTTCCGGCCGCCGAGCACCATCACGGCCATGGAGGACGAAGGGATCATGACGGACCCCCGGATCGCTCCTGTGGCCGAGGCGCTGCAGTACACGGTAGAGCTTCCGCCGACCACGAAGTACGGTGAGATCTTCAACGCACTAGCGGCCCAGATAGAGTTGGCCATGATCGGCGACAAGCCTGCCGCCGAAGCCCTAGACGAAGCTGCCGCCGCGGTGGATCAGATCCTGGCTCGACCCGGCTAGCCTCATCTACGCTCCGATGGTCGAGGATATCAGGTCGTGTGCTCGGGGGAGGCCAGCCCCTCCCCCGAGTCTGCCTAACGTGTGTTCGAGTCACCGATCCACAGCCGGTCTCGCCGGGGGGAGGGTCCATGGCGGTCGCTGGCACTACTGTCGCAGGAGCAGCGGGAGAGACGCGGGTGCCGACACGACGCGGCCCCGGACCGGTTGTCAGGGATCAGCAGCGCACAGGCATCGCGTTCGTTGCCATTCCGATGCTGCTGTTCCTCATCTTCTCGGTCATCCCTATGCTCTTCGCCTGCTACCTCAGCTTCACGGACTTCAAGTTCACCCGCGCTCCAATCTGGACCGGGCTGGAGAACTTCCGGTACCTCGCCATCGATAAGGTGTTTCATACTGCTCTGCGGAATACTGCCCTTTATGCGTTGGGCGTGGTTCCTTCCGGCATGATTCTGTCGCTAGTGGTGGCCCTCTTCATGAACCAGAAGGTTCGTGGGATCGTGGCTTTCCGGACCTGCTACTACTTGCCGGTGGTGACTTCGACAGTGGCGAGTGCGGTGGTGTGGATGTGGATGTTCGCCACCGACGTGGGCATTCTCAATGCTGGGCTCGAGCTAGTCGGTCTTCCGCGGCAACGCTGGCTGATGGACACCAAACTGGCGCTTCCATCGGTGATGTTCATGTCCGTGTGGAAGAGCATAGGCTACAGCATGATCATCTACCTGGCGGCTCTTCAGGGCATTCCGGAGCATCTCTACGAGGCCGCCGAGATTGACGGGGCTAACTCGTGGCACCGGTTCCGGCACGTCACCTTGCCGCTTCTCAAGGCTACCACCTTCTTCATCTTCGTAACGTCCGTTATTAGTTCCTTTCAGATCTTTGGAAGCATCTTTGTAATGACACAGGGCGGTCCGGGGTACGCCACCACCACCATTGTGCACCAGATCTACCTTAACGCCTTCAAGTACCTACGCATGGGCTACGGAGCAGCTGAGGCCCTGGTGCTGTTCGCCATCATCTTTGTGCTCTCCATGATCAACTGGTTCTTCCT
>ENA-UOUL01001978-UOUL01001978.1-bioreactor-metagenome-genome-assembly--contig:-NODE-1978-length-25856-cov-38.367470_pt1 | contig 25856 bp, 26 predicted proteins | sample MGYA00249838_ERZ747220 | MGnify/ENA primary metagenome ERZ747220 (study PRJEB28778, sample SAMN05720191) | bioreactor metagenome | isolation source: Anaerobic biogas reactor | place: USA:Washington...
ATCACCGTCCCCTCGTGCCCGAGCCAGGAAGCACGGTTGCGGCGCGGCCTCGGTGAATACGTCTGCCGCGAGATGCATCGGGCGGAGTTCACGGGGTTTGCACGGCAGATCGATGAGCGGATTGTCGTCGAGTGCCTTTTTGCTCCGCCGGACCCGCACCCGGAGGGCATCTTCTGCAAGTGGCGGTTCTACCTGAGGGAATAGGCGCTCCACGCACAACCGATATCCCGGATATGTCCTTCTCTTCCGCGGGGGAACCGTGACGGGCACCGCACAAAAGTCCCCCCCCGAAAACAGACGCTGCCTTTCGGGGGCACGACGGCACCCCTGCCCGGACAGCCGGGGATGCAGATCCCCTCCCCCTCGACGATGGGGTAGATGAACGCGCTCGTCTCGCGGCAGAACTCCGCCGCGTGCCCCGGCCCCGCCTCCAGGCAGGCGGTCCCGGCCGGGTCGCCCTCTCCCGTACGGACCCGCATCCGGACACCGCGCTGTTCACGATCGACCGCCTCATCGGGCGCGACGACCGCGTGAGCGGCAGGGATCACTCGAGGGAGTCACGGGCAGCGCGGCCTGCCGTGAGTCGTTCTGCCGGAGATACGATCCGGTGAAGAACAGACAAGATATACGATTACACGGAAAGGAACATCCATGCACAGGATCATCGACTGGAACGAGCTCTGGAAAGCGCTCCACGTGAGTTCGCCTGAACGTGCCGAGAAAGACCGCAATCCCGCCGCTCACTGGGACAAACGCGCCGCCGCCTACCGCCGGGTCACCCGCGATGAACGATCGGCAACCGAGCAGGAACTCGCGATCCTTGGGGTACAACCCGGCGAGACCGTGCTCGACATGGGTGCCGGGACGGGGAGGCTCGCCGTGCCGGTTGCCCGGACCGCCGCCCACGTCACGGCCCTTGACCCTTCCGAGGGCATGCTCGCCATCCTCCGGGAGCGGATGGCCGCAGAGGGGCTCACGAACTACTCCTGTCTCCGGAAACGCTGGGAGGATGCGACGATCGGGAGAGACGTCGAGCCCCACGACATCGTCGTCGCGGCGTTCTCGCTCGGGTTCTACGATCTTGCCGCCGCCCTCGAGAAACTCGACGCCGCGGCCCGCCGGGCGGTCTACATCTTCTGGCATGCGGGCGAGTGGCGGAACCCCGGGGAGATGGCGCTTTACCGTACGGTCTTCGGGGATGAAGCGGCCGGAGAGAAGGGCTACCCGGACTACATCTTCCCGGTCAACATCCTCCACGATGCCGGAATCTACCCGAACGTCCGGATCTACCGCGCCGCCTGGGATGCCGTCTACGATTCGGTCGAGGATGCCGCCCGGACCTGGGCGGCGATGCACAACCCCGGCATGGAAGATCTCACCCCGGTCAGGGAGTATTTTACGCGGGTGCTCCGCCGGGATCAGGCCGGGAAGTACGTCGAGACGTCGGTGCGGCCGACCGCGGCAGTTTGGTGGGTGAAAGAAGGGAGGTGACGGCACCCCTGCTCATCCGTCGCTCTCACGAATGAGCTGGTTGATGATCGCCTCGGCAATATCACCGGAGTATTCGCCCGCCCGCCGGATGCTCTCCGCGATATAGCCGATCGACTGGGCAAGTTCGCCTTCTTCCCGATGCGCAAGGGCGCTGATCCCGTCGGTCATCTCTGCGAGGCCGGCAACCATGTCGATGGTGTGATTGGCATCGGTAATATCCGACGAAAAGAGTGCCCGCATACTTGAATGTAAAATATCCATGGCGCTTTTCGTGGCGACCTGCATATCGGCGACAATCTTCGGATCAATCTCATGTTTTATGAGTACGGGGATATGAGAAGCGATCCGGACGCCGTGATCGCCGATCCGCTCAAGGGCCCTGCTCACAACGTAGTAGTTCGAGGCCTCTTCGACGGAGACATGGAATTTCTCCGGGAGAGTCGCGTCCTCGAACATAAGGTGATATTGGCGTGAGACCAGCCACTGGAGTTTATCCACCTCGGTGTCTCGGTTGATGACATCTTCTGCAAGGATCCTGTCCTTTGTCTCGAGGGCGATCATTGCATCGGCAAACACCGTCCCGATGATCACGAACATCCGTTTTACGCTGTTTTCAAACGGCAGCTCCGAGGGATTCAGGATATCTTTGACGAGGATTGAGGAGTTGGTCTCCTCGACGATCTGCTGGCCGATGGTCATCGAACTGAAGTCCCGGATGGCCTTCCGGGTTGCAGGTGACAGTTTGGCGGAGGAGGATATCCGGACAGCCGTATAGCCGGCGATGTAGGACCCCACGAGGCACCGGAACAGGAACGTGGGGTTCTCTATCGTATCGGCATTAAACTCCTTCGTCCGCGGCTCCCTCTCTTCCGGGGGACGGGGGAGAATGATCAGGCTTCCGTCGGTCTGGATCTTGATCGCGAGGGGTTCGTTCTTCTTGATATTCATCGATTGAACCCACTCCTTGGGGAGAGAGATGACATACGAGGACCCCCCGGTCCTCTGAACCTTCCGGAACTCCATAATAGACGTATCACTATTCTTGTGGATAAAAATATTGATCCCCCGATAAAGTATATCTCAATATTGTCCCACTATTTTCGAAAATATTCATTGTCGAAAAACAATATACCCACCCCCCTCCTTCAATGTACCATGACAGGAAAGAGTCTGTCAAGAAACGTGGCCACGGCTGCCGTCACCGGCACCCTCGTGGTTCTTCTCATGATAGCAGGATGTCTCGGCAGCGAGGGCGATTCCGCAACGTCCCCGTCGCAGCAGATCACGGTTACGGGATCGACGACAGTGCTGCCCATCGCCGAAAAAGCGAAGGAAGCATTCGAGGCAAAAGATGCCTCCGCCGCGATCTTGGTGAGCGGCGGAGGCTCAAGCGTCGGGATCAAGGCCACCGGCGAGGGCATCGCGGACATCGGCATGACCTCGCGGGACCTCAAACCCGAAGAGACCGCAGGTTACCCGGACCTCGTCAAGCACCACATTGCCGATGACGCGATCCTTCTCATCGTCAACCCGGGAAACAGCGTCGAGGGCCTCACGCTTGATGAAGTGCGGGGCATCTACAACGGCACCTACACGAACTGGAACCAGGTTGGCGGGTCCAACCGGCAGATCGTCGTTGTGGGAAGAGACAGTGCATCGGGGACGCGGGAGTTCTTCTCCGAGTTTGTCATGGGTGAGGAGGACTTCACCAGGACCCAGGAGGAGTTCAACTCGAACGGCGGAATCCAGCAGAAAGTCTCCCAGACTCCGGGCGCGTTTGGCTACGTCGGCCTCGGCTACACCGAAGGCGTGAAGCCGCTCACGCTGGACGTCGGCGGGACCAGCGTTGAACCCACGCTCCAGAACATCAAGGACGGGACGTATCCCATCAGCCGGCCGCTCTACATGCTGACGAACGGAGAGCCTGAGGGGCTTGCGCAGCGATACGTCGAGTTCATCCTGAGCGCCGAGGGGCAGGAGATCGTAGCGGGCGAGGATTATATCCCGGTACAGGGATGAACGGGGCAACGCCCCCATTTTTGAGTGCTACGGCGGAGTGCTGATGGCAAAAGGTTTCAGTATACGGGCCCGGTGCCAGAACTTCGGGTGGCCCCGAGATCGCAGGGCGAGAGAGATCAGCAGGCCAATTATTGGAGCGAAGAGGCGGTTTGTCGATCACGCCGTCGGCAAACTGCTTTTTTTTGCCGCACTGGCAGCGATCGTCGCAGTCTTCATCATCATCGTCTTCCTGCTCCGTGACGGCTACCAGATCGTTCTCGAGACAGGTCCCTGGAACTTCCTCACCGGTGCGGAATGGAACCCGACCGGCCGGAACCCGGCCTACGGGGTGTTTCCGCTCATCACCGGCACGGTCCTGGTGATGGCGCTCGCGATGGTCGTCGCCGTCCCGCTCAGCATAGGGAGCGCCGTCTTCATCGCAGAAATAGCCTTTCCGGGCATGAAATCGACTATAAAACCTGCTATCGAGCTGCTGGCCGGCATTCCCTCCGTCGTTTACGGGTTCTTCGGCCTGATCCTCCTGACCGACTGGATACGCGTCGCATTCGACCAACCGTCGGGGTCGAGCTGGCTTTGCGGCTCAATCCTCCTCGCGATCATGGCCATACCGACGATCACGAGCATCGCCGAGGATGCCATCAGTTCGGTCCCGAGAGAGTTCAAAGAGGGCAGCCTTGCTCTCGGGGCAACGCACTGGCAGACGATCCGGAGGGTCATCGTGCCCGGCGCGCTCTCCGGCATCAGCGCAGCGATCATACTCGGGATGGGGCGCGCCATCGGCGAGACGATGGCGGTGCTCATGGTCACGGGGAACGCCGCCGTCATCCCGGACCCGATCTACGACGTCTTCTCCCCCGTACGGACGCTGACCGGGACGTTGGGCATCGAAATAGGCGAAGTCGCGTTCGGAAGCACACATTACCATGCGCTCTTCGGTGTTGCGGTGGTCCTGCTCTTCATCACGCTCGCGATCAACAGCGCGGCACGGGTTATCACCACCCGGATACAGGGAACGCAGGGTACGCCACGGTCCGCACCGCCCGGGCGGGTGAAGACCGCGCTTCGGGACTCCGCGCCGCACCGGGCGCTTGCCACGGCGGCCTCACGCGTAGCCCACGCCGCATCGGCGCCGTTCGGAAGGCTTCTCCATCCCAGGATCTCGCAGCGATGCGCGTTCTTCCTGATATCGCTCTCGGTCGCGATCGTGCTCGCGGTTCTCGGGGTGATCCTCTTCGAGATCGTCGTCAACGGGGCCGGGGCGATCTCCTGGGAGTTCCTGACCGGGTCGCCGAGAGATCTCGGGAGAGCGGGAGGAATCTTCCCCGCGATCGCCGGGACGTTCTACCTCGTGGGAGGAGCCCTCGCCGTCGCCCTTCCCCTCGGGATCGCGACGGCCGTCTACCTGATCGAGTACACGGCCGACACCCCGCTGATGCGGAGCATCCGGGCCGCGGTGGACCTGCTGAACGGAACGCCGTCCATCGTCTTCGGACTCTTCGGGTTCGCGTTCCTGGTGCTCTTCATAGGCTTCGGGGTCTCGCTGATCGCCGGACAGATCACCCTCAGCCTGATGATTCTTCCCACGATCATCCGGACGACCGAAGAGGCGCTCCGGTCGATCCCCGGCTCCCTTCGGGAGGGAAGTTACGCTCTCGGCGCCACGAAGTGGCAGACGATCTGGCGGGTGGTTCTCCCCCCCGCGCTCCCCGGAATCTTCACCGGAGCGATCCTCTCCATCGGGCGCGCCGCAGGCGAGACGGCACCCATCATGTTCACGGCAGCGATCTTCAGCAGCAGATTCCTGCCGTCGTCGCTCACGGAACCGGTGATGGCGCTCCCCTACCACCTCTTCGTCCTCACCACAACCGTTCCGGGCGCGGCCACGCAGAGTTACGGGACCGCGTTCGTGCTCCTGCTGCTGGTCCTCACGATCTATCTCGGCGCGATCCTCGTTCGGCGGCGATACCATCGGGCAACGGTGATGTAAATGACTGATTCCACGATCCTCGAGACGACAAACCTCAACCTCTGGTACGGGCAGAAGCATGCCCTCATCGATATCTCGCTTCGGGTCCCGAAGAATAAGGTCACGGCGCTGATCGGACCGTCGGGATGCGGGAAATCGACCCTGCTCCGGTGCTTCAACCGGATGAACGATCTCGTCGACTCCTCAAGGATCACCGGAGAGATCCTCTTCAACGGGAACGATATCCACGATCCTCATCAGGATGTATACGCGATCCGCGAGAAGATCGGCATGGTCTTCCAGAAACCCAACCCGTTCCAAAAGAGCATCTACGAGAACATCGCTTACGGCCCCCGTATTCACGGGGTGAGCGAGAAGAAGGCGCTCGACCGCATCGTCGAGGAGAGCCTGAGAGGTGCCGCGCTCTGGGACGAAGTGAAGGACCGCCTCCACGAACCCGCGCTCTCCCTCTCGGGCGGGCAGCAGCAGAGGCTTTGCATAGCCCGATCCCTTGCCGTCGGGCCGGAGGTGATCCTGATGGACGAGCCCTGCTCCGCCCTTGACCCCATCGCGACGGCAAAGATCGAGGACCTCATCACCCGGCTTGCCCGGGACTACACCGTCGTCATCGTCACGCACAACATGCAGCAGGCGGCGCGGGCCAGCGACTACACCGGGTTCATGTACCTGGGGAGACTGGTGGAGTTTGATGGAACCACAAAGATCTTCGAGGATCCCGGAGAAGAACTGACGGAGAACTACATCACCGGACGGTTCGGGTAGGGATAATCCAATGGCATCGAAATTTCATACGGAGATTGCGTCCCTGAAAGGAGACGTCCTCGCGCAGGGCATGCTCGGCCGGTCGATGGTAGCGTCAAAGACCCAGGACGTGGCGTTCGCCGAGACGATCGACGAAAAGAAGCAGAGATTCGCGAATTACGATGATGGGATCGAGCAGAAATGCCTGAGGCATATTGCTCTCAACCAGCCGATGGCAAAAGACCTGCGGACGATCGCAGCCTCGATGAAGGTGACCACGAGCCTTTACCGCATCGGCCGCTACGGGAAAGACATCGCCATCGTCGTGCCCGATCTCGCCGGGGCGCCGCACGTAGGAAACCTCGTCAGCATCCCGCATATGGGGGATCTCGTCGAGGGGATGATTACGGATGTGCTGATCGCCTTCGAGCGCGAGGACCTCTCCGTGATAGACACCATCGCAAAGCAAGAAGAGGTCGTCGACGCCCTCAGGTACTCCATATTCCGCGAGTGCCTCACCTATATGATGGAGAACCCAAAAAACATCACGCGGTGCACGAACTATGTCATGATCACCCGGTAGCTCGAACGATGCGGGGACCACGCGTGCAAGATCGCGGAGAAGGTACACTATATGGTGACGGGCGACCGGATTGAGATCCGGTGATATGACGGCCTCCTTCATCCCCCCAATGAGAGATGCAACACAGGCAGGTGAACGACTGATAACCGCCGGACATTTCCAAGCGGTTTTATACCCGCAAACGAATCTCTCCATCAGATGCAGAATCAGCCATACGTCGACCTCGAAGCCATCGCATGGGCGGCGATGGAGCAGTACGGCTTTGCCGCGGCATTCCCGCCATCCGTCGTCCGGGAAGTTGGCTCCCTCACCGAGAATATCGTCCCGGAGACCCTCGACCTTCGCTCGCTCCTCTGGTCGTCGATCGACAACCACGACTCGCAGGATCTCGACCAGATCGAGTACTGCGAACGGGGGGAGAACGGAGCGATCCGTGTCCGGGTCGCCATCGCCGACGTCGATGCGCTCGTCCCGAAGAGATCGTGGACGGACCGCCATGCCGCCCACAACGGGACATCGGTCTATACCGGCGTCGTGACGTTTCCCATGCTCCCCGACTCTCTCTCGGCTGGCGCGACCTCGCTCCTGCCCGGCAGGGACCGGGCCGCAATCATCATCGAGTACACCGTCCTCCCGGACGGGAGCACGAGGCCCGGCAGTATCTACCGGGCGCTCGTCAGGAACCACGCGAAACTCGTCTATGAGGTGGTCGGCGACTGGCTCGCGGGGGCGGCCCCCGTCCCCGAAACGGTCGCGGAGACGCCGGGTCTTCGCGAGCAGATCCTCCTCCAGCACGAGGCCGCGATGCGGATGAAGAAGCGCCGGACCGAGAAGGGAGCGCTCGCCCTCGAGACGATCGAGGCTGAACCGGTCGTCGCCGGCGGCCGGGTCATGGGGCTCGTCGTCCAGGAGCAGAACCGGGCGCGCTGCCTCATCGAGGAGTTCATGGTCGCGGCAAATGGGACCCTGACGGCGTTCCTTGCCGCCGCCGATCTCCCCATGATCCACCGGGTCGTCCGCACCCCGAAGAACTGGGGCGGGATCGTCCGGGAGGCAGCAGAGCGCGGCGTGGCCCTGCCTGCCGAACCGGACGCCGAAGCGCTCACGCAGTTCCTAATCCGGCAGAAGGCGGCCGACCCCGACCGCTTCCCCGACCTCTCCCTCACGGTGGTGAAACTGATGGGGGCCGGGGAGTACGTGGCGTTCCGGCCGGGGGATATCCCGGTCGGCCACTTCGCCCTTGCCGTCACCGACTACACCCACGGCACCGCCCCGAACCGGCGTTACGTGGACCTGGTCATCCAGCGCCTGGCGAAATCGGTCATCGACGGGAAGCGCTATCCCCCCTACGGCCCCGACGAGCTCGACGATCTCGCCCTCCATCTCACCGACCGCGAGAAGGCCTCGCAGAAGGTCGAGCGGTTCATGCGGAAGGCGGCGGCCGCGGTCCTTCTCCGGGACCGGATGGGCGAGACGTTCGAGGCCTTCGTCACCGGCGCATCGGAGAAAGGGACGTATGTCCGGTTGATCGACCCGCCGGCCGAGGGAAAGGTGGTTATCGGCGAGGAAGGGCTCAGGGTCGGCCGGAGGGTGCTGGTCCGCCTGGTGGCGGCGGATCCCTACCGGGGGTTCATCGACTTCGAGTATACCGAATGAAGGGAATCCTTTCCGCCGGCAGCATGGCCCGGGCCGGAGTTGATTCACGAGGGATGTGAACGAGAGGGAAGGTTCCGGGCTCACCCCCGGATCTTCGATCGGGGAGTTCCCGTATCTCCCATGGATAAGGAATGAGACTGCCTCATCTCATCCAGGTGGACGTCCATCTGCGGGAGAGGTATCTCGACCCCGGCCTCGCGGTATGCTAAAACGATGTCGCGGTTCAGGTCCCACTGCACGCCCCAGTAGTCCGGCGTTTCCGTCCACGCCCGGAGGGCGAGGTTTACTGAAGAATCGGCCAGCTCGGTGACGACGACCACGGGTTTTGGCGATGGGAGCACCGCTTCGTGGGCTTTCATCAGGTCGGTCGCGACCCGGATGGCGAGGTTGAGGTCGCTCCCATAGGCAACCCTGACCCTGACCTCGACACGCCGTGTCTCCATGCGGGTGGAGTTGATCACCGGGCTTCCCCAGATGAGGGAGTTCGGGATGGTGATATACGTGTTATCGGGTTTCACGAGTTCGGTCGCCATGATACCGACCGCGACGACTTTCCCGGAGATGCCCTTGACCTCGATGAACTCACCCTTATCGATGGGGCGGAGAGCCGCCACCCAGACCCCGGCGGCAAGGTTGGTGATGGTGTCCTGGAGACCGAAGCCGAGGATGAGCCCGATCGCCGCCGAAAGCCCGATCACCATCGAGGAGACGTCGATCCCGATTGTTGCGAGGACTACGAGGACGAGGATCACGTAGAGCAGGATCGAGAAGAAACGGGTAAGAAACTCAACGATCAGCTCGGGCAGACGCGATGCCCGGGAGAGAGCCTTTGTGAAAGCAGAGATGATCAACCGCACGACGATCCACCCGATCACGGCGACGATCACGGCGAGAACGACTCTCTCAAGCGTAATTTCAGAGAGCGGGATGGTGGTGATGTTAAGGATATCTGCAATCTCCATATACTCAAACGTGGCGTATCGGAACAGATAATACTATACGGCCTGACGGGGCGAGGAAGAGGACGTTGTACTATCGTTGCGTCGGCACTCCCGCCGCGGGGCCGGTTCCGGGAAGGCATGATATCCGGGCAGGGAGCGGAGCCGTTGCAAAAGGGGGATGTGATAGGGATGCGGCTGCCCCGAAGCGTGCCCATCCAGCGGGCGAATACACCCCGGTTCAGTAGCCGAGCTGCTCCCGGACGAGGACCAGGGTTACCCTCCCGTCGGTGTCCTCCCGCTCGAGGATCACGTACTTGCCGATAGAACTCCCGGTGCCGTAGACGTGCCGGGCCCGCTGCTCTTCGAGCGGCAGGGCGTACTCCCGGCAGCGCTTGAGCGCATCGTCAAGGGTCGGCACGATCTTGTTTGTTCCCGAGACGAGGATGAGGTGGGTCGCGGCGTGGGGCCACGCTCCCGTCCTGCTCCCGGTCTTGTCGCACCCGACGAGCTCCCCCGACCCGGTGATCGCCTGGACCCCGGAGAGGAAGTAGTCGGCGGTCACGCTCTTTCTCCGGAGAGCGTGCCGCTTCTCCGCATCGTTCTCGGAGGTGATGATCGCGTGGCAATCCCGCCACCCCTTCCGGTTCTCCCTGAGCACCCGGTCATACCCTATCTCGATGAGCGTCGTCGAGGTGCCGTGCATGACCTCGGCCCCTTCGGGGATAAGGTCGACGACGGCCCGGAGCGCCTCATCGGCCGTATCCACGAGGATCACCCTGACGTTTTGGCTCTCGATCGCCTTCACCGTCCTCCGGATCGTTTCGTCGTCGGGTAGCCGGCTCCACCGCCCTGCATCCACCCCGGCATCCTTCATCAGGTTGACTGCACTGTATTCCGTCCTTTTCACCATCTGCTGGGTTGTATCTGCCATCCGATCACCCCAGGGTGGGAGGATGCACTCCCACATATACCTCTCCATGGATCAGGGAGGGTGGTGGCGAGGGGTGTTTACTCCCGCAGAGGGTTCAATACCAGATTCGTTCCATGATCGCCCGGCCGTCCTCCCGAAACCCGACCCCCTCCATCTCGAGCAGCCTTCGTTTCATGGCGAGTCCCGCCTGGAATCCGCCTATTCGCCCATCCGATCGCAGGACGCGGTGGCAGGGGATGACGAGGGGGAAGGGGTTTCTCGCGAGCGCATTGCCGACCGCACGCGCGGCTCCGGGGGTATCGAGGTGACGGGCGATGCGGCCGTATGTGCTGACGTACCCCCGGGGGATGCCGAACTCGGCAAGGAGCACGCGCCGCTGGAAGAGGGGGCACCGGTCAAGGTCGAGGAGATCGATATCGAACCGCACGTCGTTTCCCTGGAGGAAGGATCGTATTCCGGCGATCAGCGCCCGGATACTGTCGTCCGGGAGTTCCCCATCCCGGGGCGCATCCTCGAACGCCGCCACGCTGGTCGGCAGATCGTGGGGGAGGACGATCCTCCGCACCTTCGGTCCCGATTGAGATCGGGTCCAGATGAGGTGAACCGGACCGAAGATCGTCGCGATATCGATGACTTCCGGCATCATGGCGGCCTGGCCCTCAGGGTATGGATCCATGATCCGGATAGGCGGTCGCCCCTATCTAACTTATGGTCAGGCCCCTGTGGGGTTCAGGTGCAGGAAGATCCCTATTTTCCCTATCCGGGAGATTTCGTTACGCTTTTCTGGTATATCGCCCTACGCACGGATATGAAGGAATGGCACCTCATAGGCATGGCCTGCCTCCTGATCCTGGCGGCAGGGTGCAGCGGTCAGGGCGGACAGGGGAACGCAGGAGAGAACCAGACCCACGCGGACCCGGCAGGTTTTGTCCGGGAGGCCGCCGCCTTCGCGGAGAGTGCCGGAAAGGATGCGGCCCTCGCCGAGTTCGGCAACGCTTCCGGCCGGTTCTCCCGGGGATCCCTGTACATCTACGCCTGCGATTACAACGGAACGCTTCTTGCCCATCCCTACGCGAGCGAGGCGGTCGGGGCGAACCGCGGGAACTGGACCGACGTGCGGGGATTGCCGGCTATCCGGATAGGTGCAGCAACGGCGGCAAACGGCGGCGGATACATCGCCTACCTTTACCCGACACCTGAGAACGGTTCGATCGATGAGGCGGCAGAAGAGACCTCTCTCCCGAAGATCGTCTACGTCGCCCCTGCCGGCGAGACCTGGTGGGTGGCCTCAGGCAGTTACCTCTCCGGTGCGGCCGGGCCTGGAACCGAACCGTATCCGGAACCCGTCTCTGCGATGATCGACCTTGTCGAGCGCGGTGCCGCCTATGGCCGCGATCACGGCAGAGCGACCGCATTCAGAGCGATCTCGAACCAGACCGGGACTTTTGTCGATGCCGCGGGGCACTACCTCTACGCCTACGACTACAACGGGACGCTTCTCGCCCATCCCTACCTTCAGGCCGCTGTCGGGAGCAACCTGATCGAGCGGCAGGACCCCTTCGGGATGAAGAACATCCGGGCGCTCAGGGATACCGCGCGCGACGGAGGGGGATTCGTCGTCTTTGTCTGGCCGAACCCGGACAGGGGGAATCGCGAAGAGCTGAAGATTGGTTACGTCCTCCCCGTCGACGAGACCTGGTGGGTCGGCTCAGGGGTCTACCTCTCCGAGATCACCGGTGTGGACGCTTCTTTCCCCTCCCCCTGAAGATCTCCCTTTTCTCCCCGGGCATGGGCCCCCCTCCCGGTCAGAGATCCGCTGCTCTACGACGGCAACGCATCAGGATTCACGAAGGACTTCAGGGACAGGGCCGTTGTCGAGATCCGGAAAGCATAGCCTCCCGCAGCAGGGCTCGCACGGGCAGACCAAAAAAGCGGTCAGGGGGTTGGCGCGGCCTCCACGGCCGCCTCTTCCTCCTCGACGTTCTCGCTGTCCCAGACGAGCGCACTCGCCATCTCGGTCATGATCACCCGTGAACCGGGCGGAACCCGGATCGCATCGCCGATGTCCTCGGGGGCTCCTGCCCAGACGACCTGGTGCCTGACATCCCCGCCGGGCAGCAGCACCACGACGCTGTAGGTGTTCATACCCTCTCCCGGGGCATTCTCCTCTTCCGGGGCGACCCGGTAGCATGTAAACGTGACCGGCCCCGGTTCTCCCGACTTCCTCTCTTCTGTTCCACCTTTCATCTTAATTGGGCAATTCCTCCCCATCCTTCAGGGTGGGGAGGAATTGCCCCCTCCGTGAGTATTTTGTAGTCTGAGGTCGATACTTCGGTTACTGGCCCACTGACGCCGACTCCTGAAGAGGATGTTTTAATTACACCACAATTTGCGTATGATGTGTGCCGCGGGGAGCGATACAAGTAGCCGGTGATTCCGTGGTTCCACGGATAATCGGTAGAGGCCGTGTCAACCGGCCTGCACGAATAAGGCTGGATAAAGCAACCTTCGGGCGAATTAAATTGCATCGTCGTAGTCTCCATGAGATTCCCGGTGCAAGCCCCTCCCTTTAGGGAGGGGTAGTTGACATGCATTCCTCTCCCGTCCGAACATGCGCGGCCCCCCGGAGGTCTCCGCGGCCATCCGCTCACGGCGGAGAGAGCCGTCTTTATCCCCCGGTGACCCGGCGCCACACCGGAGAGCCACCTCCTCTGGATCCCCTCTTAATAATACCTTGCCCCGGGCGCACGTTCTGCAAGAAAGATACGGTGCATCGGAACAGGTGTGTTAACCGCCCGGGAGAGGGCCGGATGGTCTGAGAAGATGCGGCTCCGGTCGCCAAAAAAGTATTCTGCGGGAGCCCGGGATAGATCGGGTCTTCACGCCACGTGGATGTACTGCTCGACCAGTTCCCGGATCGCTTCGTTATCGCCGTAGATCCTCTCGTTCAACCCCCGGTCGCCGAAGGCCTTCAGGGCGGCGATCCGGCTGTCGATCATCCCCGCCGGGAAGATGCCATCCTTCTCGAAGATCGCGCGCTTTGCTGCGAGCGCCCCGGCCGACTCGACACAGGAGGCGGGGAGGTGTTCGAGCTCTGCGAGACGCTCCTTAAACTCGGGCCGGAAGATGTTTCCGCTGACGTAGAGCTTCTCGGCCGCCTCGAGTGCCCCGGGCATACCGATACCGTGCAGCGACGCGACAACGAGGCCGGCGACGGTCAGGTAGGGGTCGGCCGAACCGTCGGCGACCCGGTACTCGAACGTCTGCTTCGACGACCGTTCCTCGCGGTGGCGGTTCTCACAGGGATTGGCATCGTGTGTCATACCTTCCGCGCCGATCCAGCCGAGAGGCACGCGGACCACGACCGAGCGATTGCGGTCGCCCCAGCAGATCCGTGTCGGCGCCTCCTGGTGGGGGACAAGGCGGAGGTAGGAGGTCGGGATGGTGTTGCCGAAGGCCGTCAGGGCATCGGAGACGTCGAGTATGCCGGCGATCATCTTCCGGGCAAGCGGGCTTAACCTGCCGCCCTCGACCATCAGGTTCTGGCCGTCCTTCTCGGCGAGCATATGGAAGTGCATGCCGCTCCCGGCCTTGCCGACGGTGATCTTCGGGGCGAAGCTGATCTCGACGCCGTACCGGTTGCCGAGCATCCGGAGGATCCACTTGGCGATGATCACCTGTTCGACCGCCTGCTCCACCGGCATCGGCAGGAACTCGATCTCGTGCTGTTCGTAGTAGGTGTCGCCGGCGAAGAAACACCCGACCTCCGAGTGGCCGTACTTGATCATGCCGCCGGCCCGGGCGATGAGGCGCATCGCCTCATCGCGCAGGTCCGCAAACTTGACGAAGGGGTCGGCCGAGTGGTAGCCCTTCTGGTCGCGGCCCGGGTAGAGATCCCCCCGCGGACTGACGACGTAGTACTCGAGTTCGCCAAGGGTCTTGAAGGTGCACCCGGTTCGGCGGGTGAACTCTTCGTCTGCCTTGCGGAGCACGTACTCGGGCGAACTCTCGAGCGGTTTGCCGTCGCTGTCGTAGAAGGAGCAGAGCAGTTCAAGTGTCGGCACCTCGGCGAAGGGATTGACAAATGCCGTGCGGTAGCGCGGGATCACGTAGAGGTCGCTGCTCCCCGCCTCGATGAACGAGAAGAGATTGCTGCCGTCGACGCGTTCGCCGTCTGAGAGTATGGTGTCGAGGTGTTCCTTTGAGGAGATGACGAAGTTGAGGGTTTTAAGCTTGCCGTCTTCGGCGGCGTAGCGGAAGTTGACCATCTCGATCCGGTTCGCCTCACAGAACCGGATGATATCCTCCCTGGTAAACTCCGCCGGATCCTTCTTGAGAAAACAGACCAGATCGCTTGGGTTCATCAGGATCAGAGAATCTCTCATATTTTTTTAACGTTGATCTCAGGTATATAAAAAGCGTACTCTCCACCTCATACCACCTCGATCGGGAGCCGGAAGTTTCCGGCGTTCGGGAAGATTTCCGGGCCTCATCCGGAACTGCGGCAGGTGCGTATCCCGGATGCGGGGATATGGGGAGCCCCGGGAACGCACCCGCTCTGTGCCGCGCGAGGAGCGGCACCGATCCGCCCGCGGGATTCACGGAGGCCCGGCACCCGGTGCGGATGAATCCCCCGGTTTCACGCGAGACCTGCCGTTATCTCTCCACCCGTTACCCGGCGGTCGGGGCCTTCGGGATGGCGGCACCTTCCCCGGCGTCCCGGGGACCGGCCACCTTCGCGAGCACCGAGAGGCCGAGCCGGGCGTTCTCCGCCATATACCCGGACGAGACATGGTCGATGGTATCCTCCGGGGTATGGGCCGGGCCGTGCTCCTCAGAATGCGTCATCAGGGCCGGGAACCCCAGGGCCTGGAAAGATGTATGGTCTGATTCGCAGGCGTGCCTGTTCCGGGTCAGGGTGAAGTTTGTGCCGTAGAGGGTGTTGTGATCCGCCATGAGCGCCGCGATATCCGCGGATCCGCTGTCGTACATGATATCGAGGATGAAGCGGTTCTCCGGGTCGTAGCAGGCCGAGTCGTAGTTGAGGTAGAGCACCACCGGGACTCCCGTATCCATGGCATGCGTTGCATAGTCGATGCTGCCGTATGAGCCGACCTCTTCGGCGTTCCAGAACGCGAACTGCACCGTCCGGTCAAACGAATGCCCGCTCATCACCCGGGCAAGTTCCATGACGATCGCGACTCCGCATGCGTTGTCGGTCGCCCCGGGCGCCCGGGCCGGGTCCGATGACGTGCTGTCGTAGTGCGCTCCCACGATGACGAGCTCGCTTGAAGCGTTGCCGCTTCCCGGGAGCGTGGCAACGACGTTGTTGAGTTCGCCCCCCTGGAACTCCACATCGAGCCCGGGGATGCCGTCAAGCCGTGCGTAAAGGTACTCGCCCGCTTCCCGGTTCCCCTCCGACCCGAACACCCGGGTCGGGATCGCCTGCAGGTCGTATGTCGTGTTCCAGAGTTCGGATTCGTTGACCTCCCCGATGATCTTCACGATGGCAGGATCGGGTTGTTCGCTCGCCGGGGGTGCGCCGGTGAGGTCCACCGGAACGATCGTGAGGAAGAGAGCCAGGCAGGTGAGCAGCAGGGCACAGGGGAGCACCATCCGGGGGCGGGCATGCCGGTCAGGGTCTTTGTCGCACATACGATCACATCCCATGAGAGATACGCAGAAGGCGTTGCATGGTGAGCGATGACACATATACCTTCGCCAGGGTGGCGGGAGGGTTATGGTACGAGGAGGGGCCGGATTATCCCGGACAACGAGAGGTATATCACCGGGCAGTTTTTGAGGATCCCCCGAGATTCCTCCCGAATCCCGGAACCAGAGGTATATACCGTATGACGTTGACTGATGCGTATACTCGCCGGAACCAGGCCATCACCGGAGCGCACAAGTATGCCCGACCGACCATCAGCAGGCGACGAGTCGACCCTCTTACGATGGATGCGGCTTGAGATCGGCAGGATCAATGACGGTATCGTCTCAGAGCGCAAACGCCTCTCCAGGCTTCTCTCGGAAGAACGTCCTTCGTCCGTCACGAAGGGCGGCAGCGAGTACGGGTTTGACCGGGATACCCTCCACCGTCTGGAGCAGGCCCTCCCCGGAGAACTGCAGAGACGACTCCGGCTCCCTATCCTCTTCTACTTCGATTCCACGGTCCCGGATAGCCTCTTCCTTGCGGATGAGGCCGCGATGCAGGCCCTCCAGAGCCTCGGAGAGATCAGCCCCCTCCGGAGGATGCAGGGCGGGAGGCTCTGGATAGCAAAACCTCTCGTCTACGCCATCATGAACAGGTACCCGACGGTGATGCAGGTCGTCATGGGGTAAATAGCCTCTCTCCGGCAGCCGCCACCACGGCGGCCCGCCCTCAGTGGCGCGGCCGACGGTACGGTATGCGGCCGCCGACCGCCTCATCTCCCGAACGTCTGCCGGAATCGCTCGAGCACCGGACGGGCGACCTCATCCATCCGCCGGTCAAAGTAGTCCACCCACTCCGCGACGACCGCAAGCTGCCCCTGCTGCCTGTCAAGGTCCGCCTGCAGGTGGTCGACTGCATCCTGGAGCCGGGCGACCTCCTCCCTCTCCCGCTCAAGTTCATCCGTCAGGCGTGCTATCCAGCGTTCCTGCCGGGCCAGCGTGTCCTGTATCACCGGGAGGTCGAACACCAGCCCCGGCGGGAGCGCCGCGCCGGTTCTGCCGACCTCTTCCGCCGGCTCCTCCTGCGCGCCCGATCTCCTGCCGGTGCCGACCTCTTCAGCGATCTCCCCCGGCGTGAGGCCTTTCCCGGAGAGTTCCAGGATCTCACGGATGATTGCGACCGCCTTCTCGGGGTAGAGCCTGACCGGGCCGATGGTCCGGTAGGAGAAGAGGCTTTCGTAGGTCCGAACGAGCGTCCGGACATCCTGCTCGGAGATCCCGGTGAGGTGCGCGATATCGCCTATCTTGAGTTCTTTCTCGCTCATGGTGCCACCCTCCGCGCCCGCCCTCCCGCGAGCGGGAGCCCTTCCATACTTCTTTGTTCTCATCAGGTATAGGAGCGTAACGGATCGTGGGATTTTATCGTGCCGCCGCAAAAGTTACTGGTACCATGAACCGGGGAAGAGAAGGGGACGTCCCGGAAGGTACAACCGTCATCCGGAAGGCTGTGCGGTCTGTCCGCCTCCAGGTGCGGCCGGACGGGACCCTGCGGGTGGTCGCTCCTCCGTCGTTCGATGTCGGAGGATTTCTGCAGCGCAACGCGGCCTGGATCGATGAGCGGCGCGAGGAGTTCGACCGGATGGCCGCCGAAGGGCGCGGGAAGGAGGACCAACTCCTCCTGCACGGAAGGTTCTACCGCCCGGTCCCCGGCGCCCGATTTTCAATCGACGAGACCCGGGAGACCGTCGCGTTCCCGTCCGTCTCCGCCCTCAGGAGAGACCTCTCCGGTATGCTGAAGGAGGAGACTCTGGTCCGGCTCAAGACCTACCCGGATCTTACCGGCCCCTGGTCGGGGCGGATCGCGGTGAAACTCCAGACGACGCGGTGGGGGAGCTGCTCGTCGCTTGGCAACCTGAACATCAACCTTCGCGCCGTAGCCCTCCCCGATACCTTGCGGGAGTACATCGTCGTCCACGAGGCCGCCCACCTCCGCGAGCGGAACCATTCGAAACGTTTCTGGCTCCTCGTCGGCGACCGTTACCCCGGGTACCGGGCGGCGGAGAGCGAGCTCCGGCGCTACTGGGTCATCCTCGAACGGAACCGGATCTGGGGTTCTCTCCAGGACGTCGGGTGAGAGGTCCCGGCACTTTGCTACACGGTTTGAGACCGCCCTCAGGGGATCGAACCATCGACTTTCCTTCGCGCGAGCGAGCGGGTGCCGATAGCGATACGGTCTCTTGCGAAACGGGGAGGGCCTGGACCGGATGTGAGTGATGCCTTTTCGCGGCCTCGTATCTTCGTGAGCGACAGGTCCGGATCGTGCAGGCATACTCAGGTGTTCCCGATCCGCTGCGCGCAGACGAGGGCGGTCCGGCGCTCGAACAGGATTGGTTCAGGAGTACTTCCGCCAGAACATGGAGAGCTTGCGCGACTCCGCCCAGCGTTCGTCGAGTTGATCGATGATCGCGTTGATCCGCTGCACCTGCTGCCGGATCTTCTCCGTCGCCCCGGCATCGTCGAGCAGTTCGGCGCGCCCTATGATCGCCTGGAGCGGGTTCCTGATATGATCGGCAAGCAGGGCAAACTGCTCCATGTTCCGCTCAATCTGAGCGTAGGCTTTCGTTCGCAGGTCCTCGACCTCTCTCTGGGCGGTGATGTCCCGGGCGACGGTGACGATCCGCGCGACCTCGCCGCGCTCGATGATCGGGATCCGTATCTCCCGGAGGGTCACCGCCCGATCGTCGATCCTGAAAGACCGTTCCGACGTCAGCGGCCGCCCGGTCCGTATGACCCGTTCGTATTGCTGCCTCGTGGAGGGCGGGAAGAACGGCAGGACGGTAAAGATGTCCTTCCCGACGACATCCGTCGCAAGTCCGAGCTCCTCGCACCAGGCGATGAAGGCATCGTTTGCAAGGAGGAGGGTGAGTCCGGTATCGACGACGATGACGGCGTCGGTGATGGCGTCGAGGACGATCTGGTAGAGGTTCTCCGACTCCCTGAAGAGGTACTCGGACTGCTTTCGGTCGAGTGCACTCGCGATGATGTGGACGGCGGCATGGATGAGGGCGATATCCTCGTTCGCGAGGCGGGTGTCGCCAATACACCGATCTAGCCCGACAAAACCAACGACTTTCCCGTGCAACCGGAGGGGGATCATCAGCGCCGCGGTGGTGCAGTGCCGCTTCAGGAGGTCACGCTCCTCTTCCTGCGTCTGCCCTTCGCGAGGCGTTCCATCCATGTACACCATCTCGCCGTTCAGGATCCGGCCGATCCACCGGGGGAGATTGCCCGAGTGGATCTTCTGAAACTCCCCCCGCCGGGGTCTCTGCCCTGGTGCGCACCACTCGTGCGTCGTACCAAGGATCGCCTTTGCATCGTTGAAGAGGGCGAGGTAGGCCCTGCATGCCCCGCACGCACGGCCGAGATCACGGAGCGAGTCGTCGATGGCCGGATCGATCTGCGAGGAGTCTATGAAGCGTGCAGGCATCGCCGCGACGGCACACTCCAGGCTGCGGCGTTGGCCGGGGGTCTCCTCCGGTCTTTGCTGCGCGGCGGCGTCAAGGCACGAGAGGATGAGCCAGGGGTGTCCCGTCCCGGGATCACGAGCGATGCCGGCCGATATCCGGACGTCAAAGAGCGACCCGTCTCCCCGCCGGGCGACAACCGTCCCGGCCCACCGACCGGTAGAGAGGGCCTGGCCGATCCAGTCCGGTCTCTCCCCCCGGGAGGGCCAGAGGATATCTACGGGTTTTCCGACCACGTTCTCCCGGCTATAGCCCCAGATGGCGAGCAACGGAGCGCTGGCGGAGACGATGCACCCTTCCCGGTCGATTATGCAGGTTCCGGAGAGCGATGTCTCGATCACCTGCTGCAGGACTGCAGCGGCAACATCCCTGGTTCCGGCGGCGATGAAGGCCTCGCCTCCTCGCGAGTCCTGATCGCCCATCTATCGCCCTCGAGGTTCGCCGGTCGCAAAACCCTTCACCGTATGCGGATCCATATCCCGATCATTCCAGACGGCCCCGCGTGGCCGCAATCCCCCCGCCCCGGGGTGGGTTGCACGCTGCCGCTCTCCGGGTCTCCAGTCCGGAGCGGATAGGATGATCAATCTCTCGCACTATATACTTTTTCTCATTTGAGTTTCGGCGATCCACGGCCATGATCGTGTTCCCGGCCGTCCGGTGCACGATCAGGCGTCGGAGAGAACTGCCGGCTCTCGATCGGGGAGACGATCAGGCGTCTGCCCCCCACCCCCGCGAGTAGCTCCGGTACATCACCAGGAGCGCGATCCCGATCAGGAGGAAGACGGCGGCCGAGACCCACGTTCCGGCCCCTGCCGGGATGAGGTTCACGATATAGTCGATCCCGAGGGCGATGGTGAAACTGCCGATGATACCGCCGATGGTGATGCAGGAGAGGACCTCGATCTTCGTCATGCCGAGCATCCTCCCGAGGACGGAACCGATGATGCTCCCCGACCCGTCGAACGGGAGACTCACGAAGGCGATGAGTCCGACAAAGTAGAGCCGCTCAAGCCACGGCCGCCGGTCCAGATAGGCGCGACCCGCCGTCATGAACCGTCGGATCCGGGGGCCGACGTAGGGCACGCGCAGGACGAGCGGGAAGTTCCAGGCCATGAAGAGACCGCCGGCAAAGTCCAGAAACGCCAGGGTGAACGCGATCAGCCACCAGGGGATGCCAAGAAGGATGCTGACCGGGATGATCGTCTCCCGGCCGAGCGGTGGGACGATGTAGGCGACCATCATCCCGGCGAGCAGGAACCACTGTTCCGCCGGGAGGAAGAGTCCGACGACGGCAAAAAAGATACCGCAGAGCAGAAGCGGGACTGAGACTGTGAGCAGGTTCGCCCGGCTCTCAACCCCGTCGTCGCCCCACGTGCCGGTCTGGTGCATGAATCGCCGCCCCGACTCCCCGGTCACTCCTCTTCGCCGGTGGGAGGAGTGGGCCCCCGGGTCTTCAGGATATGCTCGACGATCTTTGAGGAACTCGCAAGCGGGCCGGGGTATCCCGATATCCTGACGACGTCCGCGTCGAGTCCCCGTTCCCGGAGCCTTCGCCGGAGGTTCTCCTCGTCAAAGTGCTGGTTGAACCCGAGCGTGATGATGTCGGGTTTCAGCTCTGCGATCGGCCTGAACATATCGTGGATGTCGCCGAGGAGTGCACGATCGACCGGTTTTAGCGCCCGGACCATCTGGAGCCTCTGGTCCTCGGGGAGGATCGGTCTTGGTTTATGCTTCACGTTCGCATCCCGCGCCACGATCACGGAGAGCTCATCGCCGAGGTTCCGGGACTCCTCAAGGTAGTAGAGGTGCCCGGGGTGGAGGATATCAAACGTGCCCGTTGCGACCACGCGGATCATCCGACCACCTCGAGGCGGGCGGGGTGGCCGTCCGCCCGGTAACCCCGCCAGTCCCGCTCACCATAGGGATACCCGACGATGATGTGATACCTTCCTACCGTGGGGAAGAACCTGAGATCTGCCGGCGACGGCGAGAGGACGCCGTTCGGGTGGCTATGGGCGCTGCCGGCCTGGTGGATGTCCAGCGGGAGCATATCGATGAAGAACGAGGCGCTCTCTTCCCCGACGATGGTGCCGGGCACCAGGTCGAGGTCCTGAATAATGCCGCTCCTCTCTCGCAACACGGCAACGAACTCATTCGGATGGTGTTCCTTCCCGAGTTCAAAGAGCATCATGAGTAGATCCCTGCTGATCCCGCGTATAGCCATTCTCCTGAATAGTTTGGGGGATGGAGACATAAGTCCTCGCGTCCGGCCGGGACACCCGGCCCATCCGGAACCCGGAGGGGAAAAAAGAGAGGGTCGTCTACGGGATGACCCGCCCCGGCGGCGGAGCCACGGGAGTCTGGTTCCCCACCGGAGTCTGGTTCCCCACCGCGGTCTGGTTCTCCGGCAGCACGAGGCCCGGCGGCACGAGGACCGTATCGACGATCTGCACGACACCGTTTGAGGCCGCCATATCGGATGCGACGATCGTGGCGTTTCCCACCGTGAGGTTGCCGTCGGTCGTGCTGACGGTGAGGTTATCCCCGGTGAGTGTCGTGAGAACCGTCCGGTTTCCGGCGGCGTTTGCCTTCGCCGTCAGGTCGTTCACGGTATAGGTCTCTCTCACCACGTGGTGCATGAGCAGGGTATCCAGCGTCTCCGTATCGTTGAAGAGCGCTGCAACGGTCTCGTTGCCGAGAGCCGCAAAGGCGGCGTCGTCCGGCGCAAAGACTGTATACGGCCCGCTGGCGGCAAGCACCGTCTGCGCGATGCCGGCCTTCCCGACAGCCTCGCCAAAGGTGGTCAGGAGGTCGCTCCCGCTAACCAGATCGGCAAGCGTCGCGTTCCCCGGCTCCTCTCCGGAAGTTCTGTTCCCGTCCGGGGCGACCGCCATTCCCTCCGGGACGACGATGACGACGCCCTGCATGGGCGTCCGCCGCGTCGAGGCGTTGAGCGTACAGCCGTAGGGATAGGTCCCTGTATCGGTGAAGGTGTAGTTGAACGTCTCGTTATGCTCTATCGGCCCGGAGTCAAAGAGCCCGTCCGTGCTCGTGACGGTATGGCCGATACGGTCGTGATTCGTCCAGGTCACCGTTGTGTTGCTCTCGACAGTGAGTGACGCGGGATGGTACGACCCTCCCTGTATATCGACACCGGCGGTCGCCGCCAGGGCGGGCAGGGCGACGAGGCCGATGACCAGGGCTGTTATGAATCCGAATATGATTGGATCTCTTCTCATGCAGTCTCACCACACGTATGAACCCGACAGGGCGAGCGGCCACTCCCTGGCGATGGAGCCGGACGATCCCGGGTCTCCGGCGGGCGCGTCGCTCACCGCTGCACGGGGTTTGGAATAATTGTCATAGTATATAATGATTATTATATTTTTGAAAATTACCGGAACTCTCGACCGGATTCGACCATCGCCACCGGGAAAAAAGTACGGGATCCGGTTCTTCAGAACGGTCCGTCCTGCTCGAAACTCCGCCGCAACCGGATGGCAAGTTCCGCCTTGAAGAGTTCCTTGCCGAGGTAGGCGGCGTGGTCGAGCCGGGAGAGGCTCCCGCTCGCAAGAAGCGTGTAAAAGACGTCTTCCCAGTGCTTTCCCCGTACGGCGCGGCCCTTGTGGACCGCGACGATGCAATCCTCCTCGATGCCGATGCGGATGCACCCGAGAGGATCGTAGACGATCTCGTCGGGCGCAGGGCACGCGTCCACGATGCTCCCGTACTCCAGCGGGGGTTCTCGCCGCCGCCGTTTCTCTTTCAGGATCAAGAGGTCGAGCCCCAGGTCTTTGGGGTATGGGCGGTCGGCCATCAGCGCCATCATATCGGTTGCCCGCCGCATCTCTGCCACCGATCCCCGGGTCTTGTCGCTGTGCTCGCTCGTGAAGATGACGGCGGCGCCGACTTCGTGCGCCATACCCGCGAGCAGCGCGTTTGCACCCGTCGAGTCGGCATCGAGGAGCTCGACGACGTTTCCGGCTCCGAAGAAGAGTGGATAGGGGATGGCCGGGAAACCGGAGAGCGAATCGACGAGCCCGGAGCCCACCGGCTGGAGGAGGGGGTCGGCGATCAGGCGGGAGATCCCGGCCTCCCCTGCCGCCGCCAGGTTCTCCCGGAGCGTTCGCTCCCGCGGCACCACGACCGCCGCCGCCCCGGCATCCGCGATCGCCGCCCCGACGACGGGGATGTTTCCCTCGTGCAGGGAGAGGACCAGGTCGGCGCGGGGGAGTGCCGCAGCGATGAGGAGAGGGTCCTGGGTGTCGACCGCGAGAGGGCCATCGAGGTCTTCAAGGGCTGCAAAACACCGTTCGACGTCCCCCGGGGCCGCGTCGAACCCAAATCCCAGGTCCACGATATCTGCCCCTTCGGCAAAGAACCGCCGGACTTCATCGGCGATATCGCCGCGCCTGTGCGCATCCATGATCTCCGCGAGCACCTTCATCCGCGAGCCTCCGCCGATCTTTACGCCCCGGATGACGAAGTCGGCGCCTGCCTCCGCCTCCCGGAGCGCCACCCGGCGGCAGGCCTCCTTCCGGCGCGTCTCTGTAAGGAAGTCGTCGGCAGGGATGGTCTTTGAGAGCCGGATCCGATCGAGAACGCCGAGGATCAGAGCGAGATCGGCAGCATGCCGCGGGCCCCGGTAGACCGGGACACCGGTCTCCCGCTCGACGTCGGCAAAGGATGCGGTGCACATCCCCGAGACGATCGCCATATCGTAATCGCGGCCAGAAAGCAGTTCGATGAGGTCGCCGGGTGCAAGGAACGATGCGATATCGCCGGTAACCGCCACGTCGATGTCATAACGGCTGCGGAACCGCTCAGCCGCCGCCTTCACGATTGCAGCCGTTGCCGATCCGGTCGGGAGGAGGATGTGCATACACTTCACTTATTATTCAGCGGGTGACAAATAATCTGATCTCATGCTGCGGTGCGATCTGCATATCCACACCAGGTTCTCAAGGGACGGAGAGAGCAGTGTCGAGGAGATCCTGGAGCGGGCGGAGATGGTCGGCCTCGATGCCATCGCGATAACCGATCACGATACGGTGGAAGGCGCCCTCTATGCCCTCCGGTGCGACACCCCCCTGACCGTGATCCCGGGGATCGAGGTATCGACGCGACAGGGGCACCTGCTCGCTCTCGGGGTCACGAGACCCCTGCCGGCAGGACGTGACTTCTTCGAGACCGTCGCTCTTGCCCGCGCCCGGGGAGCCCTGCTGATCCTCCCGCACCCCTACCACCGCTGGCGTCACGGCGTCGGGAGGAGGCTTGCGGCCGGCATCGAGGCGGTGGATGCCGTGGAAGTCTTCAACAGCCGTTACATCACCGGGTCGGCAAACCGGAAGGCCGCGGTCATTGCACGGAGATTCGGAAAGCCCGGGGTTGCCGGAAGCGATGCCCATAATGCCCGATACGTCGGGTTCGGGGTCACGTACATCACGGCCAAACCCGATGCGGCCTCCATCCTCTCCGCGATCCGGGAGGGGCGGACGATGGCGGGAGGGAGGATGACCCCGTTGCACACCTACACCCACCAGTCCCTCAGGGGCGCTTTCCGGAAGATCCGGCGAGCGATGCAACGATGAACCTGGTACTTCGCTTCTCGTACTTCGGGGACCGCTTCTTCGGTTCGCAGGTCCAGCCCCTCCACCGCACCGTGGAGGGCGAGTTCATTGCGGCGGCAAGGCGCCTCCGCCTCTTCGACGATCCGCGAGCGGCACATTTCGCCACCGCCGGCCGCACCGACCGCGGGGTGCATGCCCGCGGTCAGGTATGTTCGTTTGCGACCGACATACCGGAGCGGGCTATCGCGAGGTTAAACCGGGTGCTCCCGGAGGATATCTGGTGTACGGCGTGGACTGTGGCGCCGGAGGGGTTTCACCCCCGCTACAGCGCCGTATCGAGAACCTATCGGTATTACTTCTTCCCGGCGCCCGAAGAGATCGCCGCCATGCACGAAGCGGTGCAGGAGTTCGTCGGGCTGCACGACTTCTCGGCGTTCTCCCGCGCCGGCGACAAAAACCCCTTGCGTCGGATCCTCGCGGCACGGGTCTTTGAGGAGGGCCCATTTGCCGTCTTTGAGGTGACCGGAGAGAGTTTCCTCTGGAATATGGTCCGATGCATGGCAACGGCACTCAAACGGGTGGGGAATGGCAAGATCGACCGGGGAGCTATCGCCTTGCTTCTTGCGTGTCCGGCGGGCGAGGGGCTCCCGGCCGCCCCCCCGGAGGGGTTGATCCTCTGGGATGTCGAGTACGGGTTCCCCTTTACGCCTCTCCCTGCTGATGAGCGGAGCCGCCGGTATCCGGTCGGCCGTCATCGCTAC
>ENA-UOUL01001980-UOUL01001980.1-bioreactor-metagenome-genome-assembly--contig:-NODE-1980-length-25823-cov-3.518061_pt1 | contig 25823 bp, 19 predicted proteins | sample MGYA00249838_ERZ747220 | MGnify/ENA primary metagenome ERZ747220 (study PRJEB28778, sample SAMN05720191) | bioreactor metagenome | isolation source: Anaerobic biogas reactor | place: USA:Washington...
TAGAGCGGGGTCATGAACCAGGCTGCGGGCCAGGCAAAGGCGCTGTTTCATACCCCGGGACAGAGAATCCACATAAGCCTGACGTTTATGGCTCAAATCTACCAGTTCCAGTAAATCCCCGATAATCATTCGCCGTTCTCGAACCGAAATACCGTAGCTGGCAGCATAGAAATCAAGATATTCGTCCACCTTGAGATCATCATAAACTCCGAAGAAATCAGGCATATAACCAACCAGTTGCCTTATCCGCGCCGGGTTCGCGCTTACATCCTCCCCGGCAATCCAGGCTTTGCCTGAAGTTGGGGTTAAAAGCGCCGCCAGTATCTTCATGGTGGTAGTTTTACCGGCACCATTGGGACCAACTAGGCCAAATATGGCTCCGGTATCTACTTGCAGAGATAAGTTATCTACCGCAGTCAGTTTTCCATATTGCTTGCACAGGTTTTCTATAAACAGCATCTTATTACCTCCCCTCGCCGGTGATCAAACCCGGCTGTTGACTACGATTCTGGTATTTAGCCTCCATAGTAAGGGTCACTCCCTGTAAATACACAAAACCATCCGTAGCAGATGGGCTTATCCTTACGCGCAAGCTACCTTTTTCAGATAAATATTTCTGCCAGTCTTTAATCGGGTTTCCCATTAACTGATATTTTACCTCTTCCCAGTTTCCGGTTGACCACTGGTATAGCTCCATCTTTATCCCCCGGGCGCTTTGAAAACTATCGACTGGGGCTAGCAGGTTAAATTTTTCTATCTGCAAAGAACTGGGTTCATAGGGCAAATCCAGCTGGAAAGTAACTGGACCTCCACCAAATTGAACCCCTTGTAAGTTTTGTTCACAATGATTAGCCTTAACCTCGATTATGCGACCATTTATTATCCCGGGGGGGATCGATACTTTATCATTATGCAAGAGGTTAACCGGCATTGGTGATATATAGGCCGTGGAGGGGTACACTTTACCTAATCCACTACTATCCAAAATACCTTTAACCTCTTCCTCCGACCAGCCAATAAACAACAATTTATCACTATCCTGCCCTTGTCCTCTATTAAAGTACATTTCCATAATCCTCATTTTACTGTTGGTTTCAGCCCTGAACGGGTAAAATCCTCGTGGATAATGAATGGGATAGGATTCAAACAAACGATAGTAGACCGGGCGGTTCTGCATTGATAAATATACCATCAGGTCCACCTGGGCCGTTTCTCCGGGTTTAAGCTTATTAAGTTTCTGATAACCATGGCGGCTAAAAATCATGCAATCCTTCAAGGTTTGCGATGTATTATTAGTTATGGAACCAGTAATCCTATTACCCTGGCTGTTAAGTTTAGCTTCAATATTACCCGGCTGGTAAATACTACTACTGGTTCCGATAGAACGGGTTGACCAGCGGCTAAGATCATCGAAGCTAACCCTGGTATCCGCTCCCTGCTCCACCCTGGCCAATACCGGCAAACTGTCATTATCTATCACCGGACCATCCCGATAGTAATCCGTTGGCAATATATCTACTAGCAAGTTGCCGGTTAGATTAATGGAAAAATCCCGGTGGGTTGGTGCAAAAGCGCCTATATATGAATTTACCCGGGCATAATCAAATCCCGGTTCCATCTGTACCACGGAAATAACCCGGGTAAAGACATCACGCCCTTTACTTTTGAAACCCATATAATAGGTAGCACCAAAAAGCAATATAGCCATAAGGGGTATGACTATCCAGCCCAGTTCCCGACGGTCAATCTTTTTCAACAACAGATAAGCCCCTGGCCCCAGTATAAGAATGTAGAGTAATAATACAGCAGCCAGTAATCCCCGCGAAGGCAAATCAGATGCCGGAATAGTACGCAGGGCCCAGCCTATCTCATGGCGCCGCTGCTCCATCATCATGGAGCGCAAGTGGGGTGCACTTATGGTCTGGTGAGGGTCACCCTGGGTAATAATATTAAGCCACAGATTTTCGTTACCGGACCAATTATCAAAGGGACTGGCACCTGGATCAAAGGCCAGGTAATAAACATTTCCATGACCCAGTTTTGAGGCAACCAGCACCGGATTTTGTCCGCTGGCTAATAGTGTAGTACCTCGATTAATCTGACCCTGGCTAAGAATAATATTCTTTCCCGCTGGAAGCTTTTGCCCGGTCCATTTTTCCAGTTCCGCCAGAGAGCTGACCTGGATACTGCCGGAAACTTGTACTGGAAGTAATGACTTGGGCAGGGAGCCCAGTGTTTTTTGCCAGCTGGCACCGCCACAAGTTACCAGCGCCCCTCCGCTTTCTACCCAACTTTGTATCGAAACTAGTTGTTCGTGATTAAAGTTATGGCTGGAGAAGTCAGTGAGAGCCAGAACATCTATACTTTCCAACATTATAGAGTTGGGTGGTATATCTTTAGCATCCAGGTGTATTACCGTAACCCTCTGGGCATTCCCGGGTAGTTTCATTGCCCCCAGGTAGTTTAAAGCTTCCAGGTTACTTGATAGTACTCCTACTATCATTTCCTGAGGCGGAAGGCGGGTAACTTTAACTCGACTGGAAACCAGTTCTTTATCTGCAACCATAAGGCGAAGGTTAAAACTCTGGCTCTGGTCATCGGAGGCATAAAGGTTAAAACTCTTATGGGCACCTCGGGGTAAAACTACTTGCCGGCTATATACCACACGGGAACCGGATTGATCACAGCTTACCTGTAAACTGCCCTTGATTTCCGGGCCCGGATTCTTAATTTCCACTGCAAAAGATACGGGTTCACCGGTACGTACATAACCGTTAAAACCTGCTTTGGCAGTCATAGAAAGGGTGCCTTCAGCCCCTGCCACCTTAGGTAAGCCCAGGACTATAAATAAAATTATTATCAAACTGATTAAACCAAAACCACCAGGGCTCTTTCTCAGGTTATCCCTACTCATCCTTAATTCCTCCCCTCGCCTGTTACCGTAGCTTTTACCGCCGGGGCTACAGGTCGGGGTATAGCGGTTTCAGCCTTTTCGTTGCTGGCATGGTCAGTTTTATTACGAGTCTTAATCGGTAAATCCAACTGGTAACGCAGGTTAAGTGTCTTCATTAATACCGGGGAATCCTGTTCCTCATCCAGAGTAATTACCCCGGCTTGCAAGGTTTGCTGTTCGTTTTGAGTTAGGTACACTGCTTCCATTTCACTGGCTGGGATTTCAGCATTCAGGATATTATTCGGTTCTATACTGAAAACCTCCAACTGCTGCAAATCTTTCATACCCACAAAAACTACGGGGATACCTGATTTAACCAGTTCTATTAGTTTATTAGCCCGCTCTTTTTCCAGACTCTTTTTCTCCTGGTCGGGAAATACCCAGACCGCGTTAACCATCCCCGGACTCAGGATATCAATTTCCTCTGCGCTCATGTTCCACCACTCCAGGGGATAATTATTATACTGGCGGTAATATTTCTCATTCTGGGAAACAAATGCAATCTTCATACCCCAGTTTTGCTCTATCTCCATCCCGGCCTTATCATAAAAACGGGGGGTTAATTCGATTTGGCCCTTTGGTATTTGGGCCATTATAACCCGGTTTTGCATCTTAGCCTCAATCTTGCTCCCCTCATTCATTTCCAAAACTACCCGCTCTACCCGGGGGTCTTTACAAAAGCCATAAAATACTCCATCAGGCATCAGCCCGCATTCCGCCGGATTAGCACCACTTATCATTTCCGTGGTAAACTCCATACCATCCTTCAAAACTATGCCCCCGGGTTTGCCCTCTACCAACCTTATACCCAACATATAAGTTCCTGCTTGGAAAGGCGGCCCCCCAAAACCCTGATTTGCTTCAGACATCTGAACATCTGCTTTAAAAACAAGATAGGTTTTCTGACCCAATTCACGTACATCCAGTATTTTTATTTTGTGCAGAGTTGTTTTCATATAGGGGTCACTGTACTTACGCATATAGGAAGGTAAATCTTTTTCCAATTGTTTTTCTGCCAGTTCTATTATTTTAGTTTCCGGCAGTTTTGGAGGGAAATAATAAAAATAGTTAAAAATCCATAGCCCCAATATCACTACTAATATTGCGGCTCCAATCCCCAATACCTTCTTCACGCTTTAGCCTCCCCGCTCATAGCTAATCTCTTGCTATATAGTAACATTTTCCACGTTAACTAATAATACAACCTTAAAACCTTTTTCTTTCACAGAAAAAAATGACACAGGGGGACGGTTCTAGTGTGTCATTTCAAAGAAATGACACACTAGAACCGTCCCCCTGTATCACTATCGAGGACGTAATCTGGGATCAGTTTCAACCGACTGGGGTTCATTGCTCTGTTCGGTGGAATCGGCTTTTTTTTCTAACGGAGCCTTTTCGTCGGCCAGGTGGTCTTTGACGCCAAAATAGTGTTCAAGTACATCTTTAGCTACATAACCTGCCGAAGTCGAACCATAATAACCATATTCTACTACTGATGCAAATGCAATTTCAGGGTCATCAAAGGGTGCAAAAGCAACAAATACCCCGTGAAATTCTTTTTTTTGGTTATCTCCCTGCCTGCCCGTTTCAACTGTTCCGGTCTTGGCTGCAATCTGCAATTCGGGCGGGAAGTGGGCAAAAAGAAAATGGCCGGTACCTCCCGGTTGGGTAACTGCTAGCATAGCTCTCCTGGTCATGGCAATACTTTCGGGTGAAACATCAACCTCGTTAACTAGCTCTGGTTTTGCCTTTTTCAGAGTTTTGCCCTCATGAGAAACTATACTTTTCATTACATGCGGGCGCATTAAATAACCACCATTAGCTATGGCTGCTATATAGTTAACAATCTGTATAACGGTATAGTCATTGTAACCCTGACCGATAGACATATTAAAAGTATCATACTGTTGCCAGTTGGTATCGAAGCGGTATCTAATATCATGTTCGGCATCTATCTGGTTTCTTTCCTTTTGTTTTTGTTGTTTTAGTTTCTCCAGCTCTTCTTGATTACCCATGGCCCCTTGCTCTAAAACATCATATTTTTCATCCAGGCGTTTAAGCAGGGCTGCATGGCGGTCATTTAAAATGATTTCATTAACCTCTTTTTTCCACTTGGGTGTAGGCAATAAACCCTGCTTTTCATCAGGCAGATCAATACCGGTTTTGCTTCCCAACCCAAATTCCCGGGCTACATAAATAATATTATCCTTGCCTGCCCGGCGTCCCATCTCCTGAAAATAAGTATTGCATGAAGTGCCCATACCCGAATAGTAGTTGACATTGCCATGAACTCCGGTACATTTTATGTTAGGTTTTATCCAATAGGCACCACCACAATTAACTAAACTCAGGGGATCTACCGAACCTCTATCCAGAGCTGCCATACCAGTAATAGGCTTAAAGGTGGATCCAGGCGGATAACTATCTTGGATAACGCGATTAGTTTCCGCTCCTGGATTCATAGGGTCGTACTTGCCAGGGGGATAATAGTAGGATGCCTTTTCATTGCTAAGCTTGCCTTTCCAATCATCCGGGTTTAAGGCGGGCCTACTACACATTGCCAGTATTTCACCAGTTTTAACATTCATCACTACTGCCGAACCTACCTTGGCTTTGGGATAGCGCACCTGTAATTGCTGCAAAACCTGATCCAAACTCTTTTCCAGTACTTTCTGCAATTCCATATCCAGAGTAAGATAAAGGTTGTTCCCGGGTGAAGGCTCTAACGTCACTAACTCTCGTACCGGCCTGCCGTTGGCATCAACTTCAACTCGGCGGGCACCATCTTTTCCCCGCAATTCTTTCTCATACTGCTTTTCAATTCCCGATTTTCCAATCAAACTATTTATACTGTACTTGGATTCCTCATTACTGGCTAATTCTTCAGCACTTATAGAATGAATGTATCCCAGTGCGTGCCCGGCTAGAGTTGCCTCAGGATAAGCACGTAATGGTTCCACCGTAATGGTAACTCCGGGAAGCGTCTGGCGGTTCTCTTCTATCTCCACGACTAGCTCCCAGGGAATATCACGTATAATTACAACGGGTTCAAACAGGCGATATTTTTGCAGATTAATTTTCTCTTCAATGTAGTTTTTGTCTATTTCCGGATAATCAGATTGTAGTAGTTGGGCCAGATTGTCCACCACATTATCCTGACCCTTTAAACCCAGGTAGCTTAAACTCAAGGTATAGACCAGCTCATTGTTAGCCAGTATTTCCCCATCGCGGGCATATATTTCCCCACGGGGAGCCTTTACTGCAACCAGGCGAATACGATTCTCTTTGGCCTGGGTCTGGTAGGCCTGCTGGTGAAAAAGCTGCACCACCGCCAGCCTTATACATAATATTGCCAGTAATGCTATAACAATATATGAATATACTTTTAGCCTGGTTTGAATAGTTTTAGGTTTCATGTCAAACTCTCCAAGGTGTCCTCAATACACCACTATTAGATGAATTATAGTACCAAATATAAAGAGGTATAGCTACAATAGTATTGTAAACAGCCTGGTACATAATGTGGTGCAACATGCCTGTGTCAATGTGAAATACATCAAATACCATAATGCTTATAAGGAAAAGAAAAAGGAAATTTAAGGCAGTTGCTACCAGTACTCCGAGAACACCTACAAATATATTTTCCTTAAAAACATTACCCTGCACCTTGCCTACAATGTAAGCAGTTAATCCTTTAGATAAAGCATTTAGACCAATAAAGCGTCCCATATACAGGTCTTCCAATAGACCACAGAAAAATGCATAGCCACTACCTTTCTTTGCAGTGTTAAAAAGCGCAAAAAAGGTAACAAAAACCAGAACTAAATCTGGAGTAGTACCTTTTATACTATAAAAACTAAATATTGTCGATTGTAAAAATATTGCCAACCAGGGCAATAAGATTAGAACCAGGATACGCAATATGGTTACTCCTCTTCCACCTCAAAACCTTCTACCGGATGGTAACCGGTTATGACAAAGACTTCCTCCAATTTGTTGAAATCTACTGCCGGTTTAATCATTGCCACCAGCAACAACCCATTGGGTTCCCGGGTAATTTCAGTCACCGTTCCTATATTAATTCCCGGAGGATATGTAGCCGATAGTCCGGAACTAATAATCCGGTCGCCTTCATTAATTTTCGAGTAATAAGGAATGTTAATCATTCTTAGCTGATTGCTGTCACCCAGGCCTTCAACAATTCCATTAGTTTCCCGGGTTTTCTGAATTATTGCTCCTACCGCCATCTCCCGATCAGTAATCAAACTAACCTGGGCCGAGTTCTCGCTGACACTGCCTACTCGACCAACCAGACCGTTAGGACTGATTACCGGCATGCCCTTCTTAACCCCTTGCCGGGAACCCCTATCAATAGTAATACACTCGTACCAATTGTTGGGACTACGAGCAATCAGGTGGGCTGGAAGCAAATCATATTTTTCCCGGTTAGCATTATCGAAGTTTAACATCTTACGCAGGCGAAAGCTTTCCTGTTTATATTCCTGTAAAGACTGATTTTCCATGGAAAGCTGGCTGTTTTCAGCCTCTAATAATTTGACTTGCTGCTGTAAATGGCGTTTATCACTGAAAACGACAGTCCACCCATCCCAGTTATTTCTGAAGCTGCTTACTCCACTCTGCAGTGGAACATAAGTATCCCGAATAACTTTTTCCAAAAAGGTAACATTAGCACGCTGAGCAGCAGTTGCGTTCATTACCACCAGGGAAATTATTATGACCAGTAGCAGCAGCCAGAAAAACTTGCTTTTAAACAGCTTAAACAAAATTTCTCACCTTAGTCTTACATGCTTTTTTTCGGTTGTATTAATACCCTCTTCAAAACCTCAATATTTTCCAGCACCTTACCTGTCCCCCGGGCAACAGCCAGCAGCGGGTCTTCACAGGCATAAACCGGAATATTGGTTTCCTGGCTAATAAGCTTATCCAACCCCTTTAAGAGAGCTCCGCCACCAGCCATTACAATCCCGCGGTCGATTATATCTGACGCCAGCTCCGGGGGGGTCTTTTCCAGACATACTTTAATACCCTCAATAATATGGTCTACTGTTTCTTTTAAAGCTTCTTGAATCTCTGACGAAGATACCTTTATAGTTTTAGGCAGACCACTTACCAGATCACGGCCTCGTACTTCGTAATACTCTTCATCACCTTCCCAAAGAGCTGAACCAATAGATATTTTAATATCCTCAGCAGTGCGTTCGCCTATAAGTAAGTTATAATTCTTCTTAAGATGCTGCGTAATATCTGTATCCATATTATCACCAGCTACCCTGACGGATTTGGCCGTAACTATACCTCCCAGAGATATTACCGCCACCTCAGTAGTTCCGCCCCCAATGTCTACTATTAAATTGCCGGTAGGTTCATATACGGGCAAACCGGCACCTATAGCAGCAGCCATAGGTTCCTCTATTAAATAAGCTTCTTTGGCTCCGGCCTGCAGAGCAGCTTCTTTTACCGCTCTTTCTTCTACAGTAGTACATCCAGTAGGTATGCTAATGATTACCCGGGGGCGCATAAACGGTGTTCTGGGCCCCAACACCTTATTTATAAAGTAATTTAGCATGGCCTGAGTAACATCAAAATCAGCAATTACACCATCTTTCATAGGGCGAATAGCAATTATATTACCAGGTGTACGGCCTATCATCCTTTTCGCATCATCACCCACAGCCAGAACCCTGCCATTATCATTTTGTATAGCCACTACTGATGGTTCCGTAAGAATTACTCCCTTACCCTTTAAATGAACCAGCGTATTGGCCGTACCCAAATCTATTCCCATGTCTTTGCCAAACACTATGTTTCCTCCTTAAATTAAATTAATCCCCTGGCTTTTAAACTACAGTAGGTATTATCACCAATTATTATATGATCCAACACTTCTATGCCCATCAGTTTACCAGCTTCGATCAACCTGTTAGTTATATCGATATCCTCCCGACTAGGAGTCGGGTCTCCACTGGGATGATTATGAATTAGTATCATGGAGGCAGCACTTTTCTTAACCGCAGTCTTAAACACCTCCCGCGGATGCACTATAGAACTATGCAGCCCTCCTATGGACACATCTTCCATAACTAATAACCCGCCTTTGCGATCCAAATACATAACCCGGAAATGTTCCCGGTCGAAATATCTCATCTCTTCCATATTCGCACCAGCGGCTACATTGATTACATCCTCGGGGGATTTGATGTACATTTTAGTTGGAGTATCCACCCCTGCCCGACGACCTAACTCCAGCGCAGCTTTTATGCTTACTGCCTTGGCCGGTCCTATTCCTTTTATCTCCATAAGTTCTTCCAGGCTGGCTTCTTTCAACTGTCTTAAATTCTTATACTCGGATAATAGTAGTGTAGCTAAATCTACAGCATTAATCTTTTTAGTTCCACCACCTAGCACAATGGCCAAAAGCTCTGCTTCACTAAGAGTAGTTTCCCCCTTGAACATAAGTTTTTCCCGAGGTCGCATGCTCTCAGGCATGTCCTTTATACATACGTAATATTCGCCCACCGGCTTACACCTCCAACAGGTTAATACCATGTTTTTTTAACATAAGGTAAAGTCGGCTCATAGGCAATCCTACTACATTGAAATAACATCCTTCTATTCTCTGAACTAGAAGCCCACCTCGTCCTTGTATTCCATAGGCCCCGGCTTTATCTGCCGGTTCACCACTGGCTACATAAGCTCGGATTTCCTCTTCACTCAGATGCCGGAAATAAACCCGGGTAGTTTCATCTTCAACTTCACATCCTCCGGCTGTTCTTATGCAAATAGCTGTTATCACTTCGTGACAGCGACCACTTAGCTGGGTCAACATTTCCAAGGCATCGTCTTTACTGCCGGGTTTCCCCATTACCTGTCCATCCAGAACAACAATAGTATCGGCCGCAATAAGCAGGCAATTTTCTCTTAATAATGGAATAGCTCTTTCAGCCTTTAGCCTGGCTAATCTTCTAACCGCATTACGGGGAGACTCTTGGGGCAGGAAACTTTCATCAATGTTTGTTGATATGGTTGAAAAGCATATGCCCAGATTTTCGAGCAGGCTTTGACGCCTCGGGGAACTGGATGCCAGGATAATCTCTTTCAAAAACTATACCTCACCCTTATATCTTATAACAGATACCTTAATAGCGACCATACAAATATATCAAAAGGACCGCGTGTGCCCTTCAGGGTATCCCCGTGATATACGTGATATATTTTCACTTTATAGTCTCTTGTAAACCAGATAGGATAGGACAAATCCCAGCAGGGTAAAGAAACTAATATGTAACATAAAACCAAAGGTTAAGGAAAAAACCTGCAGGTTAAGAGTAACATCCGGTATACCAACACTTTGGACTTTTCCCAGGATTCCTAGAGCAGGCCAGAGGCCAACTATGAAATCTCCTAGCCATCCGCCTATGATTCCTCCTACTATCAGTAAAAGTAATAAAACCTGCCATCCTGGATAGGCGTGAGACCTGTTAGCCATAGTATTACCCTCCAGCAAACCTATTGTTTTTTAAGTTTAGCATTAGTAATAGGTAAAAACAAGCTGGATAAAGGAGGAGAAAACTCCCATCAGAAGCTCTCTCCTCCTCTATCCAACTTCACCTTGATTGTTTATAAAACTTATTTATTAAAAGCCAGGTTAAAGCTTAAAACCTCAAGGTTTACTGAAAGATCCACATTACGAAGAATAATATCATTAGGAACCCGCAAAACCCGCGGTGAGAAATTAAGAATAGCCTTTACTCCTGCATTAACCAACTTATCAGTTACATCCTGGGCTACCCCGGCCGGTACAGTTACTACCCCAATACTTACATTAGACTCGGTCACTCTTTTTTCTAGTAACTCCAGCTTTTCAACCTCTACATTACCCAGTCTATTTCCTATTCTATCCGGATCAACATCAAGGATTGCACTAATATTAAAGCCACGATCAGCAAAACCCTGGTAAAGCGCTAACGCCGAACCCAGCTTGCCGGCTCCAATAATAATGATATTCCAATTGCGGTCCAGTCCCAAAATCTTCATCAGGTGTCCATAAAGCTCTTCTACCTTATAGCCTACTCCCCGGGTGCCAAATTCTCCAAAGTAAGCCAGGTCTTTACGTACCTGAGCAGAACTTACCCCTACACCCTGAGCAATCTCTCCCGAGGAAATAGTCTCTACCCCCTCACCCATAAGTTGATGCAGATAGCGGGAATAGATGGAGAGCCTCATTACCGTAGCTTCAGGAATTTTATATACTTTCAAATCCCTTACTCCTTTATATTAATATCTCCCTTTATATTACCACCTTGTGAAAAAATGCGCGACAATATAAGGTATAAAAATATTACTATTTTCTATAGTATGTTACCTATAGCACGGTTATCCCTTATTATACTAATAGTGTTAGCAATTTGTAAATAAGAATTGCCACCAGTGCAGATGAAGGAATGGTAACGAACCAGGCGATAACTATCTGGCGAGCTATATTCCAGCGGACTCCTTTTAACCTTTTGGCTGCTCCTACACCCATTATAGAAGAAGACACCACATGGGTAGTACTAACAGGAGCACCGAAGTGGCTGGCTGAAAAAATTACCAGTGCCGAAGTAAAATCTGCGGCGAATCCATTTATAGGTTCAATACGAAAAATTTTCCCGCCCATAGTACGGATAATACGCCATCCACCTACTGCAGTACCGGCAGCCATGGCTCCGGCACAGGCTACTTTAACCCAGAGAGGAACCTGGAAGGTGTTGATGAGGCTGCTGCTGACCAGTATCATAGTAATTATACCCATAGTCTTTTGGGCATCATTGGAACCGTGTGCAAATGAGGCCATACAGGCAGAAACTACCTGTAGCTTGCGAAACTTGTTATTAATCCGTGAAGGTGAGGTTCCCTTAAATAGCCAGAAAAGAAGGGTCATGACCAGGCTTCCGGCAACCAGTCCTACTATTGGAGCAATAATAAGGCCGGTTAAAATTACTAAAAAACCGTGCCAGTTAACAAAACTGGCACCAAAACCCGCAATTACGCCCCCTATTAAGCCTCCGATCAGGGCATGGGAGGAACTGCTGGGGATACCGAAACGCCAGGTAAACAGATTCCAAAATATGGCGGCTGTCAGTGCGCTGATAAGTACTATCGGGGTAACCATACCAGGGGCAACTATATTCTTACCTATGGTTTCGGCTACTGCCGTACCACTCATAGCTCCTAGAAAATTCAAGGTGGCGGCAATAATAATAGCGGTGCGGGGGGAAAGGGCTTTGGTGGAAACAGATGTGGCTATCGCATTGGCGGTGTCATGAAAACCATTAACATAGTCAAAAGCCAGTGCTAGAAGTACGACTACAACGATTATCCCAATACTATACATACTTAATAGCTACTCCCTTTAAAATGTTGCTGACATTTTCACAATAATCTAATGTAGTTTCGAGATGTTCGTATATTTCTTTCCATTTGATAATGTCAATAACATTCTGGGTGTTTTCAAAAAGAAGAGCTATACCGGCGCGGTAGAGGTAGTCTCCTTCGTGCTCGAAAGACCTGATTTTTTCACATGAGTCAATTATTTCATTGCTTTTGCTCCTTACGTCAGGCAATTTTTCTACAGCATTCTTTATTTCCTGGGAAGCCTCCTCCAATACCTGAACCAGTTTTAAAACATAACCTTCTTTAGGCTGTCCCACTTTGTATATTACTATCTTTTCCATGGTACCCTGGATATGATCCACAATATTATTTAATTCGCGGGATAACAACAAGATATCCTCCCGGTCAAAAGGAGTAATGAATGAGTTGTTTATCCGCTTCATAACTTCCGATAGAATAAGATCGCCCCGTTCTTCCACTTCGTTTATCTTATCCAGGTTAGTAGTGGGATCACTGCGGTTTTCCACAAAGCTTTTTAAAATAAGAGAGGCTTCACATATAGCATCAGCTAAATCGTTAAAGTATTTAAAAAACCTGTCATCACGTGGCTTTAGTCTGAAAGACAAGCCATATACCTCCTTGTATTGTATACAAGATACCTTTTTATTAATTATAACATTTATTAAGTTTATCCCTGTGTTAAGAATGTGTTAATAATAGCTTAAGTAGTTATTAAATATCTGCGGGCACGATCCAGGATATAAAATGACCCTGCCACCAGCAAGTATTCTTCCGCCCCCAGCAGGCTAATTCCAGTTTTTACGGCCTCTTCTATGTCTTCCTTTACCCATACTTCTTTATCCGGATATAGTAACCGCCATTGTTCTGCTACCCGCTGCCAGTGTAACCCGCGCTGACTCTCAGGTCTGGTAACTACACACGCCCGGCAATCGCCGCCCAGTTCTTTTAAAATAGCCATGCTATCCTTATCATCCAGCATTCCGCAAACCATTATGCGTTGTTTGTGGGGAAAAAGATTATTAAGCGAACTGGCCAGCGCTCTGGCTGCCTGGGGATTGTGGGCTACATCCAGGATAATGGGAGGATTACTGCTAATTAGTTCCATCCGTCCGGGATGTTTTAAAGTAGGTAGCGCGTTCACGATATGTTCGTTCTTAATATTATAACCTTGCTGTTTGAGTATCATTAATGAGGTCAAGGCTACTGCCAGGTTTTGCAGTTGAAAATCTCCCAGAAGGGAGAAGTACGCCTGGTCTATCTCCAGTCCGGGACATCTAATCTCCATTACCTGCCCATCAATGGCGGGATTACACCGGTACTTAACCTGGCATAGAGAAGCTGGGAAAAGGCTGGAACCCTGGCTGTCAGCTTTATCTTGTATAACCTGTCGTGCTATAGCATCCATTTCACCAACTACCACCGGCACTCTGGGCTTAATAATCCCGGCTTTATTTAAGGCTATCTCTATAAGGCTGTTCCCCAGGTAGGACTGGTGATCGTAATCAATACCAGTAATAATAGATAATAGCGGTGACACCACGTTGGTGGAGTCGTAAAGCCCTCCCATACCCGTCTCTAGCACAGCTATATCCACCTTACTATCCTTAAAATACTGGAAGGCAATAGCAGTAAGTAATTCGAATTCAGTAACCCGGTCGCAACCCTGCCTGGACAGCTTTTCCAGGTCCCCTTCTATTTTATGCAAATAATCTAGCAGTACATGCTCTTCTATTTCCTGGTTATTAACACTAAACCTTTCCCTATAAGAGTGAATATGGGGCGAGATAAAACGCCCCACACGATATGCAGCGCGATGCAAGACAGTAGAAATTATCAATGCCACTGAACCTTTACCGTTGGTGCCAGCAATGTGAATACAGGGATAGTCTTGCTCTGGATTACCCATAAATCTTAATAAGGTTTTAATGCGCTCAAGCCCGGGTATGAGCCCGGGCTTGCTAATACTGGCCAGATATTGGGCTAAGCTTGTTTCAAAATCTCTAGACGTTGTAGAATACCCTCTTTCCATTTTCTGGCTTCTTCGGCTTTACCCTTTTCTTTCTCAATAACCTCCTGGGGGGCCCGGGAAATAAAGTTCTGGTTATTTAACTTACCCTCAGCCCGGGCTAGTTCATCCAATGTACCCTTCAAATCTTTTTCCAGACGGGCTATTTCCTTGTCGATATCAATGACTCCCTCCAGGGGTACGTATATCTCTGCCTGGTTAGTAAGCGCAGACACTGCCTGAGCCGGTTTTTGAGCCAATTCTCTTACTATTTCCATTTCTTTAACCCGGGCCATCTGTTTAATATAGGCCTGGTTGGCCGTAAACACTTCGCGGTAATCTTCATCATTAACTACCAGAACCGTTTTAATTTGCTTCCCCGGAGATACGTTAAACTCGGCTCTAATATTACGTAGAGCACGAATTGCGCTCATTATCTGCTGCATCTCTTGTAGAGCAGACTCCCATATCCGCTCATCATCCTTTACCGGCCAGGAATCAAGCATTATAGTTTCATTATGTCCCGGCAGGTAGTGGTATATTTCTTCGGTTATAAACGGCATAAAGGGATGAAGTAGCCTTAATATACCGGTTAAGGTCTCGACTAAAACATTTTGCGCTATTAACTTTTCTGAGCTATCGGCAGAGGCACTCAATCGGGGTTTAGCCAGTTCAATATACCAGTCACAAAATTCATCCCAGATGAAATCATACAGGACTTTGGCAGCCTCGCCCAGGTCATAACGTTCCAACAGGTGGTTAACTTCCTCAGCCCTCTGGTTCAAACGGGAGATTATCCAACGATCCGCTAGAGTATAATCATTCGGATTAATTTCTGTTTTTTCATAACCCTCCAGGTTCATAATAACGAAACGGGAGGCATTCCATATCTTATTGGCAAAATTCCTGGTATTCTCTACCTTTTCCCAGTGAAAACGTATATCATTTCCTGGTGTAACTCCGGTAATCAGTGAAAACCTGAGGGTGTCAGCCCCATACTTTTCAATTACCTCAATGGGATCAATACCATTACCTAGGGATTTGCTCATCTTGCGCCCCTGGCTGTCCAGAATTAGGCCATGAATATTAACATCGTAGAAAGGCACCTTTCCTGTATGTTCAATCCCAGAGAATATCATACGAGCTACCCAGAAGAAAATAATATCCCGCCCGGTTACCAGCACCGTAGTAGGATAGAAATAATCCAGGTCAGTAGTTGACTCTGGCCAGCCCAGAGTAGAAAAAGGCCATAAGGCACTGGAAAACCAGGTGTCCAGAACATCTTCATCCTGCTTTAAATCACTTGACGAGCAGGAGGGACAATGGTCAGGATCAGTTTTACTGCAGATTATTTCTGAACAGTCCTGACAGTACCATACGGGTATGCGATGACCCCACCATAATTGCCGCGATATACACCAGTCCCTGATATTTTCCATCCAGTTTATATATATTTTAGTGAAACGCTCGGGCACAAAGCGAATTTCCCCATTTAAAACCTTCTCTATGGCCGGCTCGGCCAGGGGTTTCATGCGCACAAACCACTGTTTGGATACCAGGGGCTCGATTATGGTATCACAGCGCTGGCAGTGCCCCACCGCGTGCTTTATGTCTTCAATCTTAATAAGAAAACCCTGCTCTTTAAGATCAGCAACAATCTGGCGGCGGCATTCATAACGGTCCATGCCCTGATAACGCCCGGCATTTTCATTCATGAGGCCATGATTATCTATAACCACCACCTGCTCCAGGTTATGGCGCAGCCCCATTTCAAAATCATTGGGATCATGAGCAGGGGTAACCTTAACCGCACCGGTACCAAATTCTTTTTCTACATAGGAGTCGGCAAAAATGGGTATTACCCGGTTAACCAGAGGTAAAATCACGTTTTTACCCAGTAGATGAGTATAGCGTTCATCCTCCGGATGAACTGCCACCCCGGTATCACCTAGCATAGTTTCCGGGCGGGTAGTAGCGACCACCAGAAATTCATTCCCACCTTCTACCGGATATTTTATATACCATAGATGGCCATCACTATCCTCGTGTTCCACCTCGATATCAGAAATAGCAGTATGGCAACGGGGGCACCAGTTGATTATGTAATTCCCCTGGTAAATCAGACCCTTTTCATAAAGGTTAACAAAAACCTCTCTTACTGCCCGGGAACAATTCTCATCCATAGTAAAGCGCTCCCTGCTCCAATCACAGGAAGAACCCATCAAACTCAACTGGCTGGTTATACGATTACCATAAAGATGTTTCCATTCCCATACCCGTTCCAGGAATTTCTCCCGCCCCAGATCGTATTTACTTAAACCTTCCCCAGCCAGGGATTCCTCCACCCGAGCCTGGGTAGCAATACCGGCATGGTCGGTTCCGGGCAGCCACAGTGCATTATAGCCTTGCATCCGGCGCCAACGGGTTAATATATCTTGCAATGTATTGTCCAATGCATGTCCCAGGTGTAAAGAACCAGTGACATTGGGTGGGGGCATAACTATGGAAAAAGGTGTCTTGCTATGGTCATCACCAGGTGCAAAATAATTATTTTCTTTCCAGTGCTTATACCATTTCCCTTCGACACTACCCGGGTCATAAACACTGGGTAAGTTCTGAGCTGACATTATCAGTTTACCTCCTCATATACTTTAGCGGGTATAAAAACAAAGCCTGTTATACAATCTAAATTGTACTTAAAATACTCCAGCCATGGCAAGTTATATACCTGGATTATATCCTTTTAGTATAACCTTAATCCAGAATAGTTCCCTATAAAAAGAAATTTCCCTGCCTGGGTAACAGGCAGGGATATGGGAAAGGCCGCTTCATGTCCTATAGATTCAATATAAATTAATTTGCATTATACTGTTTATATTGTACTAATTTTCACATTTATTGCAAGCCCTATGGAATATTTAGTTAGAATAATTTTAAAAACCCGGGCTGATATGCTAAGCTTATATCATTGAATTGGGCAATACGGGTAGTCTAAGGAGGAGTTTTATTTGGTTAAGCAAAAGGTTGGTAGAAACGATCCCTGCCCCTGCGGCAGCGGTAAGAAATACAAAAAGTGCTGTGGTATAGTAGACGATTTTATTGAAGCCAGTGATGACCCTTTTACCCGGTGTAATAGGCTGATGACAGCTGTTAAGATGAAACTGGAGGAGTATTTTGAAAACGCTATAAAAAAGATTCGCAAAGATGCGCAATCCCAGTTTCTTCGTTTTAGTGTAAATAGGACTCTCCCCCCGGAACATGAATCTATATTTTCCGATTGGCTGTGGTTTGACCTTTTGACTGAAGATGAAAACACTTTAGCCTACCATTACCTGGTGGAAAATGGTTATTATATCGCCCCTTCCCTGCAAGACACTCTGGGTGCATTGAGTATATCCTTCCCTTCAGTATATCAAGTGGAGGAGATATCCGAGTACTATATAAAAGCCCGGGATATTTTTTTGGACCGCCCCTGTGATATTCTGCTAAAAGAACCCTGGGAGGGTGTAGACGGGGAAACCGAATTACTTCTTTTCGGTCGCCTGGTCAGGATAGAAGATGAAAGCCTTTTTTCCGGCATGGTCCTGGCAGTTGATAATAAGGCTGAGCAAAGTGGATTTTTATTGGAACATATGGAGTTTATACGCCGGCTGTTAAATGATACTATGATGAACACCCTTAAGTTCCATGGCGAAATAACCTATGGCATTTTTGATCATGCCTATAATAAAACCCTGGTCAATTTTAATGATATGCGCTGTTGTGAAATAAATGAGGAAGAGAGAGCTCTCTTATTGGAAAAACTGGCCACTGATGAAGAATATAAGCAGCTATATGATAGCGCAGGTTTTACCTGGTTTGCACCCTCAGACGAGAACCGGGGATATGTAAGGATAATGGTTGGAGAAAGCTTAGTGGTAACTTGTGCCGATATCTTAGAAGATATTAAAAAGCTGGAAAACACAATAAGCCTTCTCCTGCCGGGTAAGGAGGTACAGGTTATTAGTAATCGTTTCTTGCAAGCGCCTCCACCTGTAGACAAGAACCAGTTGTGGTTTACGATTGTAAAGGATCAGGAAACGGAAAGATGGCTGGATACTCCCATGAGCGAATTGGAAGGCAAATCCCCCCGTGAACGCTTGTCTGAGGATGGCGGCCCTGAGCAATTAATAGCAATGTTGGATCGTTTCCTGGCTAGCCGGGAAAACGAAACCGAAAAAGAATTGATTGAGTATATGAAGGAGAGAATTAATTAGGTATTGAGGGTGACAGGGGACGGTTCCTCTGTCACCCTTACTTTAACCTATTATTTCTTCTATCGCTTTATGGAGTTCATCAGTTCCTTCGCCGGTTTGGGCAGAGAAGACTAATGGTTTAAGCCCAGGGTCAAGATTAAGTTTATGACTTATAGCTTGCAAATGTTTTTGCCGGGCCCCGCGGGATATTTTATCAGCCTTGGTAGCTACTATTAAGATAGGTATATCATAATGGCTTAGCCATTCTTTCATTAGGACGTCATTTTCGCCCGGTTCATGCCTGATATCGATTAGATGAATAACACCCCGCAACTGTTTCCGGTTTTTCAAATAGTTTTCGATTATCTGGCCCCATTTTTGTTGTTCGCTCCGAGATACCCTGGCATAACCATAACCGGGCAGGTCGACTAGATGAAAGGATTGGTTAATTAAATAGAAGTTTATAGTACGAGTCTTTCCCGGAGTCGAGCTAGATTTAGCCAAATTCCTGCGGTTAAGGATTTTGTTTATGAGAGATGATTTGCCCACATTGGAGCGCCCCACCATAGCTATTTCCGGTAAATCAAGGTCCGGAAGCTTATTCCAATCGACAAAGGCCCCTTTAAATTCGGCTGATTTAATTATCATTTAATAACTCCCACCCGGGACAGGGGGACAGGTCCCTTGTCCCAAAACGTTTTGGGACAAGGGACCTGTCCCCCTGTCCCATTAGTTCATATCAGTATTTATCAGGGTTTCCTCCAGTACCTGGTCCATATGATCTACCATTACAAATCGCATCTTCTTTTTGACATTGGCCGGAATCTCAGCCAAATCTTTTTTGTTATCTATCGGCATGATAATGGTGTTAATACCAGCACGGTGAGCTGCCAGGACTTTTTCCTTGAGCCCACCTATGGGAAGCACTCTTCCTCGCAAAGTTATTTCACCCGTCATGGCTACATTATTACGTACCGGTCTTCCCGACATAGCCGAGGCCAGGGAAGTGGCAATGGTAATGCCTGCTGATGGTCCGTCTTTAGGAATGGCACCTTCCGGCACATGCAGGTGAACATCATATTTTTCTTGAATCTCCTCGCTGATATTTAAATCATCTGCCCGGGAACGAACATAAGTTAGAGCTGCCTGGGCAGATTCCTTCATAACATCACCCAGCTTACCAGTAAGGGTAAGATTACCTTTACCCTTCAAAAGAGCTACCTCAATGGATAGGATATCCCCTCCGCTTTCGGTCCAGGCCAGGCCCGTAGCAACTCCCACCTGGCTTTCTTTTTCCGCTACTCCATAACGATAACGTTCAGCCCCCAGGTATTTGGTTATGCTATTGCCAGATACATCAACCGAAGTGTTTTTATCCTCTACTACCTGGCGTGCAACTTTGCGACATATAGAAGCTATTTGCCGTTCCAGGTTGCGCACTCCAGCTTCGCGGGTATATTCCCGAATAATTTTGCGGATAGCTCCTTCCGAGAAACTGATATGACTATCTTTTAAGCCATGTTCCTTAATTTGTTTGGGTATTAAGTAATCCATGGCAATGTGCACTTTGTCTTCTTCAGTATAGCCACCCAGTTCAATAACTTCCATCCGGTCAAGAAGCGGTCTGGGTATGTTATGAACCGTATTGGCGGTAGTAATGAACATTACCTTGGACAGGTCAAAGGGTATTTCCAGATAATGGTCACTGAAAGTATAGTTTTGTTCGGGATCCAGCACTTCCAGCAGTGCTGAAGCCGGGTCTCCTCTGAAATCCATGGTCATTTTATCGATTTCATCCAGTAAGAATACGGGATTGCGTGAACCTGCTGTCTTCATACCCTGCAATACCCGCCCCGGCATAGAACCGACATAGGTACGTCGATGCCCCCTGATTTCGGCTTCATCCCGAATACCTCCCAGAGACATGCGCACAAATTTTCTTCCCAGCGAACGGGCTACCGATTTTCCCAGAGAAGTTTTACCTACTCCGGGAGGTCCAACCAAACAGAGTATCGGCCCTTTCATCTTTTTGGCTAATTTTCTAATAGCCAAATATTCCATGATTCTTTCTTTAGGTTTCTCCAGACCATAATGGTCTTCTTCCAGAATATTTTCCGCCACCTTTAGATCCAGGCGATCCCGGGTTTCTATTGACCAGGGTAGAGATAATATCCAATCTAAATAATTACGTACCACTACCGCTTCCGCTACCATAGGCGGCATTTTCTCTAAACGTTCCAGTTCTTTATACGCTTTTTCATGGGCTTCTTTAGGTAGTTTAGCTTTTTCAATGTTAGCTTTTATTTCTTCAACTTCTGCTGTACGCTCATCTTTATCTCCCAGCTCTTTCTGGATAGCTTTCATCTGTTCCCGCAGGTAGTATTCTTTCTGGGTTTTTTCCATCTGTTTACGCACGCGAATATTAATCTTACGCTCCAGCTCCAGTACTTCCATCTCTTTAGCTAAAAGCTGACATAGATATTCTAGCCGTTTAGTAATATCCCCGGCTTCCAGGATCTTCTGTTTCTCATTAATACGTAAAGTAAGATGGGATGCTATGACATCAGCCAGCCGACCAGGTTCTTCTATGGCAATAACTGAAACCACAGTTTCCGGGGGAATCTTTTTACTGATGCGTACGTATTGTTCAAATTGGGATATCAAAGTTCGCATAAGGGCTTCTAATTCAGCGTTTTTTTCAACTTGATCATCTTTCCATTCTTCCACTACAACCCTGATAAAGGGTTCATGATCCAAGTAACTGATAATTTCGCCCCGGTGAAGACCTTCAACCAGAACCCGCATGGTTCCCCCCGGCATTTTTAGAATTTGCCGAATCTCAGCCACTGTTCCTACAGAAAATATCTCATCTTCATTCGGTTCATCAGTCTGAGCTTCTTTTTGGGTAGCCAGGAAAATTTCCTTATTTTCCAACATAGCCTGTTCAATAGCATTAATCGATTTTTTACGTCCTACATCCAAGTGAATAACTGTATACGGGAAAACCAGTAAGCCCCTTAGCGGCAGCATTGGTATTTCGCGTTGATTATCATTTATATCAAACAATTCTACACCTCCCGGGCAAATTTCATTCTACTATATGTACCGGAACCGTGCAAGAAAACCGTATAGTAGTCACAGCAACAATGGCTTTTTACTATTATACCAAATGATTAATACGAAAAAGATACTGATAACAAAGTTGTTTAGTAAATAACTTCAAATTAGAGCTTGATTATTTATTCAGAAGGAGGTGTGAGGCGTAAGGAGTTACTCCTCATCAACAAAGACATTTTCGAGCACCTGACCTACTTCATAAACCGGGATTATGTTAATATCCTGGTAATCTTTAAATATGTCCAACCAGTTTTCACCAGGTATAAATACTCTTTTTAACCCCGCCTTGCGGGCTGCGTCCACCTTGCTAATAACCCCACCTACCGGCTTTACCTTACCATGAACTGATACTTCTCCGGTCATAGCTACCATATTATCAACAGCTCGCCCCAGAATACTGGAATATATAGCAGTAGCCATACTGACCCCGGCTGATGGCCCATCAACCGGAATACCACCGGGAAAGTTAAGATGGATGTCAAAGTCATCTATATTAAGTTTAAACTGTGAACGCAATACGGTTAATACATTTTCCACCGCACCCCGGGCCATACTCTTGCGGATAAATTTACGCTCATTGCCACCCACTTGTTCCTCTTCTACCACACCGGTTACGGTCCACTTACCCTTTCCCCTGGCTACTGGGATACTGGCTGCTTCAACCTCAATAAGGGTCCCTACATTAGCCCCGTATACGGCCAGGCCGTTGACCGTTCCAATTATGGGTTCTTTGCCTGGTTTAGTTTCTAACCGGGGGGCAAAGCGACCATTATTTACCACCTTTTCAATTAGGGATTTATTTATAATACTACTCTTGTTAACCTGAGCGATACCAGCGGCTAGTTGTACCATATTAACCGCTTCCCTGCCATTAGTGGCATAGCGGGTAATATCCTCTAATGCTTCCGGAGTTAATTCACACTTTATTTTTTCGGTTGCGTTAAGGGTAATTATTTTTATATCTTCTTTATCCAGAGGGGAAAAGAATACTTCCATACAACGCGAACGTAAAGCTGGGGGAAGTTCATCCGGCATTCGGGTAGTTGCACCTACTAATCTAAAATCGGCCGGTAAACCATTGTTAAATATATCATGAATATGAATGGGAATATTTTTATCGTTTTCATTATAATAAGCGCTTTCCAGCATGACTTTGCGGTCTTCTAATACTTTGAGCAGTTTATTCATTTGAGTCGGGTGCAACTCACCTATTTCATCAATAAAGAGTATACCTCCATGGGCTTTGGTACATGCCCCTGGTTTAGGCTGGGGAATCCCCGCCGAGCCCATTGAACCGGCACCTTGATATATAGGATCATGCACCGAACCAATCAGGGGATCGGCAATATTACGTTCATCAAATCTGGTGATGGTAGCGTCAACTTCTACAAATTTAGCTTCTTTGGTAAAAGGTGAAAGGCTGTTTTTTTTGGCTTCCTCCAAGACCAGGCGGGCGGCAGCAGTTTTTCCTACCCCGGGAGGTCCATAAATTATTACATGCTGGGGGTTATAATTACAAAGAGCTGATCTAAGTATATCAATACCCTCAGGTTGACCTACCACATCATCCATAGTAGTCGGACGGGTAAGGCTGGAGAGCGGTTCAGTTAACCTGATGTTGCGCATCTGTTTTAGTTTACGGGTTTCTTTTTCTGACTCCCTTATTACTACGCTTTTTCTACTCTGCTGTCCTTTTAACAAATTCCAGAAATACATTCCGATAATTATTGCAAAAAAAAGCTGTATCAAATACAATATGCCGCCATATTTAATAAAAAAACTAGTCATTTATCATTTTTCCCTTCCTTGAAATGCTCTAACTTATTATTCCCCAAGCGCTATTCAAGGATTATGTTTCCGATTAAGTAAAAAAAGGTAGCTTACGCTACCTTTTCCTATTTAGTGTCCTTATTATTAAAGTTAAAACTCGTCTAATTTACTTTACGTCGGGCATCTACCGTAACCAGCAGAGGATCCTCTTTCTTTTCCACTACGTCTCTGGTAATAACTACCTTGGTAATATCAATGCGCGACGGCACTTCATACATTACTTCCAGCATAATATCTTCAATTATGGCACGCAAACCACGGGCACCGGTATTTCTACGCAGGGCTTCGTCGGCAATGGCCTGCATGGCATCATCCATGAATTCCAAATCCACACCGTCAAGTTCAAACAGCTTCTTATATTGTTTTACCAGAGCATTTTTCGGTTCCGTTAAAATCTTTATCAGGGCATCAATGTCCAAAGCTTCCAGGGTAACAATTATGGGTACCCGACCTACAAACTCCGGTATAAGTCCGTATCTTAATAGATCCTGGGGAAGAATCATATTAAGGATTTCTCCGATTTCTTTTTCTTCCCGTTTTTTAATGTCGGCGCCAAAGCCCATGACCTTCTCGCCCACCCGGTTCTGGATAATTTTATCTATCCCTTCGAAGGCACCACCGCAAATAAATAGAATGTTACTGGTGTCTATCTGAATAAATTCCTGGTGGGGGTGTTTGCGACCACCTTGGGGTGGTACACTGGCTACCGTACCTTCCAGAATTTTTAATAGAGCCTGCTGTACACCCTCACCGGATACATCCCGGGTTATACTGGGATTATCTGTCTTGCGGGCAATTTTGTCAATCTCATCGATATATACAATACCCTTTTCAGCCTTCTCAATATCATAGTCAGCCGCCTGGATAAGCTTGAGCAAGATGTTTTCTACATCCTCGCCTACGTAACCAGCTTCAGTAAGAGAGGTAGCGTCAGCTATGGCAAATGGTACATTAAGAATACGGGCCAGAGTCTGGGCCAGTAATGTTTTACCACTTCCCGTAGGACCTAACATCATTATATTGCTCTTCTGCAGTTCTACATCATCGAGTTTCATCCCCAGGTTTATTCTTTTGTAATGATTATACACAGCGACTGATAGAGCAATCTTCGCTTTTTCCTGACCAATGATGTAGTCATCCAAAACTTTTTTTATATCAGTCGGACGAGGCAGGTTGTCGGGTCTCAGCCCTAAACCATAATCTCCGGAATTTTTACCGGAGGAAACGCCGCTTTGGGGATCGTATCCTTCATCAATTATACTCATACACAGACGAACGCACTCATCACAGATATATGAGCCGTTACCCGCAATCAATCTTTCCACTATAGACTGGGGCTTCCCGCAGAAGCTGCAGCGGATATTTTTGCTTTCTTCAAATTTTGACATAATTACCCCATTTTATTTACTAAGATAGGAGCAAAAAGCAATTAACGCTTATAGATAACTTTGTCGATAAGTCCGTATTCTCTTGCTTCTTCTGCGCTCATAAAGTTATCGCGCTCACAGTCAGCTGCAATAACTTCAACTGGTTTGCCGGTGTTTTCTGCAAGCATTCTGTTAAGCTTTTCCTTCATCCTGAGAATACGCTTTTCCTGAATCTCGATGTCGGTAGCCTGACCCTGACTTCCGCCTGAGGGCTGGTGAATCATGATTTCGGCGTTAGGAAGAGCAAGTCTCTTGCCTTTTGCCCCGCTGGAAAGAAGGAATGCGCCCATTGAAGCCGCCATACCTATACAAATTGTAGAAACATCGGGTTTAATATACTGCATGGTGTCATAGATAGCCATTCCCGACGTAATACTTCCGCCGGGGCTATTGATATAGAACTGTATATCCTTATCGGGGTCCTGAGCCTCAAGGAACAGAAGCTGTGCAACAATAAGGCTCGCCGTCGTATCGTTTACTTCCTCAGAGAGCATGACAATACGGTCATTGAGAAGTCTTGAAAAAATGTCGTAGGAACGCTCTCCACGAGACGTTTGTTCAATAACATATGGTACTAAACTCATGATACTTCTCCTTTGATTATTTTGGATTTAATCTTAAAGAACATACCCATATTTTATGGTAAATATTCCGCTTATTAAAAGCGGAATATTTACATATCTACCCTGATGAAAAGCATATTAAAATCTGTTATTCATTTGTAGCCGCTTCTGCTTCTGCCTTTTTGGAGCTTTTCTTTGCGGGCTTCTTTTCAACCGGTTTTTCTTCCTTTACTTCTTCTGCTGTTTCCTCGGCAGCGGGAGCGCAGGGAAAGATCGGAA
>ENA-UOUL01001986-UOUL01001986.1-bioreactor-metagenome-genome-assembly--contig:-NODE-1986-length-25782-cov-5.420424_pt1 | contig 25782 bp, 19 predicted proteins | sample MGYA00249838_ERZ747220 | MGnify/ENA primary metagenome ERZ747220 (study PRJEB28778, sample SAMN05720191) | bioreactor metagenome | isolation source: Anaerobic biogas reactor | place: USA:Washington...
CGCGCATACCTTGGCAATCTGGCAACCTGCCCCTGGCGCAAACCCACCAGCGATTCTATTGGCCATAGCCGACCAAACTTGGCAAACTGGCAAACTGCCAATCCAGCCGAAGTGCCGGGCCCGCTATGAAACCACTTCCCCGCCGCGAACAAAAGCGGCGTTTCGGGCGTTTCGAAGCGGCGGCGGCGTTTCGAAACGGGGACGCACTTGCAGTCTTCGGTTGTCGCTTTTTGGTCGCGCTTCGCTGCGCTCCGTATCCGTGTGCGGCGCATGGCTAAGGTGTCGGGCTCGGATTAGGACCGGCGGGGCGAATTGGAGCGGGCGCGCGAATTCGCCCAGGCGAGAGTTGGTCTGCGGGTTGGAAAGCTGGCCGCTACGGCGTTAACATCCGTGTCGCCAAAGCGCGGCGGTGGCCGGACGTGCGGCGGCGGAGGAATGCATTCCATGCGGGCTCTTGGCATCCTGGTGGTTTTGGTTGGCCTGAGTACTGGCGGCTGGTTGGGATACCGCCACTGGATGGCGCCGCCCGAAGCCCCGCAATACCGGACGGAAGAGATCAAACGCGGCGAGGTCGTACAGACAGTCTCCGCCACGGGAACTCTCGAGCCGGTCGTCAAAGTGCTGGTCGGGTCGCAAGTCAGCGGCACGATCATGCGCTGGTACGCTGATTTCAACGATCAGGTCAAGGAAGGCTTCGTTCTGGCCGAACTCGACCAAGATCGCTTCAAAGCCCAGGTCGAGCAGCGCACCGCGGCCGTCGCCGTGGCCAAGGCCCGCGTAGAGGAGGCCCAGGCCAAGTTGAGCACGGCCGCGTTGGAGCGCCAACGCATCGAACACGCCTTCGCACGCCAGGCCGCCTCGGATTTCGAGTTGCAGAGCGCTCGCGCGGCAGAACAAGCCTCGATGGCCGCCCTGCATGCTGCGGAGGCCCAGCTCCAAGCCGATGAAGCCGACCTGCGAATGGCGGCCGTTGAGCTGGGCAAAACCGTAATCACCTCGCCGATTGACGGGGTGGTCATGTCGCGCGACGTGGACGCGGGTCAGACGGTGGCGGCCTCATTGTCGGCGCCCACGCTATTCACGATCGCGTATGATCTGACCAAGATGCGCGTCAACGCCGCCGTCAATGAGACGGACATCGGGACGGTGCGTGAGGGCATGGAGGCAGAATTCCGCGTGGATACCTTCCCCAACCGCCGGTTTCGCGGAAAGGTTTCGCAGGTGCGCTACGCGCACACTATAGTAGATAACGTGGTGACGTATACGACGCTCATTGACGTCGATAATCCGGACCTGTCACTGCGGCCGGGCATGACCGCCACCATCCTGTTCGAGGTTGCCAAGGCCACGGACGTGTTATTGGTCCCCAATACCGCCCTGCGATTCGATCCGAATACGACGACGCCGGAAACAGACTGGAGACGGCCCGGGCGGGGCAAACCTGTGCAGCCACGCGTCTTTGTTCTGGATGGAAACCAACTGGTGGAAGTTCCGGTGGAACTGGGGCTGAGCGACGACAAATCCACGGAGATCAAGTGCGATGCCCTGAAGGCCGGCGACGCGGTCGTGGTCGAGCAGCTCAACAGCCCCGGCATGGCGCGAACGCCGAGGCAACGCATGCCCAGGATGTAAATGCACGCGGAACTTATCGACATTCGCGAGGCCTGGAAGTCCTATCACATAGAAGAGGTCGAAATACCCGCGGTGCGCGGAGTTTCGCTGGTTATTCCGGCCGGTCAGTTCGTCGCGATCACCGGCGCCAGCGGTTCGGGGAAATCGACGTTCATGCACGTGTTGGGATGTCTCGACCGCCTCGACCGCGGCCAGTACTTCTTCGAAGGCCAACCGATCGAGCGCTACTCGCGCCGCCAGTTGGCTCAACTGCGCAACCGGCGCATCGGGTTTGTCTTCCAGAGCTTCAATCTCCTGCCGCGAACCAGTATTGTTGATAACGTCGCGCTGCCGCTGGCTTACCAGGGCGTGCGCCGCGGCGCACGCCGCCGCCAGGCGGCCGAGATGCTCGAACGTGTGGGTTTGGGCGACCGGCTGAAGCATCATCCCAACCAGCTTTCCGGTGGACAGCAGCAACGCGTGGCGGTGGCGCGGGCATTGGTCACGCGTCCCGCGGTCGTCCTGGCCGATGAGCCTACCGGCAACCTGGACACCGTTACGAGCCAGGAGATCATGCGGCTGTTGCAGGCCATGAATCACGATGAGGGCGTCAGCATCGTGCTGGTCACGCACGAACCGGACATCGCCGCTTATGCCCAGCGGCAAGTCGTCTTCCGGGACGGCCAGGTCGTGCGAGACTCGGCCACCGAGAGCCAGGCAGCATAGCCATGAGTCCGCTAACGGTCATCGCCGAGTCTTTTCACAGCCTGGGGAAGAACAAGATTCGCACCGGGCTTTCGATTCTGGGCATCGTGATCGGCATCGGGGCGGTGATCGCGATGGTGGCGGTGGCGACCGGCGCCCAACGCAAAGTGGAGCGCGAAATTGCGGCCATCGGCGATGACTGGATGACGATCTGGTACGTGAGCACCGACCGTGGCGGCGTGCGGCGCGAAATGGCCACGCCGTTGAACATGACTCGCGAGGATGCGGACGCGATTATGCGCGAATGTTCCGCGGTGCGGGCGGTTTCGCCCACCAATCGCGTCGGCGCCCAGGTGATCTCGCAATTCGGCAACACGCGCGTGGGTGTGTGGGGCGTCTACCCAAGCTTCTTCGATATACGCCGCTGGGACTGTACGGTGGGGCGCTGCTTCGGCGAAGAAGAAATTGCGATGCGCTCGAAGGTTTGCTGCATCGGGGCTACGACCGCCAAGGAGTTATTCGGATCGGTCAATCCCATCGGGCAGACCATCCGCGTGAACCGGGCCGCGTTTGAGATCATTGGCTTGCTGGACGAGAAAGGCGTCGGCAGCGACGGGCGCGATTTCGACGAGATTGTCGTCTTCCCCTTTACGTCGTTTCAGCGGCTCATCGCCGGCAATGAACCTTCGGGCACGCTTTTCGCCGCCGCGAAAGCCGGAATACCGCTGTCGGTCGCCAAAGAGCAAATCCGGGAACTGTTGCGCCGCCGGCGGCACCTGGCCGATCATGAGGAAGACACGTTCCGCATCATGGACCGCTCGCTGATGGCCCAGGCCAATGCTGAAGCGACGCGAACGTTTAACGTGCTGCTGACCTCCATCGCCTCGATCTCGCTGATTGTGGGTGGCGTGGGGATCATGAACATCATGCTCGTCTCGGTGACGGAGCGCACCCGCGAGATCGGCCTGCGCATGGCGATCGGCGCCAGCTCGACACATATACTCGGACAATTTTTGTGCGAGGCGGTCGTGCTGTGCCTGATCGGCGGGCTGATCGGGTTCGTGGCCGGATGGGGCGTATCGCAGATCGTCACGCTACGGTGGCAATGGGAAACAGAAGTCTCGTACTGGATGGCCGGCATCGCGATGGCTTTCTCCACTGCGGTCGGCATTTTCTTCGGCTTTTACCCAGCCTGGCGCGCCAGCCGGCTCAATCCGATTGACGCGCTGCGCTACGAGTGAGGGCACATTCTCCATGACACGCAGTAGATTGGCTGTGCGGACATCGGTCGTGTTGTTGGTTGCTGCGGGCGCGTTGGCCGTGGCCGACACTTTGCCCGCGCCGGAAAAGATCACCACCGTCGCCGGCATCACCGAGTACCGCCTCGGCAACGGCCTGCGCGTGCTGCTGTTTCCGGATGAATCCAAGCCGACGGTGACCGTCAATATCACGTACCTGGTCGGCTCGCGGCACGAGGGCTACGGCGAAAGCGGCATGGCCCACCTGCTTGAGCACCTCATGTTCAAGGGCACGCCCGACCACCCGCAGGTTTGGAAGGAGCTGCAGGAGCATGGTGCGCAGTTCAACGGCAGCACCAGCTACGACCGGACGAACTACTACGAGACGCTGCCCGCCAGTCCCGAGAACCTCGAGTTCGCCCTCAGGCTCGAAGCGGACCGCATGGTCAACAGCTTCATCGCGCAGACGGACCTCGACTCCGAAATGACCGTCGTGCGCAACGAATTCGAAATGGGCGAGAACAACGTGATGCGCGTGTTGTCGCAGCGCATCGCTTCCACCGCGTATCTGTGGCACAACTACGGCAAGTCAACCATTGGCTCGCGCGAGGACATTGAGCGCGTGCCGATCGACCGCCTCCAGGCTTTCTACCGCAAGTACTACCAGCCCGACAACGCCGTGCTCATCGTCGTCGGCAAATTCGAACAGCCCAAAGCGTTGCTGCTGATCAACGACATCTTCGGCCGTATCCCGCGGCCGGAGCGCAAGCTCGATCCGACTTACACCGTTGAACCGGCCCAGGACGGCGAGCGCGAGGTGACGCTGCGCCGGGCGGGCGATACGCAGGCCATCGGTGTGGCTTACCACATCTGCGCCGCCGCGCACGAGGACATGGCCCCGCTCCAGGTGCTGGCCAGCATTCTCTCCGCGGATGAGACGGGCCGGCTATACAAAGCGCTCATTGAGACGGAGCTGGCCACCAGTGTCGACGCCAGCGCCATGGCCATGTGTGAGCCGGGTCTTTTGGACATCATGGTCGAGGCGCGCAAGGACCAGTCGCTCGATGAAATCCGCGCCCAAATGTTCGCGGTGCTCGACACCCTCGGCCAGCAGCAGTTCACCGCGGAAGAGGTCGAGCGTGCCAAGAAGAGCTTCGCCCGCAACTTCGCCCTCATGTTCAACGACAGCTCGCGGCTGGCAATGCGGCTGAGCGGCTCGATCGCCCAGGGCGACTGGCGGCTGATGTTCCTGTATCGCGATCGGATCGCGGCCGTTACGCCCGAGGACGTGCAGCGCGTGGCGGCATATTACCTAAAGCCCTCCAACCGCACGGTCGGCCTGTTCATCCCGACCACGGACGCGGAGCGGGCCGTCGTTCCGCCGACGCCCGACCTCGCGGCGTTGTTGAAGGACTATAAGGACACGCAGGAAGTCGCGCAGGGCGAGGCCTTCGAGGCCACTTACGAGAACATCGAGGCCCGTACTGAGCGAACTCAACTGCCCGGCGGCATGAAACTGGCCATGCTGTCTAAGCAAACGCGCGGCGACCGAGTTAACGGCGTCCTGATTTTCCGCTACGGCTCCGAAGCCGACCTCACCGGCAAGGAAAGCGCCGCGGATTTCCTGCCCCCCATGCTGATGCGCGGCACCACACAGCACACGCGCCGCCAAATCCAAGACCGGCTGGCCGAGCTGAATGCCCAGGTGCGCATTAGCGGTGGCGGCCGAACTGGCGGACGCTATGTACAACTGTCGGCCGGCGGTCCGGGGATTCTGCACGTATCCATCGAGACCACGTACGAGAACCTGTCGGAAGTGTTGGATCTCGTGGCCGAGATAGTGCGCCAGCCGAGCTTCCCGGCCGACGAGTTCGAGACGCTGCGACGCGAGGCGCTGGCCGGCATCGAGGAGCAGATGTCGGATCCGATGGCGCTGGCATCCAACGAGTTGCAGCGCCGCCTGAACCCCTGCCCGCCGACCGATATCCGCTACATCCCCAGCATGCCCGAGCAGGTCGAACGCATCAAAGCCGTGACGCTCGACGAGGTGAAGTCGATCTACACCGGGCTGGTTGGCGCCAGCTATTCTCAGGCGGGTTTTGTGGGTGACTTCGAGCCGGCTGAGTTGCGGGCGCAGCTCAGCAAGCTATTCGGAGACTGGAGCAATCCTAAACCTTACGTGCGGATCGACCAGAAGTACCAGCCGGTGTCGCCCGAGACGGTCGTCATCGCCACGCCCGACAAGCCGAACGCGATGGTGACGCTCGGCTTGCCGCTGGAAGTCCGCGACGACGATCCCGATTATCCGGCGCTCGTTATGGCAAACGTGGTGCTGGGGGCGAACTCGAACTCGCGCCTGGTGAACCGCATCCGGCAGAAGGAAGGCTTGGCGTATGGCTGCGGATCGATTGCGACCGCCAACTCGTTGGATCGGCTCGGCACGTTCCTGGCGTATAGCATCTGTGCCCCGCAGAATGCGGAATTCACGCTGAGCTGTGCGCTGGAGGAGATTGACCGCCTGATCAAAGACGGCATTCCGCAGCAGGAACTCGACGAGGTCCGGACCGGGTATCGGCAGCAGCTTGGCGTCATGCTGGCCAACGACGGCACCGTCGCCGCCATGCTGGCACGCGATCTGTTCTTGAATCGTACGGCGGAGTTCGCGATCGCTCTGCTCGGCAAGATCGAGGCGCTAACGCCCGAAGCGGTGCAGCAGGCTTTGGCCAAGTACGTGCGCCCCGATCGACTGGTAATAATTCGCGCCGGCGACTTCGATAAGTCCGCAGCAGCCGAGGATAAGTCTGCATCCGAGGATAACGACGCGCGCGTACCATCAGGGGCTGTATCGCCGCGCGTAACCGCCGCGTGCCGGGTCCGTGATAAAGTGATAAAGTGATAGGGTGATAAAGGACGATCTGCGGAATCACTTTATCACTGGCTGTTGGGCGCGGACATAACCTGTGAAAGGAGGCGAAATGCGTTTCAAGAGATTGCGAGTGCTGGCGGCGGGCGTGGCCGCGTTTCTCGTCGGTGTGCCGTTGACCGAACGGGCTTTCGGGCAGGCATTCGACATTGTTGAGGCGTCAATCGAATTGGGCCTCGCGATTGCCGATTCTGCGAGATTGAGCTAAGCCGGCACGCGCCGCCGATTCGCTACGTACGGTCCGTCGTGGGAACCGGCGGCGCCGGTTGCGTTTGGCTCGTCGAGAACTGCGCCGTTAGTTGCCGGGCGAGCTGCTCGCCCCAGCGTGCGTATCCCCACAGGTATTGCGCCGGTTCGCGGCGCACCAGGGCCTCCAACGCGCCCAGATAGCGGTCGGTGATGTACCGAATGACGCGGTCCGCATCGCCCTGGCCGCGCCACGCCTCGTGCTTGATAACGTCCACGACGTCGATCGCGAAGGCGAATTCATCACCCACGCGCCGATTCCCGGCCACCACCACGTCCGCGTCATAACGCCAGGCCAGCAGGCCGACCGAGCGGCTCACGCGCGTCGGCAGGCCCAGGAAGGTGGCCGGCAGTCCGCGGCGTTCGTCATGGTGGTCGGCGATGATGGCCACCGTGCCGCCTGATTCGAGAATCTCTGGAAAGCGCCGGATCGCGCCTTCCACCGGGACCAGCTCGCAGCCGCTGCGCGCCCGAACGCAGCGGCGCAGGTCGTCGTATCCGGTGTTGGGGTGCGGCATGTAGACCGCGGCGGCTCGAACGCCGCTGTAGCCCAGGAAGACCGGCAGCAGGTCGAACGAGCCGAAGTACGCGGACACGAGTATGGCCGGCTGGCCGCGGCGCTGGGCGTCAAGCAATTCGGTGAGCTGCGGCTCGGGGATTCGGCCGCCGTAACGTTGGTAGGTTTTGGGGTGCAGCAGGCGCGGCGCCAGCAGCAGATCTGTCAGGTTCCATATGCGGTGTACGAAGGCCCGCTCCGAAATGCGTGCGATTTCGTCGGGTGTGAACTGGCGGCCGAGTGCGGCACTGCATTGCGCCTCGCTGCGCAAACGAAATGGCGTGATCAGCCGGTAAAGCGTGCGGCCGAGCGCGCCCGTGAGCGCGTAAGCGGCCTGCGGCCCGATCACGGCGAAGTAGACGCCCAGCATGCGGCGGTGCAGGTTGCTCAGCCACAAGGTGGCGCGGATCCACAAACTTGCCATACCCTGAGCATACCATAAGCGGCCGCGGCTGGTGTTTGATTAGAGTAGCGCCGGTTCGTGTCGAGCCGGAATGACGTCGCTCGGTTCCGGTCGCCGGGCCCCCTAACCGCCAAGCGCACTCGCCAGCCATTCCCCGAACTGACGTTCGTAGTCCTCGGAGTATTCGAAGCCGGCGCTGTTGTGGTGCCCGGGGGTTTCGATGAAATGCTTTGGTTCCGGTGCAGCCGCGAAGAGGCGGCGCGCATCTTCCAACGGGACGAGTCCGTCGTAGGTGCCGTGAAAGAACAATTTCGGGCAGCGAACCTGTGGTACCTTTTTGAGCGAGTCGAACCGGTCGCGACAGAGCAAGCCCACCGGCAGATACGGGTACAGCCGGCGAGCGATGTCCACGACGCTGGGGAACGTACATTCGACCACCAGCGCCCCGGGTGTGTGGCGCGTCGCCAGATCGATCACCACCGCGCCGCCCAACGAGCGCCCCATCAGCACGATCCGCTTCGGCGGCACACCGCGCACTTCGGTGAGATAACGCCAGGCCGCCTCCGCATCGCGGTACAGACCGTCCTCGGTCGGCTTGCCAGTGCTGCGGCCGTAGCCGCGATAGTCCAGCACCAGAACGCTGCAGCCGAGCTGATGCAGGGCCTGCACTGACGAACATATGTGCGAGATGTTCTCGGCGTTGCCATGGCAGTGGAGGACGGTAGCTCGGGCCGGTTCACAGGGCACGTACCAAGCCGCCAGCGTCACGCCGTCGTCGGTTGTGAGTGTCACGTCTTCGTAGGACAGGCCGACATCGGCGGGCGTCCTGTTGTAGGCTGCGCGCGGGTAATAGATCAGGCGCCGTTGGTTCACGAACATGACCGCACATATGGCGATGTAGGCGGCCACGATCGTCACAGCGATGATTATGACAAGGCGTCGCAGCCAACGGCGGAATGACTTTGGCAGCTTGCGGGCGGCGCCAAGCGTGGTGGAGGTGTCGGCTTGCGGTTTACTTTCCTGCGGCTGTGCGGGACTGTTCACGGCTTGCCTTTCGTACTCTGTGGTCTTGGAGCTGTGTGTGCTGGGGATGATACCGGATGGTGGCAGTGTTGCGAAGTGCGATTGTGCAATCGGGTATGGTGGCAGTCTGTGTTGGGCATGCCCGCGCTTTAGCGCTTGGGCATGGCACCCGGCGCACACATGCGGGGGCTCGGAGCCTACGGAGTGATAGGGTGATAGAGTGATAGAGTGATAAAGTGATTCTGCAAGTCGCCCTTTATCACCCTATCACTTGATCACCCTATCACCTTGTCGCGGGGCTCGGCACTGCTTGAAGCTGCGCTTTCAAGCAGTGGCACACTAGGCCAATGTCAAGGAGGCCAATGCCAGACGAGCCGGCGGCCGGTTTAGCCGAGTGCGTAGCGCAGCCAGACGATGCCCGCGCCTACGCTCTCGGCGCTGATCAGGCGGGCTGCGATGGGGCTGTCTGCCGCGCCGAGGTCGGCGGCGCGGTAGAACGAGCGCGCCGAACTGCCGCCCACCAGGACCGGGTGTACGAGCACGCTTACCTCGCTCACCAGACCGGCGCGCAGCAGCACGCCGCTGAGCACGCCGCCGCTTTCAACGCGCACGACGCGCGCTCCGTACTGCGCGGCCAATTGCGCCAACGCGGCCTTGAGGTCCACTTGCTTTTGTCCCGCCACCAGCGCCGGAATGCCGGCTTTGGCCAGGTATGCCATGTGGCGGGCCGGCGTGGTCTGCGAGCACAGGGCAATGGTCTGACGCCAGTAGCCCGCGGCTAGCAGCGCTGCGTGAGTGTGGACCCTTCCCCGGCTGTCGACGATCGCCAGCAGCGGACGCGTGTCGCCGGGGTCCGGCGCGGGCAACGGTTCTTCCGTGGCAGGGGCGTCCGCCTGCGCGGCCGCCAACAGGGTGTCGCTCCCGGCCAGCGTCACATCTTCCTTCCAGGTCGCGACCAGACCGTAAAACGTGCCGAGATCCGGTGTGAAACCGTCGATGCGGCCGTCGGCGCTCACGGCCGTGTGAATGATTACTCGGGGTAGCATCTTTGCTCCATTTGTGAAAGAGGAGCCGGCCAAGACGAAGGTGGCGACTTGGCGGGTCACTTACGTCAGGCGGTAGCGCACGCCGCTCACCGTTTTTTCGGCGAATAGTTTGCGGACGGCCTGAACGCGATCTATGAAACCTGGCAGGGCTTCGGATCTGACGCGTCCGGACGGCGGGTAGATGATGAGGGCCGTGCCGCCGCCCGCGATGCACATCGGCGCCATGTTCATCAACGCTTCCACGCGAGGCAGCGTGAACAACTGCCGGACTGCGTCTTCGGCCGGTCCACGGAGCAGGTAGCGCTTGGAGAACTCCGGGTGTTCCTGGATGTCTATGTCCTGATAGCCGAAAGCGGCGCCGATCTTGTGGAAGATGTTCTCGGGACGAAGCTGGAATTCGGGCAGATCGGTTGCCAGCCGCGGAAAGGCAGCCACGGTGTGCCGGTGCGTGCGCCGGTTCTTGCCTGACCCGGTGATGTATTGGTAATCGAAGATCCACAGCTCCTCGCCGCCCTGGCCCCCGCGCAGCCAATGCTTGGCGCGCCGGTCGTGCCCCTGTTTGAAGAGGTGAAATTGCGGCAGTTGCGACAGCACCTCGCCCGCGTCCGCAGCCAGTTGCAGACCGGAATGCGCGGCAAACTCTGCGAAGGCCGCGGCACGCTTCTTTTCGGAAATCGCGGCCAGCGCGACGGCCGATAGGACTGCCAGCAGGCCCAATGAGACTACGAGGAGAATGAAATAATCCGGCATCGACAGGTCCCTTCCGCCGCGGCGGCTCGTAGGCTCCCCGGTGACTCATCGTCCGGCAGTATCGCGCTCTTGGGGCCGGGAGGCAAGAACTGGAATATTGGGCGAACGCCGGCGCCCCAAGCAAGAACGCGGCGCAAACGCCGCGGCTATGGCAGTCGATTAGCGAGGGCCGGCAGGGTGCTTTGCTGCGCAGGAGCAGCTCGCAGTCAGCGCATAATCGGCGCGCGACCACGCCTGCTCCAACTGCTGTTGGACTTGGGCTGCCTGGGCTTCGTCTCCGCGCTGCCGTAACGCTTGCGCCAGGCCGTATAGCGACCAGCCGTTGTTCGGCCAGCGCTGCAAGTCCTCCCGGTACACCGCTTCAGCCTCCGCCGGGCGCCCGGCGGCCAGGAGGACGGCGCCCAGCGACTGGCGGACGGGCTGTATCCACTCCGGCGGCTCCATGTAGATAAGCTTGTCTTCGAGTTCAACGGCAGTGCGTAACTCGGCGATGGCTGTGTCGTAGTCTTTGCGACGAAAGGCGATTTCGCCGGCCAGCACATGGTCGGCGATGGCCAGCATGTGGCTGGCCGGATTTATCATCAACATCGTCTCCGGCGGCACTTCGGCCGCGGCCTGGCGGAAGGCGGCCTGCTCCTGAACGGCCTGGTCGAGTTGGCCAAGCGCGGCATACGCAGAGGCCCGCGCGAAGCGCCAGTATGCGGTTGCGACCGGCATGTATTCAGGCGGCGCCGGCTCACGCAGTATTTCCTGCCAGCGGCCGAAGCGCATCAGCACTTGCAGAGGTACGGGCATGAGCGGATCGACGTGCGCCGTGTGCGATTCGACGAAATCGGGCGGGATGTCCGCGATCATCTCGCGGGCCGCGGCGAGCGCCACCTCGCTGCGGCCTTCCATCATGGCCGTAAAGGCGAGGAAGTGATGGTTGTGGGCCATGTAAACGCGGTAGAAGGCCTGCTGCGGCGAAACGGCGCGGTACTGCTGGTCGGCGGCGATGGCCCGCTCGTTAGCTTCAGCCGCCTGCTGCCAGCGCCCGGTGCGGGCGTAAATGTGGGCCGGCATGTGGACCAGATGCCCGGCGCCCGGCACGAGTCTGGTCAGCCGGTCGGCCGAAGCCAGAGCCTTGCCCGGCTCGGGCGAGGCTTCGACGGCGTGGACGTAGAGGTGGTTCGCGCCGGGGTGATCGGGCGCTTGCTGCAGAGTTTGCTCCAGGACCGCGACGACTTCTACTGTTTCCGGGCGCGGCCGGCCATCGGTGGTCCAGAGGTCCCAGGGGCGCAGGTCCATCAGCGACTCGGCGAAAAGCGTGCTGACGTCGGGGTCGTAAGGGTGCGCCAGCCACACTTCGCGCATGGCGGCGGCGTAAGCTTCGTCGAGCGGGCGGCGGTTCTCAGGCGGCGGGTCGGCGTAACGGCTGGCGAGCGCCTGGATGAGCGCGCGGTCCACCGGCCTTGCCTGCCACTGCAACGCAAGCGCCTTCTTAAGCGCGTCCCACGCGGCCTGCGACTGGCCCGGGCTCATGTGCGGGTTGTTTATGTGCGGGCCGTTGGCCAGGGCGATGCCCCACCAGGCCATGGCGAAGTTCGGGTCGAGCCGCGCGGCCTCCTTGAATGAGCGGATGGCCTCATCGTGGTTGAAGGCGTACGCAAGCACCAAACCTTGGTTGAAGTAAAGCTGGGCGACGGGTGACGAAGTGTTCACCGGGCGTTCGTACGTACCGAGGCCGGCGAACAGCGGCGTGTCCGACGTGTTCGTCTGGGGCGAGTAGGGGTGGCCGGTGGCCGTGGTGATCAAGACGGGGCACAAGAGGAAAGGAATGGCGCAGCGTGCGAAGAGGGCGCGCAGAGTGCGGGATTTTTGCATTACTCAGTTCTCCGGCGAGAGTTCCAGGCTCCAACTCCGGCAACAGCCTGGGCGGACGTTTTTTCACGGGCGTATACCCACGCTTTCTTGGTAGCGCGATTGTAGATGTGGCGCGGGCGGGTGACTGAAGAAGGTTGTTAGTTGTTAATGATTGCGCTGGTTGGCGGCTTGGAGGTTGCGGGCTGGCCGGATGCCACACGCACCCCGGCGCTGGGCTGAAGATTTTTTGAACTATGCGGGTGGCGCGGTATACTGGACGAGTGCAATTGTCGTTCAATTGCGAGAAGGCACTTTTTTTGCATAGGAGAAGAAGGACGTTGTTGCAGAGGGCGAGAGGTTTTCGCTGGGCATTCGCTGCGAGCGTGGCGGCTGTACTGGTTGGCAGCTCATTTTCCAGCGCCGGTGTAATTTACTTCTCAGACGCGTACTACCCAACCACGAGCGACGGTTTCATCCGGTCAGTAAACACGGATGGCAGCGGGTTGCAGACCATCTTGAGCATCGGCGGAGGCGTGCGCGGGATGGATGTGGCCGGCAACAGAATCTTCTGGAGCGACGTGGACCGCGATGTAACTCAGAGGTCATACCTGGATGGCAGCGGCGTCGAAACCGTGGTCGGCTCCGGTCTGTCGTTCCCCATGGGCCTGGCCACTGACGCGGCTCACAATCGCCTGTACTGGGGCGACGCGCTCCTGGGTCGGATTGACAGCAGCGACATGGATGGGGGCGGGGCCGGGCCGTTGCTGACGATGCCGTTCGGAAACGGATTGGAGCTGTATGGAGGGAAGCTGTACTGGACGACCGCCGTGATGGGCGACTCGGGCGACATCATGCGCGCCAACCTGGACGGGTCGGACCCGGAAGTTGTACTGACCGGAGAGGGCAGGCCGAGCGATATCGCTCTGTTCGGCGGGAAAGTATACTGGACTGATTACGTGCTCGACCGCGTACGGCGGGCAAACCTGGACGGCACCGGCGTTGAGGATTTGTACATCGTGGGGGCGAACTGGAATCCGGGCGGGATCACGATCGACCCGGTGGAGCAGAAGGTCTACTGGGCGCAGTCGACGGGCGTAGGGTATGAGTCGGCGCTAATGCGGATGAACCTGGACGGCTCGGAACAGGAAACGCTGCTGAGCGGTATCGGGATCGGGGTCAGCCTGTGCTGGGTACCGGAGCCGACGGCGCTGGCGCTGCTCGCGGTGGGCGCGTTGGCGCTGCGGCGACGCAGTTAGGTTCAAGGCAAGAATTAACGGCGCCATCCGGGGATCGCCCCGGGTAAACGTGGGCGTACGCAGATGCGTGTTTTTCGGCAATCTGCGTACGCCCTGCATTTTTGAAACGGGGCATGAGCACACATTCGCTGCCATAATGACACGCGCGGGGACGCGGTCATAGACCCTAAGTACACAAATAACAAGGATTTAGGTCAATTCTCGTTCCGGAATGCCGTATGCTCGGCAGGGGAGGATGGCAGGACCTGACTGGTTTGAAACCGGTCCCACATAGGTCGGAGCTAAGGCATGAACTTGGAACGATTGACAATCAAGGCGGCGGAGGCGGTTCAGCGGGCGCAGCAGATGGCGCAGAACGCCGGCAACCCGGAGCTGACGCCGGTGCACTTGCTGGCGGCGCTGGTCGGGGCCGGCAGTCCGGCAGTGGGGGCGCCCGAGGAAGACGGTGGGATTGTCGTCCCCGTGCTGGAAAAGGCCGGGGCGCATGTTTCCCAGATTCGCAGCATGGCCGAGGCGGAGTTGCGGCGGCTGCCGCAGACGCGGGGCGGCTCGCTGTCGCTCAGCCGGCAGTTGGCTGAGGTCTTCCAAGCGGCCGAGCGCGAAGCTTCGCGGATGAAGGACCAATACATCTCGACCGAGCATTTGCTGCTGGCCTTGGCGGACGTGGCGAGCGACGCCAAGGAGATTCTGCGGCTGAATGCGGCTGGCAAGGACGACATTCTGGCGGCGCTGAAGGAGGTGCGCGGGACGGCCTCGGTCACGACGCAAAGTCCGGAGGATACTTACGAACCGCTGAAGCGTTACGGGCGGGACCTGGTCGAGGCGGCCCGGCGGGGGAAGCTCGATCCGGTGATTGGCCGAGACGAAGAGATTCGCCGCTGCATGCAGGTGTTGGCGCGGCGGACGAAGAACAATCCGGTGCTGATCGGCGAGGCGGGGGTGGGGAAAACGGCCATCGTCGAGGGGCTGGCGCAACGGATACTGGCGGGGGACGTACCGCAGGCTCTAAAGGACAAAAAGGTCGTGGCCCTGGATATGGGGGCGCTGATTGCGGGTGCGAAATACCGCGGGGAATTCGAGGAGCGATTAAAGGCCGTCATAAAGGCGGTGGTCGAATCGAATGGGCAGGTCATCCTGTTCATCGACGAGCTGCACACGGTGATTGGGGCTGGCCGAGCGGAGGGGGCGGTGGATGCCGGGAATTTGCTGAAGCCGGCGCTGGCGCGGGGCGAGCTGCGGTGCATCGGGGCGACGACGCTCGACGAATACCGGCAGCACGTTGAGAAGGATAAGGCGTTAGAGCGGCGCTTCCAGCCGGTGTACGTGGGCGAGCCGACCCTGGAGGACACGATCGCGATTCTGCGCGGGCTGAAGCCGCGGTACGAGGCACATCACGGCGTGCGCATTCAGGATGCCGCGCTGGTCGCCGCGGCGACGCTGTCGCACCGGTACATCACGGAGCGGCACTTGCCGGATAAGGCCATCGACCTGGTGGACGAAGCGGCCTCCAGGCTGCGAATTGAGAATGATTCGCTGCCGGCGGAGTTGGATGAGACGCGCCGGCGAATCATGCAACTCGAGATCGAGCGCGAGGCGCTGAAGAAGGAGCGCGACGAGGCCGGGCGGAAACAGCTCGAGAACGTCGAGCGCAGCCTGGCGGAGTTGCGCGAGCAGGATTCGCGGCTGACCGCCAAGTGGCAAAACGAAAAGAGCGTTATCGACGCGATCAAGTCGCTCAAGGAGCAAATAGACGCCAAGCAGACGGAGCTGCAGGATGCCCAACGCCGCGGGGAGCTGGAGCGCGCCGCGCGCATCCGTTATGGCGAATTGCCCGAGCTGGAGCGGCAGTTGCGCGACCGGGAAAAGCGGCTGACCGAATTGCACGCGCAGGGGGACGGAATGTTGCGCGAGGAAGTGACGCCCGACGAAATCGCGGAGATTGTGAGCAAGTGGACCGGCGTGCCCGTTGCCCGGATGCTCGAAGGCGAGCGGGAGAAATTGATCAAGATGGAGGAACGGCTGCATGCGCGCGTCGTTGGGCAGGATGAGGCCGTTCGGGCGGTGTCGGATGCCGTGCGGCGTGCGCGGGCCGGGTTGGGCGACCCGAATCGCCCGATCGGATCGTTCCTGTTCCTCGGCCCGACCGGGGTCGGCAAGACGGAGTTGTGCAAGGCGCTGGCGGAGTTCCTGTTTGACGACGAAGCCGCGTTCGTGCGGATCGACATGAGCGAATTCATGGAACGGCACAGCGTGGCCCGCCTGATCGGAGCCCCGCCCGGCTACGTAGGGTTCGAGGAGGGCGGCCGGCTGACGGAGGCCGTTCACCGGCGGCCGTACAGCGTCATTCTGTTCGACGAGATCGAGAAAGCGCATCCGGACGTTTTCAACGTTCTGCTGCAAGTTCTGGACGATGGGCGGCTGACGGACGGGCATGGGCGGACGGTGGATTTCCGCAACACGCTGATTGCGATGACCAGCAACATCGGGAGTCAGTACATCGCGGAACTGGCGACGGCCCGTGAGGGGGGCGAGGCGAGCGCGCCGGTGGAAATCGAAATCGAGATGCGGGTGAAAGAGGAGCTGAAGAAGTACTTCCGCCCGGAATTCCTGAACCGTATCGATGAAGTGATCATCTTCCACCGCCTGAGCAAGAAGGAGCTGCGCGGGATTGTTGATTTGCAGGTCCGGTATCTACAGCGGCGGCTGGCCGATAGGGACATGGCGCTGCGGCTGACGGATGCGGCGAAAGACCGGCTGGCCAGCGATGGGTACGACCCGGTTTATGGGGCTCGCCCGCTGAAGCGGCTAATCCAGCAGCAGATTGAGAATCCACTGGCGCGACGGATTCTGGCTGGCGAGTTCGGGCCGGGAGACGAAATTTCTGTGGATGCGCGCGGCGAGAGATACGTGCTCGAAGCGCTCACGAAGGATGAGCCTGTGCCGGCTTGAGCGGGCACAGGCGGGTAGGGTGGTCGCAGTACGGTTATAGGACTCGGCATAGCCCTGCTGTAACCATGAAGCGGACTCCGAATGCCCACAAGGGTAGACGTACGGGCCGCGGGACGATCGGAAGCGTAGTCATCCCGCTGCCGCAACGTTCATAAGTCGTGTTGGCAATTGGACTTGTGTGCGTTCTGGGTCTGGTGCGCGACACGAGCTTGCGCAGAAAACAAGCAGTAGGCGAGCGAGGCGGCGCGCCTCCCGGCGGGCCTGAAAACAAGCCTCGGTAAGACTGTCTACAGTCGTATCTTTCCGATTCCAATTCTCATCGCGGTCGTTCAACGGGCCGAATAAATTGCAGACCTCGATTATTTGTCTTGCGGCGACCATTCGACGGCTGGTATCATCACGTGAGATCGTTTTGACAGCCGATGCGTGCGGTTTTGGGCCGGCATTGGCCGGCTGATGCGGGGGAGTGCGCCGGCGTCGGATGGGTAAGTAGTGTCACACCAACCTCGTTGAGTCGGGCTTCAATCCAACAAAAAGGAGAGTGAAGACATGTGGAGCATGGGTAGTCGCAGGGTGACGCTTGCGGTGCTGGCAGTGGCATTTGCCAGCCTGCCGGCGATTGGGGCCGGACCGGTCACCGTGACGGTGCTCGAGAACACGCCGGACAAAATCGTCGTCGACTATCAGATCGGGATTCACCAGCAGACGGTGGTGACTATTGACGGGCAGCCGTATACGGTGCTGTCGCTGCCGCACGAGCCGGTCATGCTGGAGCGCGGGGCGCCGGAGTTGCCGAAGGTCTGTCGCAGCATCATCGTGGGGCCGGACGCGGCCATGGAGGCGAGCGTCGTCGCATCGGAGTACTACGATATCACTGATATTAAGGTCGCTCCTTCCAAGGGCAACATTTCGCGCCAGATCGATCCCGCAACGGTGCCCTACACGTTCGGGCCGGAGTATTCGGCCAACGCGTTCTATCCGGGCCAGTTGGTGGGTCTGCAGGCGCCGTACATCATGCGTGACTTCCGCGGGCAAGTGCTTGAGGTGTTCCCGTTCCAGTACAACCCCGGCACGGAGACCTTGCGGGTGTACACGCACGTGAGGGTCGAAGTGGCGCGCAGGGGCGTCAGTACGGACAACGTGCAGTCGCCGCGGCGCGACCGGCAGGTTTGCGCGGCTTTTCATCAGCTCTATAAGCACCACTTCATCAACTACGTGCCCGAGACCCGTTATGACCCCCTGGAAGAGCAGGGCAGCATGCTGGTCATCTGCTACGACCAGTGGCTTCCGAACATTCAGCCCCTCGTCGACCACAAGAACGACATTCTGATCGAAACGACGGCGGTGGGCGTGTCGACTATCGGCAGCACGTCCTCGCAGATCGCGGCCTACATTCAAAACGTGTATAACACGACCGACCTGGCTTTCGTGCTCTTGGTAGGCGATGTGGCCCAGATCCCGTCGCCCGGGCCGGGGGCGCGCGATCCGATCTACTCCAGGGTTGAGGGCTCGGACAATTACCCGGATATCATGATCGGGCGTTTTTCAGCCGAAAACGCGGCCCAGGTTGATTTGCAGGTGCTGAAGTCAATCCAATATGAGGACGAGCAGTACACAACGACCGACTGGTTCTGGAAGGCAGTCGGAATTGCTTCCTCGGAGGGCTCCGGCATCGGCGATGATGGGCAATCGGACTGGGTGCACATGGACGAGATTCGGGGCTGGCTGACGGACTACGGCTATACGGCCGTCGACCAGATCTATCAGACGACGGGCGCGACGGACGCGATGGTGGCGGCCGCGGTGAATGAGGGACGTGGGTTAATCAACTACTGCGGGCACGGCGGCATGACATATTGGGTCACGACCGGTTTCGACATTAGCGATGTCAATGCTCTGACCAATTACAATAAGTTACCGGTGATCATCTCGGTGGCCTGCAACAATGGCGAGTTCCAGAGCGGCACCTGCTTCGCGGAGGCCTGGCTGCGGGCGACGCGCGACGGCCAGCCGACGGGGGCGGCGGCCATGTACGCCTCAACTATCAGCATGTCCTGGGCGCCGCCGATGGAAGGCCAGGATGAATTTAACCTGTTGTTCACATCGGAGGCGTATTTCGCATTCGGCACGCTCTGTTTTGCCGGTTCGTGCTCGATGATGGACGAATATGGCAGCAGCGGGGTAAATGAGTTCGAGTGCTGGACGGTGTTCGGCGATCCGTCGCTGCGGATCGTAGGCGTGGCGTATATTCCGCCGCTGCGCATGGCGCTGGCCAGTGAATTGCCGGAGTACATCGCACCGGACGTGGCCACGACCATTCGGGTGAGCATTGAGCCTGGGACTGAGACGCTGGTGGCCGATTCGCCGACCCTGCACTATTCCTACGGGGCGGGTTTCGTCAGCGTGCCGATGGTGAACGTCGAGGGATCGCTCTGGGAGGGCACGCTGCCGCCGCCGGCCTGCGGCACGCGACCCCAGTACTATTTCACCGCTCAGGGCAATCTGGGCTCAGTGGTACAGTTGCCGGCGGCTGAGGACGGCGGCGCGTATAGCGCCAGCGTGGGGAACGTGCTGGTGCTGCTGGATGACGACTTCGAGAACGAACGCGGTTGGGCGGTCGCGAACGATCCCACCCTGACCGCGGGTGGGTGGGAGCGCGTGGCTCCGTTTGCCGGGGACGACCCCAGCGTGCCGCCCGCGGATTACGACGGGTCCGGACAGTGCTACCTCACGGACAATCGCTACAGCAGCGACGTTGACTTCGGCCCGACGATCCTGACGTCGCCGGTGTTCGACGCCAGCAATGGCGGGGATTTGATTCTGAAATTCGCGCGCTGGTTCATGTGCGACGACCCGCTGCCGCCGGCTTTGGATTATCTCGATGTTGAGGTCTCAAACGACGGCGGAGCGAGCTGGACACGGATACAGCGCCTGCGGCCGTCCGAAGATTGGGCCAACGAGGTGCTACATCTGGGCGATTTTGTGCCGCTGACGGCGCAAATGCAGGTGCGGTTCAGCGTCAAGGATACACCGAACAATTCGCTCACGGAGGCCGCCATAGACGCAGTCAAGGTCGTGAACGTCTACTGTCACCTTGAAAGCAGACTGGGCGACCTGAACTGCGATGGCGCAGTGAATGTGTTCGACATCGACCCGTTCGTGCTGGCGCTGACCAGCGCAACCGAGTACGCTGCGGCTTTCCCGGCCTGCAACATCAAGAATGCCGATGTCAACAGCGACGGAGATATCAATGTTTTCGACATCGATCCATTTGTCGACCTGTTGATCCAGTAAGGAGCGTAACGGGCTGACGCCGTCACGGCGAACGCATTGAATTTGCAGCGGCCGGACCTGGACAGGTGGCTGGGTCCGGTCGTTGTATTATGTGCAACGGGCACTACGCCATGCCAGGGCTGGGGCTGTGCGTGCGTACGGCGTGGCGCGGCGGATTCGCTTATGCCGGCGGCTGGACACTCTCATAACGCCTCAATGCGTCGCGCAATTCGGCCTGCAGTTCCTGGCGAAGCGTTTCCGGGCGGATTACCTCTGCGTCGGCGCCAAAGCCCTTGATCCAGCGCTTGAACTCGACCAGATCCGCCAGCTTGAATGTCGCTTGCAGCGTGGGGCGGCCGTCGCCCAGTTCCTCGAACAGCGTGGGTTCGGAGGCCAGGCGTTCGACCTGCTGGCTTTCGTGCCAGAGGCGTTCTTCGACCAGGGCCGCGGCCGGGCCGGTGAAACGGACGACGATCTCGACCGGCGGCCCACTCGAACGCACGATGCCGAACGTGTTACGGAAGTGTTCCTCCAGGCGGAAATTGACGGGGCGCTCGAATGGTTGCGGGGTCTGGCTGGCCGTGGTTATGCGCGTGACCTTGAATATGCGGATGGCGCCGGCTTTGTGTGAGAAGCCGACCAGGAACAGGTCGCCCTCGTAAAGCACCAGGCCGTAGGGGTCGACCAGCGTTGTGTACCGCTCGCCGCGCCAGAGTGAGTCATAGGCGATGTCGACCGCGCGGTTCTGCTGCGCGGCTTCGGTCAACGCGCGGATGGTGCCGGCGTGGGCGGAGTAATCGGTCAGGCCAATGCGGCGCACATAAACCACTTCGTCCAGGCCGCGGAAGTATTCCAGGGCTTTGGCGGGAAGCTGGCTACGGATTTTGTCGCGGATTGTGGCCAGGCCATCCGCGAACAGCGTTCCCGCCAGCGGTTCGAATAGGTGCTCGGCGAGGTGCAGCGATATCGCTTCGGTGAGGCTCAAGACGAGCGGGGCGGTCTTGAAGAAATCGTGCGGCAGGCGCCAGAAGCGCTTGCCGCATTGGTCTTGGTCGTGATCGACCGGGAAACCCATCTCCTGCAGCGTTTCGAAGTCGCGCTGAATAGTCCGCTCGCTAACGCCGTTTTCCTCGGCCAGCTCGCGCAGCGACAGCCCCTGTCCGCGGCTTTGCAGCATCTTGAGCAGATTCCACTGACGCAGTACCTGGTCGCCTCGTGGCATAACGCTCGCTCCATAGTTGAACCGACTGAGCCGAGCGCATGATACGACGTTTGAGGCGTCGGTGCGGCCGGGGACGGCGGTAAGGAGATCAGGAGATCAGGTGATCAGGTGATAAGGTGATAAGGTAATAGGGTGATAAAGGGACGGTCTGCGCAATCACTTTATCACTCTATCACCGCCTTCGCTTCGTCATTCAGCAGGCTGCGCTGCGTCAGAACCAGGCGGAGGACGACTCCGACCCGGTCTCGAACGCCGAGCGTGAAGAACAGGCCGCGCATATGCATACGGACCGTGTTGACCGAAATGCCCATTCGGGTCGCGATATCCGAGTAGGTCAGCTCCTCGCACACCAGCTCTGTGACCTCGAGCTGGCGCTTGGTCAAGTTGAGCTTTCGCCCCAAAGCCGCCCAATCCGATTGGCTGAAGAGCGCCCGGCCTGGCCGCTCGAACGTGTTGAGGTGAAGTGGGAAGTTGCGCGGGGCCGAATACGAACGCGCCACGGGGTAAGTCTCCATGCTTTCTTGCTCCAATCGCTTCAACGGGGGGCGCTCCGCCCGCCCTCACAAGGAGGCAGCCCCAATTGCCAAAGGGCTGCTCCAATCGCATTGCAGTGGGCCGCTCAGCCGGCGTGGCGGCGACCGGTCAAGCTGATTCTGGCCGCGCCAGGCGACAGCTCGGGTCGGCCCGAACAGGCGTCAGGGTCCGACAGCCGGGGTCGGCCGCTCAAGATGTTGGTGGGGAAGCGCGGTTGGAACGCAAGCAGCAGGGGATGCGCGTGCTGGCAGAAATCCAGCTTTTTTCTGGTTCGGGGCGATCGGTCGTAAGTGCACAGGGGAAGAAACGCGCCGCGCAGGATTCGAACCTGCAACCTTCGGCTCCGTAGGCCGATGCTCTGTCCAGTTGAGCTAGCGGCGCTCCGCGCTCGGGTGCGTCCCGATGCGCTAAGCGGCGCGTCACTATATCCGGCAAATACAGGGTTTGCAACGAGGGCATCGGTCTTTTTCGGAGCGTGTCAGACCGCTTTGCAGCGCATGCGAGCGCAGCACGTGTCAGAAACGAAGTGGCAAACTTTTGCCAAAGTGCCAAAGCCGCGCGCCCTAACGGGAAGCGAACGGCGTCCAGCGTGTATTCGGAAGCGACCTCGTTGCTCGCGCCTACGATGCCGCCAGCAATCGTTACGGCTGGCTCTGTGGCGTCACACGGGCCGTGGCCGGCAGTCGGGTCGGCAACGCGGCTTTGCGTGCCTCAGAAGCCGCCCAATGCGTTTTTAGGGCGTGTGGTCCTGGGCGTCGATCTCGACCTGCTGCTCGGGGTGCATGTGGCGCGGGGGGTTCGCCGGCCAGAATCGACGCGCCGGCGCGGGGCTGGGGTCTGGGTCGGCCCGGACGTTTTGCGCTCGCGTTTGGGCCTGTAGCGGCTGAACGGCCAGTGCTGGCGGGGCTGGTCCGCTCTTGTTCGTCGTCCTGCTCGTGGCGGTGCTGCTGCTGGCTGGCCCCGGGGGCGGTGGCTATGTTCTGTCGGATACCGCTCGCATGCCGTCCTGATCTCGAAGTCGGTCGCCTCGACCTCCAAGCGCGGAACGTGCCCGGCGGGCTGGTCTGCCGAACCGGGCACGTGCGCGCGGTGTCCTGCTCGTGGTTGCGGTCTACGCCGTTTGCGCCGCCGGCCCGAAGATCGATCCGACCTTGCCGTCGTCGGGGACTACGTGGGTGTAGAGGCTCGTTGTCGCCAAGCTGCTGTGACCGGCCGCCGCCCGAACCTCGGCCAGCGACCGACCGGCCTTCAACCAATGGCTGATCGCCGTGTGCCTGCCGTCGTGAATCGTCAGATCGGCGACTCGCTCGACTCCGAGCACGCGGCAAGCGCATCGGAACCGCAGCCGGGCGTTTGTCCGGTGCAAGGGCTTACCCATCGACCGGCGGCTATGGCTGCAAATAAACGGGTCGGACGGTCCGGCTCCCTGGTTAGCCCGGAAGTCGCGCCACGCTATCAGATCGGCCAGCGTGCCCGCGTCCCACCAGAGCGGGACCTTGCGGGCCTTCTTGCCCTTGGCGATGGTCTTCGGGATGGCGACGTGCGGCCGATCACTCGACACTCGCACGTCGGCCAGCTTCAAGCCGCAGAGTTCGCTCACGCGCAGACCGCAGCACGTCGCGAGCCTGAAAATGATCCCGTTCGTGCGGCTCCCGACAGACCGGCGCCCGCGTCGTTGTAGATCGGCCAGAACCCGGCTGATCTCGTCACCCGTCAGAATTCTGGTCGAATCAATCGACCAGCTCGTGCTGCTGTTCTTCATGGCCGTGGTTCTCCTGCGCCGGTCACTGGATCGACCAGCAGAAATCGAAATGATCTGACTCGTATTCGGATCGGTCGCGATGGTTCGGGAAGGCGGCGTACAAGATGGCCTCGACCTTCCGGCGCATCGCGTCCACCTGGGCGCATGCCGGACAGCGGGTATCGTCCGTGTGTCCGGTCTGCTGCCCGCAACAATCGGAATGGGCGTGCGGCCAGCGCGTTCGGTTGTGTTCATCATCACCTGGGCGCGGCAATCGCACGTCAACGCTGTGTGCTTGGCTGTACCTGGGCGCGGTCACCGACACGCCGCGCACTCCGATTCGGCGGAATAGCTCACGCGCCTGACGGGCCTGTTCTGTCCGGGGCGCGCATCGGTCGAGCCGACAGACCGGGATATCGGCCAGCCGGACAAACTCGACCGCCGCGGCGAATCGGCTCCATGTTGCTGAGTGTTCTGCTACTGCTGACATACTCTGTGCTCCATGCCGGACCGACACGGCCCGGGCGCTTCCGGCCGGACTTCAGCCGGTCGCGTTCAGGTCGTGTCAATCGTCCAACATTTCACCAGTGTCGATTGCTTGCAGCACGGCGCGGAAGTTGTTGTGGTGCTTCTGAACCAGCTTCACGTATGCGGCTTCCGGCTTACCGTCGAGGTTCTCGGCCAGCGCGATTTCCCGGGCGCGCTTGGCGAATACAGGCGCGAGTCCCTGATTCGTGAACGTCACGCTTTTGCAGCGTGAACGGAAAGGGCTTTCGTATTCACCGAACAAGTCTGCGGAGTCGGCTGTAGTCGTGAATATCACGATGACGCGTAGCGGCAACGGGTCTAAAGCCGTCAACCATGCCTGAATTGCCTTGCTGGTCATTGCCTGCGCCTCATTGCAGATGTAGACGCGCCATGGTGGCGTAAGGTTCTGGAACAATGGCGATTGTTTCCATGTCGCGACTAGCTCGCGCACGGTTTCAATCGTGCATGCCTGTCCGTCTACTTCGGTGATATCCGAATCTGACTGTGCAAACTGGCGCGCGACAATCCACGCAAGCGAGGTCTTGCCCGTTCCCGGTGGTCCGACTACCCAGAACGCATCGCCGTCGAATCCTGCGCGGTCTATGACGCGCCGGACAGAGCGCACGGCTTTGTCCTGCCCGATTAACTGGTCCCAAGTCTGCGGCCGATACCGTTCATGCAAGGCTGGCATTCTGAATCCCTTTGTGTTCTCGCGCCGTCCCATTACGGCGCGGAGTAGCACGCCCGGGCGCAAACCCGGGCGCGTTCACTCCGCGCCGTCACGCAACGGCCGTGTCCGTCCCGAAGTCCGTCAACATGAACACGCTGCACGAACGGCCGTCCGGCTGTCCGAGTCCCGCATACGGCCGCATCTGGTTACGCAGCACGCAGCACGAAACCCGATGGCCAGCAGCACGCAAGCGCCGCGCTTCAGTGTCGCGTGCCTGGCGCGCGGCCTTGTCCGACTCGTACCCGTCCCAAAGTGTCGAGTAGAATTGCTGGTTCACGCGACACCCCTTTCCGCGTCCAACGCCAGCGCGTCAACGGGTACTGCGCCGTACGTGAAGAACGGGTGAGCGCTGCCGCGCCGACTCGGCACTCCACACGAGTGCGCCCAAGCGCCGCGGTTCTTTACCCAGCGGAAACCGGCATTCTTAAGGCCTTCCCTTACGTCTGCTGCTGGTTTACTGGCGAATTCGATCCATACCCAGCGCCCGACCAGCTTGGCCGGAAGCGCCATGTCCTTACACCAGCGGACTACGTCGATTGTCGTGGACTCGCGATTGACGGACGATACGCACTCTGACATGATGCGGTTCCTTTGTCCGGCCCTGCGCGGCAGAATCGGCCAAGAGACTCCGCGTAAGGGCCGGCCTTATTTGAACACCAGCACGAACGGGCACGCGCTCGTTGCTGCTGCTGGTCGATTCACGCTGTATAGGTCGATTGTTCATCGGTCTTCGGGATTGTCTACACTTCTCAAGTATACACCACGAATCGGCAGAATGCAAAACGAAATCTATTGCATTCCCTATGAAATGTAGTCAAGTCCCGCATTGCGCGGGTTTTTTCGGCAGCATTGCAGCAGCAGACCAGTAGACTGCCGCCTCAGTCTGCGCATGCCGCGCGCACGGACGTTGTAGACTCTGCCGCGCGCCGGGTCGTGCTGGTCGTGCGTGCTGTGCTGGTCGGCTCTGTCGGCTCTCTCGGGGCTGTTTCATGCGGGTTGTCTGCGGCTTTCGGGCCGGTTTTCCACGCGCCCGAAGTCTACAGAATCGCGCGCCGCGGCCGCAGACCGGCCCGGTACCCCCGGGGGATACGTCCTGGGCCCCCACCCCGGGCGGCCGGTGTGTATATAATGTCCCCCGCCACCTCCTCTATCTGTCTTCATCTGTAGACTTGTGCGTGAGACATATCCCGCCCCCCCCCCCCCCCC